>Ga0209490_10000798_pt1 | contig 31201 bp, 27 predicted proteins | sample MAT06_FD_187209 | JGI IMG/M metagenome (GOLD analysis project Ga0209490, IMG submission 187209) | Freshwater microbial communities from Lake Fryxell liftoff mats and glacier meltwater in Antarctica - MAT-06 (SPAdes) (version 2) | ecosystem: Environmental > Aquatic > Freshwater > Ice > Liftoff...
TGCCGCCGATGCCGTAGAAACTTGGCTCAAAGAAGGCATCGACTTGGCGATGACCCGCCACAATGGCAATATCGACGAGAAAAAACCGACACCGGAAAAATGAAAATAGGAGTACTCGCTGATATTCATGGTGATGCAAAATCGCTCCTTATTGCCTTAGATATTTTAAAGGGCTACGGCGTGGATTATATTTTGTGCGCGGGTGATCTGATAGAAAAAGGCGAAGAAGGGGATCAAGTCATAGCGTTGATACAGGAATATGGAATTATTTCTGTACTTGGCAATCATGATGAGTACGCGACAGATGACCAGCTTCGTCATCACCTAAGCACAAATACGAATCATCCTCAACACACTACGGCTTTGCTTAAAGATCAAACCATTCACTTTTTAAAATCACTTCCCCGAAAGTTAGATTTTCAGTGGGAAGATACGCAAGTCATGATTGCTCATGGCACACCTTGGAGCAATACAACGTATTTATTTTCAGGGAGTTTTCAAAAACTATTTGAGCGGGTCACCATTGAAGCACAAGCAAATATTGTCATTTTAGGTCATACACATGAACCGATGCTTGTTTATATCAACAAAGTATGGATTTTTAACCCAGGGTCTGTATGCGGTAGTACGGCTTATGGAAGTAGTACGTGTGGGCTGATTTCTCTCCCAGAAATCCAATTTCAGGTTATCGATCTTAACACACGGCAGCCAATAGAAATCCTACCACTCATTCGTTAAAAACATTAAACTTCATCCCTAACCCTATTAATCTCTGCTAGAATATTGTTCCCTATTATCCTAAAAGGTAAATAAATCACCCCTATGCAGCTCACAGGCTTATTGACTCTCATCCGTGAGAACGCCGCCTATCGTGATTTTGTATCGCATCTGGAATCCGAGGCAGCGGAAAACCTCAAACTCAACATCGTGCGTTCTGCGCGTCCATTCTTTACGGCAGCGCTGGCGCAAGATTGGCCTGCCCCCATCATTTATCTGACGGCGCAAGTCAAACGGGCGCATAATGTCGCCAGCCAATTACCCGTGTGGTTAGGGGAAGCAGACGAATCACGTTCCGCGCTGCGCTTTGCCGAACCAACCCCGCAGTTTTATGAGCGCGTCCCTTGGGGTAAAGAAGTGATTCGAGGACGGCTGGAAACACTCGCCGCCTTAATGCCGCCCGATGAAAATGAAACGCATACACCGCCCATCATCGTCGCCTCAGCTCGCGCCCTCATGCAACGCACGATGCCGATCAATCAGTTCCGGCGTGGCTCAATGGTGATAGAACGGGGACAGCGGCATAATATCGAAAAATTGCTGGCAAGCTGGATCGCGCTCGGCTACGAAGCCACCCCAATTGTGACCGAACCCGGCACTTTCAGCCGTCGTGGGGGTATGATCGACATCTTCCCGATTGCAGCCACACAACCGACGCGCATCGAATTTTTTGACGACGAAATCGACAGTCTGCGCCGCTTTGAAGTTTCGACCCAACGCTCCGAAGGCCAAATTCAGCGGGTGGCGATCACTCCGGCACGGGAAGCAATGCCGAGTCAAGGTCAGCAGGTCGCGGCGTATTTAGATGAGTGGTTCAAGAGTCTACAGCCTGCTCAGGATGACATGACCAGCGCCGCGATGGATGCCGAGTCATTGGCTTCTGGCAGCGCTTTTGCCTATCTCGAACATTATATCCCGTTTATGTATCCAAACCCGATCAGCTTGCTTGATTACGCACCACAAAATACGCTGATCGTCGTCGAGGATTGGGATGATCTCCGCGCCAGCGTGGACGAAATCACCGATCATGCTTATAAAGCCTACGAAGAACAGCTTAAATCCGGGCAAATCGCCCCCGATCATCCGCAGCCTTTTGTCGATTGGGACACATTGGAAGCCGCGCTGCGAGAACGCACCGTCATCGAATTAACGAATGCCGCCGATTTCACTGCGACAAATGACCCTTCTCTGCAAACGCTGAATACGCTTTTCACATCCGGCGAGCGTTATGGCGGACAACTGCGCCCCATGCTCACCCGTCTGCGCGACTTGCGCTCTAAAGGCGGGCGGGTGATCGTCGTCACGCAGCAGGCCGTCCGCTTAACAGAATTGTGGTACGAGCAAGATTCGTCAGGTTTTATCCCCACCGTCAATGATCTTACCGATGTCCCAAGCGAGGAATCGCTGGTTTTTGTAAATGGGGTGCTGCAAGAAGGCTGGACGCTGCAAACCGATGAAGGGATCCGCGCTCATTTATTGACCGACGCGGAAATTTTTGGCTGGAATCGGCCTGAGCCACGCCGCAGCAAAGCACCTAAACGCTCACGCCTGCCGGAAGCCGATTATGCCGATTGGAAAGCGGGTGATTTCGTCGTGCATGTCGATTATGGCATCGGCAAATTCGATGGGATGCGGCATCGCACAGTAGAAGGTAACGAGCGTGAATATCTCATCGTCCAGTATGACGGCACTGATACGCTGTTCGTGCCGATTCATCAAGCTGACCGCCTGACCCGTTATGTTGGCGCGGACGATCATCCCCCTGCGTTAAATAAGCTGGGGCAACCGGATTGGACACGCACCCGCAGCCGCGCCGGAAAAGCTATCGAAGACGAGGCAAAAAATTTACTGGCGCTCTATGCGGAACGTGCCGAAGCAGCGGGTTATGCCTTCCAACCGGATACGCATTGGCAGCATGAACTGGAAGCAGCGTTCCCATTTGTGGAAACGGATGATCAATTAAGAGCCGTCCGTGAAGTCAAAGCCGATATGGAAGCAGCGCATCCAATGGATCGGTTGATCTGTGGTGATGTCGGCTATGGCAAAACCGAAGTCGCACTCCGAGCGGCGTTTAAAGCCGTCATGGATGGCAAGCAGGTCGCCGTCCTTGTGCCAACCACCGTATTAGCGCAGCAGCATTATGAAACGTTTAGCAGCCGTCTTTCCCCGTTCCCATTGATGGTCGAGATGATGTCGCGCTTCCGCACCAAAGAAGAACAAAACCTGGTCATCCCGAAACTGGCTTCCGGCGAAATTGATGTCATTATCGGCACACATCGCATCCTGTCGGAGGATATTCAACTTAAGAATCTTGGTTTAGTCATCATTGATGAGGAACAGCGCTTTGGTGTTAAGCAAAAAGAACATTTTAAGAAACTACGCACTCAGGTGGATGTCCTCACACTGACGGCAACACCGATTCCGCGCACCCTCTACATGAGTATGACAGGTGTGCGCGACATCAGCATGATTCAAACGCCGCCGGAAGAACGCTTGCCCATCATCACCCATGTGGGGCAATTTGATGAAAAACTGCTGCGTCAGGCGATTTTGCGGGAACTGGAACGTGACGGGCAAATCTTCGTCGTGCATAACCGCATCCGCACGATTGAGAACCTGCGCGACAAATTAGAAGAAATCGTGCCAGAGGCACGGATTGTCGTCGGGCATGGGCAGATGCACGAGCGTCAGCTTGAGGGCGTGATGACGGCTTTTGGGCGCGGGGAATATGATATTCTGCTCTGCACCTCGATTATCGAAAACGGCATTGACATCCCAAACGCCAATACGCTGATTGTGGATCGTGCGGACATCTTCGGCATGGCGCAGCTTTATCAATTGCGTGGGCGCGTCGGGCGTAGCGCACAGCAGGCTTATGCGTTTTTCTTTCATGGAGGCACCCGCCGCCTGACGGAAGAAGCCCGCGCTCGGTTAGATACGCTGGCAGAAAACAGCAGTTTAGGCTCAGGTTATCAAATCGCCATGCGCGATTTAGAGATTCGTGGTGCTGGGGACATCCTCAGCACCCGCCAAACTGGGCATGTTGCCGCTATCGGGCTGCATCTCTATACACAAATGTTGACGCAATCTGTTCGCAACTTAAAAGGCAGCAGTGATGATGCGCCACCAGTTGCATCGGCAACGGTTGGCATTGTGATCGATTTGCCGCTGCCAGCTTATCTGCCTGCCGATTGGATACCCGAAATGGCGCTGCGATTACAAATTTATCGGCGCATCGGAGGATTAACGAGCCAGCAAGAGGTGGCAGCCATCCGCGACGAACTTCGGGATCGTTTTGGGCAGCTTCCGACAGCGGTTGAGGGGTTGCTGTATCAAATTGAGGTCAAACTCTTGGCACAGGCCGCCAACGCCACACACGTTATGGCGCGTGATCGGCAGGTTCAAATTAAACTGCCTTATTTAGGTGAGGTAAACCGGGCGGCTTTAGAACAGAAACTCGGCGATGATGTCGAAGTCTCACGGACGGCGGTAACCCTCCCAATTACGGCGCTCTGGAAGTCGCGCCTGCGTGATATGCTGCGTGATTTGGGGGAAGGGCTGCGCGTAAGGGTAGATATAGGTGGCGGGTTATAAATTAGACAGCCGCCTCGCGTTTGACATCGGCGAATTGTGCGCCTGTCGCCGCAACAAGCTGTGCTAAAGTCAACGGGAAAATCGCGTTAGACGAACCCCCTGCGGCATAAAGCTGCTTATAGCGCTGCAAGGAATCATCCAAATAAGTAGACAATCCGCTGGTGCGATGTCCAAAAGGTGGCACACCACCCGGCGCATAGCCATAAATCGACACACATTCCTCCGGTGTCGCCGTTTTAACTTTTTTACGCCCGACGTTAAACATGGCAGCCAGCTTTTTGTCGTCAATGCGCTGATCGCCGCTGGCAAGGACTAAAATCGGCTGCTCATCAATGATAAAAGCTAGGCTCTTTACAATCTGTCCTAGTTCGCACCCAATTGCATCCGCCGCCTGCTGTGAAGTGGCTGTAGAAGCCTCAAAAGTCTGTATTTTTACATCAAGATTCAAGCGTTCCAAAGCATTTTGAACGTCTGCCGTAGTCAATGATTCCATGAGAGCCTCCTGATTTGATGGCGCGTGTTAAGTGTTGACATGAGTTTGCGTTAGATTAAAATTCGTGCCATAGTTAGCGATTGAATCTTAAAATTAGCCCTAACACCTTCATCGTAATTTATCTTTAGCCCAAAGTATGACATATCCTAAAATCTATGACACCTCAAGAAAATACCCGCGTCAAAATTAACCGGACGGAACTTGAACTTATCAAGGGTGATATTACGAGACAGGCGGTTGATGCCATAGTCAATGCCGCGAATTCCTCACTATTAGGCGGCGGCGGTGTCGATGGGTCTATCCATCGTGCGGCAGGGCCAGAACTCCTCGCAGAAACGCGCACACTTGGCGGCTGTGAAACAGGCAACGCTAAAATCAGCAAAGCCTACAAACTCCCTGCCAAATATATCATCCATGCGGTTGGCCCCATTTACCGCAAAGGTGACGACTCGGTAGCACGGCTTTTAGCCAGCGCTTATCGGCGCAGCCTAGAAATTGCTGTCGAAAACGGAATAGAGACGATTGCCTTTCCCGCCATCAGCACGGGGATTTATGGGTATCCACTGGTAGAAGCCGCGACGATTGCGCTCCAAACAACCTTTGATTTTCTCTCGGAACACGATCAGATTAAGTTAGTCCGCTTTGTCTTGTTTACCGAACCCGTACTTGAAAATTTCATCGACGCGCTGGCTGAGTTAGCTGCACAGCGCGACGATTTAACCTATCTCCAGACCTAGACTATTCGCTAGGTTCTTGGATCAGGTTCTGTAAATTATTCAGCACTAACTGAAATGTCTCGAAATCACCTGGAGGAAACATCTGGCGAATTTTTTCGTCGATCAGCCGAGCGCTCTCTAAAACCTCACTGCGTAATCCTTGAGCGTTATCCTTCAAGTAAATGCGTACTGCACGGCGATCTGTTTCATCAGGGCGACGCTCAATCAAGCCCTTGTCTTGGAGCTTATCGAGATTAGGCGTAAATGAAGTCGCTGCCCGTCCCACTGCGCGAGCCAGTTCGGATGCGTGTTGACCGTCGCGCTCAAACAATGCCCGAAGGATATACCATTCGATCACCGTTAAGCCCGCAGGTCGCAAAAATTGCCGATAAAATTGGTCTACGCTCCGTAAGGCAACATCAAGGTTGCACCAAACAGAACCATCAAATCGTAGGGTGTGTGTTTGTTCCATCATAATAGTGATCTATAGTAACAGATTTTATTAATGTAGCCTATATTCTACATTAATTTTTCGTGAGTTACTTCGCAACCATGCGTGTTATGAGTAGATCAAGATTTGCTAAACTCAAGCGATCTCCTGAATTTAGGTTATATGGAATCTGCGGAGATAAACGTTTGCTGTTAATAAATGTCCCATTGACTGAATCAAGATCAATAATTTGCACCAAGCCTTTATAACGCACCAACACAGCATGACGACGCGAGACACCGCGCTCTTGTGCGCCGTGTGCGGCTAAATCAATATCCGGTTCATAACTGCTGTTGCTATCGGTGCGGCCAATAACATAGGCCTCAACACCCGGTACGGAAACACGATAATCGGGCGCTCTGGTATCCGTCAAAACGCCATCGCGGATAATCCGTAGTTCAAGAACGCCATTGGCCTGCATTCCCTGTTTAAACAACTTACATCCCTCCGTAACAATCCATATGATGAAAACTAACCTTGATTATAGCGACTTTGCACTCACGGAAAAGGATTTGGGACTTGGATTTCGATATAATTCGGTTGATTTTCTGCTGAGGTTACGTTCAAGCGCTGCCCATTCGCTTGCAAATAAAGGCCAATATGCAACACATAATCGCCTGATGGCAAACCGCTGAACGTATAGCGATCCATGACATATTCTCCCCGCATCCACAACGATGTAGGGTAGGTGTTTGCGATAGGCATCCTATCATATTGGGCGATTCGCGTAGCTGTATCATCAAAAACATGCACAAATACGGTGTAATCTTCAGAAACGTCCTGTAAGGATTTCCACACTAGATCAAGCGTGAATGCATCGCTGGCCGCGCTTGTGGTGTAGCCATAGAGTTGGAGCGACTCGTCCAAGGTTGCTTCTAAGACATCATCGACTGAGGGCGCATCAAAAACCCGTGCCAAACTAGCAACTTCGAGTGTACCCAATGCGATTTCGTGTCCATTCACGCGAAGGACAATATCATAACTTCCGGCTGGCTGTTCGCGGGGGATCAGCCAGCGCACGGGAGCGGTAATAAGCTCACCCCCGATCCATTGACTGGCAGAATACATCCCACCAACAGGCACTTCAGGCTGAATCACGGTTTCGGAATCGCCGACTAAAACGGCTTCAAATGCAACGGATTGGCGTTCATTCTGGGTGGGTACGGCTTGCCAAAACAGCGTAAGGTTGAGTGATTCGCCAGGGCGACGGGTATTCTGTGGCGGATTCCATCCCAACAACCGCACCCCTTCGGCAACATCAAAAGGCTGGCGAATCGTGATAGGCAACACATCCGGCGCAGAAAAATGATCGGGACGAATGACCTCAACGTTGCCGATTTGCGCCGTAATCCCGGCAAAAGCCCCACTTTCATCTTGATACGCAAGATACGTTCCACTATCTCGATCTACCCAAGTGGCATATAAACCGTATTCGCCCGGAATGGTACCGATCGGCACATCAACCGGGACGCGCTGCATCATCAGTTCGCCGGGTCGCCAGTAATTTGTGCCGAGCAAGTAGGCATCGGACGTACTTAACACCGTTCCAATCGAATCTCGCAGTTCTAAAATGGGGCGCAGACGAGCATAAGGCGGGGCTTGGTCAATCCGCCAATCCATCGTGATTACGCCTTGCGTTCCGGCTGGTATCGACGCAGCATGAAGCCCCATGAGCGTCATCAAATTGTTATGAACCTGCTCGCTCTCAACACTTTCCGTTTGTGCCGCCAAATCATCGCCAGACACGCGGAAAGCACGAAAGGCGGCTGTAGCATCCGCACCGAGAGGAATATCGCTTAATTGGCCTGAATCAAGCCATGCTGACCATTCCGGCGTGATCTGCACATCATGAGCAAAAATATAAAGTCCGGTTTTACCAAGTGGCGGCAAAAACAAGCTGTCTGTCCCCAACCATGTCACCTCGCCGCGCCACCCTGTGATGATGGTCGGATGTTCACGGTGGTAAGACGCGACGTAAACTAATGTATCCGCATCAACATGCGACGGAAGCCACTGCGCCGCCGCCGCAAGATCACCATCCGATTGATAAAATAAATCCGCCCGCCCTGCCCAATCGAAGTAGGCGCGAGACACAAAAGTACTGCCGATGACTAAAATCACAAGCGTGAACGCCGCCAACAAAGGCATCTCATCCCGACTTTGCCAAGAACCGTTAAAACGAATTTGCCTAAAAACATCGTAAACCGCTTCAAAGCCGACAGCGACCAACACAAAAATCAGCGGCATCATCCCTAATGACCGCAAGAAATTCGGCGGTAAACCACCTAGCGAAATCACGCTTGGAATCACCATCAAAGGAGAAAGCAGCGCAAGAAAATAAGCTGTACGTTCTGAAGCACGTCCAGGTCGTGTTAATCGCCAACCCGCCACTACCAGACCAATCAGCAAAAATAAGCCTTCGGGCAGTGTAAAATAAGATCGTCCCGGATCGTTGTAGCGCACATACTGTTCACCTTCGATGAAAAACATCCGCAGATGCAGGCGAATACTTTCCATCAACGTCACATCTGTGCCAGTATTTGTGACTTCCGCCAGCCGTCCCAAGAAGATTTCAGGCTGGCGCAAGGCATAATCGATCATCGGCAAAGCAGTAATGCCTAATATCGCGAAAAAGATCGCGCCTTGACGCAGCCGTTTACGAAACTGAGCGCGATCTACGAAAAGCAGCACCGTGCCGCCTAAGATTAACCACAGAGGAAATAACCGCGATGCCATATAGGTATAAAGCGCTAACGCCGAAAAAAACCCGCCTAAGATGAGCCACAGCCAGTCTCGACGATAGGCATTTAATCCGCGCCATAAAAACAACAGCGACAAGGCCTGACATAATGGCAGCAGTACCGACCTGAACGCCTGACGGCTGATATAAATCTGATGAAACGAGATCGTCATCATCACGCCAATCGCCAAGCCGATGATGAGGCCGCGTCTTCCGCGAAACATCAGCCTACCAAGTGTCATAGAGGCTGCGACTGTGAGCATATTCGAAAATACACTGGTCATTTGGAGGGTGAAAATGTCGTCTTTGATAAAGCGGAGAAGAGGCGCATTCAGGTAATGATAGAGGGTTTCGCGGCCTTGATAGCTGTTGGCAATCGGGAACAAGTTCGCGCCGCCGAAAGCGATGCTGCGCGTAATCAGCAGTTCCGCGCCTTCGTCATAGTGCGGCCCCGGTGGATAGGTATAAAGACCAGAAATTCTCAGCACCGCCGCCATTAACAGAATCGCTAACGCCAGCGGCAAATACGCCTTACGCATAAATACAGCCTCATTCATACCCTTGTATTAAAAGCCTAATGCCATAGGTAGGCTTTCACAAGGGGATATTTTCACCCTATCCATAGCACAAAAATTCATAAAAAATTGGAAGTAAATGTCCAGCCGATTAGGTAAAATAAGGGCAGAAACACAACATCTTCACTTTAGTGGATTGGAATTGCATTATGACAGAGGATAACAACCAAATACTTTATTTACGCGACGGCTTAATCATACTCACCGAAAATTCTATCGCAACACTTTTAAAAGGCGGACTCAGCCGCGAAGTGGCAGAATATGCACGCAAAGGATTGATTCTTAAGGAACGCAAGCATCTCTCAGAAGTTGCCGAAACCTTGAGCCACGTCTTGAATGGGATCACACAGAATAACGCAAAAGTCACCTAAGAGCGCACACTGCGGCTTTCAAAACGAGCTTGAAACTGTTTATCAGGTACCCAGTTTTCCACTTCGGGATGGTCAGCCGGGGTAATGCTCAATAGAATGTCCTCTTGCGGCTCACGCAGAAAATAAACCACGTAGCAAACATCACGCTTGATAAGCGGCGGCGGACATAGGCGCTTTTTAAAATGCAGCGTTTTGCCGTCCTCGCTATATAAGGTAATCGGCTTCCAGAACATCCAGAATGGCGGTGCATCAGCCTCCGCACAAAGAGTCGCACAATGCACTGGAGCGCGGGCATAGCGCAAAGCCCTAAAAAACACCGTAATGCCTAAAATGACTGTCACAAACGCCAACATCATCAGCCCCGGCCTATACAAAACGACCAGTCTCGACCAAAAAACAACCGCTGCTGGCAACATTAACACCAGCAGCGTCATCAGAGGTTGAATCACAATATCGACCCATTGAGCAGGACTCAGTTTACCGCTGCGATTGACCGCTAGGCGATCTCGCATTTCTGGTAAAGGCACTTCACGCTTAGGCTTAGGCATAAAATTAACGCGCAATAACACTCGCGGCAATCGTCACAGTATCCGTGAGATTGGTCGCTAGGACGGGGAAAATACCCAAAATGACGGTTCCTGCAAAAGCCGCATAAATGGCATAGGTGACATACGGGGTCGCCCCATCAGCCGGGCTGCCATCGCCGTCACGCAGATACATATTGACGATAATCCGCACATAATAAAATGCGCTCACGACACTCGTTAAAACCCCGATAATGGCTAAGGGGACAAGTCCGGCATCCAAGGTTGCTTGGAAGATCAACCATTTTCCGGTGAACCCGCCCGTAAGCGGAATTCCGGCGAGGCTGAACATGAAGATCGCCATCATCGCCGCCAACAGCGGTTTGCTCTTCGATAAGCCGACAAAATCATCGAGGTTCGTACCTGTACCGTCGTTCTTTTCCAGCGCCAGCACGACACCAAATGCACCCAAATTCGTAAAGGCATACGCCAGCAGATAAATCAGCGCACCTTGCGCGGCAGCGTTAGCAACACCCGCCGTACCTGCTGCCGCCACCGCCATTAAGATATATCCGGCATGGGCGATGGATGAATACGCCAGCATACGCTTAATATTCGTTTGCGAAATAGCGACAAAATTACCGACGATCATGGTCAGCGCGGCGATAATCCAGACCACCGTTTGCCATGCCGTTGTAGTATCGCCTTGATTCAAGAAGAAGGTCGGCAGCGCCACAACCATAACCCGCAGCAGCGCGGCGAAACCGCCAGCCTTCGCGCCGACACTCATGAAGGCCGTTACTGGTGTCGGTGAGCCTTCGTAGACATCGGGTGTCCACATGTGGAACGGCACAACCGCGACCTTAAAGCCAAGCCCGACGATCAACAGCGCCGTGCCGACCAGCAGCAAGAAAACCGAACTGCTATCGTTTGTGACGATACCTTCTACCGCTTGGAAAATTTCCGGCAGGCGGGTGGTTCCCGTCGCGCCGTAGACCAACGCCGCGCCATACAGGAAGAACGCGCTGGCAAAAGCACCGAGGACGAAATACTTCATCCCGCTTTCTTCCGATTTAACATCGTTAGGGCGAAAGGCCGCCATGATATACAACGGGATGCTGAGTAGTTCCAGCGCGGCGAAAACAACGATTAAATCGTTGGCGCTCGCCATGAACATCATGCCCGCTGTGGAAAACAGCAGCAGGATATAAAACTCACCGCGCTCAATTTGCGTGCGTTTTAGGTAATCAATACTCAAAAACACGGTCAGGATTGCCGTAACCAAGATGATGATATTTAAGAAACCAGTGAACTGATCTGCGATAAACAGACCTTCTAAGGCTTCTCCACCCTGATTAAAGACAAACAAATTAAAGACAAAGCTCACGCCTAATCCGCCAAGTGCCAGCCATGCCGTCACCGTCTTGCGCTGGATGAACAAATCCGCCATCAGCAGAAAACAGGTATAGATCGCCAGAAACGCTGCCGGGAGCGTGTATTCCAGATTAAGATCAGCGATATTCGGTGCTTGGATCATGCCTGACTCCTATGGAAGCTGCGCCACAATTTGCGGCACGATCTGTCCCATGTCTGCGATTAACTTCGACGTGCTGCTGTCTAGCAGACTAAAGAATACACCCGGTTGCAACCCAATCCAGAAAATCATGATGAGAATCGGGATGAGAACAGCGATTTCGTGCCAGTGCAGTTTGGGCAGGTTCATATTTTCTGGTTTGTCCAGTTCGCCCATATAGACTTTCTGGAACATATAGAGCATATAAACCGCTGCCAGAATAACGCCAAGCGTGGCAAACATGGTAAAGAAGAAGCCGAGGACTTGGCTGCCCATCGAGCCGAGCAAAATCGTAAACTCACCGACGAAGCCATTCAAACCGGGCAAGCCCATACTGCTCAAAGTAATCACGAGGCTTATTCCGCCAAACAGCGGCATCGCTTTCCAGATACCCCCGTAAGCCGACATCGCTTTGGTGTGACGGCGCTCATAAAGCATCCCGACGAGCAAGAACAAGCCACCCGTGCTGATGCCATGATTGACCATCTGGATCGCCGCACCCTGCAAGCCCTGTGCATTTAGCGCGAAGATGCCGAGGACGACAAACCCCATATGACTGACGGAAGAATACGCGACCAGCTTTTTGATGTCAGTCTGGGCATAGCTCACCCATGCCCCGTAAATTATGCCGATGACGGCCAATCCGGCGACAATCGGAGCCCAGTCCACGCTTGCTTGCGGGAACAGCGGCAAGCAGAATCGAATCATGCCATACGCGCCCATTTTGAGCAGAACCGCTGCCAGAATTACCGAGCCGGATGTCGGCGCTTGAACGTGCGCGTCCGGCAGCCAACTGTGGAAAGGCCAAAGCGGAACTTTAATGGCAAATGCGATCAGGAAACCGAGGAATAAGAAGGACTGGGTGCTGAACACGCCATCAAACGGGAAGACAATCGCGCCGCTTTGTACACCTGCTACGATTTCCGGCAGGGCAAACGTCCCGGCCTCATTGCCGACGAACAAAATCGCCAGGAGCATCAAAATCGAGCCAGCCATCGTATACAGGAAGAATTTGACGGCGGCGTAAACACGGTTTTCCGAACCCCAGATACCGATCAGGAAATACATCGGCACGAGCGTGACTTCCCAGAAGATGTAAAACGTGACCAAATCCTGCGCCACGAACACACCGATCATCGCCCATTCCAGCAGCAGCATAAACATATAATACAGCTTGACCCGTCCACGCTCCTCAATAATATGGGCGCGAAATGAGATCAAAATCGCCAGCGGCATGGTGAAGGTTGAAAGCAGCACCAGCAGCATAGCAAGCCCATCAACGGCGACATAATAGCTAATGCCATAGGTCGGCAGCCAATCGAAGCGCTGCGCCATTTGCAAGCCGCCATTCGCGGTATCAAACGTCGCCCACATCAGCAGCGAGGCAATAAATGTGGCGATGCTAAAACCAAACGCGGTCCATTGAATGGCTTCTTTTTGTGTATCTTCGCGCATGAACATGAGAATGGTCAGCCCGACCATCGGCAAAAACAGCGTGATGGTCGTAAGCGATAAACTTGAACTCACTGGTTCCATGAATAAGCTCCTTCGGATAGCGGTTAGCAATGAGCCGTTAGCATTTACAGCTAAGGGCTAATCGCTGATCGCTAAAGGTTAATAGCTAACTTCTAATTAAAGGCAACAGCATAATTACAATAACTGCCACAACACCCAACAGCAGCATAACTGCATAAGTGCGAACATAACCCGTCTGTGTGCGGCGTATCCCACCACTAATCCGGCGGACAAGCCAGCCTACCCCGTTGACCGCGCCGTCGATAATACCAAGATCAAACGGCTGACTCAGCAGCTTGCCGATGCTGTTAAACCCGCGATAAATCACGCGATCATGGAAATAATCGTGGAAGAAATTCCAATCGACCACATCCGCGAGGAATTTGGAGATTTTGTTGAACGGATTCTCAAATAAGCGGAAGTAGGTTTCATCCCAATAAAGGCGGGCATTCGCCAAACTCCAAATTACGCCCGTATTCGGGTTGACCTGAAGCGGGTCTTTGTGTTTATTAAGGATGGGAGCAGCTTTTGCGCCGCTGTAAATCGATCTTGCCGCGAAAATTGCGCCAATACCCAAACCCAACGCAGCAATCGCCACAATAAGCTGGAAGGGTGCAATATGCAGATTGATGATGCTTTGCTCCAGCCAATCGGAGAGGCGGTGTTCGCCAAACAAATTACTCAGCACAAAAATGCCTGATGGGATGTTGATAAAGCCAATCACAAGGCTGAAAAATGCCAGAATAATCAGCGGAATCGTCATCGCCGGGGAACTTTCGCTGGCATGATCGGCGGCCTCATGACGAGACTGCCCATGAAAGACCATTTCGATCTGTCGCCACATATAGAAGGCCGTAAAGCCTGCCGCAAGCAGCAGTACGCCGAGCGCGAGGAAACCCTTGAGTTCGCCGTCGCCAAAACCGACCTGCCACGCATCCGCCAGAATTTCATCTTTTGACCAGAACCCCGCGAAGGGGAAAATCCCTGCCAACGCCAAAGTACCGATCAAATAAGTGATATAGGTGATCGGCATTTTCTTGCTCAGGCCGCCCATCGTCCGCATGTCCTGCGGGTCGAAATGCTCCTCCTCATCATGCCCATGTTCGTCGCCATGCGTGTCGCCATGCCCATGTGAGAGATGGTGATGACCGTGTTCCATGCCATGAATGACCGAGCCACTGCCCAAGAACAACAACGCCTTGAAGAAGGCATGGGTAATCATGTGGAACATCGCCGCGCCATACGCGCCCAACCCCACCGCCGCCACCATAAATCCAAGCTGGCTAACGGTGCTGTAGGCCAAGACGCGCTTAATATCAAATTGCCCAACCGCGATAAAACCGCCGACGATGGCAGTGCTAATGCCGACAATCGTCACGATAAACGAGGTAAATTCGGCGTGATGGAAGAACACGTTGGAACGCACCATCATGTACACGCCAGCCGTCACCATCGTCGCGGCATGGATTAAGGCGCTCACGGGCGTGGGTCCCGCCATTGCGTCTGGCAGCCAGATGAATAATGGAATCTGCGCGGATTTACCTGCCGCGCCGAGCAGCATAAACAGCGTAATCAGGATCAGGATGGTATCAATCGGCAGCCGGAAGGGGCCGAAATCGACTTCATTCTCGGCCTCGACCATGCGCTCGGCTTGACCAAATACACCCAACTGACGCATTTCGATGCCTTCATCCAAATAGGAATATGTGGCAATCGCTACGCTGTGACCTTCTTCCTTGGCGACAACTTCTTCACCCTCAGCAGCGGCGGCGGTTTCACCTTCGGCATGGGCTTCACCCTCAGCAGCGACAGCACCGGTTTCTTGGCTATGGGCTTCGGCCTCTTCGCCATGATTTCCGGCATTGGGGTTATTAACTTCGCCCGGTTTGTAGAAATCGAGCGTCCCAAACGTCCAGAACATCAAAAACACCGCCATCAAAACGCCAAAGTCACCGATACGGTTGACGATAAACGCTTTGCGGGCGGCGTTGCTGTTCTTCCAGCCTTCGCCTTTGGGCTTATCCCACCAAAAGCCGATTAAGAGATAAGAACATAACCCCACGCCTTCCCAGCCGACAAACATCATCAGGAAATTGTTGCCTGTGATGAGGATCAACATGAAGGTAAGGAACATATTCAGATACGCGAAAAAGCGATAGAAACGCTTATCCCCGTGCATGTAACCAGAAGCATAAATATGGATAAGCGTGCCTACAAAAGTGACGAATAGCATCATCGTCACGCTGAGTGTATCCACCCGTGTTTGCCAGCCAATCACCATATCAGCCGATGGGATCACAATCCAATCACCGATAATGGGCGGATTAATCACCAGCGGTTGATAATCGTTGTTGCCCAGATAGCTAAACAGGCACAGCGCAATCACAAACGACAGCGCCGAAGCCATAATACCAATCAGTGCAGAAAACCGTTCCGGCAAACGTGCGCCCCAAAAAAAGTTGATGAACGCGCCTACCGCCGGAAATAAAATAATCAGTGGAGCGAGTTGAGCCAGACTTTGCATAAAGAACCTTTCAGTGATGAGTGATGAGCGATGAGTTGAAAGTAATGAAGTTCAAGCGTAAGTTGACTCATTACTCATAACTCGTTACTTGTCACTGTTAGTTATCCTTCCATCAAATGCAGTTCGTCAATGTTGATGCTTTTCTTCGTACGGAAGATCGCTACGATCAGCGCCAAGCCAACCGCGACTTCCGAAGCCGCGACTGTGATAACGAAGAAGACGAAAATGTGTCCATCAACCTCGCCCCACTGTTTAGCGAAGGCCACCAATGCTAAATTCGCGGCATTGAGCATCAATTCCACCGACATAAAAACAAGGATGGCATTGCGACGCAGCAGCACACCCATCGACCCAAGTGTGAACAAGACCATGCTCAGGATGACATACGCTTCTGTATTAACCATCGTTAATCTCCTACCGGCTCTGCGGATTCAGGCTCTTTAAGTCTGGGCAGTTCAGGCAGATCGTGAACATCATGACCAGTCTGAGAAGCAATCACGCTCGTCAGCGGACGGCTGACCTTACGCCGAGTCGGACGACCTGGCTTGGGCTTCACATCGCCGCGTTGCGTTAGCACAATCACGCCGACCATCGCCGCCAACAGCAGCACAGCGACAATCTCAAACGGCAGCACATATTTAACAAATAAGGATGCGCCAATCGCGGACGGACTGCCGAAGCTGGCGAGTGTTTGACTCACCAGAGCGATATTCATCGGGCGCAAGCCTTCGCCAACACCCCCCGGCTCCTCGCCAATAACGAGCAGTTGCGTCTCGCCGGGCGTGATTGGATAATCGCGCAAGCGGTAGACGATGTTATCGGGATTATCCGAAGGGACAACCGCCCAATTTACCGTTCTTTGGCGATAAAGTTCTGGCGCAGACGCAGTGCCTTGTGCCAACGCTTCATAAATTACCGGGACTTCTTCATCTGCTTCGATAAGAAAATCATTGCCGGGGTCTACTATATTTAAAGCAGGTGCCCCTGAATACGCATTAAAGACGATAACCCGTCCACTGCGATCCGGTGTATTGCTCAAATCTTCGTTGACCAGCGCGATAGACGGCAGCCGCCCCGCACCATAAGCGACAGCGGTCTGGGCGCTGTCGGGCTGTAAGGTGATGTCCCCAAGCGGCAGTGCCAACGCAGGATCATCCCCCGCAACCGCAACTGACACGGCATAATCACCCGCTGGAACGGCGACGTAATCACTTCCACCGCCTAATTCAAGCCCACTGACGAGCAGTTCGCCGTTGCCATAAACATCAACAGCTTCAGGAAAGCCTGACGCAGCATGAACCACACGCAGCAGCGGATCGCCACTGGCAACAGGGTCATTCGAGTCAATATCCCCGGCGCTGAATGCAAAGAACGTAGCAAAGACAAAAGAGAGCGCCAATGCCAACGTTACGGGCGCGAGCCATTTAAACTCACGCGCACTTTGCCCAACTTTTTCCGCGCCCAGGAGCATGATGACGAATAAAAACAACACCATGATCGCCCCGGCATAGACGGCAATTTGCACCATCGCCAGAAACGGCGCATCCAACATCAAATAAAGGAAGGCCACACAGATAAAATTTAAAATCAAAAACAATGCGCTGTGGACTGCATTTTCAGTCAACAACATCATGGCTGCGGCAGCGACTGAAACGCCGCCAACAATTACGAAAAGTGCAACTTCAATTGACATTTTGTACGTCCTATCCGGGCGTTTACGGTAGCGACTTGTGCAGTCTAACACAAATAGCGCCAGACTTCAAACGATTTAAGAACATATTTTTAAGCTCACAACATCAGACAACATAAGGGCGCAGCCTGCCTAAAACGACTGCGCCCATAGCTTTAGCATCGCCTGGTTTCCTAGTTCAAATTGGGTTCGGCATATCCGGGATGGAACGGTTAAATGTACCCGCCTCAACCTGCTGCGGAGTATCCGATTTTCCTTCTGGTACCGGGTCGATCAGCATATCTTTAACGAAGATTGCATCACGGCGGTCAGTAAAGCTCAATTGATGCTCATGACCAAGCTGAATTGCTTGTGTTGGGCAGGCATCTTCGCAGTAGCCGCAGAAGATGCAGCGCAGCATATTGATTTCATACGTCTTAGCATAGCGCTCGCCGGGGCTGTAACGGGCCTCATCGGTGTTTTCCGCCGCTTCAACCCAAATGGCATCCGCCGGACACGCTGCCGCGCACAATGAACATCCGATGCACTTTTCCATGCCGTTATCATAGCGGCGTAGATGATGCCGCCCTTTAAAACGGGCTTGGAAGGGGCGCACCTGCTCCGGGTATTGCAGCGTAATTTTTTCTTCTAAAACGTGCTTGAATGTGGTTGCAAAACCCTTAATGACATTCATAATCCAACCTCACTTTATAGTAGGGGCATGATATCGCCCCTACGCATATCAATTTTAAACTTAATCCCCGCCGGATTTCGTCGGTACAGGTTTGGATTTATCACTATCGTCCGGCTTCTCAATCGGAACACCCCCCAGCCGTGCAACATATTCCAGCACCCCAATAGCGACTTTAACAGTTGCTTTCAAGCCGCTGATGCCAATGTTGACCAGCACAAACGGCACGGCGATTAAACCGCCTAATGCTTGCAAAATGATGTTGCCAATGCCGTAGGGCTCGCCCGTGATAATCGGATCCGTTTCCAGATCATCCTCTTCTTCACTCGCTGCCGAGCGCCCAAACATAAAGTATCCGGCGATCAGCACCAAGACACCCATGATACCTGAAACGACGATATAGCCGCCTGTACCCAGCGCATCCCCGACCACAACCGCAACCGAAGTCCACACCACCGCCAACAGAGATAACGGCAGCATGACCTTCCAGCCGAGCATCATCAAGCGATCATAGCGAATACGCGGCAGGGTTGCACGAATCCAGATGAATAAAAACAAGAACAACAGGACTTTACCAATCATGACCAGCGGCCCCAAAATCGGCAAACTATCCACCAATCCAAAGCCGTCCTGATACCCACCGAAGAACATCGAAGCCGCAATTAAGCTGACCGCGATCATCCCAAGATACTCCGCCATCATAAACAGCGCGAATTTCATCCCGCTGTATTCGGTCATATACCCGGCGGTCAATTCTTGTTCGGCTTCTGGCAGATCAAAAGGCGCACGATTGGTTTCTGCAATTAAAGCGATAATCAAAATAATCGCCGCCAACGGATTCTGGAAGACAAACCAATTCACAAAAAGGCCGCGCTGCGCCTCAACAATATCGACAATACTCATGCTGCCGACAATTAACACCGGAACCGCCAACGAAATACCCATCGTCAGCTCATAGCTAATCATTTGGGCAGAAGCCCGCAGCGCACCGAGCATCGAATACTTATTGTTGCTCGACCATCCCGCCAGCGCTACGCCGTAGGTACTGATGCTGGTGATCGCCAATATCCACAAAACGCCGACATTTATATCCGCCAAGCCAAGCGGGATGCGATAAAAATTACCATCGAACCAAGGAATAATAATCGGCGGCCCCAGCGGAATAACCGCCAGAACAACCAACGTTGGGATCGCTTTTAGCATGGGCGCGATCAGATAAACCCACTCGTTTTCACCTAATCCGGCGGGACGAATATCTTCTTTGAAGATCAACTTCAGCCCATCCGCCGCAGGTTGGAGCAAACCGCTTGGCCCCACACGATTCGGCCCGACGCGCTGCTGGAACCACGCGATAAACTTGCGTTCCAAAAGTGTGGTATACGCGAAGCCCGTGACAACAATAAACAGGAGAATGGCAGAATAAAGGACAGGCTGCCAAAAAAGGCATCCTGACGAGTCGGAACATTCAATCACTTGATCGATACGTTCCGAAGGTGTGAAGATAAAGGTCAGGATTTCAGTGATATTACTCACAAGCCAGACCACTACAACACCCGTAATCACAAGACCAATCACGCCAACCAGCGCGACCAGCCACATCGGAATAAACCCAAAAACTTTACGACTGAGCATGAGGACTAACCCTCCACTTTAACAATTTGACCTGGAGCAGGCATCAACGGTGTTGCCGTTGTCGTCAGATGGCGCGGCAGCACGGCTGAACCAACTGGAGCGCCGCCATTCACATAAGCGCGGACACGGACTTTGGTATGATCCTGAACAGTGACTTCGACCACATCACCCTGCTTGATGCCCATGCGAGAGGCATCGGCGCTGTTGATTTCAATATACGGAGCCATCACACGCGGATGAACCAGCGCACTCGGCTCGAAGATGCTTTCACGATTATATAAGCGCGTCGATGGAACAATCATCAATTCGCCAGCATTGGCTTTGGGCGTTTCCGGCATTGTCACATCACCGGATGTTACCGCTTCACCCTGATCTGCCGCCGTCGGGATTTGAATCCCCAACCCGCCCTTATTTTGATAAGCCGTGCCGCCATAATACAAATCACTCCCGCCGACTTCGGGGAATTGACGTTCCACTTTTGCCAGTTCTTTAAACGTCATGCCTGCGAAGGCCGGGACATTCTGCGTAATTTCTAACATGACCGACGCGGCGGAAAGTTTAGCGCGACCTTGCCCCAATTTATCGCCGATGCGGGTCAAAATTTGCCACGTAGGGAGTGATTCACCCATCGGACCTTGCGCGGTATAAAAGCGCTGGACACGGCGTTCACCATTCGTGAACGTACCATCGCGTTCCGCGAAACTCTGGATCGGCAGTACAAAACTGGCATGTGCGGCAACCGCATCCGGGAATAGGTTCAGGCTGATAACTGTCTCGACTTGGCTCAGCCATGTCGCCGCTGTGGGATCATCCGCCAGAAGTTCGGCCTGCGCTACAATCAACACTTTGGGCGGATTTTGCATAATCTCGCGGGTGTTTTCTGGCGTAAAGCCCATGTAAAACTGCCCCATGCCATTGGGACCGGGGAAGGTAGACATCAAGCCGTTGTTGGCCTTGCCGACATGTCCGGTTTCGATCAGGAAGTTAGCGCAGGCCTGCATCAAAGCACGGCTGCCATCGAGCGACAACCCTTCCGCGCCAGCCACGATAATAAAATTAGTCGCGCCCATGAGCTTTTCGGCAACTTCGGGATACTGTTCGCCCATCTTTCGGATGTCTGGCTCTTGACCGTATTCATAACGGACAACCGCGCTGGCAAAATCGTCCATACGGGTCTTACGGGCATTGGCGACGACCACATAGGCACCGCGATCATGGGCTTGTTTGATTCTCAGCCGCCACATCGGGACTTCTTCTTCGAGGTCACTGGCGATAATCATCACCGCATCGCCTTTGCCGAGGCTGCCGAGATTTGTGCCTACACCGACACCCACTTGCGCCACTAAATCAGCACCAGCGTGGGTATAAGGCCACGCGCCGAGTGACGTACCGCCCAAGCCCGTAATCAACTGGCGCAGTGTCCATAAATCTTCGTTGCTCATGCCGCTGCCTGCGATTGCAGCGATGCTGCTGCCTGCGCCCCAAAGTTTAGGCGCGATGGCTTCATAGGCTTCCGTCCACGACATCGGCACAAGTGCGCCGCCGGAATTACGCATCATCGGGCGTAAAAGGCGATTTTCGCTGCGGGTAAAGTGATGCCCAAAGCGCGTTTTATCCGAAATCCAAATTTCGTTCACAAATTCATTCTGACGCGGCATCACGCGCTTAATCATGGCGCGTCCGCCAAAATCGCGGTCAAGCCGGGTGCTTAAGCTGATGTTAGAACCTGCCGCATCAAACGGATCGATGCTCGGCACTTCGGTCAGTTCCCACGGACGCGCCCCAAAGCGGAAATCCGCTGTCGTCAGCGCCCCTACTGGGCAGATGTCGGTGGTATTGCCGGAAAAATACGTATCAAAACCGGGTTCGCTGTTGGTGATAATCTGCAACTTGCGCCCACGCTCATGGAACGCCAACACATCATCGCCCACAATTTCATCCTGAAAGCGCACACAACGCGCACACTGGATACAGCGTTCTTCATCAAGATAAATCAAGTCGCCTAGGGGGACATGCTTATCGAGATGCTGCTTATCGGCAAAGTTCATACGGCTGGCAGCGGGGCCATGTTCCATCGTGAGGTTTTGAAGGGGACATTCCCCACCCTTATCACAGATGGGGCAATCGAGCGGATGGCTCGTCAGGAGAAATTCAAGCACATTTTCACGCGCTTCGTCTACTTGTTTGCTGGTTGTGCGGATGACGAGGCCATCGCTCACGCGCTGAGTACAGGCCGTTTGCAGCTTGGGCATCCAACGTACTTTTGCGTTGCCCTTCTCATCCAAAACGAGTTCACCTGTAGCGCGGTCTTTTTCAATGCTGCCCATCTCGACTAGGCACATACGACACATCCCGACGGGTTCCATCTTGGGATGGTAACAAAACACTGGGATGTCGTTGTTGGCGTTCCATTTGGCGGCATCCACCAAGTTCGACCCGGCGGGGACTTGATACTCTTGATCGTCGATGATGATCTTAACGGTATTGGACATTAATGTCTCTCCAAAATGAATCTCTACTCACCAATCGGGGCAGTGGCTTAATTAGACCCCGCCCCGGTACTCTCCAGCAGATTAAAAGCTGCAATCCGCCATTCACCTTCTTCGCGCAGCAGCAGGAGTGTTAAGTCATGGTTGCTGCCGTTGTCTGTGGTAATTGTCCCTCGCAGTTCGCCCGTATTATCGCTTGAACTACGATAGCTGATCGACCAAACAGAAGGCTCTGCATTAAATTCCGTAATCAATGTGCGTAATCGCTCTGCGCTGCCTATCTGATTTTGGAGCGCACCTGTCATTTTGGCGTAGGCGGCATCATAATCTTCATCACGCAAAGCATTTAAAAAAGCGCTTCCTGCCTCAGTAATGGGTTGTGTAAAGATAAAAACACTTCCCACCAACGCCGCGAATGACCCAATACACACCAGCCCCACCATGAGCAGGATCATCATACCACGACTGCAACCACGCTTTTTGTAAACAGCCACTTTTTGCGGCTGATCCATCATGACGGGACTGCTCTGTTCATTTTCGTCCGGCGCTGACTATGTTGGATTCCCACCAAAGCGCGATCCTGCATGATCTGAGCGATTATACCCCAATCGCCATTTTCTATCTGCTCATTGGCGATTTCTAATCCGCGCTGGAAATCTGCCAAAGCCAAGTCATAAGCGCGTACTTTTAAAAACAATTCGCCCCGTAGGACGTAATTCGTACACTCATCTGGATTAAGGCTAATCGCCTCATCTAAATCTTGTAATTGACCTTCAGCCCGACGCATCCTATCTTCCACCGAAGGCCACAATTTATGACGGATGCCCTGCCAGAAGGTTTCTGTTTGCACATGGGATTGTTCGTCAACCTCAGCCTCTAAAGCAGAGGCCACAGGCGGCCTAACAAGCTCAACGTCATCAGAAACAGGCGCGAATTCATCCGTCATGCAAATTCCCTAATTTAATCCCCGGAAGATGTGGGGCTGGTCGCAGAAGCACGTCCAGCACGTCCTTGTGCTGCACCGCCTGCCCTCGCCGGGGCTTTAACCGCAGGTTTGCTTTCTTCGACTTGCACGACATCAACATGCTTCTTGAAGTCATCCGGGAAGTGGCGAATGGTCGCCAAAATTGGGTTCGCGGCAAAATCACCCAATGCACATAGTGTCGTCCCAGCCATATTCTTGGCGACATTGTTAATCAGATCGACATCAGCCGCTTTCCCTTGTCCGGCGAGGATACGGTCAACCACTTTATCCAACCAGTACGTCCCTTCGCGGCAGGGGGTGCATTTGCCGCAGCTTTCATGCTTAAAGAACTTCACCATCTTAGAAGCCGCCCACACAATATCAACGGTCTCATCTAAAATGATGATCGAGGCTGAACCCAAAACCGTACCGATTTTGTCCATATCTTCATACGTGAGGGGCGTATCCAACACTTGATCGGTTGCCGGAACAATCGGCCCAGATGCTCCAGAAGGCAGAATCGCCTTGATCTGCTTGCCATCCGCGATGCCACCCGCATGTTCGTAGATCAACTCACGGAAGGTCGTCCCCAACGGAAGTTCATAATTTCCGGGTTTGGTGACATTCCCGCTCAGGCAGAAAATTTTCGTGCCGGGGCTTTTTTCGGTGCCAATTACTTTGTAGGCCGCTGCGCCTTCGCGCATGATGAATGGCACAGCCGCTAAGGTTTCGACATTGTTTACAACTGTCGGCTCACCATACAGGCCACCGCCCTTTTGTGCCGGGAATGGCGGACGGACACGCGGCTGACCAAGTTTGCCTTCTAAACTGTTGAGGAGAGCGCTTTCCTCACCGCAGATATACGCGCCTGCACCGAGATGCGTATACACGTCAATGTCCCAGCCTGTGCCGGAGACATTCTTGCCAATCAATCCTGCTTTATAGGCATCGTCAATCTGCTTATCAAGTTCATGACCAAGATCCCAGAATTCGCCGCGCAGATAGATATAAACCGCTGTCGCTTGAATCGCATAGGCGCAAATCAACGCGCCTTCGATCAATTGATGCGGATTATTTTCCATGATTTGACGGTCTTTAAATGTGCCGGGTTCGCTTTCGTCGGCATTCACGGCGACATATTTGATCGGCTCGTTCTGCGGGATGAAGCTCCATTTAACACCTGTCGGGAAACCTGCGCCGCCACGCCCGCGCAGCCCGGAGGCTTTCACTTCATCGATCACCTCGGACGGCTTTATCGAAAGGGCTTTTTTGTAGCCGTCATAACCACCGTTTTGAGTGTATACATCAAACTGGTGGATATTTGCGATGTCTTTCTCACGATAAATAATATGCTGCGTCATCGTCGTTTCACCTTATTACACTAAAACTTGCGCCTATTTGGTTTGTGCTGCTTCCGAGCGCCATTGTTCGATGAGCGTCTTCATCTTGTCCATATCCAAACTTTCATGGAAGTGGAAGTTGCATTGCAGCATCGGCGCTTTATCGCAAGCCGCAAGGCACATCACATGCTCAATCGTGAACATACCGTCGGCGGTTGTGCCGCCTTCTTGTACATTGAGTTCCGCTTTAAGTGCTTTGTGGAATTCATCCGCGCCACGCAGCGCACACGGCAAATCGGTGCAGACCTGAAGCCAATATTTGCCCTTTGGCTGCTCGGAATACATGGTGTAAAAACCCGCGATAGACTTCACCTGGGTCGGGTCCATCTCGCAGATCACGGCAACTTCATTGATGCCTTCAGGACTCACCCAACCATATTCTTCTTGGGCAATATAAAGCATCGGCATCACGGCTGATCGTTTATCCGGGTACTTAGAGAGTGTTCTTTGAATGCGCTCTGCGTATTTTTCTGCCAGCATGTTAACTTCCTGTGTCACGCACAAGGGCGCATCATGGTGCGCCCCTACGACAAAATTCGCTCAAGTTTAACGGTCACAATCGCCTAGCACAATATCAACGCTGCCGATAATCGCCACTAAATCGGCGATCATGTGATTTTGTGTCATCACCGGAATAGCGGCGATGTGCATAAAGGAGGGCGTTTTAAAGTGAACACGGCGCGGTTTGTTGCCGCCTGTGCCGTGTAAATAGCAGCCAATTTCGCCACGCGGGCTTTCGATGCTCACGTACACTTCGCCATCGGGTGCGGAAAAGCCCTCTGTCCATAATTTGAAGTGATGGATGACGGCTTCCATGCTTTGCCCCAATTCAGCACGGGGCGGCGGCACAAATTTGCGATTGTTGGAACGGAACAAACCACCTGGCAGGCGATCAATCGCTTGGCGGATGATCTTGCTGCTTTCGCGCAGTTCATGAATACGCACGAGGAAGCGATCATACACATCGCCATGCTCGCCAAGCGGCACATTAAACTCATACTGCTCATACCCACTGTAGGGCATTGCCTTACGAATATCCCAGTTTACGCCGCTGCCGCGCAGACTCGCGCCGCTGACACCCCATGCCAGTGCGACATCGGGTTCAATAATGCCAACGCCCTGTGTGCGATCTTCCCACAACGGATTATGCGTCAGCAGTTTTTCGTAATCATCAATTTTTGCCGGGAAAATGGCGAGGAAACTTTCCAACGCAGGCAAGAATTCAGGCCGCAGATCACGCCAGACACCGCCGGGGCGCAAATAAGACCCCATCATGCGCTGCCCGGAGAGCATCTCGAACATATCCAGAATTTTTTCGCGCTCACGGAAGCAGTAAAGGAATACACTCATTGCGCCCATGTCGATGGCATGGGTACCCAACCAAACGAGGTGGCTGGCAATACGCGAAAGTTCCAAGACGATCACGCGGATGGCTTGTGCGCGTTCAGGCACATCTAATTCGACCAATTTTTCCACTGCCATGCAGTAAGCCATGTTATTGGACATCGGAGAAAGATAATCCATCCGATCCGTGAGCGTAACCGCTTTTTCGTAATTTTTGGATTCGATGTTCTTTTCGATGCCTGTGTGCAGAAAGCCAATATCGGGCAAACAGGTGACGACTTCTTCGCCGTCAAGTTCTAGCAGCAGGCGCAAAACACCATGTGTACTGGGATGATGCGGTCCCATGTTGAGCATCATCGTCTCGCCCGTCATCGCCCGTTCAGAAACTAAACCGCGCAATTCTTCCAGGCTGCCCTGCCATTGTTGTTCTTGGGTGAGTGCTGTGGATACCATAACTATTTTCCCTAATTACTCTCTGGCAAAGGGTTTATGTTTTAGGATTTCTTCCGCATTAAACGAGAATTGAATCGTCTCGTAGCCCAGCGGATAATCGCGGCGATGGGGATGCCCGTTCCAGTCGTCCGGCATCAGCAGGCGGCGCGGATCGGGATGGCCTTCAAATTTGATGCCCATCATGTCGGCGATTTCGCGTTCCAGCCAGTTCGCAGCAGGCCAAATTGTCGTCAGAGTCGGCACAACCGGCTCATCTTCATCAACAAATGCCTTCAGGCGCAAACGGCGGTTATAAAGCATTGAATAGAAGTGATACGACACGCCAAAACGTGCCGGACGACCAGAAATTCCGCCAGTAGGTTCCCAATAATCAACTGCGCTAATGTCAGAAAGAAAATTGTAGATCAAGCCATTCGTATCGCGCAGGTAGCGAGCAACTTTTGCTACATTAAAAGGGGCAACCACAAGTGTTGTTTCGCCGCGAAACAGGATGACATCTTGAATGCCCTCCCCGAATGCGGTTTTTGTAGAAACAACTGGATCAAGTGCATTTGGAATATTCATCACTTATGCCCAATCCACAATACGCTGTCCACGAATTTTTTCATGCAGCGTCAAGATGCCGTGCATCAATTGTTCTGGACGAGGAGGACACCCCGCGACATACACATCCACCGGCATAATTTCGTCCACGCCTTGCACCACCGCGTAATTGTTATACACGCCGCCGCAAGAGGAACAATCGCCCATCGCAATCACATACTTGGGGTCTGCCATCTGATCGTAAAGCTGACGCAGCACGGGAGCCATCTTGCGAGTCACACGCCCTGCAACGATGATGAGATCAGCTTGGCGCGGGCTGGCGCGGTTGAGTTCCATGCCGAAGCGCGACAGATCATAGGTGCCGCCCTGCGTACTCATATATTCAATCGCGCAGCAGGCCAAACCAAAAAGTAAGGGCCATGTCGCGCCCGTACGTGACCAATTGATTGCGGTTTCCAGCGTTGTCGTGACGACACCCAAATTGCCGAGTTTTTGTGTTACTCCCATTCCAGCGCACCCTTTTTCCACTCATAGATTAAGCCAACGGTCAAAATGAAAAAGAACAGCCCCATCACCGCCAAGCCATAAAAGCCCAATTGGCGGAAGACGACTGCCCAGGACATAAAGAAAATCACTTCAATATCAAATAAGATAAACAGCACCGCGATGAGATAGAACTTCACCGGGAAGCGGCGCACCGCCGGGCCAATCGGCTTCATCCCGCTTTCATAAGGCGCGGTTTTGCGGGTCGTCGGTCTAAAAGGACCAAAAACCCGCGAGATATTCAAAATAATAAATGTGAGTAAAATCGCAAAGACGATTAATGCCCCTGCCGGAGCAAATGCTTGTAGTGTCATGGATTACGCCTCAATTGATAGATTGTTCAAAAAAGAACAATCGACTAAACAAAGGTTAACATAGCCCTAGTTGGTTGTCAAATGAAACCTTAGTTAACTTAGGATGTGATTTATGACAACCCTATCACGCCTATAAAGGTAACGTATCTTGCGCTGGACGTAAAGCGATTCCTAACCTTTTTCGTGCCAATCTCGGACTTTTACAGTCAGGCTTATCCAAAGCGCTGACCGGTACGCTGCATATCATACGCTCGATTGTGCAGATCGAGAATATCTTGTACTACTAATTCGCGGTTTTGGGCATGTTGGAAGGCATTATGGGGATCTTCAGTACCCACGCTAAACATATAATGTGAGCCAGATACAACACGCACATTTCCGGCTGGGAATTCCATCTTACTCAGTAAATCCATCATTTCTGTTAACCCAACGAGGCGATCCCGATGCCCCAACATCACACGAAATAAATCCCATGTGCGGGCAATTTCAAAATTATGCAGCCGCCCCATCGCCAGAAATGTTGCGCCAGTAATGCCGCGTGGTGTTTCGTCATACTGCTGGGTGTGAATATCTTTGACACTGTTACTCGCCCCCGCGCAGAGTGAATTGACCATTGAAGGCTTGATAAAGCGCTCGACAAATTCCAAAATCGGGATGCGCTGCAAAATGCCGATGCCGAAGCCTAATGCCGTAAAAAATGCACGATTGAGTTCAGCTTCGAGCAGTAAAGCGGGTGAAAGCGCGGTGCGGGTTACTTCCCCAAAGCGCCATTGAATCGGGTTCAAGTAAAATAAGGTCGCACCACCCATACTGTGTCCTACAAAATTGACAACTTTGGGAGCCGGCGATCCCGGTTGACGGCGGATTTTGAGCAAATCGATCCAACGCTGTAGCGTATTCATGGCAGCCGGTGGATTACATGTATCCAATTCCGGGGTTGCATCCGTAAAAATAGACTTCCCAAAACCATTATGGTCAATTGAAAGTGCAACCAAGCGCCGATTTGCCGTTACGACTAACCCCGGCAGCTCCTCCCAGATGAGATGATTACCCGTCCAGCCATGCACAAAAATCGCGTAGCCTTGAACGTTCAAGAAGCGATCTTGCAGCATATCGTCTGGTGTTTCAAAATCTTCCGGCCATGTTACCTGCCAGACGAAGTCTTCCAAACCTGCCGCTTGCAGCATAGCCTGACCTTCATTGGCATTAATCAACCCATTTTGTATGAGATGACGCAGGCTATAATCGGCCGTATAAGTGTTCGGTACGATGCCTTCTGCGCGGTGGGTATATCCATTGACCCAAGGTAATGGAGAGAGCTGTACACTCATAGAAAATCCTCAAACAACATTAGTTATATTACGATAAGTCTACTCAATTTTGCTCAAAAGAAAACTTATCGAATTTTTAGCAGCATAAAGGTATTTTCTGCGAAACCAGAGGCGGCATAAAAGGCACGCACACGGTCATTGGCGCGATCTGTATTGACCATAAGCGACGAAAGTTGAATTTGATTCGCTCGGCGCATCACGGACTCAAGCAATTCTGCGCCCACACCGCGCCGTTGATAGCTTGGCAGCACAGCCATATCATTGATGAAACCACGCCCTTCTGTCAGCGTCCGCACGATGGAAAGCGCGATACACCCGATGATAAGCGGCGGCGACTGAAACGTCTGCGCGACGAAAACTTCTACACCTGACGATTCACGCAGGCGCAGCCCGACATCGCGCCATTGATCGGAAGTTAAATTGCGATTAGCAGGAATCATCGCCAAAAGTGCAATCACCTCATCAATATCGCTCGATTCAGCGGGACGGATAAAAAATTCGGTGCGTTGTTCTGGCTGGTTGGCAGGGTTCAGGATGCCGCTGTGATATTTACCGAGCCATTCCGCGACGATCTCACGATGGGTACGGAACGGTAAAAGAGGGATTTCGTCCGGCTGAAAGACTTTCGCGGCACTGGCATCATCACCTGCTTGAAGTTCACCGCCGACTGGCCGCAAGCGGAAAAAAATCATAATGCCGCTGACGGGCGGCCCTTCTGGAAAGGAGTTAATCCCCGCAAGTTCGATAATTTGGACTTTTAAGCCAGTTTCTTCTTCGGCCTCACGTAAGGCGGCTTCTTCCGCGCTTTCATCCGCTTCCACGAATCCACTCGGCAGCGTCCATTCCCCTTTGTGCGGCGGATTTCCACGCTGGATCAGGACGAGGCCACCATCCATTTCGATGAGCAGTCCCACGCCCGGCACTGGATTGACATAATGCACATAGCCGCAGTTATCGCAAGCCGGACGGAGTCTTCCGCCTTCCTCGCGCTGCGTGAGGGTCTGCCCACAAACGGGGCAGTAAACAGGCGCTTTAGCCATTGAAAAATATCAGGATAAGAGGCTCGTCGTCTCATGAGCCTCCTGCCGCTTACATCTCTAAATAATCGCGCAGTTGGCGGCTGCGGGTTGGATGGCGCAGCTTGCGGAGTGCCTTCGCTTCGATCTGGCGGATGCGCTCTCGCGTTACACCGAAGTGCCGCCCGACCTCTTCCAGAGTATGATCTTGCCCATCCTGCAAGCCAAAGCGCATTTCCAGCACTTCGCGCTCTCGATCACTGAGGACACCCAGCGCGGAACGAATCTGTTCTTTCAGCAATTGGCGACTGGCGGCATCCACCGGCCCCAACACTTTATCATCTTCGATAAAATCTCCAAGTAGACTGCTGTCTTCCTGACCAATCGGCATTTCTAGGCTCATCGGCTCTTGGCTGATTCGCATAATTTTACGGACTTTTTGCGCGGCGCGGCGCAGTTTACGCTGTAAACCGGGATCAAGATTCACCCCATTACGGCGCAGGAGTTTGATTGCTTCGGTCTCCTCACTCGTTAGGAACTCCATCTCCAACGCGATTTGCTCCGCACTCGGTTCCGCGCCAAGCTGCTGAATCAACTGCCGCTGCACACGCATCAGACGGTTAATCGTCTCGACCATGTGGACGGGGATACGAATTGTACGAGCTTGATCTGCAATCGCTCGGCTGATGGCCTGACGAATCCACCAAGTGGCATAGGTGCTGAATTTGAACCCTTTGGTATGATCGAACTTGGCGACTGCTCGCAGTAAGCCGATATTACCCTCTTGAATTAAATCCAAGAAGTTGATGCCACGCCCCATATAGCGCTTCGCCACGCTGACGACCAAACGCAAATTGGCACGGGTGAGCGCCTCGGCTGCCAATCCAGACTTATGCTCAATTTCGTCAAAAAAGTCCGGC
>Ga0209490_10000803_pt1 | contig 31133 bp, 24 predicted proteins | sample MAT06_FD_187209 | JGI IMG/M metagenome (GOLD analysis project Ga0209490, IMG submission 187209) | Freshwater microbial communities from Lake Fryxell liftoff mats and glacier meltwater in Antarctica - MAT-06 (SPAdes) (version 2) | ecosystem: Environmental > Aquatic > Freshwater > Ice > Liftoff...
CGTTCTCGGAGCGCGTCGTGCTGCGGGTTGTGTCGCTGATCCGGCATCCGGACGCCGGGAAGTTCAAGTTCTGGATTGAGCGCGAAGTCATCGCGCCGCATCACAAGAAGCGCGAGATTGCCGGCCTGCGGGCACCCAGCAGGTGAGCGGGCGTATCACGCGTGCACCCGGCCCAGAGCGAGGATGCATCGGACGCCACTGCTATAATCTGGTTCGACGTCGGTAGTGCGGTGCGTTCTGCCTGCCCCCACTTCACCCGCGCTTCCCGTCAGCCCTGTGTGAAGCGTCGACGTCTTGAACCTCGCACAGACTAGCCATGACCACCGTCCTCAAATCTGAAGCTGACATCGAAAAAATGCGTGTCGCCGGCCGCCTGGCTTCAGAGGTGCTCGACTACATCACGCCACACGTCAAAGTTGGCGCGACAACCGGCAGGTTGGACAAGCTCTGCCATGATTACATGGTGAACGTGCAGGGCACCGTTCCGGCAACGCTCGGCTATGCGCCGCCGGGGCATCGCCCTTATCCGGCGTCAGTTTGTACGTCGGTTAATCATCAGGTGTGCCATGGCATCCCGGGCGACAAAGTCTTGAAGCACGGCGACGTAATCAACATTGATGTCACGGTAATCAAGGATGGCTACCACGGCGACACCAGCCGAATGTTTTATATCGGTGAGCCCTCCATTCAGGCAAAGCGGCTGTCGGAAACTACGTACGAAGCGATGTGGCGTGGTATTCGAAAGGTCAAACCGGGCGCGACGATCGGCGATATCGGCAACGCGATTCAAGTGCTCGCCGAAGGTAACGGATTTTCGGTAGTCCGAGAATTCTGCGGGCATGGTATCGGCAGAAAATTTCATGAAGACCCGCAAATCCTGCACTATGGCAAACCCGGTCAGGGCATGGCGCTCAAGGCTGGCATGATCTTTACGGTCGAACCCATGATCAACGCCGGCAAGAAAGACATACGCATGCTGGGCGACGGCTGGACGGTCGTCACCGCCGACCATAGTCTCTCCGCGCAGTGGGAGCATACCGTGCTGGTAACAGAAGATGGTTTTGAAGTGCTGACCCTCTCAGCCGGCTCGCCTCCTCCACCGGTGTCTGCCACGGCCACGGCGCACGCCTGACGTCGGCTGTAACGGCGTATGGTCGATCCCCGTACCCGTATCGCCTATATCAAACCAATTCGCGATTGGTTGCAAAGCGAACGCGCCAAACTCAAACAGCAATACCTCAAATTCCCGCAACCGGACCGCAATCTTCGGCATCACGCTGGCCTGGTGGACGAGGTCATCACGCGCATCGCCGAGGACGTCGGGCTACCCCCGGACATCGCGCTGGTTGCCGTAGGCGGCTATGGACGCGGATTCCTGTTCCCGGCGTCGGACGTCGATGTACTTGTTCTTAAGCCCGACGACGCACCGACGGCGAGCGCATCCGTATCCGCATCCACCTCCGCATCTGCCTCTGCCATCGAGGCCTTTGTCAGCCTGCTGTGGGACGTTGGTCTGGAACCGGGCATTTCAGTTCGATCGCTCACCGAATGCGTAAATGAAGCCACCAAGGACATCACCGTTGACACCAGTATGCTCGAGGCACGCTGGCTGTGGGGAGACCGCGCACTCGTCTCGCGGCTTACCGAGCAACTCTCGTCAGCACGCTCACTGCCCGCTTTTCTTGCGGCGAAGCTCGAAGAGCAGCGCCGCCGGCACGCCCGCCACCATGACGTCGCGCTCAACCTTGAGCCCAATATCAAGGAAAGCCCTGGCGGATTGCGCGACCTGCAAACGGTACTCTGGATCGCACGTGCCGCCAACCTCGGCGGCGATACTCTTGCCGACTGGCCGGCACTCGCCAAAGCGGATCTGATCACTGACGACGAGGCGACGCTGATCGCCAAACACCGACGCGTACTCATCGATTTGCGTATCCGTCTGCACTATCTGGCAGGGCGCCGCGAAGACCGGCTGGTGTTCGACCATCAAACCATGCTGGCCGAGCAACTCAAACTCAAGCCCACGCGTGCCAAGCGTCCGTCTGAGGTGTTGATGCGCCGCTACTATCTGTCAGCCAAAATCATCTGGCAGCTGAACTCAATTTTGCTTGCGAACCTCAGTGAGCGCATCCTGCGCAAGAAGCGCGATGTCGTCCGCACCGTTGCCGCGGACTTTGAACTTGTCAACGGCAACATCGCCGCAATCGATGTCTCGATCTTTCAACGCGATCCGCGCTCAATCTTCCAGGCGTTTTTGGCGTTGCAACGAACACCTGAAGCGGAATTCTTCGCCGCGGAAACGCTGCGCGCGATCTGGCGTGAAGTCCCCAACATCGGTCCGGCGTTTCGCGAAGACCGCGAGATCAATGATCTGTTTCTCGAAATTGTTCGAAGTGAACGCCTGACATTCACCCTCCGACGCCTGAGTCGATACGGCATTCTTGGCCGCTACCTGCCTGCGTTCGGCCGCATTGTCGGCCAAATGCAGCACGACCTGTTTCACGTCTATACCGTGGATGAGCACATCCTCATGGTGTTGCGCAATATGCGCAGACTGGTTCTGCCGCGCTTCGCCCGGGAATTCCCGTTCTGCCATGAGCTCGCCTCAGCCTTTGACGATAAGCATCTGCTCTACCTCGGCTGCCTCTTTCACGACATCGCCAAAGGTCGCGGCGGCGATCACTCCCACCTCGGCATGCGCGACGCCAGGCGCTTTTGCCGTCAACTCGGCCTGCCCGCGGCAGATGGCGAATTCGTCGCCTGGCTGGTCGAGACCCATCTGATGATGTCGGCAACGGCGCAGAAACAGGACTTGTCGGACCCGGACGTGATCTCACAGTTCGCCGTCAAGGTGGGCAACGAGCGGCGTCTTACCGCGTTGTATCTGTTGACCGTTGCCGATATCCGCGGAACCAGTCCGCACGTATGGAATGGCTGGAAGGCAAAACTTCTCGAGGAACTGTTCAGATCAACACGGCGGCTGCTGCGCGGTGACAGCGCAGTGAATCCGCGCTGGCTTGAGTTCAAACGCCGTGACGCGCTCGGGCGTCTCGGCAGCAACGACGAGCCGCCGCTCTGGCTGCACGTCAACGAACGATACTTCCAGCGCTTCGATGTTGACGATCTGATCTGGCATGCGGAGGTGATCAAAGGCGGCGTCACACCGACCGAGCCGCGTATCTTTGTGCGCGAAGACGCGGACGCACCGCTATACGAAGTGCTGGTAATGACACAAGACGAAGCCGGCGTGTTTGCGCGAATCACCAACGCGTTTGAGCGCATGCAGTTCGATATCGTGTCGGCACGGATATATACGACCACGCACGGATATGCACTTGACAGTTTTCTGGTGCTGCCAAAATCCCGTCTGCGTAATGAGCGCGGCGGCGTCGAGGCGCTGATCGAGCGCGGCCTCGCAAGCGCATTGCAGGCGACGGGCATCCCGGAACCAACGCGCGCGCGTTCGGCACGTCAGGCCAAACACTTCCCCCTCAAGCCCGAGGTGAGTGTTCGCACCGCCCGGGTTCCACCCTACTTTGAGATTGGCATCACCTGTGCCGACAAGCCCGGTCTGTTGTCAGCGATTGCGCGGACGCTATACGAGGCAAAGATAAACCTGCACGACGCCCGCATCACGACACTCGGCAGCCGGGCCGAGGACGTGTTTATCGTTGAACACAAGAGTCTCGCCAACGTCACGTTTGCGGACTCGCTTAAGCGGGCCTTGATTGAGTCCGTCGCATAAATTCAAGGCACCAAGCTATCCAATTGCCTTACCGTCGTTGAGTTTCAGCCACCCGTAGATCACGCGGTACAAATACCAAATGAAGACGGCGGCGGGCAGCACCCACAAGACGAACATGCCGACTCCGAGCGTCAGCAATCCGAGAATCCAGAACGCGCCCCAGGCAAGGATCGCCCAGAGAATCCCGTACCAGAAGGTGCGAGATAACCAGCCATAGTGTGTGTCCAGATAGGTGCCGCGCACTTCGCCGTGCTTCGCTGCGCCAATGATCATCGCCACGATCGCGAGTGTCCAGAACGTGAATGGTGCAAGCCCATGCAGCGCATACAAAACGTGAAGCGTATTCTTTTCAGATGACAGGTCACGCTCAGCGAGGGGTGGAATGGCACTCATGGTCAACTCCTTAAATATCAATCGTCATCGTACGGGGCCAGATCCGGGAACAGTACTTCGGTGAAGCCGAACTGGGACATATCCTGCATGCGCATGGGATACAAAATGCCGTCGAGATGGTCGCACTCGTGCTGCACGACCCGCGCGTGGAAGCCATCCACCGTACGATCGATGATCTCGCCGTGTTCATCAAAGCCTGTGTAACGAATTGCGCCGTATCGTGGCACCACACCGCGCATTCCCGGGACTGACAGGCAACCCTCCCAGCCGTCCTCCACCACATCGCCGAGCGGTGTGATGATGGGGTTGATCAGTACGGTATAGGGCACGACGACGCCCGGGTAGCGGGGATTCTCCTCGACCTTAAAAATCACCACCCGCACGTTTTCACCGATCTGTGGTGCCGCGAGCCCGGCACCGTGCGCGGCGACCATGGTCTCCTGCATATCGCCGAGCAAGGCATGCAGTTCGGCGGAGGCGAACATCTCGTTGGATAACGCCGCGGACGGCGCCATCAGTGAAGGTTCTCCCATTCTCAGAATTGGACGCACTGCCATTGAAGCACCGTTGGAGAAAGTTGTTAGCGCTAAGAAAGTTATCAGGGCTACTTAAGTCCGCGCACATCGGCCGGCATCGCCGCATGCATCTCTACGGCGCGCGCCAGAATTATCTTGACCTTCTCCATGCCAACCTCCAATACCGCATCGGCATCCGCAAGCTTGATTCCCGCCGACGATGTGCCAAGACCGGCCGCGTGATTCATCGACAGCGCCAGCGTCGCGTACGAGAGCCCTTCCTCACGCGCCAACGCTGCCTCCGGCATGGTGGTCATACCGACCATTGTGCAGCCATCGCGCGCCAGACGCGATACTTCGGCGCGGGTTTCCAGACGCGGCCCTTGCGTGACGCCAAGCGTGCCGCTCTCCAATACCGCGATGGCGGCGGCTTTCGCCGCGCCAAGGTATAGCAAGCGCGCAAGCGGACAATACGGGTCGGTGAAGTCGATATGCGTTACCGGAGAGTCACCTTCAAAGAAAGTGTGCTTGCGACCATAGGTGTAATCGATCACTTGGTCCGGCACCGCAAGTACGCCTGGCCCCATGTTCTCCGCCACGCCACCGACCGCGTTGACCGCCATGACGCGCGTCACGCCTACCGATTTCAGCGCCCAGATGTTCGCCCGGTAATTCACTTCATGTGGAGGTAGCGTGTGTCCGTAGCCGTGTCTGGCCAGAAACACCACCACCGCGTCGCCGATGCGGCCATAGGTCAGATAGCCGGACGGATCGCCGTAGGGAGTGCGCACCACTTCCTTGTTGGTGATTTCGAGGTTTGGCAGATTGGTCAGACCGGTACCACCGATGATTGCGAGCAAAGCTGCCTCCGTTGCACTAAGTGAAATATGAAACTCGTTTATCGGCGGGTGTTTTCAGCCATTTTTGCCTGAAACTGCCCGCCAGACAGCGACTCTTTCGTCGCCATTGCAAAAGCTATTTACCTCTAATAGCGCGAATCTCTGCAAGGTTGCGCCACGCACCCGAAACGTCCATGCCATAGCCAAATACAAACCGGTTCGGCACCATCAGTCCGACGTACTCGGCCTGCAATGGCTTCTGCGCGTTGCGTTCAGCGCCATAGTCCTTCACACAGAAAACGGCGCAAGCCACACTCAGCGCGCCGTTTCGCTTGATCAAATCCACGATCGCGGCCAGCGTCACGCCCTCATCGAGGATATCGTCGAGTAACAAGACATGGCGCCCGGCCACGTTGTCGCGCGGTGCCACGCGCCACGTTAATTCTGTGCCAACCTTGGCGTTGCCGTAACGCGAGGCCTGGACGATATCGAAGTCGCATGCGATGTTCAATTGCGGCAACAGTTGACCCGTGAATACAACCGCCCCGCCCATCACCGACAGGATCAACGGCTGTTTGTTCGCGTAGTCGCGGTTGATCTCGGCCGCGACCTTTGCCGTCGCCGCGTCAACTTCGGCTTTGGAAAACAGCACATCGGAGTCACGCAGAATGGCTTGTGCTTCGTCGAGGGTCATATCAAGTATTTGAAGAGGGAAGAGGGAATAGGCACGGGTTTTCGGGTTTACTTCGCGCGCCCTAGATTCTGTAAATGTTTGCTGAACGCTTCGCCAACCTCGTGATGTTTCATCCCAAGAGCAACTGTGGCTTGCAGATAGCCAAGTTTAGAACCGCAATCGTAGCGCGTACCATCAAATTCATAAGCGAATACTTTTTCTTTCTTCAGCAACGCCGCAATGCCGTCTGTCAGTTGAATTTCCTTGCCGACGCCGTGTTGAATTTTTTCGAGATGCGCAAAAATTGTGGGCGATAAGATATAGCGGCCCACCACGCTCAGCGTCGATGGTGCTTCCTCAGGTTTTGGTTTCTCGACAATTGCCGACATGCGCGACATACGCTCGCCCTGCTTCCTGCTGATGGGCTTGGAAGCAACGATACCGTACGATGAAACCTCGCTGAGCGGAACCGGGACACAGCCCAATACCGATGCGGCATGCTCCTCATAGCGTTGCACCATCTGCTTCATGACCGGCACTTTGGCGTCAATCAAATCGTCGGCAAGGATGACCGCAAACGGCTCGTCGCCGATCAGATGTTTCGCGCACAACACCGCGTGGCCGAGACCGAGCGCCTCGGGTTGACGTACGTAAACGTACTGCAAGTTCGGCGGCAACATGTTTCGCACCTGATCAAGCAACTTGTGCTTGCCCTTCAATTGCAGCTCTGCCTCAAGCTCGTAGGCCTTGTCGAAATGGTCCTCAATAGTGCGCTTGCCGCGTCCGGTCACAAAGATCATCTCCGTGATACCGGCCGCCGCCGCTTCCTCCACCGCATATTGGATCAACGGCTTATCGACGACCGGCAGCATTTCCTTTGGGCTGGCTTTGGTGGCCGGCAAGAATCGGGTGCCAAGTCCCGCAACAGGGAACACAGCTTTGGTAATTTTTTTGGTTTTCATCGGGCTATCCAGGCAGATCGAGCATCTGCAAAAACTGCGCTTCGCCAAGTACCGCGACACCGAGTTCTTGTGCTTTGTCCAGTTTACTACCCGCCTCAGCACCGGCCACGACAAAGTCGGTCTTCTTTGACACGCTGCCCGATACTTTCGCGCCGAGCAGTTCCAGCTTGTCCTTGGCATCATCGCGCGACATCGCGCTGAGGGTACCCGTGAGAACCACCGTCTTGCCCGCAAACGGGCTGTTCCACGCCGCGGGCGGGATTCCGCCAGTTTCAAGCCACTGAATACCGCAGGCACGCAATTGTTCGACCACCTCGCGGTTGTGTGGCTCATCAAAAAACTGACGGATCGACTGTGCGACGACCGGCCCGACATCGTTGACGGTTAACAATTCACCGATTGATGCATCCATCAGGCGGTCAACGCTGCCGAAATATTTCGCCAGATCCTTGGCGGTCGCTTCACCGACATGGCGGACCCCTAGCGCAAACAAAAATCTGGCGAGCGTCGTGACTCTGGACTTGGCGATGCCGTCGAGCAGGTTCTGCGCCGACTTCTCGGCCATACGCGGCAGATTCGCCAGCGCCACCAGACCAAGCCGATACAGGTCGGCGGGCGTGTGCACCAAATTCTGTTCGACGAGCTGATCAACCAGCTTGTCTCCGAGGCCCTCGATGTCCATGGCGCGACGCTGCGCAAAGTGCAACAGCGCTTGCTTGCGCTGTGCCGGACAGAAGAGCCCGCCAGTACAGCGCGCAATGGCCTCCCCCTCTAGCCTCACAATGGCGGAATTACATTCCGGGCAACGCGTCGGCATCACAAACCCGACCGCGTCAACGGGGCGGTATGCGAGCACCACCGACGCGACTTCCGGGATGACATCTCCCGCACGTCGGACGACAACCGTGTCGCCAATCTTGAGGTCCTTGCGCCGCAGTTCGTCTTCGTTGTGCAACGTCGCATTCGACACCGTAGTGCCACCAACAAACACCGGCTTCAAGCGCGCCACCGGGGTGATCGCACCAGTGCGGCCCACCTGCACATCAATGCCCAACAACAAAGTAGTCGCCTCCTCTGCGGGAAACTTGTGCGCCACGGCAAATCGAGGGGCGCGGGAAACATACCCCAGCGTTTGTTGAAAGCCAAGATCGTTGACTTTGTAGACCACACCGTCGATATCGAACGGCAACGCTGCGCGTGCGCGGCCAATGCGCTCGTAATACGCCAGCAGACCCGCAACGCCACTGACAACATCCCGCAGGTTTGACACCGGAAAGTGCAGATCACCCAGCAGATCCATGACCTTGCTGTGTGTGTCGGGCAGCGGAACGCCATCGGTCCCGCCAATGCCATAGGCGAAAAACGACAGCGGTCTCGCTGCCGTCAGCCGCGGGTCCAGTTGTCGCAGCGAACCGGCCGCCGCGTTGCGCGGATTCACAAAAAGCTTCTCGCCCTTTTCAGCCTGACGTGCATTCAGCTCATCAAAATCACGCCGCTGCATAAGAAGCTCGCCGCGAACTTCGAGCATGCGCGCGGTGGTATCGATCTTGAGCGGAATCGAGCGAACCGTTCGAAGATTCTGGGTCACGTCCTCGCCGACCGCACCATCGCCACGGGTGGCGCCTTGGACAAAGATTCCGTTTTCATAGGTGAGCGAGACGGCAAGTCCGTCGAACTTTGGTTCGCACGCAAACTCGATCTGGCCGCCATTGAGCGCCTCGGCCAGTTGCGTCCCGCAGCGCTTGTCAAACGCGACAACGTCTTCATCAGCGAATGCATTGCCGAGCGATAACATGGGTAGGCGATGCGTCACTTCGGCAAACGCGTCCAACGGCTTGGCGCCGACACGTTGCGTCGGCGAATCCGCGCTCACCAAATCGGGATACTGCGCCTCCAGCGCAACCAATCGGTTGTATAACTCATCGTAGAGCGCATCGGATACCGACGGCTGATCAAGCACGTGATAACGGTAGAGATGCAAGTTGAGTTCTTCCCGCAGTGCGGCGATCTGTTTTGCGGCGGTTGGCTGTGTGGCCATGTTGGGAGCGCCGAACCGCCGGCTAAGCGTACAAACGCAGCGCGACGGACGAACCGGGTACGACTCCACGTTGCTGCATTTCACCGTTGATCGCGTGGATGGTCTCGGCAATCACCTTGCGACCGTTGGCGGTCAGCGTTTTCTTGTTATCGTCGACCACTTCTCCGTGCAGCACATCGGCGAACTGCAGCGCAAGGTTAAACATGCGCTCAAAAATCTGGCCCGGATGCGGCGTGCGCGGCACATCCAGCGCAAACGTCAGCAGCGTGAAATATGGCTGTTCGCCGCGCAGGGTCGGCGCCTCCGCCGGGTTGCCGTTACGCAGCGTAAACAAGATGCGTCCATAGTCATCCTTAAGCGCAAACTCGCCCGCCGGTAACCCCGTGAGGCCCTGCGCTTCGGCGAGTCCGCGAAGCTTGGTGGCAGCAAACGTGACGCCACTCTTCCCAATGATGTTTACCGCAATCTCGATATCGGTTTCAGCACAGAATTGATCGACCATCTGCGCGCGGCGCTGCGCTTCAGTGAGGTCTTCGCGCTGTGAAACCGCGCCGATGGTCGCGGCAAACGCAGCCATGGCGTCGTCAAACTGCGCCAGCGTCGACACTTCGACCGGGCCACCCCGATCAGCCAACTGCAGACCGGCGCGAATTTCACGATACTGTTCGTCCAGTGACGGGTCGATCGGTTGCCACAAGCCGCCGACCAGCCCTTCCCAAAGTACCTGGCCCGCAATTCCACCCGACTGTTCAACCATTGGCGCATATACGTCCGCCTCAACCGGCGCATCGGCGAGCATCATGGCGACCGTGTCAACTTCGGTGTTGATGGCAGGCAGCATGTCGCCCGCCGCCCCGCGCACCAAGTTGCGCGATTCACCAAGCACCGGGTTGCGCGATTCTGCAAGCACCGGGTTGCGCGACTCATCGAGCGGCGCGCCGATACCATCCGGTGCGTCGGCACCGATTGGCCGCGTCAAGTCGTCAAGCGCGTCCTGCTCGGCAGTCTCAAGTCTGCCGAACGGTTTGCCAAATGAGGGCTCTCGGCGTTGCATTGAATCCGCGCTAGACGGTTCGTCGGCGGCGAACAGCGCGTCGTTGCGCTCGGAGGAAAACATCCGCTCCGCGCCTTTTTTGTATTTCGCCTCCTGCCAACGGTTGTAAACCACCACGCCGACAATGATGACAGCGATGATGCCGATGAGAACGAGCTGGAAATCGGAGATCATGTCGTGATTAAAGTCTAGTATTGGCGGGGGTTTTCAGGCAAAAACATCTGGAACAGGCCGTATTTATTGGACTTTCGCGCGGGCCGTCAAGCGGCCACCGCCTGCGCGGGGCTCGCGGCGAATTTTCTGGCGGCCTCAATATCCACTTCGACAATACGCGAGCATCCCGGCTCATTCATCGTCACGCCCACCAGCTGTTCACCCATTTCCATGGTCACCTTATTGTGGGTGATAAACAAGAATTGTGTCGATGCCGACATTTTCTTGACCAGTTCACAAAAACGGTCGGTATTGGCGTCGTCCAGAGGCGCGTCGACCTCATCGAGCAAACAGAACGGCGCGGGATTGAGTCGGAATAACGAAAACACCAATGCAAGTGCGGTGAGCGCTTTTTCTCCGCCGGACAACAACTGGATGGAGGAGTTTTTCTTGCCCGGTGGCTGCGCAAATACCTGCAGGCCTGCGTCGAGAATTTCCTCCCCGGTAAGGCGCAAATAAGCGTTGCCCCCGCCAAACAGCGACGGGAACAACTCTTGGAAATTCTTGTTGACCGCGTCAAAGGTGACCTGCAACACATCACGCGTTTCGCGGTCGATACGCTTGATCGCCGCCTCAAGGGTTTCGACGGCTTCTTTCAAGTCGGTAGACTGTGCGTCGAGGAATTCCTTACGGACGGTTGACTGTTCCAGTTCTTGCAAGGCGGCGAGGTTAACAGCGCCAAGCGCGGCGATTTCCTGATTGAGCCGGTTGATTTCGGCTTGATAGGCAGTCGAACGCGTTTTCTTTTCGACTAGGTCGGCCAGTTCATCGAGGACCCCGCCGTTTTCAAGCAGCTGTTGGGTAAAGTTCTCTTCGTTGATACGCGCTTCCTGCTCCTTCATGCGCCATTCGGTCATCTTGTCACGTAGAGGCTGAAGACTTTGCTCGATGGCGTGCCGTTGATCTTCGAGCTCTTTGAGTTTGCCGCCGGCCGCATCCATCGCCCCGCGCGCAACCGTCAACGCTTTCTCGCTTTCCAGTCTTGTCTCAAGCCCCTGCTGCAATCGCTCGCGAATGTTGCCTTCCTGCAAGCCGTCCAGCTCCGCGGCGAGAGCGGTGCGGCTTGAGGTAGCCACCTCCCAGCGCTTGGCCAACTGTGCAACCATGTCAGTCAACGACCTGATCTTGTCGTGGCACGAGCGCTCAAAATAATTCGCTTCCTGCGCGCCGCGCTCGGCCGCGTTGACACGTTCACGCGCGTCGGCGAGCGCACGCTCGGTTTCGCGTTGCTTGACCTCCAGCGCCATCAACCGGTCGGTGATTTCAGCGATCCGATTGCCGCCCTCTTCCAACGCCGCCTGCGCCGCGGCCATTTCACCGCGCTCCTGTTCAATTTCAGCATCGATAATCGAGGTTTCTTCGCGAATGGCGCCACGGCGACCTTCTGCCTGCGAAATCGCCTGCGTCAGTTTCAGCGCCTCCATTTGCAGGCTGTGCTCGCGATTCTTGGTTTCCTGCTGCTCGAAGCGCAATCGTCGCAACGACTCCTGTGTGTCTTGCACGATCAGCTCTATTTGCTTCAACGACGCTTCCACGCTTTGTCGCGCTTCGATCTTCGCAGGAAGGTCGGCCTTGAGCGTCTCAATTTCACGCTGACGCTGCATCACACCGTGCAGCTCTGACTGCGGGCCGTGGAAAGTCACACCGTGCTGGGAGTAAAGATGGCCGTTGGCAGTGACCAAGACCGCGCCGAATGGCAGGCTCGCCATCCTCGCACGCGCTTCGGCCTCGTTTTCCAACACGAACACGTTCGCCAAACACTCGGCCACGAACGGGAGTACGCCGGGATTGTCGGATGTGACCAAGCTTGAGAGAAGCGTGAAGCCGGGCGCAACCACAACGCTCGCATTGCCATTTTCGAGGTACAACGAAACCGAACCAGGCGGCGCATCAACGGCAATGCGATCGATGACCCCCGCGTCACCTACCCTAATGGCATTGAGTCTCAGACCCAGCGCCGACTCCAGCGCGTCCTCCCAGCCTTGCTTGATCTTGATCGATTGCCAAAGCCTAGGGGCACTATCGAGCTGATATTTGGCCAACCACATCGCCAGACGATTGTTGTTATCCATCCGCGCTTGCTGGTTTTGTAGCGCCAACAGTGCGGCTTCAATGCGCGCGAGCTCGCGGGTGGCGTTGCCAATCTGCTCAACCGCATCCCGACGCTTGCCCTCGAACTGGTGGACGCGCTGTTCGGCCTCGGTCAACTTTTCGTCAACCGCGGCGAGCGCTTCCTGCGCTTCCGCACGCTCGCCCTCCACGCGCTCAATTTCGCCCGACTCGGGAACCACCAGCGCCATGTTTTCGGTGACCAGCCGGCTCTTGCGTTGCTCAAGCTGGGACAGAATCTTCAGCGCGTTATTCTCGCGTGACTCGTTGAGTGCCTGGTCACTTTCTGCAGCCCGCACTTCATTGTCGGCGACCTTGACTGATGCCAGTGCTTCGCGCACCATTTCCTCGAACTGCGGAACCTCTTCGCGCAGCGCTTCAGCGCGCTCGCGCGCCTCCGCCACCTTATCGATACCGCTGGCGAGTTCGTGATGCCAACGATCAAGCTCCGCGGTCGTCGCGTCGCGGTTTGCCTCGATCTCGAGCACCTGCTGGGCCAGCGCATCGACTTGCGCGCCGAGGCGGCGGCGGTTGTCCGCCAGATAGTTGATTTCCTGTTCGAGCTGCACCACAGCACTGTTGGCTTCAAACATCGCCGCCTGCGCGCTGGTCAATTGATCGGTCTCGGCGTAGTGATCCTGCCGCAACTTGTCCAGCGCGGTTTCTGCTTCTCGCAGCCGCGCGGTCTCACCTTCAAAGCCGGTTTCGGTCTTGACGATTTCATTTGCGTAGCGCTCTTTGGAAGCACGCGCCTCGCGCTGCTTGGTGAACGCCCAAAGATTTTCGTTGAGCTTCAGTTCAGTGTTGTGTTCCTGATACTTCGCCGCGACGGCGGCTTGCTCGGTCAGCTTTTCAACATTCTTGGTCAGTTCGCCCAGGATATCGTCGACCCGGTTCAGGTTCTCTTTCGAGTCCTCCAGACGCGCCTGCGTTTCTTTGCGTCGCTCGCGATACTTCGAAACGCCGGCGACTTCTTCGAGGAAAACCCGCAGCTCTTCCGGCTTGGAGGTGATCACCCGCGAAATCATGCCCTGCTCGATGATCGCGTAAGCGCGCGGGCCAAGACCGGTGCCGAGGAAAACGTCGGTGATATCGCGTCGACGGACGTGCTGGCCGTTGATGTAGTAGTCCGAATTCCCGTCGCGAGACAGGACGCGCTTGACGGACAACTCGGCGTACTGACCCCACTGACCACCGATGCGGCCGAGCGAGTTATCGAACACCAACTCAACACTTGCGCGTGCAGATGGTTTGCGCTGGCTGGAGCCGTTGAAGATAACGTCTTCCATTTTCTCGCCGCGCAAATTCTTGGCGCTCGATTCGCCAAGAACCCAGCGCACCGCGTCAATCACATTCGACTTGCCGCACCCGTTTGGTCCTACCACGCCGACCAGCTGGCCGGGAACGGCAATCGTGGTGGGATCAACAAAACTCTTGAAACCGGCTAACTTGATCTGTGTAAGACGCACAACCCATCCTCTGCAAATGGCCAGACGCTTGCATGATGATCGCAGTCGAATCGATCACACGCGCCTCTTTTATATAGCAAACCCGCCGACGCAAATTACGTGGGCGGGTTGGCATCCCGTACAATCTATCGATTCTATCGTATCGCTCTGTGTATCTGCATCGTCAATCCCACTTTCCAGCCCCGTCCACACGCTATGCCACGTCAATCGAAACGCCCCTCGGCCTCAACTCCTACTTCAACATCAGGGTCTAAGTCATTGGTTCCAAAAGAAGCGGTCGCAAAACTGACCAAGCTCGGCGAACTCCCGACCACTGCTGCCAGCAAGCAGCTTGAGGTCTTCCCGAATCCGGCTCGCAAACGTGACTTCGTGATTCATATGCAAATCCCCGAATTCACTTGTCTGTGTCCAAAGACAGGACAGCCTGATTTCGCCACCCTCTATCTGGACTACATTCCGGATACGCGCTGCGTTGAGCTGAAGAGCCTGAAACTGTACATCTGGTCGTTCCGCGATGAAGGAAAGTTTCACGAAGCGGTGACCAATGAAATTTTGGACGACATCGTAGCGGCGACGTCGCCCCGGTTTGCCCGATTAACCGCCAAATTTTGGGTACGTGGCGGCGTTTTCACGACGGTGGTTGCAGAGCATCGTGCCCGCGGCTGGAAACCAGCACCAGCGGTCAATTTGCAAACGTTTGCGGATGAGTCGAGCGTTGCCTCGCGCGGATAGGCTGCCTGCCCAAGCCCTGTTCGACCACTCAATAAGAGCGGTAGAACTTTGCTCGATGCTGGTGACGCGATGCCCGAAAAGCACGTGCTCGGGGTGCCCAGACATCCACCAGTTAACAATTTGTCAACTTTTGGCGCGAAAAACAGGGATAAAATTGTTAGCGTTGAATTAACAATTGCCTACCGAGAACGCATCCTGTCATGCTGACCGTCCTTGAAGAACTGACCCTGCTGGATCTTGGGCTCGCAACCAGCAGCCCGGAGCAATCCAACACAGCCTTGCTCGCGGTGAGTCGCAGATTGCGCGATTCACGGGACGTCCAAGAGATCGGTCGCGCTGGATTACCCGCCCTGGGCCTGTTGCAGCGCTTGTACCATCAAGGTAGATCGATCGACGCCCTGCCACTCGCACTAGCACTTCATGAACGAACCAGAGACCCACAGTTTGGCGAGGTTTGCCTGCGCGCGTCTCTGACTTGCGGGCTTCTGATGGGCGATACCGGCGACTTTGCTTCTGCCTTGGACTACCAATCTGCCGCTCTGGCACACGCAACCAACGCGGGCGACATGGTAGCCGCCAGCCGTGCTTGGAACAACATCGGCCTTGCGTTCACCGGTTCCGGCCATGAAGCGCAGGCGCTGGCAGCGTATTCGCGCGCTGTTGAATGTGTCGAAGACGTTAGCGGGCCGGTCGTCGGCCGCTTTTCTGCCTACATGAACCTCGCAATTCGCCACACGACGCTCGACAACGCCGAATGCCTGCGCTTCGCGAAATTGGCCTTCGCGGAGCTTGATGCCGGGCTGCCTAACATTGACGACTACTCGAGGGCGCTGCTGCATCGAACGGTAGTAAGGCTCTACGTTCAAGCGGGGCGCTTGGCCGACGCCGATCAACATCTGCGTGCGTTGAGCGAGTTCGCCAAGCGCAGCGCCACGGTGCGGGCGACGATTGTCGCCGAAACTGCAGCGGCAGCATTAGAACTGGCGAGAGGGCAAGCCGATGTTGCGCTTACCCGGCTTGAACTGGCGCTGACTGACTCGCGCACCGCTTGGCCGATGCTGCGCGACACCTTGGCCTGTGTGGTGCGCGCCGAAGCGAAGGTGGGGTCACCCGGACGGGCGTTGATACGGTTGCGCGAACTCTCCGAAATATTGCACCAGCGAAATGTTTCGAATGCGAAGGATCACCGGGCGATCGCTGATTGGCGCCCTGTCGATGATTCACACTTGCCGGGTTTCGACGGCTTTATCGGTACCTACCTGCGGCCCCAACTCAATGTCCCATCGGCACCGGACGACTGGGGCGTACTCACCAAACTTGCGATCGGCACCTCACTGCAAATGGACGGCAATGGCGCACATGGTTTGCGCGTTGGCGCTCTGAGTGAAATGCTGGCGAGCGCGATTGGTTTTTCGCCGATTGAAGCGCTCGAAATCGGCTGTGCTGCACAGTTGCACGATATTGGTATCGCTTGCGGTCACGAAAGCCTGTTACCCGTCCATGCGTCGTCGACGGCGGTCGGCGATGTCGCGACACGCGACCATTGTGAAACCGGCTGGGCACTGTTGGCCGACGATACGCATCCGCGCTTATTGATGGCGCGTGAGATCGCCCGCTATCACCACGCCGCATGGAACGGAGCCGGCTACCCAGCCGGTGTCGCCAATGTTGGCATTCCGATTCACGCACGCATTTGTGCTGTCGCCGACGCATTTGACTCATTGCTTTGCGAAGGCGAAAGCGGTGCGTTTTCGTTGGACGACGCGCTTGGTGAACTTCTCGCGATGTCCGGCACCCGCTTGGAACCCAAACTCACCCGATGCTTTGTTGACGCGCTGCGTGACGAAGTGCGCAACGAAGGTGTCGACCTCGATGCAAAACACGGTCTGGCAAACCTCCATCAACTCGTCGAATCACTATCCAACAGCAGGAACTACATATGACCGCGAACACCGCCGCCTCCAAGCCGCTTCTTTCAGACACCGACAAGAAACTCCTCGAACTGCTGATCAAGGGCGCGTCAGGCCGTGTGATCGCCGAGCGGCTGGGCTACAAGGAAGGAACCACGCGCGTGTATCTGCATTCGTTATACAAACGAATCGGCGTGAACAACAAGACCAGCGCGGTGACGTGGTACCTCGATATGATGGCGGCAAACGACCCGGATGCCGTACGCGAGGCGGCCGAACACTCGTACCGAGTCAACTCTTTTGGCGAAATGGCGGTCAAGCACGGTTTGCTGGAGAGCCTCGGCATCATGGGCGTTTTTCTCGGCCCGTATGGCCGCATGTGGGAAGTCGGGCACAAGTTGAAGGGCGAGAAGCCGTCGATCGGCAAAGTCGCTGACGAGCAGTTGCGTGGTGTGGCACGCGAACTTTGGCAGTCTCTGCTGCGCGGTAATTTTGTGGCCGGCAAACGCCAATTTGACGCCGGCATCCTACCCAAGCTGTTCGTGGCGTCGCCCTCTGACGCGGTAGTGCTGACGGCCGCACTGATCCTCGGCGGGTTCTCAACCAGCGCCAAGCGCGCCCTCGGCGCGCTGCCCGCACGAAGAGCCGGCAGCCTCGGGGTAACGGTCGATGAGCTGCGCGCACTAAACGCTGCTTCGGACGCCGTTGAAAAATCAAGCGACAGCGCCGTCAACGCGCTGCACGGACTGGCCGAGTCGAATCGTTCCAAGCCGGTGTTAAGGCACCTTTTGCTGGTGACCCTGTTTCATCTCTATCGCCAACGCGGCGACATCGTGCGCAGCACCGCCACCGCCAATGCACTTTGGGTGGAAGCTGAGTCGGTTCGCCAGCAACTGGAAGCATCCGGTGATCGAACGCTGCCCTCGAAAGTGTCACTGCCGGAACCTCCGGCAGTGACCACGGCCAAACTGAGCGCCTACCTGGAAAAGCTAACTGCCTGAGAATCGAGTGTGGGCAGTCGCTGCTCGCGACTGCCCGAACCCTGCGGGCGGAGACCCGCATGTGTTGCATCGACCTAGAAGCAGCCCCGTCCTTCTCCGCCACCAATTTGGCGCAACTGCGCGTCTAGCAACGCCACTAGTTCCTCGTGCTGGCGCGCGACTTCCCCTGCAACCTCTGCTGACGTGTTAACAACATTGTCTGAAACGTTTAACGTGCGTTGGTACTTCATGTTGATTCCTCTCGGTAGGTGGAAATTTGTTCACCCTCTTCGGGCGTCAACATTGTTATTTATGTTAATTGAAAACGCAAGTAAATTAACATTTATTTGTTATTACGCGGATTCGCACTTTCAAAATTTCGTTGAAAAATGCCTATTGCATCGCTAATCGCAGACTGGTCTGAGGCAACCGCGCGCTAACAAGTTGGCTTCCCTTCATCCACATGACCGGGCACAAGCAAAAGAGCCCGCACTAGGCGGGCTTTTTTTTGTTTGGGGTGGCTGATGGGGCTGCTCATGGTGCGGGTGCATCCCACACCATTCGGCCTCTGGCTCGCGCCCGCTAATGCTGGCGCGACCTGCGCGAATCTCCCGGACTCGCTGGTAGAACCCACGCGGGTTCACACCTCCACCAGACCACCCAAACGAAAAAGCCCGCACAAGGCGGGCTTTTTGTTTGGGGTGGCTGATGGGGTTCGAACCCACGACAACTGGAATCACAATCCAGGACTCTACCGCTGAGCTACAACCACCATAGTTCTAACAGGCCTAAATTATAGCAAGGCCGAGGCGCCAAGTCATCAGCGGCGCACCCGTCTGCGCATCCGGCTACTCTGCACGCGCCAAGTAGAACCACTCATTGCCGGGCAGGGATTTAGCGTCGGGAAACAGGATGTAGCCGTCGGTCGGCGCGTGCAACTTGCTTCCGTCAGCACGTGTGCCGATCAACTCACCCTTCGTAAGCTTGTTGAAACTCGCCCATTCGCGGCTGAAGTTATCGCCAGCCGCTTGCTTGTCGATGACATCGACCATGTGCAGATGCTCGATTTCCCCAACCGCAGCAGGCCGCTGGCGGTCACTGATACCGAGAAACGCCAGCGTGTTCAGAATCGCCCGATAGCCGACCTCCGGCGAACGTGGGTCGTCGTGCTGCCCACACTCCAAGGTAATTGCGTAACCGCCGACCGATCGCATGTACTCGGTCGTGCCGACGCCGTAACGCGAATCGGTATTGAGCGGATTCAGCGCCGTCTCTGTCGCGACAGCCAACGCCCGTCGCCGCTCGACGCCGAGTGCGTAGGTATCCAGCCAGCCGTCAACAAACCGGTGCACGCCCAGATGCGCGGCCATCGCACGCTCCTTCTGGTAGTGCGCAAACGGCTGCAACGGGCCACCGTTGTTGATGGGGCCGAGCATGGCAAACGCCGGGTTCATCGCTCGCGTTGAATGCAGATCGAGCAAGGCATTGTGTTCGGCCAGCAACGGGCACAGCCAATTGGCGACGTGATCCTCGAAGTCGACCGGGGACAAAATCGGATAGAGATTGCGGTTGAGATTGCGGTCACCTGCTCGCTCGTTCTTTGCATAAGCGAGCGGATTGGTGATCGGTACGAAGGTGACGTGTCCCGCAACGACTTTCAGCCGCTGTGCATCGATGTCATCAAGCACGCGATTGATCGCCACGGTACCGCACGTTTCGTTGCCGTGCACAGCGCCGGTAATGATGAGTTTTGGACCCGGAAGCTTACCGGTGAACTGGATGGATTTGAAGTGCATATTTTCACGCGTGCCCAAGAAAGTTCGACTAAAGGTGACAGTGCCTGCCTGTGTATTTTTTCCTGCCGAGACGCGAGCCGTTAAAGTGTCAGTTTACTAGCCTCGCCCGTTGCGAGCGATTGAGCACAGCACCCTACAGATCATGAACACAAAGTCATTCCGCATGGAGGATCTGGCCTCTCACGAAGGTTTCCGCCATCTTTCAACGATCGCCGGGCTGTTCGTCGACCTGCGCTATGGCGGTAACGATAACTTTGTCGGTCGCAACCTCTACGGCGAGCTTGACTGCGCGTGGTTGCATCGCGACGCGGCCGATGCCCTCGAGGCCGCACTGGCAACGCTCAAACTCGAGCGCCCCGACCTATCAATGATCGTGCTCGATGCACTTCGACCGCAACGCGTCCAAGAAGCGCTGTGGCAGGCACTCGAGGGCACGTCATTGACGATGTATCTTGCCAATCCGGTGGTCGGATCGATTCATTCGTTCGGCATGGCGGTCGATATCAGTTTAATTGACAACCAGGCCCGTGAACTCGACATGGGCACGCCGTTTGACGACCTCACGGAACGCTCACACCCGGCTCTCGAAAACAAATTTCTAGCCGAAGGTCGACTCACGCACGCTCAAATCGCCAACCGGCTGCTACTGAGAAAGGTGATGACGCAACACGGTTTCCATGGCATCAGCACCGAGTGGTGGCACTTCGACCATGGCGACCGGCAGCACGTACGCACCGACTACCCACGGGTACTCTAGAAATTTGTCGGGATTCACAATGCTAAATCCGCATGAACTCATTGCGTATCAGTTTGTCCCTTTGGAAAAGGGGACTAAGGGGGATTTGCAGCCGTTGTCGGCACGCAAACGCTAAAAATCCCCCTCGATCCCCGTTCGGCACGCTCAGGGCAGGCTCTTTACAAACGGGGAAGTGGAACAGCGAAATCTGCTGCCAAACGAATGTCGTGAATTTCCACAAACTGCTAGGGAACCTCTGATTTAGTTCAGTTCTGTCAGACTCGGCGCCGCAGTTGCCAAACTCGCAAGAAAGTCGACGCCGCATATGTCATCTGCAAGGAGAGTTTATTGCGTGACCAACAACCTCATTTGGCAAAAATCGAAGCGACGAAAAGGACTTAATCAGAGGTTCCCTAGGTCAAAATCTCATCAACGGCGTGACCATCATCTTGAAGCCACATTCACGCCGCCGCGCGCAATAGCGTCGAGTAACGCATCGAGAATGGCGCGTCCGCCGGCGCGTGCGGCGCGGTCGTCGTTGATCATGCCAACCACAATATGCGGCTCGCCGACAGCGTCCGTCACGTAGCCCGCAACCGAGACGACGTTGCGCAACCCCCCCGTCTTGATGCGTGCGGTCTCTGCCGCCGGGCTGTCTTTGAGCCGGCTGCGCATGGAGCCGTCAACGGCCACAATCGGCAAGCTCGACAGAAATTCCGGTGCCCACTTGCTGCGATACGCTGCCTGCAACACACCCGCCAACTGGCGGGGTGAAATACGCTCGCTGCGCGACAGGCCGGAGCCGTTGTCGAGCACTAGCCCGGCGTCGTCAATGGCATTTTTTTTCAGCCAGGCGCGAATCTCGCGTTCGGCCTTCGAAGCCGTGCTCGCGCCGTTGCTTTCTGCAGCGCTTGTTCCAGCGCTTTCTACAATCTTGGCTCCAGCGTCGTCAGCACGATTGGCTCCCGTGCCAAGCGTCAGAAAGATCATCCGCGTGATTGTGTTGTCAGACACCTTGTTGATGTTGCGTGTCACCTCGGCCAGCGGCCGCGCGCGGTGTTCTGCGAGGACTCTCGGTGCGTCAGCCGAGCCCGGCAGCGCGGCGGCATCGGCAGTGGCAAGCTCCATCACCAACCCCTTGAACGTACCGCCAAGTTCGCGCCAAAGATGACGGAATAGTCGCCCAGTGTATTCAGTGCGATCGACCACATTCAGATTAGTGGAGATCGCGCAATTCTTCGGGAATGCACCCTCCAGATACACACGAACCTCTCCACTGTCTGCGTAAACCGTGGTGGGAATCTTCCAGCCGTCCTCCCATTTCTCGCAGGCACGATCCACGAGCGACATATTGGAAATCACATTAACGCCCTGCAAGCGAGGCGTCAACCGCACCTGAAAACCGTCATCAGTTGACGCAATATCGAACTGCGCGAGGTTCATGTTGATCAGCAGCGCGTCGGGAATGACGTTGTAGCGAAACTCGGGGCTCTCGTCGAAAGGCGGCACACCCAAGTCGAGTCGAGAGGGCTCAAAGAAAGTGCGGTCGACGCGCAAGTTGCCGTCGACCTCCCTGACGCCTTTTTGCCGCAAGTTCAGCAACATCCGTTGGAAGTCTTCCCAAGTAATGTCGGTATTGCCCAAGCCACGAAGCGTTAAGTCGCCTTTCAACACCCCGTCGATGACCGTCGCACCCGTCGTCAACTCCACCCGGCTGCGATAGGCGGGCCCGAGGCGCTCCAAGCCCACGATGGCCGTCAGCACCTTCATCGTTGATGCCGGCTGCATTGGTTGATCGAGCTGGCGCGACCAGATAAGCTTTCCGTCAGATAGCCGCATCACCGCCAAGCCCAGTGCCGAGTCGGGCATGTTGCTGGCACGCAACATCGCCTCAATATTCGGCGGCAATTGCGCGTAGGCTGGTGCCGAGAAGGCGGCCCAGGCAAGCAAGGTTCCAAACCAGTTTTGTCGCATGTCAGCCTCTGATCAGCGCGAGATTCGGGCGCTACAAGTAGGCGGGCACCAAAGCCCGCCCGCCGCAGCAAGAATAGTGTTGTATTTTAGTGACGGCGGTCACATGAAAGACCATTGGTAGTATATTGGTATTACGTTTTTGCCAGTCGCGCTTTCCAAAAACGTCAAAGGCCGCCACAAGTGCCTTCGACAATCGGCCACAAGCCGGATTGATATCACCGCAACAAGGCGGGGCAGCGTGGAACCACCCGTTTTTTTGCTTCAAAACCGACATCGTTTTTGTAAAGCCTCGGCACCACCCATGATAAGGAGCCTCAAGTGAAACTCAAACAGCTTGCACTAATCGCCTCGCTCGTTTGTATTGTCGGCCCTGCGCTCGCGCAGACGCCCACAGTCGCACCAGCCGCTAGGCCCGCCGCACCGAAGCCGGAGAAAATTGAAGTCACCGGTTCGTCGATCAAGCGCGTCCAGGAGGAGAGTTCCTCACCGCTACAAGTCATCTCGCGCGAAGAAATTGAACGCGAAGGGATTACAAGTGCGGAACAATTGGTTGCGTTGATCTCCGCGAACGGCACCGGTGCTGACAATATGTCATCCAACGTTGCCTTCAGCGTGAACGCGAACGAAAACCGCAACAGTAACAGCGCGGCCAACGCCAACCTGCGTGGACTCGGCGCCGCAAGCACACTGATCCTGTTGAACGGCCGCCGCGTTTCCACCCACGGTGCGCGTGGCAACGCAGTCGATCTGAACTCGATCCCACTAGCGGCGGTAGAGCGCGTCGAGGTTCTGAAGGATGGCGCATCCGCGATCTACGGGACGGATGCCATCGGTGGCGTTATCAATTTCATCATGCGCAAAGACTTTTCCGGCGTGTTGGTGACTGGATCAACCAACATCACGGCTGGTGGCGGCGGCAATTTCACGCGCGCCTCTGTCGTCGGCGGTATGGGTGATTTGGCGAAGGACGGCTTTAATATTGTCGCCAGCTATACGCTTGACCGTCAGGAAAAGCTTGCCGGCTCGCAGCGCAGTTTCGTCAACGGCAACCAGCCAAATCGCGGTCTCACGCCTGACACCGGCGGTGGCCCATTCGCCACCCAAAACCAAGGTGCAGGAACCGCCATGGGCGTCAATCCTATCGGTTCGCCAGTCATTGGTTCCTACACATTGCCGGTTGCCAACATCTTCATGAACCGCGCAAACTTGTTGAGTTTCCAGAACCGATGCGACACCATTCGGGACTCCTTCCAGTATCGCGCCGACGTGCTGGGACCGGCGTTCTACAACTCCGCACGCGGTTGCGCATACGACTACGGCAGGCAGCGTGTGATCATCCAGCCGGTTGATCGGCAGAATTTGGTCGCGCGTGGCGCGTTAGCAATCAGCCCGAACCATACGGCCATCGTCGAATTGGTAGGCTCGCGTACTGAAGCGACCAACCAATTTGAAGAAGTGCAGCTAACGGGTAGCATCGCAAACGGTGCTGCCTACCCGGTTGGCGGCCCTTTCTACCAGAGCCTGAGCCAGTTCATTCCAACGTTTAACAACAACGCGCCGATTGCATGGCGTTGGCGTTGTGTGGCTTGCGGAAAACGCGAGAGCACCAACGTATCAACTGCTTACAGAGCGATGGTTGCTCTCGAAGGCACGATCTGGAATTACGACTATAAGCTTGGCTATTCGCAAGCGGGTAATCGCGCAGGATCAACACTAACGGGTGGCTACTACTTCAACGCAGCATTGCTTGCCGCGCTCGGCACCGGCCAGATCAACCTTTGGCTGCAGCCCGGACAAACGCAAACTCCCGCTGCCATGGCACTCGTCAATGCGGCGAGCGCATCGGGTCAGTCGCTCTTCGGCGGTGAAGCGGGTCTGAACCAGTTTGATGGCGCTCTTTCAGGCGAGTTGTTCAACCTGCCTGCGGGTCCGGTCGCGGCAGCCGTGGGCTTTGATGTCCGCAAGGAGTCGTTCGTGTTCCGGAACGCTGCGCCAGCGCTGGCCATCAACAATGCCCCGTTTGACAGCGGTATCAACAAAGCCACACGCGACATCAAGGCGACCTACGCAGAGGTGTCGATCCCGATTCTCAAGTCGCTTGAGTTTACCGCCGCTGTGCGTAACGACCGCTACAGCGATTTCGGCAACACCACCAACCCGAAGTACTCGCTGCGGTTCACACCCATCAAGCAGGTCATGGTAAGAGCATCGTATAACGAAGGCTTCCGCGCGCCGAGCTTCTTCCAGTTGTACTCGGTCGGTGGACCGTCGCCGCTGGCGCAAAACATCAACGATCCGACTCTTTGCGCGACCTTTACGGCCGGCAACCCGAATTGCGGCATTCGCGTCGATCAAATCAGCGGTGGTAATTCTCTCCTGAAGCCTGAAATTTCGAAGCAGAACAACATTGGTATCGTTCTCGCGCCGACCGACTGGCTGGCGATTAGCGTCGACAAATGGAAGATCGATCGCACCCAACGTATTTTCCTGCTGCAAGTCACGGGCGTAAACGGCGTACTGGCTAACTTCCAGACGTTCCCCGACAGCTTTATTCGCAACGCTGCGGGTGGGCTGACTGCGATACGCGCCGGCTACGTCAATGCCGATGGCGATGTCGCCAAGGGTACAGAGGTCAGCGTCAACGCCAAGTGGACGGGATTCGGCGGCAGATTCACCGCCGGCATGGATGGCACCAAGATGGACAGTTACCGTTCGCGCATTTTCAAAACGCGCGACTACGTAGAAGCCGTCGGCGGGGCATGGGATGCCTCGACGATCTACCTGAAGTGGAGGCACACTGCGCGGGTGACGTTCGCCAAGGGACCTTGGAGTTCAACCCTGTCGCAAAGCTACTCGTCTGGATACAAGGATTTCGTACCGGATGGTGTCGCATTTGCGCCGGACTGGAAGCGTGATGTAGACAGCTACACGCTATACAACGTGTCGGCTACCTACAAGGGTGTCAAGAACCTGACCGTCATCGCCGGCATTCAGAATCTTCTCAACACCGACCCGCCATTCACGGCAGCCAACGTGGACGTTGCACCGGGAACAGCGTGGGACGCTCGCGTTGCGAACCCGCGTGGCCGTGCCTACACGTTGAACCTGTCATATCACTTCAAATAGGCAAACGTGAATCATTCGAATAAGCTCTAGGCTCACCTAGACTGTTACGGCAATACTGAGGGGTGCTCAAATGAGCACCCCTTATTTTTTGTGGGACCAACATGACTCGCACAACATCGTTCGCGACTGACCAGCCGATACGGCGCGGCCAGATTGAGACAGTTGACCATCGGCGCCGCCGCTGGTTGGCATTGCTGTCACTCGCCGTCGGCGCGGCCACGCTCGCGCCAAGCGCCGGCGCCGCCATCAAAGCACCCCCTGCACGGCGGCTGATCAAACCAGCACAGCTCAAGCGCGGCGATCTGATCGGGCTCACTGCACCTTCCGGTAGTACCAACGCGACCTATCTCGAACAGCGCGTCAAACACCTTGAGGCATCAGGGTTCAGAGTGAAAGTATCGAAGAACATTCTTGCCGTACGCGGCAACACGGCGGGCACGGTTGCCGAGCGCGTCGCCGATTTGCACGAGATGTTTTCCGACCGCGACGTGCGTGCGATCTGGGCGTTGCGCGGCGGCTCGGGCGCGTCGCAGTTGCTCCCGTCCATCGACTACGGCGTCATTCGCCGCAACCCAAAAATCTTTATCGGCTTTTCGGATATCACCGCGCTGCATCTGGCGATTCTGAGACACGCGGGGCTGGTCACGTTTCACGGGCCTACCGCGCCCTCGTCCGCGATCAGCGACTATTCGATGATTCAGGTAGAAGCGGTGCTGATGCATCCCAGGCCACAAACAACGCTCTACATGTCAGCTGAAAATCAACGCGAGGCTGAGCGTGCGAATCCTCAAGCCAATGAATTCAAGTTGCGCGCACTGGTGCCCGGGGTCGCTGAAGGCCCGCTCATAGGGGGCAACCTTGCGGTTTTGTCAGCGTTAATCGGCACGCCCTACGCGCCCGACTGGCGCGGCGCGCTGTTGTTTCTGGAAGAGGTTCGCGAAGCGCCGTATCGCATTGACCGTATGCTCACGCAGCTCGCACAATCGCAATCCTTCAACGATGCGGCCGGCGTGATGCTCGGCGTGTTTCGTCGCAGCGTCGACAATACGAATTCAGCCAATACAACACCGGCGACGACGACAAGTATGACCGCGAACACCGAACCGCGACTGTCACTCGAAATGGCGATCGACGATCACTTCGCCAAGCTGCGCGTGCCCGCGATGTATGGGCTCTCGTTCGGCCACATCGGCCACAACATGACGTTGCCGCTGGGTGTGCGGGCGCGTATGGATACTGCTGCGCAAACAGTGACGCTGCTGGAGCCGGCCGTCACCGCGCGCTGAACCGATCCTGAACGTCGCCAATTGGCGGGGTGTTCCGGGCGTTTTTGCTTGAAACACCGCGACAAAGCTTGGGATTGCCAAAAAGAGAGGTCAGCGCATCGATACCTTTTAAAATCCCTCCCGACTTGCAGCCCGCGCGGCCGACTGCATCCGGCCACCGTTTCATCGGCGCGAAGCATGCTTCGCGAATCCCCAATTCAACCCTCCCTTTTCCGAAGGGAGGCACCGACAGGGGCTGCGATGCAAGCAGTTCTACTTCCGAGCGCGCATGCTTCGCCGCGCATATTGCGACCAGGCCGACATGAGCTGGAGGTCGAAGCATGGCTACTTCCCCCTTTGGAAAAGGGGGACCGAGGGGGATTTGCAGCGGGCGCCAGGGCTAGTGACGCCGCCTTCCTACGCTTAGCTTTTTTCGCGCGGGGCCAGTGCAGATCTAAGCCCGCCGCTGCACCGCCCCGGTATACAACGCATCCAGTATTTTTTCCTCGTGGCGATACATCCCCGAGTACACACCGCGCGTTGTATCGGGATTGAAGCCCGGCCCACCGGTCATGAAAATCATGCCGTCGCGCGAGAACGGGTTAAACACCATCGCCGAGGTCAGGCCCCACGCGTCGCCGAGGTGACCGAAGGCGCGAAAGCCGCCCTGCCGCACCAACCGATCGCCGTTACCCGCGCCTGTGATATCCAAGAAATGTTGGTTGCCAAGCCCCCACGCATTCATCAATTTGATGGCGCTGCCGAAATCGGCTTCGCCGTTTGTGTCACCATTACTGCCGGCCGAATACTTTTCGCCCCGGCCGTTGTAGCGCCACTGCTCGCGCAACATTTCGGCGACTGACGCAGGCTTCAGGATCACCTTGCCTTTGTGGCGTCCCTCGTCCATCAGCATGAACATGATCTCGGCCAGACCCGCAGCCGACATGCGGCAATTACCTTGCGGGCCGAACAACGTTCCGTTCGTGCCGATTTTGTAATCCGGCCCCGCGCGTGGCTGCGGTGGCTGCTTACTGTGATCATCCACCTGCGCAACCCATGCTCCGGCGGTATTCCAAACTTGTTTGCCGTTGACCTCACTGCGTTTACGATACAGCGTCGCCAGGTTCGTGACATCAGAGGCAGAAAGATCGGCGGGATGAAAGCCACCGGGGAGGCCCATCGGATCGAGAACAAGTCGGCGCATCAGCCTATCAAATCGTTCGTTGGTGACGCACTCCATCACCGTGCCGATGATGCCCCAAGGGAAATTCGCGTACTGAAAATAGGCCCCCGGTTTCGCGTTCTTCGCCCACATCGCACCCTTGCCATAGTGCGCGCCGCCTGGAACAAGCACATCGCGCAAATTCACATTGAGCTTGGCGTCCCAGTAGTAGCCGCCGTCATCGCGCAACGAAGACGTATGCGAGAGCATTTGCCGCAGCGTGATTGGCGTATCGGCGAAGTGCGGGTTGCGCAGCGGGTAGCCGAGATACTTGCTCACATCCTCGTCAAGCCTGAGTTTGCCCTCCTCAACCAACCTCATCACGCCGAGCGTGGTGATCAGCTTGGAAATTGAGGCGATGCGATACATGGTGTTCGCGTCCGCCGGCTTGCTGTTCGCCGCGTTGTTTGGATCGATCCACTTCGAGCCGAATTGCTTGTGATAACTGACCTTGCCCGCTCTCACGGCGAGCACCGACAGACTCGCCAATGGATGGGTCGGACTATTGACGATCGCCTCGAGCACCCTGTCGAGCGCTGCATTAGTCGGCGTTGGTGCGGGTGTCGCAGGCGTTGCTGGTTTGGCCATGACGTCTCCTCCGCTGAGCAGCGCTGCAGACCCGAGCATGGTGGATAGTGCATCGCGTCTATTCATATCATTTCGCCAGATGAATTGAGCCCAGCTCGTTAGCGCGCTTGAGCACCGAGCCGCCAGAGGTCATGACATCGAGAATCGCCGCCGTTTCGGCGTCGGGCGTGCCGTCAAACATGCTCTGCCGGTACTTCAACTGGAACGCGCCGATCATGGCACGGGTGGCTTTATCCAGTTCGCCGTTCTGCGGCGGCGCGAAACCGTGCGCCTCAAGCTTTTGCTGAAACCACAGCACATTCGGTAGCGTGGTCTCGTAGTAAGCTTTCTTCTCGGCTACCGATTGCGCGTCCGGCCACGGGATGACGCCCTCGTCCGCCAGTCGCTTCCACGGAAAACGCGGACCGGGATCGGTCTTTCTGAGTGGCGCGATATCGCTGTGTCCCAAGATGCGATCGGGCTGGATCTTGTGATCAGCGACAATTTTCTTCACCAGCGCCACCACCAAGTCCATCTGCGCTTTCGGATAGTCGAAGAACACCCGGCCACCCGGATCATCACGGTAGCCGATGTTGACGATTTCAATGCCGATGGAGGCCGCATTCAATTGCGTGTGCCCCTTCCATGAACTCAAGCCGGCGTGATACGCGCGCCGGGTCTCGTCAACCAACTGAAAAATCTTTGGACTCGAGTGACCGAGCAGATCGTACGCAGTATCCGTGACCAGGTAATGGCTGCTAACCGCATCCTGGGTCAGCACGCGTAGCGATTTTGGATTGTCGATGGCGGTGTAGTGGAGGATTAAGAATTGCGCGCGGCTGTCTTGGCTGACCGACGTATAGGTTTTGTCAATCTGTAGCGTTGAACACCCGCCGAGTAGGGTGACCATCAAAATGGCGAGGAGGATGGATTTCATGAATGTTTCCTTTTTGCGGTGCGCTTGCCGAATCATACTTGCGTAAGCGGTGGGGCTGGCGGCTTGTTGAAATGCACGATGGTCGCTTGAGACGGGGTTTCAGTGCCTCACTTCCCCTTCGGCGAAGGGGGATTGAGGGGGATTGCTAGCGTTTGTGCTTCGGTTTGTGCTTCGACAACGACTGAACATCCCCCTCAGTCCCCCTTTTTTAAAGGGCGAAGCAGCACCAAATGCGTTCACCCGGATTTGGCATGACGAATTTCAATAACCTGCTAGGCTACGGCTCTCGCAGCGATGCGCGATGCCGCAACGTGCGCCTCAGCGACGCGAACAGTCAATTGTGCATCGACCGGCAGCGTTGCCCGCAGATTTTCTTCTATCAGGGGATGCATGCACGCAGCCCCGCCAGCCAGCGCCATGGGTCGCAGGCCAAACCGCGCGATCAGTGCATTGCCCAAGCGCGCCAACTCCACCCCCGCTTGGCAAATGATGGTGCGCGCGACAGGATCTTGATCCACCACCGAACTTACGGCAGTGGCGACTTGCCCAACCTCACCGCGATCACTCGCATAGAAGAACTGACGCGAGAACGACCAATCGCTGCCACCGATGCGCGCAAAAATCGCCGCCGCCATCGGTGAAGACTTCCAGCGTCCCGGCTGTTCATCCTCACCCCGCCAGATGTGCCGAAGCGCCTCGCGAACAATCCAAAATCCGCCGCCTGCGTCATCCAGATACACGCCGCGTCCGCCGGCACGATGCAACACGCCCTCTAAGTCGATGTATGCGGCAATCGATCCGGTACCTGCGTAGATCACATAGCCCTCACCCGGCTGGAACAAATCCCGATAGGCGATTTCAATATCGCTGTGCACGTTGACCATGGTGCTGGCAATGCCTAGCGGCGTCGCGATTGCCTGACACAAGCGTTCATCCCGCGTATCAAGCCCCGTGATGCCGGCGCACACGGCGTGCGGTTGTCCGAATGGCAGTACCTGCCGCGCAAGATCGGCCATGGTCGCCGCGATATGCGCGCGTCCATCGCCGGTGCCCAATTGCAACGCCGTCATGCCCGCCACGAAGCCGTCGGCAACCAGCTCGCCGTCGGCGTGCGACAACGCCCAGCGTGTCTTGGTGCCACCGGAGTCAAGCCCGAGGCCGAATGCTGACTTGTTCACTTGCTGAGTACCCGCACCTTGGCCGCCAACATCTGCCCACGCGACACGCGCACGCGTGGACTTTCGTTGCCGATGCGATCGACCGCCGAGACAACAATCGCCTCCGGCAAACCGGCCATTTCGTCAAACACTTTCTCGAACACATCGCGATCAACGCTATCGTCACCGGCAAACTCGATCGATAGCCGCCATTTGCCCTCTTGCAGCATCCAGATGGCGTAGCGGGAGGTGCTTGCGCCCTTGTCACGCACCATATTGAAACGAATCTTGTGCGGCCGATCTTGATCGCGCGTCAATACAACAAGTGGCGGCGGCGGCGCGAGTTTGCCGAGCCACGGCGAAGCGGGTATCAATGCCGGCGTTTGATACAGAGCCTTCAGTTGATCGTTGATGCCCTTGCGATTCTGCGTCAACGCCACCATGCTGAAATGAACGTGCCCTGCGAGCAACGTGTCAGACGTTGCCCTGTTGCGTGTGAGCGAAATCTGGTCACCGATTTCTTTCGGCAACCACGACTTTGGCGTGTCGTTGATGCGGCTGGTGTAGATGCCGGGCCACAGATGCCGACCCGCTGTGTTTTCTTTCGCCCAGTAGTCCAGCAACACGCCGTACGCTTGCGGCGGCTGATTGATCGGCCAGTAGAGTTGCGGCGTGAAGTAATCGAGCCAACCGCGTTGCAGCCATAGTTCGGCGTCGGCAT
>Ga0209490_10000806_pt1 | contig 31079 bp, 19 predicted proteins | sample MAT06_FD_187209 | JGI IMG/M metagenome (GOLD analysis project Ga0209490, IMG submission 187209) | Freshwater microbial communities from Lake Fryxell liftoff mats and glacier meltwater in Antarctica - MAT-06 (SPAdes) (version 2) | ecosystem: Environmental > Aquatic > Freshwater > Ice > Liftoff...
CATAAGAACTGTCTCGATGGGCGTGGCTCGGCTGCGGTCGTGGCGCGGTTCGAGGGTGACTGCGAATTCATTGCGATGCAGTACGGCATGGCCAAGCCGGTGGTGGCCAATCGCAAAGTGTACATGGTCGATTTCGGCATGTCGGCCGACAATATGCGCGCGATCCGCGCCGAGGCGACGTCGATCCAATGGATCGATCATCACGCCAGCCAACAACCGGTGCGCGATATTTTGGGATGGGGCGTGCTCGACACCAGCGAATGCGGCACCTCGCTAGCCTGGAAAACCTTATTTCCCAACGAGCCAGTGCCGCCGGTGGTGCAGTACATTAAGGACAAAGATCTGTGGCGCTGGAAATTGGACGATAGCCGCGCGATTGCGGCAGGTTTGGAAGCCAGCTTTAGCGACACCGCTTTTCTCGGCATTCTGGAGGCCGACCTGGCTCGCATGGCTGAGATTGGTCGCCCCATTATCGAAAAACAGCGGCAGCTCGTCATTACGGCGGCGGCTTCGGGCGTGCGCATTAACGATGCATTCGGCACGCCCGGCCTGCGCGCGCTGGCGGTGCGCACGCGCAAATTACAAAACGAGCTCGGCGAACATATTGTCACCCCGCCGGAATTGGGCGGCCTGGGCTACGACATCGCCGTTTTATATTATAGCCGCAAAGAACGCAGCTGGGTACACAGTCTGCGCTCGCGCGCGGGCGGCACCGACTGCGCCGTCATTGCGACCAAACAGGGCGGCGGCGGCCATCCGACGGCGGCCAGCTTCGTCAACGAGGCGCCGATTATTCCATTGTCGGCCAAACAGCCCGAAGTTTGACGCCATCCGACCCTGCGCTGGCCCCGCCAGGCACCGCGGCGATCACGGCGCCAATCCCTGGCCGAGGTTCGATGCGCGGTACGCTGCCGGAGTCACTCCGCGCCAACGCCGGAATGTCCGACTGAAGTGATGCCGATCGCAAAAGCCGAAACGTTCCGCGATGGCTTCGATGGTCTCGGCAGTCCGTTCCAGATCCAGACACGCCAGGGCGATGCGCTGGCGCAGGTGCCACGCGTGTGGGGTCAGGCCCATTTCGGTGCGGAAACGCCGGACCAGGGTGTACCCCGGACAGCCCGCCGCGCGGATCAGATCAGCGCTAGACACGCCGCCATCCGTGCGTCCCCGGAGCACCTGGAGCGCTGCCGCAACGGCAGGCGACTCCGCGCTGGGCGACCACACGTCGGCCGGCAGGCGGGCAAAGGCGTGGGTGAGCAGGGCCATTGCCGCCCACTGCCGATCAGGACCACTGCCCTGCGGTAGCAGCTCGGTGAACAGCGCATCGCGCGGAAAACTCCAGATACCGGGCGGGACCTCCAACCCCGCTCCGGTCGCTGTTGCGTGCAAAAAACGATGGCGGCTGGGGCCGCGGGCGACGCCGTCATAGCGGGTCTCCGGAGCGATCAGCACCACCCTTGTGGGGTCGAGTTCGTGGCTCCCGCCGCGCCAGCGTACCGACCACCCAGGTTGATCGTTGGCGTAGATCCGCCAATACGGCCGGGCCAGGCCATCGTGATTCCAACGTTCGAGGCTGGCATCTGCCCAGACCAGGATCTGCATCCGCACCAACAGGCTCATGTTGATTTCCTACCCATAGCATCCTCTTTATCCACAGACATCTGACTGGTTCGTGCTTGAATCGCACCCATGGATGCCACCACTCGCCTGCGCTACACCACACCCGCCGACTCCTGGTATGCCGCTCTGCCCATCGGCAATGGCCGCATCGGCGCCATGATCCATGGCCGCTTGAGCCGGGAGGTGATTCAACTCAACGAAGAAACCGTGTGGGATGGGCGTCATCACGACCGCGTCCATCCGCAGGGCAAAGCTGCGCTCGACCAGCTGCGAGCCCTGCTCTTTGCTGACCAGACCCGGGAGGCCGCCGCCCTGATCGACAGTCAGATCCTGGCCAAGAATCGCCGCGTCGACAGTTATCAAACCGCCGGCGAATTATGGATCGATGATCGCAGCAGTGGCCACCGCCATGGCCGCGAAGGCCACATCGATACCGACTATGAACGCGACCTCGATCTGTGCACCGGTTTAGCCACGGTGCGCTATTCCCGGGCCGGCGTCACCCAGGTGCGCGAAGCCTTCGCCAGTGCCGTTGATCAGCTGATCATGTGGCAGGTCACCGCGACCGGCGGAACCGTGGACCTGGATCTGTCTTTGCAGCGCAACGCCGATGTGGTCGAGCGTGGCCATACCCTGACGGCCAGCGGACTGCCACGACTGCTGTTGCGCGCACGCTTACCGCAAGGCGGACTCGAAGTGGTTATCCTCGCCGAATTGCATTGCCACGGCGGCACGGTGCACTGCGATGGCGGCGTCGCCCGCGTGCGTGCAGCCACCAGCCTAGACGTACGACTAGCTATCGCGACCAACTGGGATGGACCCGAGTCGTTTGCCGGAAATGCCCTTGGCCGCTGCGAGGTCGTCTTGGCAGCCGCCCATGCGCACAGCCAGGCGCAATTACGCGCCGCGCATATCAGCGATCACGCAGCTCTTTTCGATCGCGTGCGCCTGGAATTGCCGAGCAGCCTACCAGCGACGCTGACCACCGCCGAACGCCTCGACCACGTCCGCCAGGCTGGCCAGGATGGCACTCTCGAAGCGCTGCATTTTCACTACGGCCGCTATCTCTTGATGGGCTCCAGCCGGGCCGGCTGTTGGCCCGCGAATCTGCAAGGCCTGTGGTGCCACCAAATAAAACCAGAATGGGAAAGTGATTACCACACCAACATTAATATGCAGATGAATTACTGGCCGGCGGAAAGCACCAACCTCAGTGAGTGCCATCAACCGCTGTTTCGGTGGCTGGACATGATCGCACCCTATGGCGCCGATGTCGCCAAACGTCTCTACGGCTGTGACGGCTGGGTTCTGCATCATGTCAGTGATCTCTACGGAACCGCCGAACCGATGGATGGACCCTGCGGCCTGTGGCCGATGGGCGGCGTGTGGTTGACCGCGCACCTGATGGAACACTGGCGCTTCACCCGCGACGACGCCTTCCTGCGCGACACCGCCTGGCCGCTGCTGCGGGGGGCCGCCACCTTCATCGCTGATTTCCTGGTCGAAGCCCCCGCTGGCTCCGCCTGTCCCGGCGCGCTGGTCACCGCCCCCTCGCATTCCCCAGAGAACACCTTCCGCGCGACCGATGGCGAGCGCACCATGTTCACGTATGGCGCGACCATGGATCTGCAATTGATCCAAGAATTGATCGGCAACTGCTTACAGGCCAACGCCACGCTCGGCAACATTGCCCCCGAATTCTGTGCCCACCTAAGCACCTTACGCGATCGCCTGCCCCCCATCACGATTTCGCCGCGCACAGGACGGATTCAGGAATGGATCGCCGACTACGACGAAGCCGAACCCGGCCACCGCCATATCAGCCATCTCTACGGCCTGCATCCGTCCGCGCAAATTACCCGCGCCGACCCCGCCATGTTCGCCGCCGCCAAAGCGGTGATTGATCACCGCCTCGCCCACGGCGGCGGCCACACCGGCTGGTCCAAAGCCTGGCTGATGCATTTTTATGCCCGTCTGGGTGACGGCGATGCCGCCCATCACCATTTCCTGGGCCTGTTGCGCGATAAAACCCTGCCCAACCTGTTCGACGATCATCCCCCCTTTCAGATTGATGGTAATTTCGGTGCCTGTGCTGCCGTCGCCGAAATGCTGCTGCAAAGCCACGACCACGGCATCCTTGATCTCCTCCCTGCTCTACCCAACGCTTGGCCAACCGGTTCGATCCGCGGCCTGCGCGCACGCGGCGGAATTACCGTCGACTTGGCTTGGGCCAACGGCCAACTGCGCACCGCCACTTTCACCGCGGACCGTGCTCGAACCTGCGCCATTCGCGTCGCTGGCGGCCCGACCCATCCCGTTTTATTGAGCACAGACATCCCCCTAACGTGGTCAAACCCACACTCTGCCGCATGAAAATTGAAAAGTTATGACGCAGGACATTTCTGCCAGATCGACACGGACCGCAGCACACCCCTGCCGACTGAAGTCGGCGGTACGGAGATCGGCCGTATCTCTGGATGATCCGATCACGCCTGGTTGAAGTAACGCTGCGCCCAGAACCCGCACCGCAAAGTATGCGAGGACATAGGACATAGGACTTCGGACTTCGGACCTGCGAAGACGCAGGACGCAGGACGCAGGACGCAGGACGCAGGACCAAGTGGCAATGGTAGAAAAAACGAACGATAAAATATTATCGCGAACCCTGCCGCAATCGCCCCGGAGGAACTCCCGTCCCTTGCTGTACCAGCCGCGCCAAGGTCCGCGTCGATGCAAATCCTGCCTGTAAAGCAACCGTTTCGATGGGCAATTCCGTCGCGCGCAATAATTCCAAGGCGCGTTGTAAGCGCGCTTCGCGCAGCCAGGTCGCGGGCGGTTGGCCGACGCGTTCGGTGAAGGTGCGGGTTACATGTTCGCGCGTGACGCCGTGCTGGTGTGCGACCTGTTTGAGCGAATGCCCGGAAAGGGGCGCGCGCAATAATTCATCGACCGCGCGTTCGACCGGGGACAAGCCTTCGGCAGCGGCGGCTTCAATTTCATCGAACAACCGCATGACAAAGGCGTGCACGGTGGGACTGTGCGCGCGGCGATCGCTGAATCGATCGCGGGCAAAGGCAGTTTCAATATCACGGATGAGCCCCAGCACCCGCGGCGCGGTGCCGATATTGACGATGGGTCCAAAGCGGGCGCGTAGCACATCCCAATGCGGGCGCAGGCCGGCGCCACCAAAACAAATGTGCGCGGTCTGAATCGGCTGGGCTGCACCGGGCCACGTGGGCTGATCCGGCGGTCTCCCATACGCGGTCGGTTCGTCGTAACAGAACAGAAATGCTTGCCCGGCATTGACCTCTCGATCGCCATCAGGCGTACGCAAAACGCACGTCCCCGTCAGCATCATTTGGAATACCACCAGATCCGCAGGCTCACGGCCATGATTATCGTGCCACCAACGACTGCCGGCGGCATACCGTTCATCGCTGCTGAGGCCGACCAAATGCCATAAAACCCGATCGCGGGCCGCATGATAATCCATGTTTTTTCCTTGCCCGTCAGGCAGATCAGCCGACCACCGGTGCGGCGGGACCCATCCAGCGGCAGGGCCATCAGATCACACTTTGGCCTCTGAAGCAACCGAATTACTGCGACACACCAGCAATTCAGCAGATGGAATATCACGATTTGCGAGACTTCGTCCCAACCCCATCACGGCTTTCTCTGCCCGGATCTCATGATTGAACCATGTTATGGAAGGGGCACGACGGATATTTCTTATCTCCCATCCCAAACAGACGGAATTGTTTTTTGAAAGCGCGGGCACAACCCAGGGTTCATTCTATTCAAGTTCTCAATGGACATCGATACGCCCCTGCCGACTGAAGTCGGCGGTACGGAGAGCGGGCCGACCTCTGGATTAGCCATTTACGCCCAGGTGAAGTGACGGTGCGCCAACAGCCGCACCGCAAAGATATTCGAGGACATAGGACCTAGGACATAGGACTTCGAGAATGCGAAGACGCAGGACGCAGGACGCAGGACGCAGGACCAAGTGGCAATGGTCGAACGTTCAATTCACAACAACAAGTCCAAACGTCTCTAATAGCGCCTGTGGTGCCGGATCGCGGCCGCGGAATTCGCGGAATACTTCAGCCGGATGCGTACCACCGCCCAGGGCAAGAACCGTTTCGCGAAAGCGGCGACCGATGGTGGTCATCGCGGCACGGTCATCGACTCCGCCCTCAAGAAAGGCGGCGAAGGCGTCGGCGCTGAGAACTTCGGCCCATTTGTAGCTGTAATAACCCGCCCCGTAGCCACCGGCGAAAATATGGCTGAATGAGCACAGGAAGCGATCTTCGGGCAAGGGCGGTAGAACGGAATTTTCAGCCCAGATGCGCTGCACGGTGGCGGAAAATTGTTCGGGGTCGGCCAATTGATGCAGGGCCAGATCCACGCTTGCGAGCGCGATCTGGCGCATGAATTGGGAACCAGCACGATAGGCGCGGGCGGCGACGATCTTATCGAACAACTCGTCTGGCAAAGAAGCCCCGGTGTCGATGTGACGACTCAGGCCACGCACGGTTTCGCGATGGAAACACCAATTTTCCATAAATTGGCTGGGCAATTCGACGGCATCCCATTCGATGCGGTTGATCCCGGCGACCTCCGGATGATCAATACGGGTCAGCAAATGTTGCAGGCCGTGGCCGAATTCGTGGAACAGGGTTTCGACTTCTCCGAATGACATCAATGACGGCTTGCCATCCACCGGCGCAGCCTGGTTGCACACCAGATAGGCGATAGGCAGGCGTTCTCCGCGGGTATCACGGCAGCGATCCAAACAGACATCCATCCACGCTCCGCCACGCTTTTCCGCAGGCCGGCTGAATACGTCGAGGAAAAATCCGGCGATGACTTTTCCCTGGTCAAGGACCTCGAAAAAACGTACGTCGGGATGCCAGGTTTCGGCCTGGGCCGGGCGCACGGTGACCCCGAACAGGGTATGGACCAATTCGAACAGCCCGTCGAGCACGCGATCGAAAGGGAAATACGGGCGCAGGGCTTCTTCGCTGTAGGCGTAACGCGATTCACGCTGGCGTTCGGCCCAAAAGGCCACGTCCCAATGGCGCAGCTGCAAACCAGGATCGCGACTTTCGCCGCGCGCGAAATCCTGCAATTCCTGCCACTCCCGGCGTGCAGCGGGCAGGGCTGATTTGCGCAGGACGGCGAGCAAAGAATCCACCGTCGCCACCGTCCCGGCCATTTTTCCCGATAATGACTGGGCAGCAAAATCGGTGTATCCCAACAACTGCGCCTGTTCACGGCGCGCGGCGAGAACGCGCGTAATCAAGGGGCTGTTGTCATGCGGGCCCGACGAAGCTCGGGTGATAAAGGCCCGATACAGTTGTTCGCGCAAGTCACGCCGCGTCGCATGTTCCATAAAGGGCACGAACAACGGCATTTCCAAGGTGATGCGCCACGGGCCCTTCTCGGCAGTCGCGGCGGCATTGCCAGCAGCGCGGGCGGCAGCCGCGGCCTGGGCGCGGGCAGTATCCGGCAGCCCGGCGACCTCGGCGAGATCAGTAAATTCCAGGGCAAAAGACCGCGTAGCATCGAGCAGATGATTCTGGAAGCAGGTGGCCAATTCCGATTGTTCGACCGCCAAGGCATTGAAGCGTTCGCGCGCGGCGCCGGTCAGGGCGATACCCGACCATTCGCCGTCGCGAATTAACCCAGCAAGCACACGCTGCTGCACGACATCCAGATCACCAGTCGCCTGCAACGCCAACAGCAGGCTGTGAATACGCGCACTTTGGCCCAGACGCATGGCCGCGGCGACCACGTCGGCCTGCACGCATTCATGCGCCGCGCGCAGGGCGGGCTCGTTGCGCACGCCGAGCAAATGATTGACCACGCCCCAGGCGAAACCCAGCGGCTCGCTGAGCCGGCGCAACGGTTCGATCAGGCCCTCCCACGTCGGCGTAGCGGTGGCCTGTAACGCGGTAAACGCAGTATCTTGGGTGGCAATTAACTGCCGTATTGCCGGCTCGACGTGATCCGCGGTAATGGTTTGGAACTGCGGAATCTGGCCGTGCCGCAGCAGCGGATTGCTGGAGGCAATCACGCCTTTGCCGTCGCCTGCGTGTCATCCAACAGTTTCAGCACCGTGCGCTGCGCCAAGGTGCGGCTGCACCAATGCCGGTTCTGGATTTTCGCCGTCAACAGATCGACGCGGCACTTGGCCTCTTCCAGATCAGCCGCGGTCAGGCGCGGACAGGCCACACGCAAACGGGGCAAAAGGGCGTTCCACTGGGGTTCGGTCAGCACGTTCATAGACTTGCGTTTGTAGCGTCTCTGAGGGGATGGCCAAGCGGCAGGTTGGGTCACATTTCACTGTACCAACGTCGTCCGGCGTCCTGCGTCCGGCGTCCTACGTCGCGATATTCTGCGGGGCGATTGCGGTGAGACGGGAACGCTGGCCGTGATGGGGCCGGGGTCTGCCTGATCACGATCAAGGGTTGTCCCTGGGGGTTCATCGCCAGGGTAAGGGCCGATTGTCCACGATGTGACCCAGCGGAGTACCCCAGCATGTTTGCAGTGATAAATCCTAGTACCGGCAACGTTATTCGCGAAGTCCCAGGCGCTGATGCGGCTGCCTGTGAGCAGGCTTTAGCTCGTTTACAGGAATCCAGAGTCAGCTGGCGAGCGGCGGGATTCAGTGGCCGGGCGGCGGTACTGCGCACCATCGCCCGCTTGCTGCGCGAGCGTTCGCCGCAGCTGGCTGGGTTGATGACCGAGGAGATGGGCAAGCCGGTCAAGGAGGCCCGCGCGGAAGTCGACAAGGCGGCCTGGTGCGCCGAGCATTACGCCGAGCACGCCGAAGGCTATCTCGCGCCCCTTGATCTCGCTTCCGACGCCACCCGCAGTTGGGTGCAACATCCGCCGCTGGGTGTCGTCCTTGGCATATTGCCGTGGAATGCGCCGCTATGGTTGGCTTTCCGTTTTGCCGCGCCGGCCTTGATGGCGGGCAATACCTGCATGCTCAAATATGATCCCCATCTGCCCGGCGGCGCTGCGGCCCTGGAGGAACTTTTTTGCGATGCCGGTTGTGGGGATTTTGCCCGGGTGGTCGTGGTCGATAATGCGCAAGCGGAAAAATTGATTCGCGATCGCCGGGTGCAAGCAGTCAGCTTTACTGGCTCGTCGCGTGCGGGGGCCCAGGTCGCCAGTATCGCCGCCAGTGAAATCAAACCATCGGTTCTAGAATTGGGTGGTTCAGATCCGTGCATTGTCCTTGCCGATGCGGATCTCGATGCCGCCATTCCACTGATCACCTTGTCGCGGATTATCAATGCCGGGCAGTCGTGCATCGCGGCCAAGCGCATTATTGTTGAAACCAGTATTTACGACAACGTGGTCGAACGCTTACAGACGCGTCTCGCAGCATTACGCGTCGGTGATCCTGCGCAGGAGGCCACCGACGTCGGCCCCATCGCGCGCGCGGATCTGCGCGAGGCCCTGCACCGCCAAGTCACCGCGAGCATCGCACAAGGGGCGACGTGCCGGCTTGGCGGAAAAATGCCGACCGGCCCCGGCTTTTTTTATCCCGTCACGTTATTAACCGAGGTCACCCCGACCATGACCGCCTTCTGCGAAGAGACCTTTGGCCCGGTCGCCGTGGTGATTAAAGCGGAAGATGCCGATGACGCCGTGCGTCTAGCCAATGACACGCCGTACGGTTTGGCCGCCAGCATCTGGACCACGACTGAACGCGGTCTCGCCTTGTGCCAACGCATCGAAGCCGGCCAGGTCGTGCTCAATGGCGTGGTCAAAACCGATCCCCGTCTGCCAAGCGGTGGCATTAAACGGTCGGGCTATGGCCGCGAACTCGGCCCGCATGGCATCCGTCAATTCGTCAACGTGCAGCAGATCTGGGTGGGCCCGGTACGCCCGAAACCGGCGTAAGGCCAACGGCGTTTCGCAACAATACTCATCGTCCTTTATCAGACGACAATAGGAAGCCGCATCCCGCAGCGACGCAGAGCGTCGCGTACCGTGGCGCACCAACGACACGTTTGGGGAAATGTTGGATGTTCAGCCAGCCACCACGGTAGGCAAAAGCGCCCACGGACCGTACAGCCCACCCGGATCGCGACGCTCTGCGTCGCCGGGCGATCCCGCAAAAGAAACAACTACAAAACACCAAAAGATCCGCGACTAAACACTACCGGGGCGAAGTCCGGGCAAACCTGCGCTGAGTCGGTAATAATGCGCAAGACACGCGCGCACATCGCCGCCGAGCTGCTGCCAGACTACGTCGACATCGGGACGCACAACCCCGGTCAATTCCTGCACCAAATTCTGCAGCAACACCGGAGTAGTCGAATGACGGCGCAAAAGAGGCAACCGACCCAAATGATGACTGGTTGCGATCAGGCCGCGCGCTGCCCGCGCATGGCGACGTACGCGCGCCCAGGCCCACGGCCCCAATTGCTCCAGTCCATCCAGGCAGATCCATGCGTGCTGGACTGGGGTAGCCAAAAAAGTCGCGACGCGCTGCCGCGTCAGCGCCGGATCACGATGCAGGCGCAGCCAGACCAGGGGATGTTCGGCACTGGCGACGTCGCCGGCCAAGTCGCCCGCCAATGCTTCCAATAGCGTGGTTTTTCCGCTACCTTTAGCACCAACGAGAACTGCGCGCCGCCCCAGGGCATCCAAACGCGCCCGCAAAGCGGACAGCGAATCGCCCGCATCCCAACGGAACGCCAAGTTTTCAATACAGATGGAACGAAACGGGTTTATATGCGCGGCAACGCCACCCGATGCAGTCTCCGGACTATTCGTTGAAATATTCGGCCGAGAAGTCCTCATTCCGCCGCCGGTGGTTCGGGCGGTAGCCCACGTAAGGTACCATCAGGGCCAATCATCAGATCCACCCGTTCAATCACCCCGCCCGGTTCGGCAACCAATTCCAGGGCCCACGCCACGGACACCAAGCGCCCGGCGATGCTCAGCGGTCCCTGCGGCGGCACTTCCAGCGCGAAGGATTCCTCACCAGATTCCGCCGGAGCAGAAATAACATGTTCCGCCACCACTTGCACGTCGACGGTGCCGCGTCCGGCGGTGAACCAGAACAGGCGTAGCGATAATTGCTTGCGGGCACCGGCCAACGACCAGCGAATCTGCCCGGAAATCATATCGCCAGGGCGAAACGCTTGGCGGCCTGCATCGAGACGGATGACTTCGCCCGGCGTGCTCGGCGCGATGGATTGCGCCACTGCGTGATTCGGCGGCGGCAGCACGGGTACAATGAATTCCCGTTTCAGATCCGGGAAACGCGGCACCACGCCATGGATTTTTATTTTCCAGATGATGCGATTGTGCGGAGCATCAAAACTGGCCAACGCATCGGCGGGGATGGCGATGCGGGCGGTAATATTCGCTTCGGCTTCCATGCTGTCGTACAGCACGGTATTTGACCATTCGGAACGGTCGGTGATCGAATCGGTACCGCGCTGATAGACCGCTTCTTCGACACAGATGAGGGTCACCGTCAGGTGGGTGATGGAGCGTGAATTCCCCACCCAGCTCAGGCGGAGATCAGTGGATTGACCTGGGCGCAACGGCGCCTTGACCAATTCCAGAAGGGGGCGCGCGTTGAACAGACTCAGCAATTGGTACAGAAAAACCAGGCCCAGGATCGCGCCAATTCCCTGGAATACGTACAAGAACCATTGCGCCTCGCCGTCCGCCTGGCTGGCGATCGTCCACACAATGGCATTCCAAACTATCGTAAAAAATAGGAGAAACAAAACGCCACAACCATGTCTGCCTGTGGTTTTCAGCACCAAGGGACCTTCCATGACTGGCTCTGTACTGGCGCGATTGCTCAGGCGATTGGCGAGGCGACTGTCCACGCGTTTTCCATCGGATAGCGGCAGCGCTTCGCCCAAAGCCGTACGCCGGCGCGAGCGCCGCGCGGCGCTCATGACGAATATCAGAATGAGAAAAGGAAATCCGGCAAAAACACCGCCGAAAATATACCCGAACCACATCATGTCCGGGGTTTCGCGCTCGAGCACCGCTTCGTGGGGATCGGCAGGGTCGACGTAGCACACCTGCTGCGGATTCTGTTGATAGCGCGATACCCGTTCCTGCATCCCCTCAACGCCGATGTTTGTACTACCAAAGGTAAATGATTCGCGGTCGCTGGAATATTCCTGACCAGCAACCGTATACGTATAGGTCACCTCGACCCGATAGGTGGTATCTCCGTCGCTGTCGGTGCTCTCATGGAGGTTCGCCGCGGTAATGGTGCACGGCACCTGCGTCCACTGTTTCGCCGCCTCGACCTGCTGCATGGGGCGAATACCCAGCCCGTAGATAATGCCAAGGCCCATCAGCATAAACGGCACTAAAAATACCAATAAGCACCCGGGACTCATGTTTTTGCGCGATGTGGCCATGCCGCAATGTGGGGGTCCCGCGTGAGAATGCAAAGCGCTGCTGACGGGGCCGCCTCGACCTTGCCGTTCAGTCCCGGGCAGGTTAGGCTCAGGCAGAATGATCCGCGTCCTCCTCTGGTGTGTGTTGACTCTGCTCCCGACCCTGGGTCAGGCGTGCATCAATGACAGTATGATCGTGGACAATGAGCGCCAATTTGCGGCTAATTACGCGGAGGATACCCCCTTCGATCCGTCCTATCCGACGGTCGAATCGCGCTTGAATACCTATCTGTTAACGGGCCTTGCCCTCATTATCGGCAGCACGCTGTTCGTCGGCGGGATGATCATGGCCATTCGTTGGCAACCGGCAGGCCGTGGCAAAGTCTAAAATACGTTTGCCGCCTTCCCTGCACCGCGCATCCAGCCTCATGGGGTTCGGGGTCGGCGTGGTGGTGGCCGCAGGTGTATGGCTGTGGCCGCACCTGTTTCCCCGCTACCGGGTTACTGCCGTCCCCCACCTGATCGCCCCCATTGCCGAGGCAACGCCACTGCGTTTGGCGATGCTGCATGATGTCTTCGTCGAAGGGGGCGAACGACGAAGTCCAGCCTGGGATGAAGCGCGGATCGTCAAACGGCAGTTATTTCTCACCACTACCGCGAGGCTGTTTGATTCCAAATACTGGTCTGCGTTTGATGATATCGCTGCCAGCCTGGACCGTCTCCATCGCTATGACGAAGGCGTGACTCTGCTGCACGACAAAATCGCGCAGTTGGCACCAACCCTGCCCAGCAACGAGCAGATCGCCACGGTGCTCTCCGAATTATTTGGAGCGGACGACACCGTGCGACTTGTACTGATGGAATCGACGTTATCGGAAGACGATCTTCCTGCCTACCGCGCTTACGCTAATCTCGCCACGCTCATGGTGCATGGCGCGATGTCGTCTCCAGACCCAGATAAAGAATCGACCCTCGCCGTAGCGCGGCAGTGGTTGGTCCGTGCGGTCACCCTTCATCCTGGATCCCACTTCGGGCGCGAGATCTGGCAAATCGTGCTGGTCGAAACCCTGCAAGCCTGGCAACGGGATCCCAGTTTGGCCGTGCAGTATGATCTGCTTGGGCGGAGTCTGGATGGCGATCGCCTGATGCCAGAGGGTTCGCTCTTATCTCCTGTGGGGCGGAAACGCCTCAGCGGACATCTGGTACTGAGCGAAGCTCTCATCGCCAAGCAGGAAAGCATGGAATTCTTTACCCGCCTGCGCCTCCGAACCACCATTACCACCATTACCCCCGATCCCGCCTGGGTCGCAGCTAGCGCTAGCAGCCTGGTCCACCCCTTCGCTTTTGATGAGGCCGCCATGGCCTTGATCGGGATGTGGTGGTATGGCGGCGGACCCAATCCCTTAACGGCGCTAACCCTGGCCGGGATCTGCGAAGAAATAGGCCAGCATCAATTAGCCTGGGAAGGCTACGCGCGGGCTCGCTATGAAATTGCCCAACGCCCGGTTAGTCCAACTCTGACTGCCCTGGATCAGTATTGCCAGGCCCGACAAAAACTACTGACCCGAATGTTCGACCCGGAACAGCTGAGTACCATTCAAAGCGGATTTAACGCTCAATTGCAGGCAAACTTCGCCGAGCAAGCACGTTGGGAACGTTTCGAAGCCGAATCACTTGCCGCTGGTGCGGACGTCGATGACCCGACGTGGCTTGCGAATTGGCGGGCCAGTCAGCCGGCACGGACGACCCAACCGGGCAACGAGGATTGGATCAAAGTCCACCAGACTTTCCCCAATGATGAACCGTTCCAAGGTCTGTCGGCGCTACTGTTCGGCTCATTGGCCGCGTGGCTCGTCGCGCTGATCGCCAGAGAATCTTTTCTCCGGCGGCTCCGCACGTTCGATCCGAAATCAAACTGACTCCGCTCGCCGATCACCCGCGCATGTAACGGTCCAACAGCGCCGTCGTCGCCGGATTAAACCCGACAATGGGTGCTTGGCGCTGTTTGTGGCCGACTGCCAATTGATTGCGAACTTGTTTGGCCAGGACCTTGCCGAGTTCGACCCCCCATTGGTCAAAGCTGTTGAGGCCCCAGATGAAGCCCTGCACGGCGGTGCGGTGTTCATACAACGCAAGTAATTGGCCGACCCGTTTGGGGGTACATGCACCTTGGATCAACAACACATTCGAGGGGCGGTTGCCGGGGAATTCTTTGTGCGGAATCAACTCGGCGGGGACTTTGTCGGTCTTGAGTTCGGCCTTGGTCTTGCCCATTGCCAGGGCGTCGGGCTGGGCGAAGAAATTGGCCATCAATTCGTCGTGATTGGGCACTTCTTCCCCGGGCAGGGATTGCGGCTGCTGCGAGCGCGTAAAGCCGATGAAATCGGCGGGCACCACGCGGCCTTGATGCAGGAGCTGATAAAAAGAATGCTGGCCATTGGTGCCGGGTTCGCCGAAATCAATTTCGCCAGCCTGGAAGGGCAGCACGGTGCCATCGAGGGTGACCCGCTTGCCATTCGATTCCATGTCGACTTGTTGGATATGCGGGGCCAACTTGTGCAGGGCTTGGCAATAGGGCAGCAGAGCACGAGTGGCATGGCCGCGGAAGCTGCTATTCCACACGCCCCACAGACCCAGCAGCACGGGCAAATTTTTGGCCGGGGCTGTTGTCAGGAAATGCTGATCCATATCCCGGGCGCCGGCGAGGAATTCCACCACCGGTTTCCAGCCGTACTGCAAGGCCAGGGGCAACACGCCGACGGCGCTGCACACGCTATACCGGCCGCCGACCCAATCCCAGAAGCCGAAGACATTTTTCGGATCGATGCCAAAGGCGGTCACCGCCTCGATATTGGTCGACACCGCGACCATATGCTTGGCGACCGCTTTTTCGCCCAGGCTGCGGCCCAACCAGGCGCGAAGGGTCTTGGCGTTGAGCATGGTTTCGGCGGTGGTGAAGGTCTTGCTGATCACCACCACCAAGGTGCGTTCGGGTTCCAGCCCTTCCAAGGCGCGGGCGACATCGATGGGATCGACATTGGCCAAAAAGCGCAGGCGGCGGCCATGCGCGGCAGCGGCGCAATCGGGATCGGTGCGGAAAGCTTCGGAGACGAATTCTGGCCCGAGATAACTGCCGCCAATGCCGATCGCGACCACATCGGTCAAAGGCTTACCGGTGGCGCCGGTCGCCGCGCCGCTGCGGATCTTTTCCGCGAAGCGGCGGATACTGGTCAGGACCTCATGCACGTCATCGACAATATTGCGCCCGTCGACAACGATGCGGTCGCCTTTATCGGCACGCAGGGCGATGTGCTGCACCGCGCGATGCTCGGTGGTATTGATCGCCTTACCGGCGGCCATGGCGCGCATCTTCGCCGGCAGTTTGGCTGCCGTAGCCAGGCGCAGCAGCAGTTTGAGCGTTTCCGGGGTCGCATTCTGCCGGCTCGAATCGAGCAATATGCCATCATGTTCAGCCATCAGCGTGGAGATGCGCTTGTTGTCGGTCATTAGTTCGCGTAGGTGGGTCTTGGCGACGACCTTACGGTTGTGCTCGACCAATGATTTCCAGGCGGGGTTCTTGTCGATAGTGGTCATGGCGATGGTCCTTGCGGGAGGGATCAGCAGGAATGAATCAGCGGAAAAAACAGAAAAAGATATTCAGCGGGCGGCGAGCAGATCTTCGATACGTCCGAAGACTTCCTGCATTTGCCGGGCTTCCGGCAGCAGCGTAATGCGCACGTGGTCCCGGTAGGGCACATTGAAACCACGCCCCGGGGTGACCAGGACATGCTTGCGCTCCAAGAGTTCCAAAGCGAAACGTTGATCATCGAAATCAGGGCCGGCATCGCGGATGCGCAGGAAAACGTAGAGTGCACCTGCGGGCGCGACCGCTGACAGCCGGTGACTGGCGGCGCAGCCAGCGATCACCGCGCGGCGGGTTTCATACAGACGGCCGCCGGGCGCAGTCAATTCATGGATGGACTGATGGCCGCCGAGGGCGGTCTGCACCGCCCATTGTCCCGGAACATTGCTGCATAACCGGAGCGCGCTGAGCACATCAAGCTGTTGCAGATAATCGCGGGCACCGCTGCGTTCGCCCGAGGCGACCATCCAGCCCACCCGATAACCGCAGGCGCGATAGACCTTGGATAGGCCGCCAAAGGTGATGCACAGGGTCTTTTTCACCAGGGTCGCTGCGGGAATGTGTACGGCGCCATCGTAGGTGATCTGGTCATAAATTTCGTCGCTGAAATAGACCAGACCGAATTCTTCGGCAAGACGCGCCAGCCCTTCCATGACCGGGCGCGGATAGACTGCGCCGGTGGGATTATTGGGACTGATCACCACCAGGGCGCGCGTGCGCGGGGTCACCAGGGCACGCACGGCGTCGACATCCGGAATAAAACCATCTTCTTCGCGACAGGGATAGTGCACCGCCTTGCCGCCGTTGAGGGTCACTGCCGCCGTCCATAACGGATAATCCGGGCTAGGCACCAGGACTTCATCGCCCGGATCCAGCAAGCCACGCAGTGCGGTCAGGATCAATTCGCTGACGCCGTTGCCCATGAAGACATCATCGACCGTCACGTCGCGTACCCCACGGCTCTGCTGTTGATGCACCACTGCTTCGCGAGCTGGGAAAATGCCTTTTTGATGGGTATAGGCGTCGGCGGTTTCCAGATTCTCGATGATCGCACGTCGCATCGCCTCGGGCGCTCGAAAGCCGAAGGCACCCGGATTGCCGATATTGAGCTTGATGATTTCGTGGCCGGAACGCTCCAGCTCCAGAGCGCGTTGGGCTAAGGGCCCGCGGATTTCATAACGGACGTTGACGAGGGATTTCGAGGGCGTGATAGGCGGCATGGGTCGAGCCACGCTAGCGGCCTGGGCCTTGGGCGAAAGCGGCCTGAGCCTTGCGCGAAAGCGTCTTCGCCGGACCACTTCCCAGCCCGAGCTGCCGGCTTACGGCTGCGCGAGCTTTTCCAGCCACTCGCCCGACAGGCGATAGGTCGTCCACGCGCTGTTCGGGGTCGCGCCGAGCCCTTCAAAGAACTCGATGGCGATATTGTTCCACAGCAGAACGGTGAATTCGACCCGGCCGATCTTGCGATCGACGGCGATACGGGCGAGATGACGCAGCAAGCCGGTGGCGACCCCGCGATTGCGGTAGGCTTCGAGCACGAAGATGTCTTCCAGATACAAACCACGCCGGGCCACGAAGGTCGAATAGGTCTGAAAGAAGGTGGCGAAACCTGCCGGCTGGCCGTCGATGCGCACAATGAGGGCCTGCAAGACCCCATTTTCGGCCCCCAGTTCGGCACGTAAGGTCTCTTCGGTACTTGCGTTGGGCAAACGTTCAAAGTCAGCGAAATCGCGCAACATGGCGACCAGCACGGCGGCGTCGTCGGGCCCCGCTAGGCAAATGTCGAGGTGGGGATTGGCGTCGTTCACGGGGTGGTTTCGCTGCGCAGTGGACCCCGGCGATGGAGAGGGTCAAGCCCAGACGACTAACTATTATCCACGTTAACCCAGGCACTGATTGGTTTCGGGGCAAGCGACCCTACAACCCCCGCCGCATGGCCACCGCCACCCACCGTACCGCCGCCCTGATCAGCCTGGGCTGCTCCAAAAACCTCAGCGACAGCGAAGATCTGGTCACCGCGCTGCGTTCAGTCGACTTCCGTCTGACCGATCAGCTCGACGCGGCCGATTTGGTCCTGATCAATACCTGCGGCTTCATCGAAGGGGCCAAGCAGGAATCGATCGATCATATCTTGAACGCGGCCGAAGGGCGCAAAGCGGGCGCAAAGTTGTTCGTCGCCGGCTGTCTGACCGAACGCTATCTTGATGAATTGCGCAGCGAGATCACCGAAGTCGACCAATGGGTGACCTTCAAGGATTACGACCGCTTTCCCGCCGTCGTCCGCGAACATTTTCCCGATGCCCCGGCTTTCCGCCTGACCCACGATCAGCGTAGTCAGCTCACACCGCCGCATTATGCTTTTCTGAAAATTGCCGAAGGTTGCGACAACACCTGCAATTTCTGTGCGATCCCGCTGTTTCGCGGCAAACACCGCTCCCGCCCGTTGGAGGATCTGGAAGCGCAAGCGCGCACCCTGGCTGAACGCGGCGTCCATGAAATCAACGTGATCTCGCAGCATCTCGATTATTACGGCCAGGATCTCTATGGCAGCAAACGTCTACCGGAACTGGTCCGCCGCTTAGGCGTTGCCGCGCCGGACAGCTGGCTGCGCCTCCATTATTGCTACCCCAACGATTTCACCGACGACCTTATCGCGGCGATGGCGGAAACGCCGAATCTGGTCCGCTACGTCGATATGCCGATCCAGCATGCGGCCGACCGCACCCTGGCGACCATGGGTCGCCGCACCACGCGGGCCGAAATTACCGAGCGCCTGGACGCCATTCGCGCAGCGATGCCAGATGTGGTCATCCGCACTTCCTTCATCGTCGGTTTTCCTGGCGAACGTGATGAGGATTTCGCCGAATTGATGGATTTCGCCGCCAAGCAGCAATTCGATTCCGTCGGTTGCTTCCAATACAGCGATGAAGACGGGACCACCGCCGCAAAGATGCCAAATAAAGTCGACCCCGACGTCATCGCCGACCGCCATCATCGTTTCATGACCGCCCAGGCCGCGCATCACCAAAAGCGCGCTCAGCGCTGGGTGGGCAAAGAATTAACCGTGCTGGTCGATGAGCAGCGCGACTTCGGCATGTTTGCCTGTCGCCATTATGGCCAAGCCAGTGAGGTCGACGCGTTGACCTTGCTGCGCAGCGAAAATGCCAGCGTTGGCACGTTTACCCACGTGCGCGTCACCGGAATTGATGGCTACGACCTGGTGGCAGAGCCGGCATGAAACCATGCGCCCGGATCGCCACGCGTGCAGCCCTCGGGCTGCTGCTCGCGCTAGCGGGAGCAGGCTGTGGTAGCGCTGCGCGCAGCAATGCCACCGCGCAGGCCGCCCAGCCGAGCGCGCAAGCTGGCGATCCTCCAGCCCCGGACGCCGCCTTGACCCAGGCCGCGGCGATCGTGCGCCATTACGCCAACGCGCCGACCATCACCGCGCAATTACTGATTCGCATCAAGCCGACGAAAAAAGACGCCCAGATCGCCACCGTCAATGCCTGGAGTCCTGGCGATGGCCGCACCCGGCTCAGCGTGACCCGGGTTGGCTTTTCTGGCGTCGAAGCGTTGGTCGGGGCTGATGGCACTTTGGTTGCCGTCGCACGCGATGGCGACGTGGTGCGCGATGATCTGCGCACCGCATTTGCGGATGTCCTCGGCGTCCAAGCGCAGCCACAAAGGCTGATCGAAGATCTCAAGGCCGGACCCTTACCGCTGGCAGACGCCTATGAACGCACCGCCACCGGCCTGGCCTGCCTAGATCCCGGCACGGCCCTGCGCGTCGAAGTCGATATCGCTGCCGATGGCGTTACCGTGACCCAGAAACGCTGGCTGCACGCCGATGGCCACGAAGCGCTGCGTATCGACTATGCGCGCGATCAGCTTTTCGACGGCCTACGTCGCGCCGCGCGCTGGAATGTCACCATCGCCGAAATCGACGCCGAGATCCAGGTCCGCGTACAAAACCTGGATGTCGTGCCCCAGATCGGCGACGAGCGGATGGCGTTGGCGGTACCGGCCGACCGCGAGGCCGAGGACCTGGCCACCTTTACGCGCACCGCTGCGCCAGAATAACCGCGCCCTCTACGTAAGCCGCATAGCCGCCGATTCTGGGCTTCCGATACGGCGATCCCCCTGACAATCCCGCCCGTGTCGACCCTCAGTCGTTATCTGCTTTTGCGAACCGGCAGCCGGGTCTTGGTCCTGTTGATGGTATTTTTGTTTCTTGCCGTCGGCGGTCAGCTGGGCTTGGCCGTTGGGCGCGGCGTGCCGATCCTGGCCCTGGTGCCGACCCTACCCAGCATCCTGATGCTGGCCCTGCCCATCGCGATTCCGTTAGCGCTGGCTTCCGGCGTCTTAGTGACGATCAGCGCGATGCACCGCGATGGCGAATTCCGTGCCCTCGCATCCAGTGGTTTACGCACCGCCGAAGTGGTCAGTCGGCTGTGGCCGTTGGTCGCGGTCAGTGTGCTCGCCGCCGCAGTCTTCACCCACATCCTGCTGCCTGAAGCGATGCTGGGCATGCGCACCAATCAGGAACGCCAGACCCAGGCTGCCCTGGCCCATCAAGTCAATTCCGGACGTCCGCTGTATTCCGAAGCCGGTTCACAAGCCTTCGCCATGCACGCGTCTGGCCACACCCTTGATCATATTTTCCTGACTCGGACCGATGCGGATGCCACCGTGGCCATGTACGCCCGCGGAGCCAGTTGGTACGTCGCCGCTGGCGAACAGAGCAAAGGCTTGGGGCTGGAATTAGAGGACATGCGCGTTTTACGGCGCGAACCGGATGGCCGGGTCAATCTGGTCACCGCCCCGTCAGCGCAATATCCCCTGGAAGAGAATGTCGATACCGATATCGATTTGAAAAATCCCGATACGTGGTCGACGCCGCGCCTGCTGAACTTTGTCCAGCAGTGGGATGGCAGTGATGCAACCCAACGGCGGCGTGACTACAACAATGCCCTGCTATCCTTACATTACCGGCTGTTTACCCCGATCTCTCTGGTTGCCTTTGCGCTGTTTGCCGCCGGGTTGGGACTGCGCCGCGGCAGCAGCGATTCCCTGATGGCGGTTATCATCGTCGTCGTCATTGTCGCACTGAATTCGCTGCCCGCATTGTTCTACGTTAAAAATGCCGTCGATCATCCGGTGATCAGCCCGGGCTGGTTGCTGTGGCCACAAGCAATTTTGCTCGCCGGACTGGGCCTGCGCTGGATCGCTAGGCCGCAATTGAGCCAGGACCAGACCCTGAGCAGCGGCTGGATCGCCGGCCTGAAGACGCGCATCGGCTATCGCATCGCCACCCTGGTGCGGCGACGGATTAGCAGCCGCGAGAGTCGCCTGACCACGATCACACCATCACGGTTTTCGGTCTTATCGCGGCTTATTCTGCGCCAAGCCCTGGGCACCTGGGTCGGTGTATTGTTCATCGGCACCTTTCTCGTCGTGGTTGGCCAACTCCTGAATCGCATCGGCCTGTATGTGCGGGCGATCGCCAGTAAGCCTATTCAGCTGCTGGAGTATTTCACCGCCAGCTTGCCGGAATTCATCAGTCTGTGGCTACCGTTATCGGTAGGCACAGCCGCATTGCTGGTTGCAGCCCCTTTGCTGCGCCGCGGAAATCTGATGGCCTTGAGCGCATCTGGCATCCCCCTACGGCGGGTCTTTGCTCCTTTTCTCGGGGTCGCTGTGCTGGCCTGCTTGTGCACAGCAGTGGTCGATGACCAGGTAGTGACCCGCCTGACTCCGGTGGTGATGCAGTTGGAGTTGGATCTCAAAGACAAAAAAATAAATGACCGTCGCCCCCAGCCGATGGGCTGGAGCCATGAGGATAATTTCTGGATGAGCAATCGCGGCCAGCCCGCGCAGGCCACCTTTGCCACCGTCGCCGCTTTCCGTGGTAGTCGTGAAAATGGCCGCGCTTTGCTCGCGGATTCCCTCTCTTGGCAGGAACCCGATGGCTGGCATGTCTATGATGGGGTCGAGGTGGCCACCACCGGAGAGCGCCGTGCCTTTACCGACATCGCCATCACCGAGCTCGGCTGGGCGGCGCTGCCACCGCCCGCAACCCTGGCTTTGAACCTGCTGCCCGACACGTTAAAGACCAGCACCCAATTATTGGCTGCGCAAAGCCCAGTATCGCGCAATGTGTTGATCGCCCGCGGCTTGAGTGCCCTAACCCCGCTGTTCGCCCTGCTCTTCGCCCTGCCCGGTTTCATCCGCTTCGAAAACCGCCATCACATCGCCACCGCCCTAGTCAGCGCCTGTTTTCTTCTCGCCGTCCCGATCGTGGTCGTCGCCATCGCCAACCGCGCCATCCTCTCCAACCAGGGCCAACCCCTGGTCACCGCCATCATCACCGCCATGGCCTTGCTCCTCGTCGGCGGATGGCGGTGGGTGCGGATGCGTCCGTAAAATCTGTTTCGTCACTTTGTCTTATATTTCCTCTAATTTCTGCAGCGATAAGAATGCACGAGAACGTCCTCTGTCCGAAGTCCGAGGTCCCGAAGCCCTGTAATAATAAGAGGGGACTCGGTGATGGATGAGAACTAAAGGCTGAGACCCAAGTTGATATATTCTGCGTGCCGCTGAGCGGCCCGGCGCGACCTCGCACGAATTTTTTCGGGACCTCGGACTTCGGACTTCGGACAGACGGCTTCAGATAGAGGACAAAGGACGGAAAAGGACATATGACTTCCCGCCCCACAGTCTGACCCTAAGGTGCCGCCATGGCCGTGAATAAATCCAAGGAAAAGGTTGCGATCTGGAAACCAGGGCCGTCGGCTCGGGTGGTGGGGATCGAGGCGGGGTCCGATCTGGCCCACTTCATTGCCGAGATCGGCAAGGGGGAGCTTTCGGTGCGAGCGGTGCGCCGGGCCTTGGACCAGGGGGCCTGCCGGATCAACGGCAAGGTCGAGAGCTTCGGCAGCCGCAAGCTGCAGCGTGGGGACGTGGTCGAGTTCTTCATCCCGTCCCAGCACCAACGCGATCATGATTTTGAGCCCAGGCGCCTGCTGCATGAAGACGCCCACCTCCTCGCCTATGACAAGCCTCCCGGCCTGCCGGTGACGCCGGATGATGGCGGGCGCAAATGGAATCTGCGCGCGGTGCTACAAAAGCAGTTCGATGGCACTATCATTCCGGTGCACCGACTGGATGCGGACACCTCGGGCATTGTGGTATTCGCGCGCACCCAAGCGGCGGCGCGGGCCCTGGAAGACGACTTCCGCGAGCACCGGATCAGCAAAACCTATCTGTCCTTGGTCCGCGGGCATCCGCGCGAGACCGGTGAATATCGCAGCTATCTGGTCAAGGTCAGTGACGGCAAAGGTCAAGAGCGTTGGCGCAGCGGTCGCGGCGAGGATGCCCGCGAGGCGATCACCACCTGGACAGTGACCGAACGCATCGGCACATTCGCTTCGCTGGTCAAGGTGGTTCCCAAGACTGGCCGCCATCACCAGATCCGCATCCATTTCAGCGAGATGGGTCATCCGATTTACGGCGATCGCATTCATGGCGATCGTCAGGATCCGATCCACGTCACCCGGCATCTGCTGCACGCCTGGCAATTGACCCTGGCGCATCCAGACAGCGGGGTGGCGTTGGCTCTGGAGACCCCCTATCCGAATGATTTTGCCCTGGCCGTGGCGGCTTTGCGCAAAGTCACCGGCCGTGGCTTATTGACCCGCGCCGATCGGCCGCGGGCTATGTCCAAGAACAAGGCTGGCGGAGCGAAAAGCGGCGGCAAGAAAGCCACGCCCGGCGCGAAATCAGCGCCGAAGCGGAGTCGTCCGCCGCGGCGTTGAGGATCGAAGTTCCTCTTCCCACATCGGGTTACTCGTTCATCAGCATCCCCCGGCGACGCAGAGCGTCGCGTACCGTGGCTCGCAGCACGCTTCGCGTGGCTGATAGCCGTACGCAGGCAATGGCTAAAAGCATCCACGAACCGAACGGCCCCCCGGTACGCGACGCTCTGCGTCGCCGAGGGATTCCGCACGCAGAAGTCGATGATTGCCCACGTGAAATAGGCACACGATACTCCCGTGCATTTTTAATTTTTATGTGCACCGTATCGCTCTGCGACCCATGGGGTCGCGCTCCGTGAGGGCAATCGCCCCCAACAGCCCCGCTCACGCCGGTTCGTGGAATTCCGAATCGACGATCTGGGCGCGGTGCGAGGTGCGCTGTTCGTCGAGCAGGCGATGCAATTCCTGGCTCGCCAGATCAACGACGTCGTCGCGTTTGACCACCACGCAGGCAGGATGTTTCTGCCAATCGAGAATGCGTTCGTCGCCAATGACGACACGTTCGCATTTCCCGCCCAGCGCTTTCAGCGCCTGCACGGCGGCGATGCCTTCGACATCGGGCATGATCACCGCATCAGCGGGGGTCGCCAGTTGCACGGCCCGGGCCGGCACTTGGCCGATATCGTTGAAAATCAATTCGGCGTGGATCGGCAGAGTCTCTTCCATGAAGGCACACTGCACGCCGGCCAATTCTTTGAGCGATTCGGCTTCGGGTAGAGTGACTCCGCGCACTTCGCGCACGCGGCCGATAAACGCGATGCGCCGGCAGCCTTTGCGAATCAGATACCGCGCCGCGAGATACCCCGAGCGGAAACTGTTGGGCACGATGCTGCTGGCTTCGCAGCGATTCGGCGCAGTGCCGATAACCAGCATCGGGCGGCGCAGATCCGCGAGTTGTTTCAGATGCGGTTCGTGCGCCAAGCCGATGCATAAAATTACCCGGCCCGGGCGGCGGATGCGATCGACATCGGGGCCATAGGCGGGATCACCTGGCGTAATGTGGTAGCGTTCGATTTCGATGCCGTCTGCGGTCAACCGTTCGCCGAGACGTTTTTCGATAAAGCCATAAAAATCACCGCGCGGTTCGCTGTGGGTGCTGCCGACCAGCAGGGTGAGCTTACGATTCGGCAGACTGCGCACGAACAGACCGACCCCGCGACGGGCAGTGCACAAACCAGATTCCATCAGGCGGCTGACCACCTTGGAAATGGTATTCGGGCTGGCCTGAAAACGCTTGGCCAAGGTGCGCACAGACGGCAAGCGGCTGGAGGCGGGATAGGAACCGACTTCGATGTCGGTGCGCATCACTCGATAAATATCCTCTTGGCTCGCTTTTTCCTTGGGGTTACGCTCGGCGGTATCGTGGTTGTCTTCGTCGGCGGCAGTCATGGCTGCTCATCACACGCCCCTCGTCGGGTGTGTCAACGAGCCAGATGAGGGATTCAAACCCAGCTCCTGATCCCCTGGTCGGCGCTATCGCCAGCCAAGCCGTCGCCTATGCCCTAGGCATGACCCTGCGGGTGTTGCTGAGCAATGATCTGAACCAGCTCGGCGACGGCCTGGCCGCGGTACTGCGTGCCGACCCGCTGCCGCCGTTAGTGAACGAGGTCATCCTGGTGCAAAGCCAGGGCATGCGCCGCTGGTTGACGCATAAACTTGCGCGCACCCTGGGCTGCGCTGCCAGTCTGGCGACCCCATTTCCAGAACGTTTCTGCGCCGAACTTGGCCTGCTCCGCTCCGGCGAAGGTGCTCGCGACGACGTCTGGGCCGCCGAAGCCTTGGGCCTGCGCCTGTATGATTTCCTCACGACTCCACCACCGGGCGACCAGTTCGCGCCGGTGCGGGCCTACCTCGCGGCGGGCGACAGTCGCCAGCGCCTGGCTTTTTGCCGCCGTCTCGGGCAGTGCTTTGAACGCTATCAGGTCACTCGCGACGACTGGCTGCAGGCCTGGGAAGGAGGCGACGAGGCCGGTCCTGCGCCGCACGCGCAGTGGCAGGCCAGTCTCTGGCGCAGCTTGGTCGAAAGCCTGGGACCGGATCATCCCGGGCGCCGCCTACGTCAGGTGACGGCGCAGTTGATCGCCGATAAAGAACTGCCGGGCCTGCCCGAGCGCGTGCACGCCTTTGCCTGCGGCTCGCTGCCGCCCAGCGTGATTCAACTTTTGTCAGCGCTGGCGCGCCAGCGCGAAGTCCTGTTGTGGACACCAAGCCCGACGCCGCAGTGGTGGGCTGATCTGCGCAGCGACAAAGAACTTCTCCGCGCGCAGCAGCGCGCCCCGGCACGCGCCAGCAAAGCCGGCGACCACCTCGAGCGCGGGAATCCACTGCTTGCGTCATTGGGACGCCAAGGCCGCCAGCAATTACAATTATTGAGCGCCAGTGATGCCACCGGGCAGACCTTACGCGATTTCGGTCATCGCGAACCGGGCATGGCGCATGTCTTGGCGCTGCTGCAACACGACGTGGTGCAGGTGATTGATCGGCGCCCCGCTGGCGAGGCCGTACCGCAGCCGCTGCGCGCAGACGATGATTCGTTGACCTTGCATCGCTGCCACCATCCGGCGCGCGAATTAGAAGTGGTGCGTGATCTCATGCTCGCGGCCCTCGCCGCCGATGCGACGCTGCGCCCCGCAGACTGTTTAGTATTACTGACCGATCCCGAAGCCTACGGTCCGCTCGCACGCAGTATTCTCAGCGCACCGCGCCAAGGGCGCAGCCTGCCGGTGCGGGTGGCCGATGGTCCCAGCCAAAATCTGGATGCCGCTGGCGAAGCCGTGCTCGCGGTACTACACGTGAGCGTGGGTCGCGCGACGGTGAGCGATGTTTTAGATCTGCTTGAACGCCCCGTGCTACGCAGCGCTGCTGATCTCGGTGATAATGATATTCCGCGTTTGCGCCGTCTGCTTGCCGAAGCCGGGGTGTGTTGGGGGTGGACGCCCGAGCAACGCGCGCAACGCCATGATATTCCGGAATTTACCGGGCATTCGTGGCGTGATGGACTTGATCGTCTACTCGTCGGCATCGCTACCGGCAACGCCGACGCGCTGGTTGGCGACGTACTGCCGGTCGCCGGCGACACCGCTGGCGATGATCGTTTGCTCGGCTCCTTGGCAGCCTGGCTGCAGCATGTGAATGCGCTGACGGATATCATGACCGGCGAACATGCGCTGGGCACGTGGCTGACCTTCGTGACGCCACCGTTGGCAGAATTGCTCGGCGATACCGACGCCCTCGCCGCCGTGCTCAGTCGGCTCAACCGTTTGCAATCCTTGGCCGCCGAGGCAGACAGCAGCAGCCCGCTCGCGGCAGGGGCTTTTTTAGCGTTATGTCAGGATCATCTGGCCGGCGGCGCTAGCGAATCGGCATTTTTATGGGGCGGCATCACCGTTGCCGCCTTGAAGCCAATGCGTTGCCTGCCTTTCCGCGTCATCGCGGTGTGCGGCCTGGATGATCGGCGCTTTCCGCATCGCGACCGTCCGCCGATGTGTGATCTTGCCGCCGAACAACCCCGACTCGGTGACCGCAGCGCACGCGACGAAGACCGCCAGGTCTTTCTCGAAACCCTGCTCGCGGCCCGCGAGCGCCTGATTCTGACCTGGACTGCGTGGGCAGCGAGTAACGGCAGCGAACAACCGGCCTCGGCTTGCGTCGATGAACTGCTGGATTGGTGTACGCACGCGCTGACCTGCGAAACCGGCGCGGTGCGCGACCAACTAATTATTGATCATCCCCTGCAGCCATTTAGCCCGCGCTATGCCAGCGATCCGCGCCTAGTTGGTTTCGGTCCGCTGGTGGCGGCCCCAAGTGGGGATGCTCCCGCATTTATTACGGCACCGCTCACGCCAACCGAAATACCATCACAGCTCGATTGGCGCGACCTCGCCCAGGCCTGGGCCGATCCGTGTGCCTATTTTCTGCGCGAACGTCTCGGTATTCAGGCGTATCGCGACGACGACGTTCTCGAAGACAGCGAACCGATGGCACCCAATGCCTTGGCGCAGTGGCGGCAGCGTGAAATTTTAGTTCAACGCCGTTTGCTCGGCGATCCCGAACCGCTGCGCTGGCTGCGCGCCACTGGCGAATTACCGCATGGCGCTGCGGGCGATTCACTTGGGCGCCAGATCCTGGCCGAGGCCGATGCGCTGGTTGCGCGTATTGGCGATGACACGGAATTGCCGCCCTTGGCGGTGGATGTTCTAGTCGGCGACTGCCGGATCGGCGGCTTTTTAGATCACCGCACTGAATCAGGTCTACGCCAGTGGATTGCCGGCTCGGCGGGCCCAAAGCATTTGGTCACCACCTGGATCGCGCACCTGGTCGCCCATTTGGTCAGTCCGCCACTGAGCAGCCGTTTGATTGATCGCGAGACTACATTCACCTTTGCCGTGGTACCTGACGCGGAAGCACGCTTGCGCGATCTTCTCGCTGGGTGGCGCACATTTCTGAGCACTGCAGTGCCGATGCCGCCCCGGGCAGCGCGCGCTTTGGTCGATCAAGAACGGAAATTGTGCCGCAGCACCCGTGCGAAAAAAGATCCTCTCGTCGCCGCGCGCGACGAATATCACCGCGGTTTCGCGCGCAGCGCCGAGAGCGACGATTGGGTCTTACAACGCCTATGGGGCTACACCGATCCGATCAGCCATCCTGATTTTCCGCGCTGGTCCCGCCGCCTGTGGGACCACCTGTTCGATTGCGTCGAAGGCCCCTTGTGAGCACTCTTCCGCCATTTTCCCCCGGCTTTTCTGCCGCCAAGGATCCCTTGGATCGTGGCGTCACCGTGGTCGAAGCCAGCGCCGGCACCGGCAAAACCTTTGCCATCACCCGCTTGGTTTTGCGCCTCCTTTTAGATGGTCGTGTCAGCGATATCACCCAGATCGCGGTCATGACCTACACGATCGCCGCGGCTGGTGAATTATCCGGGCGCATTCGCACCGCCTTGGCGGAAGCGGTGGAACGAGTCACGTCTGGCGGCGGCGATGATCTCGCCGATATGATCGCCGCCGCTGATCCGGCTGCACGGCAGCGCCTATGCGCGGCGCTGGTGCGCACCGATGAATTGGCAGTCAACACCATTCACGGTTTTTGTTTGCAGGCCCTGGAACTCGGCGCCTTTGCAGCCCAGCTGAGCCTGACCGCAGAATTCCTCGCCGAGGATGATACTCTGCTCGACCTCGCCGTCGCCGATACCTGGCGCGCCACCGTGTATCCGGATGCCCACTTGGCCGCGGTATTGGTGGCAATGAAGCGCACGCCAGCGCAATTACGCAAAGAAGTCAATGCCCTGCGCCAGCACCGCGACGCGCTCATTCTGCCTGCAGCTGATAGCCTCATCGCGGCGATGACGCGACTGCGCGAAGCGCACGCCGCCGCCGTCACCGCCTGGGACGACCACGCCGCAACCGGGCTGCGTGGAGGAACTTGGCTGAAGGGTAAGGCCATCGACAAACTCGGCGCTGATTCCCTGGTCACCGATGTCGCCGAGCTGGCAACGTGGTCGCCAGCTGCCATCGCCGCGGCGACGCTGTGCGGCCAGGATATCCTCACCGCCAATCATTTCAAAAAACCACCGGCCCCGACCCACGCTTTTTTTAGCCGCTGCACCGCCTTTATCGCCGCCTGTACAGGTGTCATTCGGACCGTGCGCGTCACTCAGACCAGCGGTGCTCTGCATCGTTTTACCACCGCCAAGCAGGCGGCCGACGTCTTGGGCTTTGATGATTTACTGCATCGTCTGCGCGACGCTTTGGCTGATCCGGCGCACGGCGAAGCCTTAGCGGCGCAGATACGCCAGCGCTGGCCGGTAGTCTTGGTCGACGAATTCCAGGACACCGATCCGGTCCAAGTCGCGATTTTACGCGGTATTTGGCAGCGTCCCGGCCAGGACACCGCGGGCATGTGGCTGATTGGCGATCCGAAACAGGCCATTTACGCTTTTCGCGGCGCCGACCTGCAAGCCTATGTGACGGCGGTGCACAGCGCCGATCACCATCGTACCCTGGGCGTCAATTATCGCGCGACCACGGCGATGGTCGCAGCGGTCAATGCTATATTCTCAGGGGAAAATCCTTTTCTCACTGCGGAAGTGCCCTTCCACGCGGTTCGTGCTGCCGAAAATGCGGATGATATCCTGTGCCAGGCGCAGGATCACCCTGATGCCTCGCTGGTCTGGTGGCTCGGCGAAGACAGCGGCTGCATTGAGCGCCAATGCGTCAGCACCATCGCTGGATTGCTGGCCTCGGCCCGCCTCGGGGATCGCGCGCTGTGCGCCAGCGATTGTGCCATTCTTGCCCGCACCAATCGCCAGGGTGAATTGTTACGATCGGCTTTAACTGCGATCGGTATTCCCGCCGTCACCGCTGGCGGCGGCGATGTGTTCAGCAGTCGCGAAGCCGATGATCTCGCGCTTATTCTCGCTGCGGTCTTGGACCCTGGACTCGCCCAGCGCATTCGCGCGGCCTGCGCCACGCGCCTCCTGGGTTTTGACGCCGCCGCCATCGCTGCCCTCGCCGACGACGGGGCCGATATGAAAACTGCGCATGACGATACCTGGCTGGCCCAGGCGCAGCGTTTTGCCGCTTGGCAGCAGATCCTGCGCGACGCGGGTATTCATGCGCTGATCAATCATCTGCTCGACAGCGAAGACGGCGCCGCGCATCTGCTCGCCTATCCTGATGGTGAACGCCAAGTGACCAATTATCGCCATCTCGGCGAATTGCTGCACGAAGCGGCGCAGGAATCCCATCTCGCCCCGCGCAGTCTGCTCGGCTGGCTTGAACGTGAACGTGCCGAAGCCGGGCAAGTGCCGCGTGATCGCCGCGAATTGCGCCTGGAAAGCGACGAGGAAGCGGTGCAGATTCTCACCGTCCATCGCGCCAAGGGACTGGAATTTCCGGTCGTATTTTGCCCCTGGCTGGCGAAGCCGCCACGAGCGCGCGATCCAATCATGGCCCATCTCGCCGATCAGCGCATGGCCTTGTCGTGGGAAGCGGATGATGATCTGAAGCGACGCAGCGACGCCGAAAATCTCGCCGAGGATATTCGCTTGGTCTATGTGGCATTGACCCGCGCCAGTAAACGCTGCTATATCGGCGTCAGCCGCGATCGCGAGGTCGGCAGCAGCGGGCTTGCCCATCTGGTCGGCGCCGCTGATGGCGATGCCGATCAGGTCCACGCCGCGGTTATTGCGCGGGCGCAGGCTCATCCCAGCCACGCTTGGGTGCAGGTCGATCCCACCGTCGCGGCTCCTGCCCGGCAAGCACGCAGCACGGCGGACCCGCTGCCAAGCGCGCGCGTTCTGCATCTGCCCGGTCATCGCCTGGCACCGGTGCAGACCGCATCGTTCACCAGTCTGGTGCGGCTGGCACACGGCGATGAGTTACCGACCCGCGATCACGCCGATCCCGGTGTGGTCCTGCGCATGAGTCCCGGTCCGTTGGATGCCCTGCCCGCCGGGGCACGATTCGGCACCGTGCTGCACGAATTGCTCGAAACAGTCAACTGGCAGCAGCCCATTATTGCCGCCAAGGTGGCGACCACCCTGGAGCGCGCGGCCCTGGATGCCGCAGCGGCGCCCGCGTTAGCAGCGGCTTTGGAGACCCTGCG
>Ga0209490_10000810_pt1 | contig 31026 bp, 34 predicted proteins | sample MAT06_FD_187209 | JGI IMG/M metagenome (GOLD analysis project Ga0209490, IMG submission 187209) | Freshwater microbial communities from Lake Fryxell liftoff mats and glacier meltwater in Antarctica - MAT-06 (SPAdes) (version 2) | ecosystem: Environmental > Aquatic > Freshwater > Ice > Liftoff...
GAGCAGGACCGTGAGCAGGACCGTGAACGTACAGCATCCAAGGAAGAATGACTGCATTATTGTTTTACGGCTCAGACTGCTCATCCATGCGACGAACCCGGGTGCTGATGTCTGTGTTGGCTGCGCTGGGAGTGCTGGTGGTGGCCGCAGGCGCGCTGTTCTGGGCATCGGGCGCTGGCTTCAAACCAGGCGCCGGTGCGGCCTAGCAAACGGCGCCGGACGAAGTTTCTGAGGCGCAAGCGGCGCGCATCACGCTGCGGCGGCGCGTGTGGTGCCGGGGGGGCCTGCACACGGGCTGGCTACACGCCAGGCGCGACAGCCGCTTCAACGTCGCAACCATCGGCGCGCCAGCCTGAACTTTTGCGGCGTCAGGCGCGTGCGCACGCAGGCATCGGCGGCCTGCCGAATTGCCGCCCCCTGGGTCGGATAGGCCTGCACGACATGGGCCAGCTCGCGCAGGCCGATGCCGGCGACCATGGCCAGCGAAATGCTGTTGATCATCTCGCCGGCATGCCGGGCAACGATGGTGGCACCCAGGATCTTGTCGCTGCCCTCGCGGACGTTGATCTTCACGAAGCCGTATTCCTCGCCGTCAGTGATGGCACGGTCTACATCGTGCATCGGGATCGTGAAGGTCTTGACGGGAATGCGCCGCTGACGGGCTTCCTTCACGTACAAGCCGACGTGCGCAACCTCGGGGTCGGTGTAGGTGCACCAGGGAATCGTCAGCGCGCTCATGCGTTCGCGCCCCAGGAACAAGGCATTGCGCACGACGATGCGCGCCGAGGCTGCGGCCGTGTTGGTGAACCGGGTCTCCAGGCACACGTCTCCGGCGGCAAAGATGCGTGGGTTGCTGGTGCGCAGGAAATCGTCGACATGCACGCCGGCCTCAGCGCTCCACGCCACACCGGCCGCTTCAAGGTTCAGGCCGTGCACGGCAGGCACACGACCGATGCCGGTCAGGATGTGATCGACGCGTGTGGTCGCGGTGTTGCCGTCGTTGACGAGCTCGACGACCTTCTGGCCGCCTTCCATCCACACTTTTGTCGCGATGCTGTTCAGGTGGATCTCGACGCCGTCGCGCGCCAGAGCGTCAGACACCATCTGCGCCGCGTCGCGCTCTTCCAGCGGCAGGAACAGCGGTTCGCTGTGCGAGATGAGCGTTCGCGAGCCGAAGCGGGCGAACACCTGCGCCAGCTCGCACCCCAGCGGCCCGCCGCCAATCACCAGCAGGCTCTTGGGCAGCACCCGCAGGTCGAACACCGTTTCATTGGTCAGGAAACCCGCCTCGGCAAGCCCCGGAACGTCGGGCAGCATCGAACGCGAGCCCGTGGCAATCATGGCCTTCTTGAATCGCAGCGCCGTGCCGTCGACATCCACCGTGTCGGCCCCCGTGAAGCGTGCCGTGCCGAAGAAGAGGTGGATGCCTGCGCGCGCCAGGTTCATCGCCGAATCGTTGCGGCTGATGCGCGCTGTGATTCGCCGCATGCGCAGCATGGCCGCGCGGAAGTCGAACGCGAACTCGGCCGGTGGCACGGCTCCGAAGTTCGTGGCGTTGCGCATGTCGGCCAGCAGGCGCCCGGTTCGGATCAGGGACTTGGAGGGAATGCAGCCGTCGTTGAGGCAGTCGCCGCCGATCTGGTGGCGCTCGACAAGGGCCACATCGGCGCCCAGCGCCGCCGCAGCGCGTGCGGCCACCAGCCCCGCCGGGCCAGCGCCGATCACCAGCAGGTGGTAAACGGAAAGCGGCTTCGGGTTGCGCCAGCCGACGGGGCTGACATTGTTCAGGCGCTCTGCGTCTTCAACGCTCGACGGCTGCACGGTGTCGGGGATGGCAGCGAAGGTGGAAGCCGGCATGGCGTGAAGTGGCCGTGGCCGCGCGCAAAGCTAGAGCCAGTCGCCGCGGAAGCCCGCGCGCTTCAGCCCAGCCCGCAGGCACGGAATGCTTCGGGTCAGGCGCCAGAGCAGGCCTGAACGAAAGTTCTCGATCATCAGCACGATCATTCCCTGGTCGAGGCCGAACTCGCCTTCGGAGAGCCAGACGCTGATGCCGTCGTCAGCCGTGGCCGCCCCGGCGCTGTCGTTGAAGCCGCTGGCATGCACGAAGCGCCCCGCCTGCAGAACGTGTTGCAGACCGCTTTGCTGACCGCTTTCCAGAACGACTTGCTCCCCGCCTTCCGCCCCCCTCTGCGCGGCCTTCCTGCCGAACATCAGGCGCAGTGCGGGCCAGGCAATCTCGGGTGCGAACACCAGTGAAGCCACCACGGACGAACCGCTGATGGTGCCGTCGTCCGGCCCCCAAGGGGCGCCGCGCGCGGCATAGCCATAGAAAGTCTGCCGCCGGCCGGCCACTGTCCGGGGCTCGATGCTGGGGCCGTCACCGGCAGACAGGCCCCAGCAGTCCTGCCCGTAGCCCGCGAAGCCACGCGGGTTGCGAATCGCGTACTGGCGCTGCACCTGCACGGCGCGGCGGCTGTTCTCGAAGTAGTCGCAGTTCTTCTCGCGCATGAAGCGGTCGCGAATGCCGCGAAAGTCGATCCAGGCATGCGAAAACTCGTGCACGAACAGCGGCCCGCCGACCAGGAATTCGATGCCGTAAAGGTTCTCCCACTGGTAGGTCACGGTCCAGGCCTCGAAGCTGGCCGTGGTCAGCGGATGGGTTTTCGAGCCCAGGCCCAGCGCGTACAGCACCAGGGCCTCGTCGTAGCCCCGCCAGCCATAGTTCAGAAAGCCGCACTCAGGCTTCCAGCCCAGCGCAACGGCGTCGCCGACTTCGTGCTGGGCCCAGCACCAATCCACGCGGTCGTACAGGAAGTTCGCGAGCAGCCGCAACTCGGTCTCGGCCGGCGTGGTGCGGTCGAAGAATGCCGCAGCCGTCAGCATGCCGGCGATCAACAGCGCGGTGTCGATCGACGACAGCTCCGACTCCCACATCCGCAAACCGGTCTGAACATCGAGAAAGTGAAAGTAGAAGCCGTGGCAACCGGTCGAGATCACCGCCCCGCTCTGGTCACTGCCGGCGAAGAAGCGCAGCGTGCTCAGGCTGCGCTGCACGGCGTCGTCGCGCGCAATCCAGCCCCGTTCCACCGCCACCGGGTAGGCCGACAGTGCGAACCCGATCACCGCAATGCTGGCGGGTGAGCCGGCGCGGGTGGTGTCGGCCACCAGCCCATTCAGCTTGTTCGTCTGCTTCAGGAAGTAGTCGAAGGCGGTGCGCTGCAGGCTTTCGAGCATCTGCTCATCGGCTGGCGCGATGGTTGCCGTTCGCCCCACGTCGGCGGCCCGGAAGCAAGGCGCTTTCACGGCGGCCCGATGACGGCATCGACCATGGCTTGGGCCTCCTGCAGCAGGCTTTGCAGATGCGCTTGGCTGCGAAAGCTCTCGGCGTAGATCTTGTAGATGCTTTCCGTACCCGACGGCCGCGCAGCGAACCAGCCGCTGGCCGAGATGACCTTGATGCCGCCGATGGCTGCACCGTTGCCAGGGGCCTGCGTGAAGATGGATTCGATCTTTTCGCCGGCCAGTTCGGTGCTTGTGATTTGCTGTGGCGACAGCGCGGCCAGGCGCTGCTTCTGCTCGGGAGTGGCGGACGCCTCGACCAACCGGGCCACCGGGCTGCCAAGCTGGTGGGCCAGATCGGCATACAGCTCCCCCGGGTCGCGCCCCGTGACGGCCGTGATCTCGGCGGCCAGCAACCCCGCAGCAATGCCGTCCTTGTCGGTGGTCCACGCCGCACCGTCGCGCCGCAGAAAGCTCGCGCCTGCGCTCTCTTCGCCCGCAAAACCCAGGCTCGCATCCAGCAGGCCGGCGGCGAACCATTTGAACCCCACCGGCACTTCGAATAGCTGGCGGCCGAGCCGCGCTGCCACGCGGTCGATCAGCTGCGTGCTCACCACTGTCTTGCCGACGGCCGCCTGCGCACCCCACTGCGGCCGGTGGCGAAACAGATGCTCGATGGCCACGCACAGAAAGTGGTTCGGCGGCAGCAGGCCCTGCCCCGGTGTGACGATGCCGTGGCGGTCGTGGTCGGTGTCGCAGGCAAAGGCAATGTCGTACCGGTCTTTCAGGGCAATCAGCCGTTGCATCGCGAAGGGCGAAGACGGGTCCATGCGAATCTGGCCGTCCCAGTCCAGCGTCATGAAGCTGAAGGTCGGGTCAATGACCTCGCTGACGACCGAGAGATCGAGACGCCAGCGTTCTGCGATGGCGCCCCAGTAGTGAACGCCGGCGCCGCCCATGGGGTCGACCCCGATGCGCAGCCCCGCACGACGAATCGCATCCAGGTCGATCACCTGTGACAGGTCATCGACATAGCGGGCCCGGTAGTCGTGGCGGTGCGTCGTCGTCGCCCTCAGCGCTTGCGCGTGCGGCATGCGGCGCACCCCGGTCAGGCCACGTTCGAGGTAGGCGTTGGCAGCGGCCTGGATGGGCCGCGTCACCTCGTCGCCAGCCGGCCCGCCGTGCGGCGGGTTGTACTTGTAGCCGCCATAGCGCGGCGGGTTGTGCGAAGGCGTGATGACGATGCCGTCTGCCAGGCCGTCTGCCAGGCCGTCTGCCAGGCCGTCTGCCAGGCGCAGCCGGTTGTGGCAGACGATGGCGTGCGAGACAGCCGGCGTCGGCGTGGGCTCGTCGCCAGGCCCCAACATCACATCGACGCTATTGGCCGCCAGCACTTCCAGCGCACTGGCGCATGCCGGCAATGACAACGCATGCGTGTCTGTGCCCATGAACAGCGGCCCGTTAATGCCGGAGGCGCGGCGCTTGTCGCAAATGGCTTGCGTGATGGCCAGCACATGCCATTCGTTGAACGACACGTCGAAGGCAGAGCCACGGTGCCCCGAGGTACCGAACGTCACCCGTTGCGCGGCCACCGTGGGGTCGGGCCGCTCGATGAGGTATGCCGCCACCAGCTTCGCCACATCGATCAGCAGGCCTGCAGGCGCCGGCTTGCCGGCCGACAGGTTCAGATCTTGGTCTCGAGCACGGTGCTGCGGGCCCAATAGTCACCGCGGCCGCTGCGGCCGTGATGGCGGTACAGGTTTGTCTCCTGGTCCCGGCTCAAATCAACCGCCGGGTCATAAGGTGGTGCGTTCTTGATCGAATCCTGAGTGAGATCAACTGCGACTGTCTGGTCGGACCAATTGACACTCTTGATCCAGGACGGTGCGACCAGCACCTTGTGACCCATCCACCAGTTGCTGGTGTCCACGACCAGGTAGCGGATAGCCCAGGTTTCGTCGTCGACGAGGAAGCCGGAAACGTGCCCGATCTCGCCATCGGTGGCATGGATGTGATAGCCCGTGACGGCATCGCAACTGCGCAGGTGCGGGTCATCGTTGCGGTGGCGGGCGCGTTCGTCGCGCAGGTAGGTTTCAAGTTCCCGATCACGCTCAGCCCGGTCGAGGCCGTAGCCGGTGAAACCCGGGGCCATGGCATAGGGGTACAAGCCGCCGCCCCACATACCGCCGCCGCCCCAGTAGTAGGGGTAGCCGTAGTACCCCATGTACTGCTCTTCGTTCTGCCGCGACACTGGTTTATCCGAATCGAAGCTGGGGCTGTTCTTGACCTGTTCCTGGCTGATGGAGACAGGCAGCGTACGCGCCAGCCAGTCCGGATGGTGCACAGAGACGGGTGAGATCAAGACCTTGCGGCTAGTCAACCAGCTGCCGGTGTCGACGACCAGATAGCGCACCACCCAGGCATCGTCCTCGAAATAGAAATCCTTGACCTGCCCGATCTCGCCGTCGGTGGCGCTGATCTTGAAATTCTCAATGTCTGTCAAATTGCGCAGCATTGGATTTACTCCTTGTTTATTAACTCGAAGGCGCATCGAAGGCATGCGCGAGCCTGCACTGTCTCTTCTAGGCGCGGCCCGTGTCTGTTCGCTAACGTACCCGCGCAGCTGCGCAGCTGCGCAGCAAAGAAGCTGCGGGTGCAAAGCGCTCCGGCCCTGCCGCTACGGACATCAGGCCATGTTCACCAACGCACAGACCGACGTCGCAGCAGAACCTAGGGTCGACCGAAATGAACATTCCGGCCTTGATTGCGAACTCAGAGTCCATGATTGTCCACGGTAAGGGCCTGTTGGCGATGGATGAAAGCAACGCCACCTGCAACCGTCGCTTCGCCGATGCCGGCATTGCGCAGAGCGTGGAAATGAGACGTGCCTGGCGCGAATTGCTACTCACGGCGCCGGGCCTTTCCGAATGCATCAGCGGTGTCATTCTTTACGACGAAACGGTCCGCCAGGAAAGCACGGGCGGACAGCCGTTCGCGCGGCTGGCACGTGACGCCGGTCTGATGGTCGGCATCAAGGTGGACACCGGCGCCAAAAATTTGGCAGGGCGGCCCGGCGAGAAGGTGACCGAGGGCCTGGACGGCCTGCGCGAGCGCTTGCATGCCTATGTCGCGATGGGCGCGAGCTTCGCCAAGTGGCGCGGCGTGATCGCCGTCGATCAAACGCAACTGCCGACCACGGCCTGCATCGAGGCCAATGCCCACGCGCTGGCGCGCTATGCCGCCTTGTGCCAGGAAGCCGGCCTGGTACCGATCGTGGAACCCGAAGTGCTGATGGACGGCACGCACACGCAGGCACGCTGCCAAGAAGTCACAGAAGCCATGCTGCGCAGCGTGTTCGAGCAGCTTGCGCGGCAAGGCGCGGTGCTCGAAGCCCTGATTCTGAAACCCAACATGGTGATCGCAGGCCTGGGCTGCAGCGCGCAGAACACAGCAGCTGAGGTGGCAGGTGCGACGCTGCAGTGCCTGCGCCGCGCGGTGCCGGCCGCCGTACCCGGGGTCATGTTCCTGTCAGGCGGGCAGTCGGCCGAACTGGCCAGCAGCAGGCTGAATGCCCTGCATGCCGCTAATGCGCCGGCCAACGGGCAACGGCCGCCCTGGACGCTTTCGTTTTCGTTTGCACGCGCTCTTCAGCAGCCGGCTTTGGGCCTTTGGTCGGGGCAGACCGCAAACCGCGCGGCGGCGCAGCAAGCGCTGCTCAAACGCGCACGGTGCAACCGCGCGGCCTTGTTGGGCGAATACAGCGCGGCCCTGGAGGCATTGTGAGCGCGCCACTGCAGGTTTACTTCATGCGCCACGGCGAAACAGCGTGGTCGCTGTCGGGCCAGCACACCGGAATTACCGATCTGCCGCTGACGCCGCAGGGCCAGGAGATGGCACGACGACTTGCAACGACGCTGAAAGGCATCGCATTTTCCGCAGTGCTGACCAGCCCTCGGCTTCGCGCACACTCCACCTGCGAAGGCGCTGGCCTGGGCGCTGCCGCTCAGACAGACCCGAACCTCGCCGAATGGAATTACGGCGACTACGAGGGCCTGCGCACCACCGAAATTCACGAGCGGCGCCCGCACTGGAATGTGTGGGAAGACGGCTGCCCGGGCGGTGAGTCGCCTGAAGAGGTCACAGCGCGTGCGGACAAAGTCATTGCCCGACTGTGCGAATTTGGTGATGAGGTCGGCGGCAACGTCGCGCTGTTTTCGCACGGCCAGTTCGGGCGCGTGCTGGCAGCCAGGTGGATAGGCCTGCCCGTGGGCGAGGGACAGCACTTCGCCCTGGCCCCGGCGTCAGTCAGCATCCTCGGCTTCGATGCGCACCACCGGCAGCGGCGGGTCATCGCACTCTGGAACGCGACGGCGAGTGGCAGCGTGCGCGCGGCATGAAGGCTGGTGCAGGCGGTGCGGGTGTGAAGCCACGGCGAGCGCCAGACCCCATGCAAACCAACGGACAAACGCCATGAACTGGATGGTGTGGACGGCTTTGGGAACCGGCCTCTTGGTGGCCGTTGTTGCGGGCCTGGCCGCTTTCGGCAGCGCGCGCTGGACCAGTGCGACCCAGGCGCAAGTGGCATTGCTCGAAGCCGCCAGAGAGCCCGCGCCTGCGGGGCTAAATATGGTTTACGACGCCCGCGAACTCGACGGTCTGCCCGCGCCGGTGCAGCGCTATTTCCGGGCAGTGTTGAAGGACGGGCAGCCGTTGATCACTGCCGCAACGTTCGAGCTCGCCGGCACGATCAACATGTCCGAGACTGGCGAGAACTGGAAACCCTTCACCTCGTGGCAGCGGGCCACCGTCCACCGCCCTGGCTTCCTTTGGAACGGCAGCGTGAGCATGCTGCCGGGCTTGGCTGCGCTGTCACGGGCGCATGTCCACGACAGCTACATCGCAGGCGTTGGCAGGCTGCACGCAGCGATGCTGGGATTGTTCACGCTGGCGCAGGTGCAGGGCGGTGGCGAGATTGCCCGCGGCGAATTGATGCGCTACTTCGCCGAGGCCATCTGGTACCCGACCGCGCTGCTGCCCAGCCAGGGCGTGAGTTGGGCGGCGGTGGACGACAGCTCGGCGAATGCCACGCTGGTGGATGGTCCGATCGGCCTGACCTTGCTGTTCAGGTTCGACGAGGCCGGGCTGATCACGTCGGTGCACGCCGACGCGCGAGGCGCCGGGGTGGGCAAGGACATGGTCATGCTGCCCTGGGATTGCAGCATCTCGAACTACCAGCTGCGTCACGGCATGATGGTGCCGACCCGTGGCGAGGTCGCTAAAGGCGGCAAGTCCTATTTCGTCGGCGACTTGACTTCGATAATTTTCGAGTTCGGCCCATGAACGCGCTGGGCGCCGTATCGACCTGCGAGACGGTCATCGCATGGCAAAGCCGCCCCCATTGGTATTCACGCGCAAAGGCCAGGTTCTGCCGAAGCGTCGCTGGGTGGAGATCCACGGCCTATCCAGTTCAACGGACGATTTCCGGGGCGCGGTGACCGCATCAATGCGCCATGAGCATGAAACCACGTCGAGTTCGCTTCACCACCTCAATGTGTCGGCTTCGTCGCTTCGCTTTTGCCAGCGCACTCTGTCTGCTGACATCCGCTTTTGTCAGCGGCGCGTCTGCTGCGGTCTATCGGTGGGTGGATGAGCAGGGGAAGGTCCACTACGCAGAAGTCGTGCCGCAGCGATACCAGGGCGCCGCCAAGCGTGTGGCAGCAACAGCCAACGAGCCCAGTGTCGAGCAACGCCGAGAGGCGCTTGAACGCGCTCAGCAGGAGAAAGCCACCGCCAAGGCAACCGAGATGGCAAGCGAGAAGGCAGGCGGACTGGCGACCGGAAGACAGCGACAGCCCGCGAGCACGCCGTCTGCGGCGGCCGCGTCCCGGCCGGCGGGCAAGCAGCCTGCGCAGATACCCAACGATCAGACGGACTGCAAAACCTGGCAGCGCTTGTATCTGGAGAGCCTGGAGTGCTTCGGTCCATTCAGGACCGCGCGCGGCGCCACCAAGCCTGAGGCCTTCGAGGTTTGCAATGTCGTGGCAGAACCGCCTCCGAGCCGCTGCCGACTGCTAATTCCGTGAAGCGGCGAGCGATGCCTGCAATGAACATCGACGCGCAAGGCCCGGGGCCGAAGGCAGCACCATGAGCGTCCGAGCGCGTCAGGTTGTCTTTGCTGCTCTTGCGTTGGCCATTGCAAGCGCAAGGGGCGCAACGCTACTCGTGAAATCACGGTTTGACGACGACATGAATCGCGCGTTCGCTCACACGGCGCAAGGTAGCGTTTTGCTGCCGACACGCTGCGGCCCCATCGAGTACCAGGAGGCCGGCACCGGCGTGCCGCTGCTGGCCGTGCACGGCAGTGGCGGGGGCCACGACCAGGGCATGGCATTCGCGGCCGGGCTGGCCTCACGCGGCATCCGGGTCATCGCGATGTCGCGCTTCGGCTACCTGCGCACGCCCATGCCGCCGGATGCGTCGGCGGCGGCGCAGGCTGATGCCCATGTCTGCCTGCTCGACGCCTTGGGCATCACCCAGGCCGCAGTGATGGGCGGCTCGGCCGGTGCACCATCGGCGCTGCAGATGGCCATCCGCCACCCTGACCGGGTGGCTGCACTGGTGCTGCTGGTGCCGCTGACCTACAAGCCGCCTTCGCTGGCAGATTCCGCGCCGCCCATGGCGCCGTGGCTGGAGGGCTTGATGATGCGGCTGATCGGATCGGACTTTCTGTTCTGGTCTGCGCTGCACCTGGCGCGCGATCAGGTCATACAGGTGGTGCTCGCGACTCCGCCCGAGCTACTGCAAAGCGCAAGTCCGCAGGAGCGGGCGCGGGTCGAAGCGATGCTCGAAAACATACTGCCGGTGTCGCTGCGCGCCGATGGTTTGCGCAGCGACACGGCCGTCGGCAAGCACCTGGCGCCATCGCCTTTGAACTCGATCCGAATGCCATCGGAAAAGCCATGACGCCGCAGTTGCCTTCATCAACCGCTGCGGTCGTGATGCCCAAGCCCGCCGTTCACGACGGCGAGACACGCTCCTTCGCGTGCCTGCTGATCTTCTTCGCACTGGCCTTTGCCTGGTCGTGGGCCTGCTGGCTGCTCGCACCCGGGGTGAAGGTGGATGCGCCCGTTGCAGCCACCGTGCTGTCGTTGGTGGGCGGTTTCGGACCGAGCCTGGCGGCAGTGGGCATGGTGGCTTACGGCAGCGGCAGTGCCGGCCTGCGCCGCTGGTTGACGAGGTGCCTGCAGTGGCGCGTGGGCTGGCGCTTGGTGACGCTGGCCTTCGTGTTCCCCGTAGCCTTCATGGGCCTGGCCGCCTGCGCCCACGTCGCACTGGGCGGCTCCTTGCCACCTTCACCGGCCACCGGTCATGTGGGGTTGGCGGCAGCGAACTTTCTGCTCGTCTTCCTGGTCGGCGGCCCGCTGGGCGAAGAGTTTGGCTGGCGCGGATACGCCTTGCCAGCCCTGCAGGCGCGCTGGGGCTGGCGTGTTGCCAGTGTGTTGCTGGGTGTGGTTTGGGCACTTTGGCACCTGCCTCTCTTCTACAGCTCGGGCACGGTGCAGAGCGACCTGCCGATGGGGTTGTATGCGCTGAGCGCCATCGCCTCATCGGTGCTCTTCGCATGGCTGTTCAACCGCAGCCGCGCAGTATCGTTCCGGTGCTGGTGCTGCACACCGCGGTGAATGCCTGGTCTTTGATCATCCCGGTGATGGTGCGGCCGGATGGCAGCAATCTGCGCCCGTTTCTGATCGTCGTCGGCATTCTGGTCCTGACGGCCATCGCGTTGCTGCTCAGTGGCGAGCGCTCGCCCAACAAGATTGTCGAGCCCGCTTAGGGCGAATGGCACTTATTTTGTAGCCCAGGCATGCCCGTGTCGCTGAACCTGCCTGCGAGCGTGAGCCCTGGGCGTCTTGACCTTGCATGCACTTGCGCTTCCCCTTGCCGTAGACCTTGCTCACGCCGCGCATGCTGAAGACGGGCGCAACGACCTCTGCCGCGCCCACCCCGCGCGTTGCTGCCGGGTCAGCGCCTGGAATGACGGCGTTCGAAACTTCCATGCTCCGCTGTTCAAGCCGTCAGCAGCGGAGTCTTGCGAAGGAAGTCATCTTTGCTGAGTTGCTGGAGAACGAATGCGGCCACATCGTCACGCGCGACCTTGCCGGCCGTGATGCCATCCAAGTCGAGCAGGACGCGGTAGGTGCCAGTGGCTTTGTCGTTGGTCAGCATGCCGGGGCGCACGAGGACCCAGTCCCTGTCGCTGTGGCGCAGCAGTTCCTCCTGCCGATCCTTGTCTTCGTAGATCGTGCGTAACAGCGTCGGCTCGACGATGCGGTCATAGAAGAACCCGCCATGGCCGCGGCTGTTACCGGCGCCGATGCCGGTGATGCACACGATCCTTTGAACCGTATGCTTGTGCATCGCATCCAGCAAGTGCCGTGTGCCGTCGGAAAACAGGGTGACGCGCTTGAAGGTCACACCAGTTCCGAGCGAGCAGATCACCGCTTCCTGCCCCGCCATCGCGGCATTCACGTCCTTCGCGTTCAGGATGTCACCCACGACCCAGTGCAGATGGGGGTCGGACACCCGGACCGTCGATGCGTCTCGAACCAGCGCGGTGATGTCATGCCCTTGAGCCAGGCCTTGTTTGACGATCGCCTGGCCGGTGAGCCCAGTCGCTCCAATCAAGAGGAACTTCATTTGTCATTGCCTTTCGCGGTGGGTTGATGCGGTCCGCGCTGTGGCTGGTTCGCATCAGTTTGGAAACACTGCGCTCTGATGCCCCCACGGCTGGGCACGGCTACTCGTGCCGCAGCGCCTCGATCGGGTCCATGCGGGCTGCGCGGCGTGCCGGAAAGTAGCCGAAGACGACGCCGATGAAGGCCGAGAACAGCAGCGCCAGCGCGTTGATGGAAGGGTCGAAGCTGTAGGGCACCGCCATCAGCATAGAGCCGCCGTACGACGCCGCCGTGGCAATGACGATGCCGATCAGCCCGCCCAGGGCGCTCAGCACCACAGCCTCGATCAGGAACTTCAGCAGCACCTCGCCTTCCAGCGCATCCACCGCCAGCCGCAGCCCGATTTCGCGCGTGCGCTCGGTCACGCTGACGAGCATGATGTTCATGATGCCGATGCCGCCCACCAGCAGGCTGACGGCGACCACGGCGCCCAGCAGCGCGGTCAGCACACCCATGGTGCTGGACAGCGTTTCGGCGAGTTGCTGGGTGTCGAAGATGATGAAGTTGTCGTCATCACCCTCGGCCAGGTGGCGGCGCTCGCGCAGCAACTGGCGCAGGCTCGCCTTCAACGGGACGCTGTCGCTGCCATCCTGCATCGACACCAACAGCACGCTCACCTCGCGGCTGCCCGTGACGCGCCTCTGCAGCGTGTGCAGCGTGTGCAGCGTGTGCACCGGCAGCAGCACGGTGTCGTCCTGGTCGCCCATGCCGCCCTGCCCTTTGGCCGCCAGCACGCCGACCACGCCTCAAGAAAACTGTTTGATGCGCAACTGCTCGCCAAGGCCGGTCTGGCCCTGCGTGCCGCCCCGCAATTCACGCCGCACCGTCTCGCCGACGAGGCACACAGCCGCGCCCGACAGCTGTTCGTCGGCTGCGAAAAGCCGCCCGCTGGCAAGCTGCCAGTTGCCGGTCTCGAACCAGGCGTTGTTGCTGCCGACCACGGTGGTGGCCCAGTTGCGACCATTGGCCACCACAGTGGCGCTGGCGCGGCCCTGCGGTGCCACAGCGGCACCACCGCCGATCTGCGCTGCGATGGCCTCGCCGTCGGCCTCGACGAACTGGGGCACGCCGCCCCCGCCGCCGCCGATGCGTTGACCGGGGCTGACCATCAGCAGATTCGTGCCCAGGCTGGTGATCTTCTCTTCGATCGCCTGCGTGGCGCCGTTGCCCAGGGTGACCATGGTGAGCACCGCGCTGACGCCGATGACGATGCCCAAGATCGTGAGAAAGGAACGCAGCAGGTTGCGCCGCACCGAGCGCAGGGCCAGCATGAAGACGCTGAAGAGCATCAGGTGTTCTCCGTCACGTGGTTTCGGCCAGGGCCGACGCCGGCGCCTGAAGCGCAGGCGTCGGATTGACGGCGTCCATGGCGATGCGCCCGTCGACGAAGTGCACCATGCACCGTGCATAGGCGGCCATGTCGGGCTCGTGCGTCACCATCAACACGGTGATGCCATGGTCGCGGTTCAGCGCCATCAGCAAGCCCATGATCTCTTGGCTGCGCTGCGTGTCCAGGTTGCCGGTGGGCTCATCCGCCCACACCACGGCAGGTTCCGTAACGATGGCGCGCGCAATGGCCACGCGCTGCTGCTGGCCGCCGGAAAGCTGAGCCGGCGTGTGGTGCTCCCAGCCGTCCAGGCCCACCGACTTCAGCGCCTTCCGAGCGGCCAATCGGCGCCGAGCGGCGCCGTCACCGCGGTACAGCAGCGGCAGTTCCACGTTTTCCTGCCCTTTCATGACGCCTGCTTGTCAAAGGGCGATAGTGGATGGCGCGCACGCCGGCCTCAGCACGGCGAACAAGCCGATGGCGGTGATCGACAAACCAGCAGCCAGCGAAAATACCAGCAACGGTGAGGTGGCCCAAAGCGCGCCGGCCACCAGCGAGGCCGGCAGGTAAAGCAAACCGGTGACGAAGTTGTAGATGCCGACCGCGCTGGCGCGGCGCTCTGGCTCGATGTCGGCGATGAAGGCTTTGCTCTGCGCCTCGTCGATGGCGTAGAACAAGCCGTAAGCCACGAACGCGGCGACGATCTGCCAAGAGCTGCTGGCGAATATCAGCCAGAGGTTGATCAAGCCGTAGGTGCCATAGCCCAGCATCACGATGGCGCTGCGGCCGATGCGGTCACCCAGCAAGCCCACTAGCGGCGCAGAGATGACACACACGGCGTTGAACAGCGCATACAGCAGCACGATCTGCGTCACGCCGAAACCCATGCTGTGGGCGCGCAGCAGTAGAAAGCCGAGGCTGAAATAGGCCAGCGCAAACGTGCCGGCTGGGATGAGAAAACACTTGAACCCGGGGCTGAGCTCGGCCCAGTTGCGAGAAAGGCTCTCGCGCGGGTGCGGCTCGCCGGGCTGGTCTTTCATCAGCGACAGCAGCCCGATGCTGAGCAATGCAGGCACAAAGGCAACCCAGAAAAGCACGCGGTAGGTGTCTGGCGTTTCGCCCAGCCAGGTCAAAAGCCCGTAGGCTGCCAGCGGGCCGAGTACGGCACCGGCCTTGTCCAGCGCCTTGTGCACACCAAAGGCGTATCCGCGCGTCTGCCGCCGGGCAATGGCCGACAGCCAGGCGTCGCGCGGCGGCCCGCGAAAGCCCTTGCCCAGCCGCTCGATCACGCGAAACAGGCTCAAGCCCACCACCGAACTCGTGACCAGCAGAATCACCTTGGCCAAGGTCGAGAAGCCGTAGCCCGCCAAGGCGTAGACCTTGCGCTTGCCGCTGCGGTCGGACAACCAGCCCGCGAGGTAGTTCAGCGAAGAAGCCGAGAAGTCCGCCAGGCCCTCGATCAGACCCAGCAAGGCACTGGACGCACCGGCCACGCTGGTGAAGAAGACCGCAAAGACCGAGAAGATCATTTCGGAGCTGAGATCGGTCAGCAGGCTGACGAAGCCGAGCTTCACGACGTCGGCTGGCAACCTGCCCGATTGCGGCTGCGGCGGATCGGTTCTGTTCATGGCGTGACGAGCAGGCGGCCCCATCGTGGGCGAGCCGGGCATCGCGTGAGCCGCCCTTTGGTTTTCAACCCTGGGCCACGAAACGGTCCGCGCGCGCTGCGGCCAGCACGGCGTCGACATCGGTCAGGAGCATCTGAACCGGGGCGGCGCCGTGAAGCCAGGCGTTCGGTTGCACGAACCAGGCTGCGATCTCGTCTTCGTTCATCACACCGGTCAATTCCGCCATCGTCGGCGCAACGCCGCTGCACACGAAACCCCGCGCGAAGTCGAACTGAAACAGGGGCAGCAACAGCGCCCCGTTGCACGAAAACGCGATCACTTGCCGGTCGACGATCCAGCGGGCTAGCGCGGACACCGGCTGCCTGATTTCGGCGCGCAAACACTCCGCCACTTCGGTTGCCGTCGCCACACCGCCGCTTGCGCAGTAGCCTGAAGGGCAGGCAGTCCCGGAATCCGGCTGCTGGCGAGAGCGATGGCAGGCGCGCTGGCAAGGACAATCGCATTGCGCGACCGATTCGGCAATTGCCTTCCGGGGCAACCGGCTCAATAGCGGCGCTTGGGCACTTGCCTCAGCCGGTGTGTGCGAGAACCTGCTGACGAACGACATGTTGAACTCCGGTCGAGCTTGACATGCGGTCCCCATGTCCAGGTTTTCACGTCACGCTAGTCGTGGCTTCGGGCCGCGTCTGTTCGCGAACCAACTGAGGGCGATCGGTGGCCGTGGAGTAGCGCCGCGCTGATGGGTGCCACGCAACTCGGGCGCCGTCCTCAGGCCACCGCGCCGAACAATGCACCTGCACCTGCGGTAACGCCCATCGCGAAGGCGCCCCAGAACGCGACGCGGCATGTGCCCTTCCAAACGCTCGCACCACCCACCTGCGCCGAGACGGCGCCCAACCCGGCCAGGAACGCGAGCGAGGCCAGCGGAACCCAGAAGATCAGGTGCGCAGGTGTGGCCCACAGAACGACGACGATCGGCAACGCGGCACCGACCGCGAAGCTTGATGCCGAGGCCAGCGCCGCCTGCGTCGGGCGCGCTGCCGTGGTGGGCGAGAAGCCGAGTTCGTCGCGTGCATGCGCGCCGAGGGCGTCGTGCGCCGTCAACTCGGCCGCCACTTGATCAGCCAGGGGCCGGTCGAGGCCGCGGCCGACATAGATGCTCGCCAGTTCGCGCTGCTCGCCCACCGGGTCGGCTTTCAACTCGGCGCGCTCGCGGGCCAGGTCGGCGTTCTCGGTGTCCGCTTGCGAATGGACCGAGACAAATTCGCCCGCCGCCATCGACATGGCCCCGGCGATCAAGCCGGCAACGCTGGTCATGAGTACCGTGCGATGGTCCGCGCCGGCAGCCGCCACGCCCAGCACCAGGCTGGCCGTGGAAACGATGCCATCGTTGGCGCCAAGCACCGCCGCGCGCAGCCAGCCAATGCGCGTATGGCGGTGCTGCTCGGCATGGCCACGCAGCCTGTTCGTGAAGCCGCGGTTACGCAACATCGCACGGCCCGTGGCTTTTGGTGGGTCCGTCACGGTTGCGCGCCGATGCCGTTGTCGCGCAGGCCGGCCAGCAATGGCCACAGCGCGTCGTCCAAGTCCTGCTGCAGCGCCAGCATCGCCTCGGTTTCGCGCTTCTGCAGCACAAACAGGGTTTTTTCCGAGCCGGGACCGCCCATGAAAAGCGTGCTGCAGCCCTGAGGCAGACCGCCATAAGTGATGTTGTCAGAGGCGACGACGCCGAAAGGGGCCTTCGGCCGCGGTGCGGGGCGCACAATTGTTTCTGGGGTCATGCCATCCAACCGGGGCCAGTCTGTCAGAAGAAAGGAGGACAGTGCGAACCTGTCGACCGTGTCAGCGCCATGGAAACCTGCCTATGAGGCTGGCGGTGCCGGCATATCGCGTCTGTGCGCTGCCGAACAACCAGCGCTCGGGTGCAGACAAAGCCGTCAGCGTGTTGCGCCGCAGTTATCGCGTGATCTTCCTCGCGTGATCGTCCAGAGCCGCTGCCCAGCGCCCAGCCCGTGTCCTCGGGTGCTGACCCCAGGCGATCTTCGCAAGCCGGCGCGTGGCGCTCGCCCTGCTGCCAGGGAATGGCAGCAAACCTCGGTGTTATCGCAGGTTGCCGGTGTGGCCCAGCGAATAGCGACCCGGCTGCGGCCACACCGTGAGGCCGTGCGGCTCGCCGCCGACCTTGATGCGCGCCACATCGCCATTGGCGGTGTCGAAGCGGTAGACCACGTCGTCGTAACGCGCCGCCAGCCACAGGTACTTGCCGTCGGCGCTGACGTTGCCCATGTCGGGGCTGCCGCCGCCGGGCACCGGCCAGCGTTCCACGGCCTTCTCGGTGGCGAAGTCGATCACCACCACGCCGCCGTTGCCGTTGCGCTTGCCATGAATCTTGTGCGAGCCGCGGTTGGCCACATACAGCCGCTTGCCGTCGCGGCTGGGGTAGAGGCCGTGCGCCCCGATCCCGGTGGGGATGAAGCCCACCTTGTGGAAGCTGGCACCGTCGACGATGTGCACGCCGTCGGCATGCATGTCGGCGACGAAGAAGCGCTTGCCGTTGGGCGATGCGCGGATGTCCTGCGGCATGCCCTTGATGACGGTGCAGATCTCGGTCTGCCCGGGCTCCCAGACCCCGGCCGTCGCCGTGCTGGACGCTCCGGGGCTTTCCTTGAAGCGCACCGACGGCATGCTCAGCGTCAGGTAGCCCAGTACCTTGCGCTCTACCAGGTCGATTTTCACGAGCGTTCCCGAGAACTCGCAGGTGAAGATCACGAAGCGCCCGTCGATCGCGAAGTCGGCATGGTTGATGCCGGGGCAGCCCGGGGTCTCGATGCTGAACCGCAGCGCCATCGTCTTCGGGTCGCGAAAGTCGAGCCGCTTGCGCGCTTCGGCCACCACGATCGCCGATTTGCCGTCGGGCGTGTAGTACATGTTGTACGGGTCGTCGACCTGGATCGCGGCGCCCGGCTTGCCGGTCTTGGGGTTGATCGGGGTCAGGCTGCCGTCGGTGCGGCCCTCGGCATTGTTGGTGACCCACAGCACCGACAGGTCCCACGACGGTACGATGTGCTGCGGCCCGATGCCGACCTTGAAGCGGTCGACCACCTTCATCGCCTGCGGGTCGATCACATAAACATCGTTGGAGCGCAGGTTGGGCACATAGATGCGCTGCAGGTCGCCGGCGATGGCCGGGCTGATGCGGCCGGCGCCGGTCTCGCTGTAGAGGTTGCGGCCGTCGGGAGCTGGCGGCATGCCCAACATCGCCGGCGTGATCAAGACCGCAGCGGTGGCAGCCGAAGCCGCTGCTGCAGCCGGCGCGGCCTGTGCGCGCAGCACCAGCCCGGCGCCACCGGCAACGGCGAGCAGAGTCGCCAAGGTCAGGATATTGCGCGAAGGTTTTTTCATGTCGGGAGGTGTCTTGGGAACTGGAAAGCTGGAACGCCGATAGGGAATCAGCGCCTCTTGCGGTCGGCGAGGATGGTGGCCACCGACACGGCGACGATGTGGTCGAGGCCCGGCTTGCCCATCGCGGCAGTGGCGCGGCGCGGCTCGCCGGCAACACCGCTGCCGGCCGCCAGCGGCAGCTGCAGCGCCGCCTGCCGCACCAGCGCCGGGTCGGCCGCCAGCGCCAGTGCCGTGTCTGCGAGCCCGGCATGGGTACCGATCTCTGCCGCGGCATGACCGTCGCTGCGCAGCCGCGCGTCGAAGTCGGCCGAGGCCGCGCGATAGTACTCGGGCAAGGCATGCGCCTTGCATGGCGCGCGGCCGCCGGCCACAGGCTTGGTCGTGCGGCCCAGCGTGGCGGCGGCGCGGTCAAGGCTCGCGCGGTAGCCGCCGTGGTCACCCAGGAAGTACACCTCGCACAGGCCGTGCTGGCGCAGGCTCTGCACCGCCGCCACCAGCGTGGCCTCGAAGACGGGCTCGGGGATCGAGATCGTGCCGGCCCAGCGCATGTGCTGCGTGGGCGGGTCGATGCGGCCCTCGGGCACATAGGCGAGCACCGGCGCCACCACCGCATCGCCCAGGCGCTCGGCAATGCGGCCGGCCAGTGCCCGCACCCGCACGTTGTGCTTGCCCAGCACCAAATGCGCGCCGTTCTGCTCGGTGCCACCGACGGGGATCAGCAGCGTCGTGGCACCCGCGGCGATGCGGTCGCGCAACTCGGTCGAGGTCAACTCCTCAATGTGCACCGAGGTGCCGGCCTGCGCGGCCGTGCCGGCGGCGAAGAGAGCCACAGCCAAGAGCCCGCGCCGCGCAGATTCAATGGCCCGAATCGGCACCCAGCCACAGCTTCCAGACGGCCAGTGGCGACCGTGCACCGTACGCAGGAAGGCGTACTTCTGGCAGGTCAGCGTGCTGCCGAGATGGCTCAGATTCATCTGCGGGATGTTGCCAGAGTACGGCGCAGCGAAGACCCTGTTCCGCAGGCCGAACGCGCCGTTGGCGCGGCCGCCGTGAACAGCGACTCAACCGTCAACAGCCGCTTGCCGCTTTCCGTTTGCTACTTACGCCGCCACGGGCGAGTAGCCGGCACGTTTGATGGCGTCGCTGAGCTGCCGGGCGTTGGCGGTGCTGGGTTCGATCTCGACCGTGAACGTCTCCAGGTCGACTTGGACCAGCGCTGCACGGTCGACAGCCTTCAGGGCATTGGTCACCGCGCCGGCACAGCGGGAAGTTGTCATGTCGCTGACCAGGAAAGCAATCATGCCGAACCTCCCGTCTTGCGCAGACGCGAACGCAGGCTCTCGATTTCGGCCAGCAGGTCCATCACGAGCGCCGCGCCTGACAACGGCAGTTCGAGGTCGTGCGTCAGACGCAGTGCCGTGCGTGCGCGCGGCAGTGCGTCACCGCTGAACTGCCAGTCGGCGGGGCCGTCCCCACTGTGCTTGGCGGCGCCGGTGGTTCCGGTGGGCTCAGGCATTGCCGTGGGCTCGATCAAGCCCTCTCCGACCATCGCTTGCAGCTGCGCAGCGTCAGCCCCACTGGCGCGGCACAGCGCCGTGAAGGTGAAGACGACATGCTCTTCGACAATGACGCCAGAGAGCGCGGTGTGTTGTGATTCAGCCATGGTTTCTTCGATCCTTGTCTTCAATCCTTGTTTTCAATCCTTGTCGTAAATCCTTGTCTTCACCCGTTCAACGACGCGCGCGGGTCATGGTCGACGAAGGCCTGAGCCAGCGCCCGGTAGGCTGCCTGCTGGGCCTCGGTCGCCGCCGCGGGCAACACGATGGCCAGTACCGCGTACAAGTCGCCCGGCGGGTTGCCCGGCAGGCCCTTGCCCTTGAGCCGCAGCTTGCGGCCCTGCGACGAGCCGGCAGGCACGCCCAACTGCACGGGGCCTTCTGGCGTGGGCGCGGTGAGGGTGGCGCCGAGCGCGGCTTCCCACGGCGAGACCGGCAGTTCGAAAATCACGTCGCGCCCGTTCAGCCGGTACAGCGGGTGCGGCAGAAACTGAATCTCGAGGTACAGATCACCTGCAGCAGCCCCGCCATGCCCCGGCGCGCCCTGCCCTGCCAGCCGCAGGTGCTGGCCTTCGCGCACGCCCTTCGGGATCGTCACTTCCAGCTGCCGCTCTTGCAGCATGACGCGGCCTTGCGCATCTTCAACCGGCATGCGCAGTGTCATCGTGCGCCGTGCGCTCTGGTACGAGTCCAGCAAATCGATGCTGACCTTGGCGTGGTGGTCGCCGCCCTGTTCGGGGCCGGCGTTGCCGCCGCCGCGCCGCATGCCCTCGCGGCCCTTACCAGGGCCACCAGGGCCACCAGGGCTTTCATGAGGCCGGGCCCCGCGCCCGAACAGCGACTCGAAGAAGTCGCTGAAGTCGGCATCGCGGCTGCCCGCCCTGCCGTTGCCACCACGGCCGCTGAATTCGAATCCACTGTCCCATCCGGGCGGCGGCTCGAACGGCTGCCCGCTGGCCTGGCGCCGTGCGATGTCATCGTAGGCGGCACGCCGTTCGGGGTCGATCAGCGCTTCATAGGCCTCGGCCACTTCCTTGAAGCGGGCTTCGGCGTTGGGCTCCTTGCTGACATCGGGGTGGTATTTGCGCGCCAGCTTGCGGTAGGCGCGCTTGACTTGGTCCTGCGTCGCTGTGCGCTCGAGAGCCAACGTGGCGTAGTAGTCCTTGAATTCCATGATCACACTGGCGCGTTCAATTGCACGTCAACTTCAGACGCGAAGAGCTGAGTCTGCCTCGGTGGCTGTCTATGGGCCACTGTCTGTGGGCCGCTGTCTGTGCGTCTCAGTCTTTGAGGTCTGCTCATACGTAGGGTCAAGTCCGATCGGTGCGCCAACTCCAGGGCTGCGTCAGCCTATCGGTCATTAAAGTAGGCATTCATCTTGGCCGAGTGCAGCGCCCCAGACGGTGCGGCAGCACACTCAAGAACCGGGTGCAATGCGGCAATTTGCGGCGACGCGGCAATGGGCATGGGTCGCGATCTGGGTTCGGCCGCGCACAGACGGCACCGTACGCTGCCGTGATGCTCGCGCCATGAACCGATGAGTCGGTCCGGCACAAGAAGGCAAATGGGGGACGCGTCATGACCATCACGACACATCGCGCACGCATCACGGGCCCCGTTTCGTACCGGGCAGGCACGGGGCGCAAGCAAAACATTCCCATCGGTCCTTGCATGGTCGAGAGCATGGGCGGCCGATCGGTCGAGATCGTCTGGGGTGCGCGCGGCCAGAGCTCGGTCGCACTGCCCATCGAAGAGATCGAGGCTGCCCAGGAGCATGGGCACCTCGTGCTTCTGGACTGAGAGAGACTTCCCGCAGCGCCGCGACCTGCGCTAAAAGCGGAGCATGGTTTTCGACGGCACGCATCACCGGCCCCGTTTCGTACCGGGCAGGTACGGGGCGCAAGCAAAACATTCCCATCGCGCCTTGCATGGTCGACAGCATGGGCGGTCGATCGGTCGCGATCGTCTGGGGTGCGCGCGGCAGAGCTCGGTTGCACTGCCCATCGAAGAGGTCGAGGCTGCCCACGAGCATGGGCACCTCGTGCTTCTGGACTGAGAGCGACTTCCCGAAGCGCCGCGATCTGCTCTAACAGCGGGGAATGATCTTCGACGACCAGCACGCTCAGCGGGCGGGCGGCTGGGGGCTTCAGGGCTGGGTAGCTGGCCGGCTGGCTGGGTGGCTGGGCGGGATGCACTGGGCTGGTGGGGCGCGGACCCAGCCTTGATGCTGAAGTGTTCCATGCGCCCGGGCCTTGCCCCGCAGCATGGAACTCAGAGACCGGCCAGCGCCTGGATGGCCTCGGCATCGCCGGGCTTGGCGGCGAGCACGAGTTGCAGCAGTTCGTGCGCGCGCACCTTGTTGCCCTGACGCGCCTGGACCTGCGCCAGTTCGAAGCGAAAGCGCGGGCTGCTGAAGTGCGGGGCGGCCAGCTCCATCACCAAGATGGCCTGGCGGCGCGCAGCGTCGTCAGGTGCCGCGCCATGCTGGTAGAAGCCAAGTATGGCGATCAGGTCAGTCTTGTAGCGCTTCGGGTCGGCCGCCAGCAAGGCCTGCGCCGCAGCGTGTTCGCCGGCCAGCATCCACTGCACCACTTGCATGCTGGCTTCTTCACGCAGCACCGTGCGGGCCACCGGCGTGCGGCCCAGCGCTCGCACCACCGCCTCGGCCGCGAGGGTGGTGGAGTACGGGTTCTGACCGGTGATCAGGCGGTCGTCGACTACCAGCTGGGGCGTCATCGAGGGCGCTTCTTCCCACTGCGCGCTTTGCTCGCGCATGCGTTGTTCCAACCAGAACGGGTACTCATTCGCCCAGCGCTTGCCGAAGGCGCCTTCCTCTTCGTCGGTGAAGCCCGTCATGCGGCGCCCCGCGACCAAGGGCTGCCCATCGGGGCGTTTCATTTCGGCAAGGGCTGCCGGGCCATGGCACACAGCGGCCAGCACGCCGACTTGTGCGTGGTGTGCGCCGAGCAAGCGCGTCAGCGCAGCATCGCGCGGCAGGTCGAACATCGCGCCCTTGCCGCCGGCGATGAAGATGGCTGCACGATCGCCCGGCAGCACATCCTGTGTGCGGCGCGTGGCGGCCAGCGCAGCGGCAGCCCGAGTGTCGGCCTTGATCGCCTGTTCGATACGGACGAATTCGCGCTGGCTTGGCTGGTGCTTCCCGCGAACGGGTTGCAGGTGGGATATCGCCAGCCCCAGTAGCGGCGCGGTGCTCGCCGACAACTACAAAGCAGAGGACGCGCGGTCAGCGCGACGGCGGCGGCCGCTTACCAGCCGGTCGACCCAGGCCCACCCTTGAACGGCCCGACAAGTTCAGGCGTGACCCACCCGCCATAGAAGCCGCCAGGTTGCGGTATGACAGCCGCACCGCCGACGCTGCATTGCAAGCCCGTGGCGTAGAAGGCCACGCAGTGGGCAATGGCTTCGGCCCCGGCCAGCGGCTGCGGGTAGCTCCAGGCTATGCCGTCGAGCCGAGATCCCTGATGCGTCAGCGACCAGTAACTCGCCGGGCCTTTCCATTCGCAAAACGAGCCGTCGCCCGCAGGCACCAAAAGGCTGCGATCGACATCGGCCCAGGGCAGATAGAACGAAGGCGGGTGCGAGGTTTCGAGCAGCCGGATGGCGCTTCGCGTGCGCGCAACCGGTATGCCGTTCCACGCCACGACCACCTCGCGCGCATCTGGCATCAGCGCCGGCGGCCGTGGAAAGTCCCACACCGACTCTTGGCCGGGCCCTGGCACTTCCGCGAACGGCGGGCGGGCATTACCGCGCCATCGCCAGTGGCTGCGCGCGCGCTGCAACCAATCTGGCGTGTCGTTGCTCATGACGTAACTCGGCTGGCGCCAGGAACGCAGGGTTGGGCGCTGATACGGTGGGCGCAGATGCGGGGGAAGCAAAACAGGCGGTGTGTCATGCATCGATCCTGCAGTATTTCCTGCGCTGCGCCGCGCTGCACATTCGCCTGCCTCAACCGAGTTGTCAGCCCGGCCACTGACGTCGCTGTGCAGCGGCCGGGCGGCGCGGTGTCAGCGCTTGGCGCTCGCCATCGCGCGCTCGGTAGCTTCCGACTCCCACATGTTGGTCGTCACGTCGAGTCCCTTGGCGCGGCCGGTGGCGGCGTCCATGTCGATCTGAACCTCGTAGCTGTTCCGGCCCTTGACGACCTCGTACTCGACGTAGCCCTTCTCGCGGTCGTTCGTCGACGTGATTTGGTAGCCCATATCGGCCAGCTTCTTGCGGTAGAAGTCGGGCGTCTGGCCGTTGCCCAGTGCCTTCTGCAACATGTCTTTCTCGCCGGACCAGGCCTTCATGTACTTTCGGTCGCTGTAGTCGCCGCTATTCACCATCGTGAACGCCTGTCCCTTCATCGCTGCCTTCGTGCTGTCAGCGCGCCAAAGATTGCTGGCCACTTCGATTTTGTTTGCCATCTTGGTGGCCTTGTCGAGTTCGATCTGCAACTCAGCGCTGTTATTGCCCTTGACGATCTCGTATTCCATGTAGTTAGGTTCGGCATCGTTGGTGGCAGTGATCTTCCAGCCCATGCTGGCAATCTTTTCCTTGATGACGGTAACCGACTGGCCCTTCTTCAGCGAGTCTTGCAAAGCCTTGCGGTCGCCGCTGGTGGTCTTCATGTTGGCGCGGTCGCTGTAGTCGGTGCCAGGCACATTCGCCACCTTTTCGGCGGCGTAGGCGGCCAATGGCAGCGCCAAGGCTAGCGCCGTGATCAGTAGCGAAGTCTTCATCATGGGCGCGAAAGTGGTTTGCATGTGGATCTCCTCTAATCAATAGTTGTGTGTAACGCCGCTCATAGTGCTGGCCGCCTCTTCTTTTGTATGTCGGCTCGCAACGCAATGAAGAGTCGGACGTTGCCTACACGTGCAGGTTTGCGCAGATGGCGCGGGTCGTGCGGGTCGTGCGGGTCTTGCCTGTCTTGCGGGTCTTGCGGGCAATGCGTGCGGGCGAGGCGCTGGGTCACGCGCCGCCGCGTGTTCGAGCGCATGGCGCGCCACAATCCCTTCCTGCGCAAGTTGCTGCGTACGCTGAGCGTTGGGCCGTAACCGTGGCCGCAATACGGGCGGCGCTGCAGGTGCCGGACGCCACGGCGCTGGTGGGCGCGGTTGCGGTGATAGGCATCGCCGGGGTGTTGGGGGTGGCGCTGCGCTTCGCCTTCAAAGACACCCTCGAGAATTACTTGGTGGGCATTCTGATGAGCCTGCGCCAGCCCTTTCGCGCCGCGCGGACACGTCGTCATTGCCTTCAACGAAGGGCCCGTAATTTCAATGACCTCGCACGCCGCCATCCTGCTGACGCTGGATTACCGCGCGCAGATCACAGAGCGCATGGCCGTAGAGTCGCATCACACTCCTCCTGCGCCGCGACTCGCCTCCACGCAGTCCGCGGTGGACACCCGAGCCCATCAACGACGTCAGCGACGTCAGCGACGTCAGCGAGCAGATCCAGAACGAACCTCGCGCGCCCGGCGGCCAAGACTTGCTGGACTCCCGTGCGTCGAAAGAGCAGACCAGCGAAGCGGGCTGCGGCTCAACGACACACGCGGTAGGGCCCGCGGTCCAGGTGCAGGTGGTCGGCATGCGCGGCGTTGTACTCGGGCCCGAAAACGCTGTCGAAGAAACCGCAGGCCTGGCCGTGAATGCTGCGCAGAAAAGCCGCGCGCTCATCGTCAGCACGCCAGTGCGCAGCGACCATGATGCGCCGGCCGTCTTCCAGCACGAAGCCAGCCACATCCAATGCGTCAGCCGTGGCGTGCTGGCTGCGGCGTCCGCCTTCGCGCCAATAAACGTTGCGGCAGGCGAAGCTGCCGTAGTGTTCAATGCGCCGCACGTTGCTGCCCAGTATCGACGTCGCCGCCGGTTGCAGCGCATGGCGTTCCCACAACGCCAACGACACCGCCGCCGGGCACGACAAGGTGAAAGGCTCGCCCACTTGCACCGACGTGCGCTCGATGCGCACAGCGTTCTCGAAGCCACATCCCGGCCCGACGACACGGTCTGCGACCGGCGTGAATCGCATCGTGGCCTGTGCCAGCGCCGTCAGGCAAGCCGCTGGCGCGTCGTCCAGGCGTGCCAGCTTGTAGCGGGTCAGCCAGCTAGGCACCTCATCGATGCGCAGTGGCGCCCAGGGGTTGTGTCGGTCCGGAATTTGCCAGAGTCTTCCGTGCGTCACTACGGCAGCCAAGACCGCCAGCAAGGCCAGCAAGGCCAGCAGGGTCGATAAACTCAAGCCCGATGACTTGGGTGCGACCTTCAGCCCCCAGTCGCTCTGGCTGACAAATGGCGTTGCCGGAGCCCGTGGCTGTTGACGGTGCTGAAGGTCGCCAGGAGCGTGGCTGGTGCCGCCGCACCCGTGATCGTCACCGGGAACTCCATCGAAGTGGCGTGGTTGTGCAGCACACGCCAGTTTCGCAAGCTAATCCGCCTGCTGCACCTGCACCTGCACCTGCGCGTGCGCTCTGGCATGTTCATCACGAAGACAACCGACCGCTCAGCGGGCCGGTGCCAGACTCAGCCAGATCTCGTTGCGTCGCATGAACCAGGGCGTGAATGGCGCGTCGTAGCGCGAATAGACCGGCTCACCCGTCCACGCTAGATCGGCAGCGCGCAAGGCTGCTTGCAGCGTGGCAAGGTGTTTTTCGTAATTCGACGTCGACCAGAAGCCCGAGAAGCGGATGACGGCCACCTGCGTGGCTTGCACCTCGCGCAATTGAACGCGAGCGTCCAGCGGTTCGGGCGCGCTGGCCACCGTCACGCCTTTGGGCAGCACGAATTGCACGAGAAAGCCACCAGGAGCGGCCGTCTGCGTAACCGGCGCCGTCATCTCCAGTTTCACAGGTGCAGCCGTTTGCGTGACCGGTGCCGTCATCGCGAACTTTTGCTCGCCCTTGTTCTTGCCGAAGATGTAGCCCGCCAAGATCGGGAATGCCTGATTGCTGGCATCCCCGGCCGGACCCGGCACCACGACCTCGGCGACGGCGTAGGCCGCGTACTGGCGCAACTCGATACCGCCTGCGAATTCGCGAACGACCTGGAAATCGGGCTCTTCGGTGGCGCGGCTGGGCATGGCGGCGAGGGTCAAGACGAGCAGCGCCAAAGCAGCGGCGCCCAGCGCAAGTGCCGAACTGCGAGGTTTTTGCAAACGGGGATGTCGGGGATTCTTCATCGAGTCATGGTTGCATCGGCGACGCGCTCCGTCTGTCGCCTTTCGCACGCAGTAGCGAAAGCCGGCGAAAAACTGCAGGCAGACGATCTGGCAAATCTTCTGCCAGCAAGCCCGGGCCGAAATGGGCTGCCGCGGCACCGTGCAGCCAGACCGCAGCGGCTGCGGCCAGAAAGGGCTCCATGCCCTGCGCCAACAGGCCCAGCACCATGCCGGCCAGCACATCGCCCGCGCCCGCAGTGGCCAGGGTCGGTGGTGCGTTGGCGTTGATGATGGCGCGGCCATCGGGCGCGGCGACGACCGTGTCGCTGCCCTTCAGCACGACGATGCAACCGCTGGCGAGGGCGGCAGCGCGGGCGCGGCTCAGCTTGTCGCTGCGCACGCCGCCCACTGCGGGCACCACGTCGTCGAAGAGGCGGCTGAACTCGCCTTCGTGCGGGGTCAAAACGCAGGCGCCCTGAACGGCATGGAACAGCGACGAAGGCTCGTGGTGGAAGGCTGTCAGTGCATCGGCATCGAGCACGGTCGCCCTGCCCGTCTTGCCTGTCTTCAGCATCGCCAGCACCCGCGCACGCGTGTCGGCCCCGGTGCCTGCGCCGGGGCCGATCAGCATCGCGGTAATTCGGCTGTCGCCCACCAGTTCTTCCAGGTCTGCCGGCTGCGTCACCGGGCTGACCATGATGCTGGTCAGCGCTGCGGCATAGACCTGCAGCGCGGCGCCGCCCTTGGTCATGTCGACCGCCACGGTGGTCAGGCCCGCGCCCACCCGCGCCGCCGCGCGCGCAGCCATGCGCGCCGCACCGGTGGCGGGCCAACCGCCCCAGACCACAGCGTGGCCGCGCTTGTACTTGTGGTCATCTGCCTGCAACACGGGCAGCGCATCGGCCCACAGCAGCGGGTCGTTCTCGAAGGTGTCGGGCCGAATTTCTTCGAACACCGAAGCCGGTGTGCCGATGTCAGCAAGGACGATTTCGCCGCACAAGCTGCGGCCGGGCTGCAGCAAGTGGCCGGGCTTTTTGCGAAAGCAGGTGACGGTGAGCGCAGCGGCCACGGCGCCGACATTGGCGCCGGTGTCGCCCAACAAGCCGCTGGGCACGTCGACAGCGACGATGGTCAGTCTCTTGGCTGCGGCCGCAGCCAGCGTTTGTGCCGCAGCGCCTTCCATGGGCCGGCTCAGGCCCGCGCCGAAGATGGCGTCGACGACCAATTCGGCACCGTCCAGCGCAGCCGGCGTCAAGGCCTCGACCGGCCCGCGCCACAGTGCAGCGTGGTGCGCCGCGCCGCCGCGCAGTTCACTCAAGGGCACCAGCAAGGCCACGCGCACCGGCCATTCGGCTTCAGCCAGACGCCGCGCGACCACAAGTCCGTCGCCCCCGTTATTGCCCGGGCCGCACAATACCAGCACCGGCCGCCGACTCCACCGAGCCATGAGAGCCTCCGCCACCCGACGCCCGGCGTTCTCCATCAGCGCGGTGCCGCTGATCGCCGACGCCACCGTCAAGCGGTCCGCCTGCGCCATCTGCGCGGTGGTAAGCAGGGCCACGCTGCAGTCGAACATCACCAACCCCGTTCAAGCGTGCGCGCCGGCTTTCTGCTTCGGGAAGTCAGCCGCGCGCGCCACGGCTTCGCATGCAGCGAAGTCCTCGCGCAAGTGGTCCAGCCTGGCCATTGCACCGTCGAAGGCATCGTTGCCCAGCAGCAGATGGTGGGGCGCCTTGCCCGACGACACGGCCTCGACGATGGTCTTGGCGGCGCGCACCGGATCGCCCGGCTCCTGGCCGGAAGACTTGCGCACTGCCGCACGCACCTTGCCTGCGGTGGCTTCGTAATCTTCGATCTGGTTCTCGCTTTCGTCGGCCGAACGTCCGGCCCAATCGGTGCGGAAGCCGCTGGGTTCCACCACCATCACCCGCACGCCCAGCGGCTCGACTTCTTGCCGCAAGGCGGCAGACAGGCCTTCGACGGCGAACTTGGTGGCGTTGTAGTAACCCATAGCGGGAAAGCCGCGCAGCCCGGCCAGCGATGACATGTTGACGATGCAGCCCGAGCGTTGCTTGCGCATGCCGGGCAGCACGGCCCATATCATGCGGCCGGTGCCGAAGACGTTGACGTCGAACATCTTGCGCACTTCATCCTCTTCGCTTTCTTCAACCGCTGCAAAGTAGCCGATGCCGGCGTTGTTCACCAGCACGTCGATGCGGCCGAAGCGGGCAATGGTGGCCTTGATCGCCGCCTCTACTTGGTCAGCCTGGGTGACATCGAGCTTGAGCACCAACACTTGATCGGTCGTGCCGTAACCCTCCAGCTTCGACGGGTAGCGTGCGGTAACGACGGTGCGGTGGCCCTTGGCTATGGCCTGTTTGGCCAGCTCACGGCCGAAGCCTGTCGAGCAACCGGTAATGAACCAGACCTGCTCTTCGGTGTCCTGGGGCTTGTTGCCAGAATCGTTGTGGGCTGTGGAAGTCATCGGATGTCCTTGGTTTCAAACCGGCGCGGCCATTTGACCGCTGCGCACCAGTTTCTTGTTGACGAATTCCTGGATTCCCAGGTTGCCGAGTTCGCGGCCATAGCCCGAATGCTTGACACCGCCGAAGGGCAGTTCGGCATCGGCCCAATCGATGTTGTTGACGAACATCATGCCGGTGTCGATGCGGCTGGCGATACGCCTGCCACGCGCTTCGTCCTTCGTCCACACAGAACCGGCAAGCCCGAAATCGGAATCGTTGGCCAGCGCGATGGCTTCTTCTTCGTTCTTGACGCGGTAGAACGACACCACCGGGCCGAAGAACTCGTCGCGGAAGGCGGGGTTGTCGGGTTGGATGTCTGTGAGGATGGTGGCCTGCATGAACGAGCCGGGACGCTCGATGCGCTTGCCGCCCAATAGCAGCAGCGCGCCGGCCTTCACGGCGGCGTCCACCTGCGCCAGCAATTTCACCAGCGCGGCCTCTGTCGACAGCGGACCGAGCGTCGTCGCTTCAAGCATCGGGTCGCCGGGCTTCAGGGCTTCCAGCGCGGTCTTGAACTTGGCAAGGAAGGTGTCGGCCACCTTGTCCAGCACGATGAAGCGTTTGGCCGCGCAGCAGGTCTGGCCCGCGTTGTACATGCGGCCCCAGACGGCCCACGGAATTGTCTTGTCCAGGTCAGCGTCTTCCAGCACGATGAAGGGGTCGCTGCCACCGAGTTCCATCGTCGACTTCTTCAGGTTCTGACCGGCGCGTGCGGCAACGCTGCGGCCTGCTTCCAAGCTGCCCGTCAGTGCCACGCCCTTGATGCGCGGGTCGTCGATCACGCGGTCGGATTGCTCGTAGGAAATCAGCAAGTTCGTGTACACGCCCAGAGGTGCGCCGGCATCGTGCAGCAGTTTCTCGAATGCGATGGCGCATTGCGGCACACACCCGGCATGCTTGACCAAGAGCACATTGCCAGCCATCAACTGCGCGCCGGCCACGCGGGCCAGCTGGTAGTACGGAAAGTTCCACGGCTCGACGCAGAACAGCATGCCCAGGGGAGAGCTCTCCATGTGCGCCTCGCCAGTCTTGGGATGCAGCTTCGTCGGCGCCAGAAAAGCCTCGGCATGCTGGGCATAGTAGGACAGGATGTCGGCGCTGAAGGTCACCTCGGCGCGCGCCTCGTTGATGCGCTTGCCCATCTCCAGCGTTTCGAGCTTGGCAAAGTCGTCGACATGCGCACGCAGCATGGCAGCCGCCTTGTTGACCACCAGCGCGCGCTCAGCGTAGCTCTTGTGCTTCCAGGTCTGGAAACCGGCATCAGCGGCAGCCAGCGCCTTCTCCAGCTGTGAGGGGCTCATATGCTCGAAGTTCTTGAGCACATTGCCGTTGTTAGGGTTGATGCTTTGGTAGGCCATGGTGTTGTCGTCCTTCGATGTTCGTGACTCTGGTGGGGGTAAAGCCACTGGAGAGGATGGA
>Ga0209490_10000812_pt1 | contig 31007 bp, 34 predicted proteins | sample MAT06_FD_187209 | JGI IMG/M metagenome (GOLD analysis project Ga0209490, IMG submission 187209) | Freshwater microbial communities from Lake Fryxell liftoff mats and glacier meltwater in Antarctica - MAT-06 (SPAdes) (version 2) | ecosystem: Environmental > Aquatic > Freshwater > Ice > Liftoff...
GGGTGGGCTGGGATTTGATGAAAAACAACGGGGACGGCACCAAAACTACGCCGCGCTACAAGAATGTGTGGGCCCAGGTTAGTGTTGGGTTCAGGATTTTTTGAGGCTTGGAGGATGGAATTTATTCCGGCTTTTTGGGGGAAATGTCAGATCAGGAACCTTTGCAAGTAAGTTGGAATAAATTCAGCCTCCCTACATCAATCATTTTTTCAAACAATCACAAACCAATTTCAACGCACAATGGCAACTGCAAAAAAAGTAGGTATTTGGCTGGATCACTCCACAGCCCACGTTATGGAGTTCTCGAATAACGGAATCGAAACCAAGTTCATCGCCTCCAAGTTCACGCACGAAGATCGGGTACAGAGCCTGAATAAGAGCGAAAAAGGGATGCACAACAAAGAACAACACGAACAAGCAGAATATTACAAAAAACTGAGCGACATCATCCGAAATCACGAAGAAGTCATCCTATTTGGCCCGACGACTGCCAAAGACGAACTGTACAATACCTTCAAGGACAATCCACTATTCAAGGAAATAGGTGTGTCTTTATTGCCTGCCGACAAAATGACCGATCACCAAGAACAGGCTTTCGTTCGCGACTATTTTTCAAAACCATCTTAGTGGATACGGTAAAACTTCCTTTTTATGCAAAAGCCGCACTGATCTTCATTGCGGCTTATGCTTTTATTTACGCACTTTTTTTGTGCCAGCAAATCGTGCTTCCCATCATTTACGCCTTGCTAATTGCTATTTTGATGGACCCTTTGGTCAATTTTCTGGAAAGGAAGAAAGTACCCAAACCCGTGGCGGTTTTTTTGGCGGTTCTCTTAATGATGCTGGCGATGTGCAGCCTCGCGTATTTTATTTATTCGCAGGTATCCATGTTTGCCGATACCTATCCGGAGTTGAAAGCGAAAACAGCGACCACCAGGAGCCACCTGGTTCAATGGGCTTCCAAGTATTTCAATATAAAAATTGCAAAAATAAACACTTGGATCACTGAAACGGAAGATAGATGTTTCGATTATTCGGGTCTTGTAGTCGGGAGGACTTTGTTGAATATTGGTGGCATGGTGGTCACTATCTTATTACTACCAGTCTATTTGTGGCTCATCCTATTTTACAGGAACCACCTGCTCGATTTTGTGCGCCAATTATTCAAAGGCACACACTACAGCGCAGTATTGGAAGTATTGGGAGGCAGCAAGGTCATCATTCGACGTTATCTTACGGGTCTGCTCCTGGAAGCCTTGGTGATGGCGGTGTTGAACTCGGCTGGGCTATTGATCTTGGGGATTGATTATGCCATCTTTCTTGGCATCACGGGGGCTTTAGTGAATATCATCCCGTATTTCGGTGGCATCATCGCGATCGCATTACCCATGACGATTGCGTTTGTGACCAAGGACTCGGCGACTTATCCGCTCATGGTGTTAGGTGTTTATTTGATCATCCAATTCATTGACAATAATTTCATTATACCATATATAGTGGCCTCAAAGGTAAAGTTGAACGCCTTAGTGACCATCATTGTGGTATTAGCCGGGGAAATGCTTTGGGGCATACCGGGTATGTTTTTGTCCATACCGCTCTCGGCCATTTTAAAAATAATCTTTGACCACATCGAAAGCCTGAAACCTTGGGGATTCCTGATGGGCAATATGGTGTCCACTCAAAGCAAATATTCTTTTGTCAAACGGAAAAAAATGGCGTAGCACGAGTCATCACGAATGTTGTTTACGAAAATCAGTGAATTATATAAATTTTTTTTAAAGTTCTGTAACGCCGTTCACTTTCAACATCCCCAACTTTACAGCTTGAAAATTCTTTCACACCACTAAAATTTCATAACCATGAGCAAGGACAAAGGTACCAAAAACCACAAAAAAGCACCCGCTGACAAATCGCTTGGCAAATCAAAACCTGCCTCCGATTATAAATCCGAAACAAAAGGCGGCATCAAGCAGCCAACAACTGAGGCGTTTATCCCCAAGCCTGACGCAAAAACAGGCAAAAAATCTTGACGTGTTTAAGAGCGTGTTGATAGTTAATAGGAACAGGGGTGGCTGATAGTAGCCCCTGTTTTTTTATTTTTCACTCCGACCAAAGGCTCGCAATTCGCTGATAATCAATGTTTTTAAAAGTAATTTTTGTGCCAATTACCCCCGTTAGATAAGGTCTTCTACGACCTTTTATCGTGTCCTAATCGTTCCTAAAACATGAAGTTTAAAATTTAATTCTATGACAGATCAGGAAAAAGTAAATGCCAAGATCATGGTAACAACTATGCAAATCAAGGAAAAGCACCCAGAGTTATTAAAGTTTTTGGAAGAATTACCCGTGACCATACCCAATAAGAAAAACCCGCACATCAACGCTGAAATTTTGGCCGATTACCATCAATCGCTCATTGACCTGTTGGCTGGCTACTTGCAAAAGCGTGAATGATGTAACTTTTTGCGCTACTTGTATAACGCCGCCCGCCGCCAACATCCGCACCTTTGCCCCGTGGAGATTCATTCACGAGCATTGACCAAACTATAAGTGATGGTACAAATTACAAAGCATGGCGTTGTCCTGCAAAAAACTAATTTAGGATTCGAGGAGGCAGGCGTTCTGAACCCTGCTATCTTTCAGGAAGGAACGATGGTGCACCTCTTTTATCGAGCGGTGCGCAAAGGCAACTATTCCACCATCGGTTATTGCCGCTTGGAGGGCCCGCTCACGGTGGTAGAGCGCAGGGAATTGCCCGTGATGTTCCCTCAGACCACACAGGAATCACACGGCGTAGAAGACCCGCGCATCACAAAAATAGACGATCTATACTATCTCACCTACACGGCTTACGATGGGGTTAATGCACTCGGCGCGTATGCTACTACGGATAAATTACCCTGTTTTGAAAAACAAGGGATATTAACTCCTCAAATTACTTACGAAGATTTCAGGCATTTGGCCGAAAGCAAAGAACACCTTAACGAAAAATACTTGCGTTTCAACGGCCATCCACACGCTTTCGTCAATGCCAATATAAAACCACTGCTCTGGGACAAAAACGTGATCTTTTTTCCGCGTCGCATCAATGGTAAACTGTTTTTTTTACACCGTATAAAACCAGATATTCAGATTGCCTGTGTGCAAAACATGGAAGAATTGACTCCTGCATTTTGGGAAGATTATTTTCTTCACTTTCATGAACACATCGTTTTGATACCCAAACACCCGCACGAAATTAGTTACATCGGTGGCGGATGCCCGCCCATCGAAACCAAACATGGCTGGTTGGTCATTTATCACGGCGTGTGTGATACCATTACCGGGTACAAATACACCGCGTGCGTCGCCTTGCTTGATCTGGAAAACCCAACTAAAGAAATCGCTCGGTTGCCGAAACCACTTTTTTCGCCAACCTTAAGCTATGAAGTACGCGGAGAAGTGAACAACGTTTGTTTCCCAACCGGCACCGCTTTGTTTGGCGACGACCTGTATATCTATTACGGAGCGGCCGATGAGCAAATAGCAGTCGCTTCGGTGAGTTTAAAAGATTTGCTCGCAGCGCTGATCAGTACGCAAATGGCAGGAGGAAGCTGAAAATCATTCGTCATATTGCGTAAGGAAGACGAAGACATGCTAAAACCCGGCCTTAACCCCCTGGAGCCAAGCAACAAAACTCCAAGCGACCCAAAAAAAATGGAAAATGGTGATATACCCATCCCAAGCGCCTCCCAAAAAGCAATCCCGATGGCAAACCACCCAGGACGAACACAGTCAAAGGCTTCGCGATTTTGCTGAAAAAATTTTAAAAAAATTACTGTTATGAAAAAGATACTGAAACAACTCCAAAAAGGGGCATTCGGCGAGCAACGCGAATACGCGTCCCTCGATAAAACTTGCAAAAATACCGACACTGGTGCTACACAACAAAGACTGATAAAGTGTTTTGAAACCGTCAATCCATATCCAACATATTTACCACTCACTTCAACTAAAAACACATGACAAATAGAACCACGCAAGTGATCCCTCAAATTCTCCTCATCAGTTCTTATCCACCCCGAGAATGTGGCATTGCCACCTTCTCCCAAGATTTGCGGTCGGCTCTGCAAAGCAAGTTTCATCAATCTTTTTCTGTAAAAGTGTGCGCTTTAGAAGCGGGCTCCGAAAGACGGACGTACCCACCCGAAGTTAAGTACTTGCTCAATACTTCCGATCCTCTATCCTATCGGAAATTGGCAGAAGCCGTCAATGTGGACAAGAAAGTACAACTCGTTTTGTTGCAACACGAATTCGGCTTCTTCGAGTCCATGCCCGAGGGTGTCTTTCTCAATTTTTTATTTTATTTCCAAAAACCCGTGATCATCGCCTTTCACACCGTGCTGCCCAATCCCGATAAAACATTGAAGGCAAAAGTCAGCAATATTGCAAAGGCTTGTGCCTCCATCGTGGTAATGACCCAAAACGCCGCACAAATCCTTGAACACCAGTATGGTGTACCTGCGAACAAAATCCAAATCATTGCCCACGGTGTGCACTTAGTGCCACATCTGGAAAAAACTGAATTGAAAGAAAAATATGACCTTAGCGGACGTAAAGTACTTTCCACCTTTGGCCTCATTAGTTCTGGCAAAAGCATTGAGACAACCTTACATGCCTTGCCTGCTGTCATAGCAAGCAACCCCGATGCTTTGTTTTTGGTGATCGGCAAGACCCACCCGACCGTTGCCAAACACGAAGGCGAGCAATACCGTCGCAGTTTGGAAGCAAAAGTGGCCGAACTGTCGCTCGAAAACCACGTTCGGTTCGTCAATGCTTATTTGCCATTGCCAGAACTATTGGAATATCTACAGTTGACGGATATTTACCTATTTACCTCCAAAGATCCCAATCAAGCAGTAAGCGGCACCTTTTTGTATGCCGTGAGTTGCGCCTGCGCCATCGTTTCCACTCCCATCCCACACGCACGTGAGGTGCTGCGCGACGATGCAGGCATCCTCTTCGATTTTGAGGATTCGCCGCAGTTAGCCGCCGCTGTCAACTCGCTGTTGGAAGACAATAACTTATGCAAAAGCCTGACGAACAACGGCTTGCAGCGCGTCATCCTGGCCGCTTGGGAAAACACGGCAGTGGAATACGCCATGTTGTTTCACAACACACTTCCCAAATACGAGCCTTTGTGTTATGCTTTGCCCGATGTGAAACTTAGCCATATCAGAAGGTTGACCACTAATTTCGGCATGATTCAATTTTCCAAGGTCAACCAACCCGACCTCGAAACGGGCTATACCATTGACGACAATGCCCGTGCATTGGTGGCGCTCTGCATGAACTTTGATGCCTTTGGCGACATACGGGACTTGCTCTATATCAAGATTTATCTGGACTTTATTGAGCATTGTTTGCAACCCAACGGGTCCTTCCTCAATTACGTGGATACCGACCAGGCATTTACCACCCAAAACCAAGAAGTGAACCTCGACGATGCTAATGGCAGGGCCGTTTGGGCCTTAGGCTTTCTCGTTTCTAAATATAAAACCCTCCCTCGTTTATTGGTGAGCCAAGCCGAAAACATACTTATGCAAGTGCTCAACCACCTCGAAACGATCCATTCTACGAGGGCTATGGCATTCATTATCAAGGGTTTATATTATTATGAAAGCGTAAAACCTTCCTCCAAAACCCAATCCATTCTGGAAACGCTTGCCAATCGCCTGGTGCAAATGTACCGACACGAAGCCGACACCGAGTGGAACTGGTTCGAGCCTTACCTCACTTATGGCAACAGCATACTTCCGGAAGCCATGCTCTGTGCTTGGCTTTCAACCGGCAAGAGCATATACAAGGCCATCGCCCGCGAATCCTTCGATTTTTTGCTCGCACAAACCTTTTCGCCCGAAGGAATTAAGGTCGTGACCAACCAAGGCTGGCATCAAAAGGGCCAGACAAAAGCTGCTTATGGCGAACAACCCATTGACGTGGCCTATACCATCCTCGCATTGCAACTCTTTTACGATGCCTTTGGGGATGCAGATTACCGGAAAAAAATGGAAACGGCCTTCAATTGGTTCTTGGGTCAAAACCACCTGCACCAGACCATTTACAACCCCTGCACGGGCGGCTGTTATGACGGATTAGAGGAAACACAAGTGAACCTCAACCAAGGGGCCGAATCAACGGTTAGTTATCTGATGGCGCGCCTGGCGGTCGAAAAAACCTTTTGTGTGCCAATACAAATAGAACTCGAACCCATTGCGCATTATGAACTCAATCTTGTTAATTGAAGATAATGAGAATCTGCTGGAAAATTTGACCGAGTACCTCGAAATGGAGGGCTACACAATCTTTGCCGCCATAAATGGCAAAAAGGGGTTGGAACTCGCGCAAAATTCGCTGCCAGATTTGATTGTTTGCGACGTGCTGATGCCTGAAATGGACGGGTACGAGGTCTTGCGTCTGTTGCTTTGCACCGCAAAAACGCACGACATACCTTTTATATTTAGCACGGCCATGTCCGAAAAAATAGATTGTTCGAAGGCGATGGAACTCGGAGCGGACGATTATATCGTCAAACCGTTTGAATTGGCAGCCCTATTGATGATGTCTGCAAAATGGATAAAATCGGGAAGCAAGAGAGCGATCTTCCATCAGTAAATTATGCAACTATTTTCAAAACTTGTATAACACCGACCACCCAAAAAGCCACTATCTTTACACCATAAATTAGGAACGAGTAAATGTATGAATTATTAATTATGAGTTATGAGTTCCATAACTTTTTGATTGTGTGATTTTTGCATAAATTTATAACCGAGTTTATTTCAACACACCACTTATTCACATCACTAAATAAAAAAATAGTAACATGAACAATCTTTTCAGAGGGCTCATCGCAGGCGTTGGCGCCAACAAATTGGGCGGCGGCATTGTCAGCACGATCATCATTTTTATCGTTATCTACATGGCACTTGGGCATTGTAGTTAAGCACCCAACAAATACCTCAAATTTCAATGAAGTACCTACTGTGTTTTTGCCTTTTTGCCGTGCTATTGGCATCTTCCACGTGCCAGAGCAAGGGTTGTTCTTCAAAGAAAAACACCGTTGTCGCCGCAGACACGGTGCCAAAGCCGGCCAAAATCAACCAATATGCCTTCGCCTACGCCGTGCCACACGATGTGCAGGTGAAGGCATATTTCAATTTCATGGACACGTTCGTCCAGCGGTTTGATTCGCTGGTGGCCTACGATCTTGACCCCTACCTGATTGCCCAAACCAACCATTGGCTGATTGATTCATTTGTGGAAACCGATTACGACCACCGCAAGTCACGAGGCGAATTTGTATTCGACCAAAAACAATTGGTTGTACTGCGCAAAGGCGACACCTTGTTCATCCCCAACGACACTTTTGCCGCTCAAATCCGCGCAAAACAGACCAAAACTTGGCTTGACATCAACATCCCGGAATTTCGGATGCGCATCGTTGAAGGTTCGGACACGCTGTTTTCGTTCCCCGTCCGCGTCGGCCAAAACCGTCGGCGGCACCTCGATGTGATTGACCGCATTGAAGATTTGCGGACAAAAACGGGCACTGGCGAAATCGTCCGCGTTAATCGTTACCCAAGTTGGATTGACCCCGTGACCAGAAAAAAATACAAAGATACGGGCCGAGACGACGGCCAACGCACCAAATTGCCGCAAATCCCCTGGCTCGAACCCTCGCTCGACGGCCTTTTTTGGGGCCAAATGATTCACCCGACGACGAACATCGGCACGCTCGGTAAGACGTTTTCCAACGGCTGCATCGGAACGTCAGAAGCCGACGCGTGGCGCGTGTTTTTTTACGCGCCCGTCGGCACAAAAGTGGTCGTGCGAAACGACCGCCAAATCGTTCGACGCACGGGCGACACGATATGGCTGCCGGAAGTTTATCCACGTGAAAAGTATAAATTGAGGAAATAATGTGTTTTGGTGTTTTAGTGTTTTAGAAACCGCACACCAAAACACCAAAAAAAAAATGATGCTCAAATCTTTCACCCTGCTGTTTTCAGCCCTCACAATCGCCAGCGTCCTCGGCGCGCAAACCCTTGATTTTTCAAAAATAAAAGATTTTGAAAAACAATTGGACGACGTCATGGAAATGACGGACACCACCGAAATAAAAACCAAGTTGAAGGACGTCGAACTAAAAAACGAGCACGACCCCTCAGAACTCAGCAAAGTGCGCTTAGGCTTGATCTATCATGAAATCGCGTGGGACCATTCCTTTTTTGCAAAAAGCCCCTACAAAGGCTACGCCAAGGAAAGTTACGGCGCGCTGAGCGAATTGTTCAAGTCACCAAAAACGACCCCGGAATTGATGCCGTTCGTGGCGGCTTTCCGGGCATCTGCGCTGTCGTTGGTGGGCGCGGAAACGAAAAAACTAAAAATCGTGGATCAGGCATTTACCTTGTTTGACGACGCAGTAAAAAAATACGCAGCGGTCAGTTACCTGCCCGAATATTTGCGGGGCAGCGCGGCCGAGAACTTGCCTTGGATTTTTCACCGAAAAAAGAATCTGGCCAAAAACGATTTCCAAAACATCATCGAAAAACAGGAGAAACAAGCGGATTACGCCAATTGGAAGATCATGAGTTTCACGTATTGGGCGTGGGCGAAGCAACATCAAGGGAAAAAAGACAGGGAAAAAGCCCTCGCGTACCTTGACAAAGCCATTCGCCTTGACCCAAACTACAAGGCGGGGCGCAAAAAAGCCGAGGCACTGAAAATAAAGTTGAAAAAATAGAAAGGGTTATCCTTAATTTTGCAGCAAAAAAAATTTATCGTTCAACCTAATAAATAATATCAAAATGCTCAACGATACAAAAGATCTAAAGCTTCACGACAAAGTGAAACTTTATGAAATAATGGCAACCCAAATTTGGAAAAGCCATTTAGAATACCCCACTGGCCTATGGTCTGGAACACCTGTTTTGTACATTTATTCCAATAAATACGCAACCTATAAAAAACCAGCGGAATTAGATAAAAACTACTATCTTTTTCAGATCATCAAAGGAACAAGTGAATATGAAGTGATGATGATTGGTGAAAATTTCGACGAAGTTGTGAAAAAAGGAAACGAATTGCAAGATGCGTATCGCATTGAGCATTTTGAAAAAAATGAAGACAATTATTAAAGTAAAAAATGAAAATCACCTTTTTTTCGACCCAACCCTACGACAAAACCTATTTCGAGCGGATCAAAACTAATCACAAATTGGTTTTTCAGGAAGCCCGGCTAAACCCGGAAACTGCTCAACTCGCGGCAGGCAGCGATGCCGTTTGCCTTTTTGTAAATGACCACGCAACCGGCGAAATTATCGAAAAATGGGCAAAAACGGGCATAAAACTCATCGTTTTGCGCAGCGCGGGCTTCAATCATGTTGATTTGGCGGCTGCCAAAACGTGGAAAATTCCGGTAGTCCGTGTGCCAGCCTACTCGCCGCACGCGATCGCTGAACACGCCGTAGCGCTCATTTTGACGCTCAACCGAAAAACCCACAAAGCCTACAACCGCGTCCGCGAGGGCAATTTCTCACTCGACCGATTGGTCGGTTTTGACCTTTTTGGAAAAATTGTCGGCGTGGTCGGCACGGGCAAAATCGGGGCAGTTTTTTGCGAAATCATGCTCGGTTTTGGCTGCCATGTCTGTGCGTTCGACCTCGTTGAAAATGACGTTTTGAAAAAGAAGGGCGTTCAATTTTGCCCGCTGCCCGAATTGCTCGCCGACTCCGACATCGTTTCGCTGCACTGCCCGCTGAACGAAGGCACCAAACATTTAATCAACGCCCAAAGCCTCAAAATGATGAAACATGACGCAATGCTCATCAACACGGGCAGGGGCGCATTGGTTGATTCGGGGGCCGTGATTGCTGCCCTGAAATCACAAAAACTCGGATATCTTGGTATGGATGTTTATGAACAAGAGGAAAATCTCTTTGCCCAAGACCTTTCTGACACCATCATAAATGACGAAAATATACTGCTATTAATGACTTTCCCCAACGTTTTGATCACGGCGCACCAAGCATATTTGACCGACGAAGCATTGACCGAAATCGCGCGGATTACGTTGAAAAATGTGGACGATTTTGATAAAGGGAAGGTTTTGGAAAATGAAGTCACGCTATAAATTTAGGTGCATAAGTTTTTAAAATAAAAAAATGAAGATATACATCCTACTCTCGCATCCAAACAAAAACACGCTCAACGGCGCGTTGGCCGATGCTTATGAAAAATCGGCCATCGCAAACGGGCACGAAGTTCGGCGGCAAAACCTCGGCGAAATGCGCTTTGACCCCATCCTTTGGCAAGGCTACCAAACCATCCAACCGCTCGAACCCGACCTCAAAACTGCGCAGGAAAACATCCTTTGGTGCGAGCACTGGGCCATTTTTTACCCAGTTTGGTGGGGCGCCGTGCCCGCCATTTTCAAAGGGTTTATTGACCGTGCATTGCTCCCCGGTTTTGCCTTCAAATACCACGAAAAAGGCCCGTTTTGGGACAAACTCTTGACCGGTCGCTCGGCACATCTTTTCACCACCTCCGACTCGCCCTGGTTCTGGATCTATTTTATGTACCGAAACAGCGACGTCAACATGCTGAAAAATGCGACCTTGAAATTTTGCGGCATCTCACCCGTGGGAGTCACCCGCTTTTCGCGCGTTAAAGATACCGATGAAAAACAGCGGCAGACGTGGATTGAAAAGGTGAAGAGCGTAGCCAGCCAATTAAAACCATCCTGAAAACTGTGCGATTTTTGGCGTTGAAATCAGCGTTTAAACTATAGTAACTATCCAGCCGGTCTGACTTCATTTTTCAGAAATCAGAATAAATGACTGTTTTTTATTGAATTAATTTAATTTTAAGAATATAATTATTAAATTATTTTAAATTAAATATATAAATAATTGATAAAATACTTAAAAATTTTCAAAAAATGACCGGCTGGATAGTTACAAACTATGAATCTAAAAAATTTTTCGACCCTCATTTTTGCCGCGCTCTGCATTTTTGCCTGTCAAAAAAAAGGTAGAAAACACCCATGACACGCTCGGAAAAATTACCGAATCCGTTCACGTCTCCGGCACCATCAAAAGCAAAAATTAGCGGCAAGTTTCCTCAGCGGTCGGCGGTTTAATTGAAAAATATGGGTTAAAGCGGGCGATTTGGTCAAAAAAGGCGACCCCCTAAAACGCAGCGTTTAATTTAAGAAATGGGTAAAAATGCTTTTTTTAATGGCAATTTACCAATCACATTCAAAAATGAACAACAAACTCAAATAGATATGAAACAAATTCTCCTTGCGCTCATCGTGCTTTTTTCTTTCCAAAAAATCGCCTTTTCACAAACTTTCACGAGCCTTTGCCTGCGACCAAATCAGGTGCGGCTCATCCTACATTTTAAATGCAAAGAAAAAACTGGAATTTTGAACAATTGGTGGCCGTACATCATTGATTTCAACGAGGGCAAGGCGCTCGAAAACCAAATTTCGGACTGCGATTATGCATTTTTTGACGATGTGCCGCCGCCAAATTACTGTGCCTCGAGGGGCAATTTTCCGTGGGAAGATTGGATTTCGCGGGTGCAAGTTGGTGATTTGGATAAGCCTTCCGGCAAAAGTCAATATTCAGATTTTACGGCCTCCGTCGCGAATTTGGACAGAACAGCGCCCGTGCCGTTCACCTTGACCACGGGTTTTAGTTATTTCACTTTTGATGAATATTGGACAATTTGGCTGGATGGAAATCACGACGGCGTTTTTTCCTCGCCGGATGAAATTGTCATAAAAACAATCCTCCAAAAACCAGCCGACGGCACCTCAACTGCCTCAAAATCAGGTACTTTTAGCATCCCGACCAGCGCGCTCGATGGCTCGACGCAAATTCGAGTGAGCATGAAACGCGGTTCGTTTTCAACTTCCTGCGAAACTTTTCCGTTCGGCGAAGTCGAGGATTTTTCGGTCAATATTCAATCTGGTGGCGGAGGTGGCACGGGTGCCGACCTCGAACTGACTTTGACGGCTGACAAACCCACCGCGCCCATTTTTAGCAATGTGTCTTATCTTTTAAAAGCAAAAAATACGGGCAACCAAGCCATTGATTTGGCGAAAATCAACATCGGTGTTTGTCTGCCGAACAGTGGTTTGGGTTTCTCAAATTTGACGGGTTTGGTGTATGCCGGCACGCCACCACCGCCCAATTTGGGCACTTTTGACCTCGTGGCACAAGTTTGGACATTGACCAATTTGATGCCTGGGCAAGTTGCTCAATTGACCATTCCGCTGTTCATTTTGACCGCTGCGGAGCGAAAAGTGGTCGCTTTTTCCCAAAATCAATCACCTGCTGACCCCGATTCGCAACCCGGAACGGTATCAAATTGCACGCCATCGCAGGACGACGAATCGGTTTGGGTTTTGAACGCGGGGCAAATTTTGCTCGCGCCGGACGACCGAAAATGGGAAAATGAAAAATTTGAAATTGAAAAAATGGCAGGTTTCACGTTGTTCCCAAATCCAGCGAACGACCAATTGAACCTTGTTTTTCCACCCGAAAATTTGGGCAAAACGGTTCAGGTAAAAATGTTCAACCAACTCGGCGTGCTAATTTTGGAAAGAGCATTTTCAGAAATTGCCGAGCCACTGCAAACCTTAGATTTGAGCGGTATTTTGAATGGTCAATATTTTTTGAAAATAGAAATCGCAGAGCAGCAAACGGTGTTCAAAAAACTGATGGTCAGTCGGTTGGATTGAGTCCTTGAAAAACGTCGGCGAGGATTCAAACCTTCGCCGACGTTCAAAAAAAACACGTCGTTCTGATGCTAAAAAAACAAAAAATGAACTGCCAAACAGCATCATTTTGTGTGTCGGCGTGGCCGAAAGATTGCCCGAAAACGTCGGCGATAGCGTGCAGATCATGACCGCGCTCTGCGACCAAATGCCCCTGAAAGTGGTCGAATTTTGAAGCAGTGAGTAAACCGGGTTTCCAAATGCCTCATCACGTTTTAATCACGACGCACCAATCGTTTTTGACCGATGAAGCATTGACCGAAATTGCACGGTTTTCCCTGAAAAATATGGACGATTTTGAAAAAGCGAAGGTTTTGGAAAATGAAGTCACGGCGTGATTTCAGGTCCGTCAACTTTCAAAAACAGCCCGACGCGCTTTGCTGTGCGTCGGTCTGTTTAATCATTTTGGATATCTTATCCCCCAAAATTTCCACCTCACCCCAAAAACAAATCATCCAACCCCAAAACCGTTTTTTGAATCATACAAGATGCCGCCGAACCACAAATCACCACCACAATGTTTTGATTGACCGCGAAACTGTTCCAAAAAACTCAATCCGCGCATAAAACTTGCATCTTTTCCGGCTAACTAGGATAATTCATCCAAAAAAACGATTTTTTTTTCTGTAAAATCGAGGGTTTTTAGGTATTCAATCAACAAGATGAAAGCATCCAGCCAAGAATTTGGCACCGCGAGGGTCAGCTGCGAACCCGAATGCTGCTGAATGGCATACGATCACTTTTTCAAATGTTCGTCGAGGGGCGTACCGAGCTCGCCCGAAACACTGAAAACGATTTGATTTTCATGGGCATTTTTTATCAAAAATGTCTTCCCAACGCGTCTTCTGCCAATCACGGCGACCATTTCCGCTTCGTGCGATTGCCGGACTTCGCGCAAGATTTCCTTTTTTTTTCCCGACCAATGAATGGAACTTCCATATTGAGCATTTTTTTTGAGCGAAAATTTGTGACGAACAACCACTTTTCGCTGTAAAGATAACGTTTACTTGAGCGAAAAGTGTTGTTTATTTATAACTTTTCGCTCAAAACACTGCTTTGTTTCGAGCGAAAACTCAATTTTTGGGCGTGGCGAAGATTTTGGGCGCGCTTTCGCATTTTTTTACCACAAATTGGCGGCTCGCGCACGACCAAAGTTTTACCGAAAAAACGCATCGAATCATTGAAATGGAAGATGGGCGGATTTTGAAATAATGAGCATTTGAATATTTATTTCTAAATAGCACAAAACGGGATAACAAAATAACACTTTCACGGAAAATTTGCGCTGTATCAACCCATAATTATTGGAAAGCGAAATTTTTGGACAATGAAAATCTTGGGTATGAAAAAACCTAACGCACAACTTTCCAGCGATTTTATAAAAAGTCTGCTTTTCCAATTTGTGGGATGTTCCGCACAGATTGGCGCATTCAATTACGCAGACACCTTCTGCGCAATTGAGTATCGTGTTTTCAATTTCCGCAACACTGTTGCGGAAGCAAAACGGCTGAAATTCGAGATTTTTGGGCAATGAAAACCTCGGGTATGAAAAAACCTAACGCACAACTTTCCAGCGATTTTATAAAAGTCTGCTTTTCCAATTTGTGCGGAGGTTCCGCACTCCCCTACCCAATCCGTAACTTTTGCAACTTTTCCACAAAAATGTACAACGCCGCCGCATTCATTTCATCCTACCTTTGAGACAAGTATTTCGTGTATCGTTATTAAAGTCTATTCAAAATAAAAAATTAAATAATAACAAAGACCCTTGCACCATTGGTAAACGCGGGCGTGTATTTAGTTAGAATCATTAGAAAGGGTACACATTTTTTAAAAACCCAGAGCGTTGGCATTATGGCAGAAAAGCAGCCAGTGCCTTTCGAAAAATGCCGTGGACACTGCATTTTCTTTTTCCACAATGTCATGCCTACGGCATTTAAAAACATATTTAAACACATTTTTTTCTACCAAAATATCATGCCTACGGCATTTAAAAAAGTGCAACCTTTTAAATACAAATAAAATATGACACTGAAAGAATATGATAACACCCAATCCCGAAGAAAATTCATTCAGCAAACCGCTATCAGCGGTACTTGCTTAATGCTCACAAATACAATCAAATTATTCACAAATCAAAATTCAAACATGATGAACAACAACATTCCATCAAAAGGCTACACAGGAAAAGACGAACAAGGGAAATTAACCTTGTGGCATTTCGACCGTAGAGCCGTTGGCGATAACGATATACTCATCGAAATCAAGTTTTCAGGAATTTGCCATTCTGATATCCACACCATAAGAGGACATTGGGTAAAACAGCAATATCCACAGGTTCCGGGTCACGAAATTGCCGGCATAGTAACTGCCATTGGTAAAAATGTAACCAAATTTAAAGTGGGTGATCAGGCGGGTGTTGGGTGTATGGTAAATAGTTGTATGCAATGCGAAAGTTGTAAAAACGGCGAAGAGCATCATTGCGAAACGACCGGAATGGTAGGCACTTACGGCACCCCCGAAAAATCATCGCCAACCGGAATCACGCAAGGAGGATACGCCAACAACATCGTGGTGACCGAGCATTTTGCCATTAAAATTCCGGCCAATATAGAATTGCAATATGCCGCGCCTTTGCTTTGTGCGGGTATCACCACTTATTCACCATTGATGCAAATAAAAGTAAAAAAGGGCGATAAGGTTGGCGTAGTTGGTATTGGTGGCTTGGGGCACATGGCCATTAAATTAGCCGTTTCAAAAGGTGCAGAAGTGTATGCCTTTACCACTTCGCCTTCAAAAGTAAACGATATCAAGGGCTTTGGTGCCAAGGAAGTAATTGTAGTAGATTCGGCAGAGAAATTGAAGCCTTGGGTTGGAAAAATGGACTACATGATTTCAACTATTCCCTACGCTTACGAGATATCAAATTATATTTCATGCGTAAAACCTTACGGCCATTTTACGCAAGTAGGCATACCCATCAATGGCGAACTCACCGTCAATGCCTTCAACATGGTTTTAAACCGGGTAAATTTCAACGGTTCGCTAATCGGTGGCATCCCCGAAACACAAGAGGTGATGGACTATTGTGCTAAACATAAAATTTATCCGCAAATACAAATCATCAAAGCCGAAGCAATCAATGAGGCATGGGAAAAAGTAGTGAATAAAGAAGCCCGTTACCGCTACGTAATTGATACGACAACGATTTAGCGCGCGAACGACGATTAAAAATTGGATGTGAACATCAGCAACCTCCTCCAAGTAAGCAGTCCGGGCCTTTTTGCACAACAAATTGCGGGCGTTTTTGACCATGCTCGGCATCACCATCGGCGTGAATGCCGTTATTTCGATGGTGGCCATCGGCGAAGGCTCGAAGCAAAGCATCGAAAAGTAATTGGCCGGCACGGGGTTAAACATGATCAACTTGCGCCCCAACAACAGCGTGTCGGTCAATGGCGGTGACCGGTTGTATGCCTCCGGGTTGCAATCGCCGACGATGGACGACATCAAAGCCCTGCAAACGAAGGCGCAAAATTTGCAAGGCGTTTCGCCTTCCGTTTCCACGTGCGGGCAGGTAGTCATCGGCAACAAAAACTGGCCCACCACCATCATCAGCCTCGTGGGCGGCGTGGTGGGCGTGGTTTTCGGCGTTGTTTCGGCAAAAGCCGTGACCGCTTTTTTGCATTGGCCGACGCTGGTGACGGCCTCATCCATACTCTTATGGTTCGGGGTTTGTACTTTTACGGGTGTATTTTTTGGGTATTACCCGGCGCAAAAAGCCTCGCGGCTGGATCCGATTGAGGCGTTGAGGTACGAATGACAGATCGTACAAATTCAATAACAGACCCCGAAAGCCCTTGGTTATTTATCCCCAATTGAGTGCTTCTACAACCTTGGAATGTGTCCTTGTGAACACTCCGCAATACCTATTTATCCCCAATTGAGTTCTTCTGTAACCCGTCTTAAAACTTTGGCTGTTGCATTTGAAACTTGAATCGGCCATTAGCCTTTGCGTAAAATGGCCTGTTTGTCTTCCAATATTTTGATTTCGTTCCGATCTTTTTTCATATCCAAGCGAATAAGCCCGAACAAATTCATGTAAATATTGGCAATCCAAACCAATGAAAAGCCAGCAATCACGTAGCCGCGCCAATCATCCAGTAACAATTTATAGCCCGTAAAAATCAAGGCGGCGAGGGCGACATAATGGCTAAAACAATATTCGCAGGTAAAAAGATAGAAGAATTTCCTTTCTAAAATAGTTTTTCCAATCGCGCAACGGTTGGCGCAATATTCTCGCGGTTCTCGAAAAACCTCTTCGTGCGTGACCGTCCAAGCCACGCACGCAACGGGTATAGCCAGCAAGAAAAGCCATATAATTTGCAGATTTATTGCCATTTCAAAGCGTTTTAAAGGTTTTTTTGCAAGATTTCATTCGATTTCATTTTTACAGATTTTATGTACAAGGAATGTGTTGAAACAGGGGCAAAAGTAGCTATTTTGGGAAGTCACGGCGTTATACATTTTTGGGGAAAGATTGCAGGATTCACAGATTGTGTCCCGACCCGGGATTTTTGTAACTTTTTACTAAATGGTCAGACAAATCGCGGGACAAACGTTCCAAAATCTTTGAACCATAAATCGCCTTTTCATGGCCTGCCGGTTCGAATTCGATGATGTGTCTGCCGATGTTCCAATAAGTCAAAAGCATCCGAAATCGAGCCAACTTTATGGCCGATTTCTGCCCGTTTTGGTAGGCTGTCTTGATTTTCGTGAGCAGAATTTGATACTGACTTTATGAAAAATTAGTTCGACACCATCTTATTATACTTATTCCGATACTCAATCGGCGTCAGCCCCGTCAGTTTTTTGAAAAGGTCGCGAAATGCCTTCGTATCCGTGTAGCCCACGTCGAACATCACCTCGCTGATGTTTTTTCGGCTCGACTCAAATTGCCGTTTCGCCGCCTCGATTTTCACGCGCTGGATGTATTCGAACACCGAATTGCTGGTCGCCAATTTGAAACGCCGCTCGAAACTGCGCCGCCCGACGGCCACCAAATCGGCCAATGCTTCGATGCTGATTTTTTCAGAAATATGATTTTCGATGAAATCTTGCGCCTTTTTGATCGCATCGTCCGCGTGCTTTTTTTGACCCTGAAACATCGCAAAAGCCGACTGCGAGTTGCGGTTGATGTCAATTGCAAAATATTTCGACGCCAAAATGGCCGTCTCGCGGTCGGTGTATTTTTCCAACAAATACAACAGCAAATTCCAATACGAATTGGCGCCGCCGCTCGAATACAGCCGTTTTTTCTCGGTCACGATACTGCCGTCCTCAACTTCGACGTTGGGGAACATTTCCCGAAATTCACGTTGAAAACCCCAGTGCGTCGAACATTTTTTGCCGTCGAGCAAGCCCGTGGATGCCAGCAAAAACGCGCCGACGCAAAGCGATGCGACTTCCGCGCCCTGCGCATATTGCCGCAAAATCCACGGCACAAGGTTCTGATTTCTGGTTACGCCGCTCGCCATGTCGCCAAAAAGTGCGGGCACGATGACAAGGTCGGTTTGCGTAAAATCCGTGATTTGTCGGTCGGTTTTCACCGAAAATGTACCAAAATTGAGCGGCACTTCGGGTGTCGCGCCGACGAGTTTGACCTCGAAAAGCGGCTTTTTTCCCGCTGCCACCAAAAATTGATTGGCCGCCGAAAACAGGTATTGCCGGTCGGCGATGGCTTGCATCACCGCAGATTCCGGGACGAGAATGGAGATTTTTTTCATGCCGCAAAGGTAAAACAATAAGTTTGACGTAAATAACCCCCAAAACTGTCATTTATGCCACTCACGCGGTGTTTTCGAGCTGCGTGTCTTTGTATCATCAATTTTATAATATTTTCCACAGTCAAAATTTTACCATTAACATCGCCGCGCGCCGCGAAAAAGTCTGGGACGTACGCTGAAACAACGCGACTTACCCAACGTGGAGGGCAGTATGGGTCAAAGGTTCGCACGCCGTAAGCGACTGGCGCGAGGGCAGCAAAATCAAGTTTCTCGGCCCCGACGGCAGCGGATGGATTAAGTAAAGCAATAAAGTTCTTTCCATTCACATTCCTAAAATTAGCACGGTTGTTATTTTTTTGCTGCTACCCATATTTTTTTTATCAAAAATCCGCAAGCCGTATATCCCCGCTGCCAATGGCTTTTCCAGCAAAATTTTGCCCTCCAAAACAGGGCCAATACTGCACAGTTGCCCCAAAAAATTCAACAATTCGTATTCCATTGGCACCTTATTCAAGCCTTCTATTGTGATAATTCTATTGCCAAAAGGTACTGGATTAGGATAGATTTTTAGTGCATCTTGATTCGCAAATGCCTCTATACCCAAAAGTGGCGTGCAAGCGGCAACGCTCACGTTTCGATGGATGTACAGATAATTCAGCAAAACCACCGCAAGGGAATTCCCAAACGCCTGTCTATTGGCAGCGTTATCGCGTATGCCTGTGTAGTTACATTCCATTTGAACGCCATTGACCGTGTTTCCGGCGGTGTAACACGTGTGGTTCGCCGTATTGTAGCCGCCGCTAAAATAATTGCTCATGGTACCGGGCGCAGGGATTTGTTGGCTCGGCACGGCGGGGTAGTTTTTATTGCCCAATAAAGTCCCCAATGCGGCTGATCCTCTAAGCAATTCGGCGTGTTGGTAATTGTTTTGGTTGTTGGCAGCGATGTTTTTGATGGAACTGTAACCAAGGTATTGCGCCGTGTTCAAGACGGAATCCGGCAGTTCCAATTCATAGTCGCGCAGCAAATAGCCCAATTCTATCCGTTGTATGGGGTGGCCATGCCCATGCAAATCCACATAAAAGATATTGTCCTCGAAAGCATCAGAAGCGATTTGTTGAGCAGTGTCAATAAAATTATGAAATTCATGCCAAGCCGTTTCTGCCGCCGCATTGCCACAGGCAGCGTCCGCGAGGTTGCGGTTGCAGTCCAATTTTGTTCTTTTGAGGTTGCAATAAATTATATGAGGGTAACAACCCGTCCTATTGAACAATGCGGTGCTTATATTATTGGCCAAATCAATAGTGTTAGCATCCGTGACAGTGGTTGGACTATTGCAAGTCCTGTCGGGAATGCCCGTTGGTGCCACTGCCCCGCCGTGCGGCACCGAAAGAACAATGGGGAGTGTGCCTTTTTGATAAGCAATATAGCGGTTGGTTCCGTAAATGACTGGCTGAGCAAGTGTGGTTTTTGCAAAGAAAAACGCGGTGAGTAAAAGTAGGTGAAATCGTAGAAATTTCATTATCTTGATTACAATAGTCCGTGAAAAGAAAGAATTTGGGAAACCCCGATGCGTCGAACATTTTTTGCCATCGAGCAAACCGGTAGATGCCAGCAAAAAAGCCCCAACGCAAAGCGATGCGACTTCCGCGCCCTGCGCATATTGCCGCAAAATCCACGGCACAAGGTTCTGATTTCTGGCTACGCCGCTCGCCATGTCGCTAAAAAATGCGGGCACGATTACAAGGTCGGTTCGGGTGAAATCCGTGATTTGTCGGTCGGTTTTCACCGAAAATGCACCAAAATTGAGCGGCACTTCGGGTGTCGCGCCGACGAGTTTGACCTCGAAAAGCGGCTTTTTTTCCGCTGCCACCAAAAATTGATTGGCCGCCGAAAACAGGTATTGCCGGTCGGCGATGGCTTGCATCACCGCAGGTTCCGGGACGAGAATGGAGATTTTTTTCATGCCGCAAAGGTAAAACAATAAGTTTGACGTAAACAACCCCTAAAACTGTCATTTATGCCACTTACGCGGTGTTTTCGGGCCGCCGTACCTTTGTTCTGTCAAGTTTGAAATTTTTTTCACAGTCAAAATTTTAAAAAAAATGACAACCGTAAATTTCAAAATAACTATCGCCGCGCCCCGCGAAAAAGTCTGGGACGTGCTTTGGAACGACGCGACCTACCCAACCTGGACGGCGGTTTGGACAGAAGGTTCACACGCCGTGAGCGACTGGCGCGAGGGCAGCAAAATCTTGTTTCTCGACCCCGATGGCAGCGGAATGTTCAGCGAGATTGTTCAAAAAACGTCCGGCGAAACCATGATTTTCAAACACCTCGGCGAGGTAAAAAACGGCCTGGAATTGCCAGAAAGTGATTGGTCGGGCGCGCTCGAACGCTATTTTCTGACCGAAACCGACGGCGCGACCGAACTGAAAGTCTCACTTGACGCAACCGCCGAATTCGCCGAATTTTTCTCAAACACCTTTCCAAAAGCCTTGCTTTTGGTCAAACAACTCGCTGAAAACTAAGCCTTTAGTAAAGAGCAGCAACATTTTTCACCGTCAAAATTTTTCAAAAAAATGACACAAATTCAATCGTACCTCGTTTTTCAATGGCAGCTGCCGCGAAGCCATGACCTTTTACCAAAACGCGCTCGGCGGCGAACTTTCACTGCAAACCATTGGCGAATCGCCCATGAGCGAACAAATGCCCGAAACCATGAAAAACGCTATCTTGCACGCCAGGTTGAGCAAAAACGGCCTCGTTTTGATGGCCTCGGATATGATGGGCGAAAAAGGTTTGATGATCGGCAACAACATTTCGATGATGCTCAATTGCGAAACCGAAGCCGAAGCGCGCGCGTTCTACGAAAAACTCGCGGCGGGCGGCGAGGCAACGCACCCGCTGGAAAACACGTTTTGGGGTGCGCTTTTAGGCGATTTACAAGACCCGTTCGGTCATCGCTGGATGGTCAATTTTCAAGCACCCGTACACGTATAAAAAATTAAAGTAATGCGAAAATTAAAACTGCAAGTACAAATGTCGGTGGACGGTTTCATCGCTGGCCCGAACGGCGAGATGGATTGGTTGACTTTTAACTGGTCTGACGACTTGGTGACGTTTGTGAGGGAACTCACTGCGTCCTTTGATACAATTATTTTGGGTAGAAAACTGGCCGAAGGCTTTATCCCTCATTGGCAAAATGCGGTCTCATATATTTGTCTTCTTCGGTTCGCTCTAAATATGGTTCAAATGGCTTTATCCCTCATTGGCAAAATGCGGTCTCATATCCGAGCAATCCGAAATACGAAGGAGGTCTTGTTTATACAAAAATGCCAAAAGTCGTTTTCACAAAAACGCTCGAAGAGTGCGAGTGGGAAAACACGGTGCTCACAAAAGGCGATCTTGTCGAAGAAATACAGCGGCTGAAATCGCAGCCGGGCAACGACATTATCGGCTATGGCGGCGCGGGTTTTGTGTCGAACCTCATCAAAAACAACTTGATTGACGACTACTTTTTATTTGTCAATCCGGTGGTTTTGGGCAGCGGGATGTCCATTTTTGGGGGTCGGGAGACGGCCTTGCTATTTAATTTGGTGTCGGCGCAAGTTTTTGACTGTGGCATCGTCGTGCAGCACTTTCAACCGAAATAATTTCTAAACAAACCGCATTTCAATCACCAATCAAAATTTTTCAACAATGAAAAAGGATAACATCATTTTCTGGATCACGACGACCCTCATTTTTCTCTTTGAGGGCGTGATGCCCGCACTCACTTTGCAGTGTGAAATGGCCAAAGAAGGCATTCGACACCTTGGCTACCCATACTATTTTGGGCCGATGCTGACGGTTTTCAAAGTGCTTGGTGCGCTGGTTTTGATTATTCCAGCCGTGCCAAAACGCGTGAAAGAATGGGTCTACGCGGGCTTTGCGATTGATTTCATCTGTGCCTCGGTGAGCATTGCTGCGGTTGATGGATTTGGGGCGATGGCTCTTTTTCCGCTGGCAGTTTTGGCAGTTTCTTACGGGTATTTTCACAAAATCGAGGCGCAAAAATCGGCGTTAGCCTAAAAAAACAAAGCGGCGCATTTTTCAAGTTTTCCAAAAACGGTGACAAATGCGCCGCTAATTTTGCAACTATCCAACCGCCCCTAAATACTTGTGATTTATGGCCTCAGCGAGGCCCAAGGTTTGTAGAAATGCACCGGATTGACATCAATTTCCGGCCTCAGCGAGGCCCAAGGTTTGTTTCAACGCCATTTTCTGCAAACATCCGATATCGCCGAAGTGGTATGGCAAAAACATTACAAGGTGGCTCGATACTTACCAAAAATGTCTTTTCAAGTATGTCTCACGAACATCCAGAGCAAAAATTAATCTACCTAAGTTTAGTATTTTATGCTGACACCTTTCCTGACAATCTGTAACTTTTGCAACTTTTCCCAAAAAATGTGTAACGCTGTCCAGTCCAATCCGCCGCATTTTTGCGGCAAGTATTTCGCTCACTATTGACCATGACTTTTGTCATTTTTTAATGTTTCAAAAGTTCAGAGATTTGCGCGATACTTTTTGTTCTGATGCAAAACATATCCGATTTCTGGGCACTCGCGCCCGCCGAAATTTTCAAAAACCTGAATTCCACGTCTGACGGCCTCGCCCAGGACGAGGCTGTTTTGCGTGAAAAAAACGGGCGAAACGAGCGAGCTGAACTGCCCCGCTGGCGGCGCGATTTGCGTTTGCTTGGCGCGCAATTTTCCAATCCATTGGTGCTTTTGCTGGCCGTCGCGGCCTTGCTTTCCGCGTTTTTGGGTGAAAAAGCGGACGTTTTCATCATTTTCGGCATCCTTTTGCTCACCGGGCTGCTCAGTTTTTTTCAGGAAAGAAACGCGGGACGCACCGTTGAAAAACTACGGCAAATGCTCGCTACCCGAAATTCGGTGCTGCGCGATGGTCATTTGTTGGAAATCGCGGGCGCATCGGTCGTGCCCGGCGACGTGGTTTTGCTCAAAGCGGGGGATCTGCTGCCCGCCGACTGCCTGATCTTGGAAGCCACCGATTTGTTTGTCAACGAAGCCGTTTTGACGGGTGAAACATTTCCAGCACCGAAAAACGCGGGCGTGGTCGCCTCCGACCTGCCGCTGGCAAAAATCACCAACGCGCTCTGGCAAGGCAGCAACGTGGCCAGTGGCACGGCTAAAGTCGTGGCCGTGCGCACCGGTGAATCCGCGCTTTTGCACGAAATCGCGGGCGATGCCGCCACCGAAGAACCCTCGGCCTATGAAAAAGGGCTGCGGCATTTTGGCTATTTTTTGCTGCAAATTACGCTGATTTTGTCGGTCGCCATCCTCGTGATCAATCTTTGGATGGGCAAACCGCTGTTTGAAACCGTGCTTTTTGCGCTCGCGCTGGCCATTGGTTTTGCACCCGAATTATTGCCCGCCATCATGACCATTTCAATGTCCGCTGGCGCGAAAAAAATGGCCGAAAAAAAGGTCGTCGTCCGAAAACTCTCCGCCATCCAGAACCTCGGGGAAGTGGACTTGCTCTGCTGCGACAAGACCGGAACGCTCACCGAGGGCGAAATCCACGTTGCCGGGACAGTGGACACGACGGGTGCGGCAAGCGAAAAAACGGCGTTGTTTGTTTGGCTCAATTCGACGCTCGAAAGCGGCTACCCCAACCCGATTGACACGGCCATTCGGCTTTTGCCAACGCCGCCGGACGCCGCACTTTTTCAAAAAGTGGATGAAATTCCGTACGATTTTTTGCGGAAACGCCTTTCAATAGTGGTGAAAAAGGACGGTGAAACAACGCTCATCACGAAAGGCGCGGTGGAAAATGTGCTGGAAATATGCAGTACCCCGGAAAGTGTCCCGGAACTCCGTTCCGGGAATGACGCGAATGACGCGGAGGCTCACACTTCCCCGGAAAGGAGTTCCGGGACACCATGGAAGGAGAAGGTTTTAGCCCAATACCTCGAATTTAGCAAACGCGGCCTGCGCACGCTCGGTGTTTGTTACAAAAAGAACGTCCCGGAAGACTGCCAAAAAGACGACGAGCGCGACATGATTTTTCTCGGTTTTGTCCTGCTTGAAGACCCTTTGAAGCCCAATATCCGCGAAACGCTCGCCGGACTGCGCACGCTTGGCGTGTCGGTCAAAATTATCACGGGCGACAATAAACACATCGCTGAAACCATTGGCGAGCAACTCGAAATCAAAAAACCACACGTTTTGACGGGCGGCGACCTGCGAAAAATGTCCGAAGAAGCCCTCGTCCGCCGTTGCCGCGACACGGTGATTTTTGCCGAAATCGAGCCAAATCAAAAGGAACGCATCATCCGCGCCTTGCAAAAAACGGGTTTCACGGTCGCGTACATGGGCGATGGCATCAACGACGTGCCAGCCCTGCGTGCCGCCGACGCGGGCATTTCGATCGCAAATGCCGTGGACGTGGCCAAAGAAGCGGCCGACATCGTGCTGCTCGAACGCGACCTCGGCGTGCTCGGCGAGGGCATCCGGCTCGGCCGCCGCGCCTTTTTCAACTCGCTGAAATACATTTATATTACGAACAGCGCGACGTTTGGCAATATGATCAGCCTCGCTGGGGCCTCGCTTTTCCTGCCCTTCATCCCGATGCTGCCGACGCAGATTTTGCTGACGAATTTCTACTCGGACTTCCCTTTTTTGGCCGTAGCGACCGACAACGTGGACGAGGAACAACTTGAACAGCCCCAGAAATGGGATTTGTCACGGCTGCGGCGGTTCATGTTTGTGTTTGGGCTGCACAGCTCGGTGTTCGATCTGGCGACTTTTTGGGTGTTTTACGCGGTTTTTAGCGTTAGTACTGAAGCGTTTCGCAGCGCGTGGTTCGTCGAATCCGTGCTCACGGAAATCCTCATTATTTATGTGGTGCGCTCGCATCGTGCATTTTGGCAGAGCAAACCCGCGCGGCATTTGGTGTGGTTTGGGCTGGCGGCGGCGGTACTGACCATTGTTACGCCATATTTACCTTTTGCCAAAATATTGGGTTTCACAGCCTTACCACTGCGGCTATTGGGGACTGCCTTGGGCATCGTGGCGGTGTATATCTTGACGGCGGATTGGCTAAAAATCTGGTTTTTCAAAAAAACTAAAACCGTTCGACCGAAAAAAATTTGAACATATTTTCAATTCCTCAATTTCTCAATTTCTCAATTCCTCAATTCCTCAATTTTCTCAATTCCTCACTTTCTCAATTCCTCAATTCCTCAATTTCTATGGCAGGAAAAGACTATTATAAAATGCTCGGCATCGAAAAAAATGCTTCCCCGGAGGCGATAAAAAAGGCGTACCGGAAATTGGCCGTCAAATATCACCCCGACAAGAATAAGGGCGATAAAAAAGCGGAGGACAAATTCAAGGAAGCCAACGAAGCCCACGGCGTGTTGAGCGACCCCGAAAAACGCAAACGTTACGACCAATTTGGTGAAAACTGGGAGCATTTGCAGCATACTGAACCAAGGGATGGGCGCGGCGGCGCGGCTTTTCAGCGACGAGGAGGCCGCCAAAAGGATGGCGGTTTTTCGTTCGATGCCGCCGATTTTGAGAACGACGGCAGTGTTGAAGAGTTGCTTCGCCGATATTTCGCCGGGCAATCTGACGGGGAAGGCAGCCCTTTTGGGCGTGGGCAAGGCGGCCAAAACCGACGCGGCATGGATGGGGAGGATCAGCAAGCGGAGGTACAGATTTCGCTCGAAGATGCCTTCCTTGGCTGCTCAAAAATGCTGCAAATCGGCGCCTCCGAACATCGTCTGGTGCTCAAAAAAGGCGTACCTGAAGGGCAACAGTTTCGGCTTCGCGGAAAAGGCCAACCGGGCAGGGGTGGCGGAACTGCGGGCGATTTGCTCGTCGGCATCCAAATCGCCCCGCACGCACGGTTCACCCGAACCAAAAACGACCTGCTCTGCAAGCAACACGTGGACCTTTGCACTGCGGTGCTGGGCGGCAAAATCCTCGTCGCAACCTTGCACGGAGACAAAATAATGACCCTGAAGCCCGGGACCCAAAACGATGCTTCGCTCAGGATGCGCGGCATGGGTATGCCCCAATACGACCACCCGGAACTGTTTGGCGACCTATACTTGGAAATCCTCGTGGACATACCAAAACAACTAAGCCCGGAGGAACATGAACTTTTCACTCAGATCGCGCAATTAAAAAATTGATAGCCAACCACTCAAGTAGTCCACAATCAATAGTCGGCAGTCCATAGTCTCACAAACCCTTGATAATAAGGTAATTAATGAAATTAAAAACTACGATTATTTCTATTTACCTACTTATACAGGTTAACTAATTAGTAGTGCATGGCACTTCTAAATAACAAGATTCAACTAATTCATCATTTATTATTATTTAAAACCATGCTCAAAGTATTTGATTACATAGACGAAATACTCGCCACTGGTGCTATGCATCAGGCCGCCCACCAGGCTAATTTGCGGTACTACGCCAGCGACCTGATGCAACATTTGGGCGAGAACGACCCCGCCCTCCGCGCAGTGGCCGTGCGCCGCGCCATGGAAGTTTGCCATGCTACGGGCATCTCTTTGGACAAAAACTTCAAAAAAGTTCATATATTTTCCGGCGAGGCTATAGAAGTGGATTGGCTGTTGTCGTCTCTGGCTTCCTATTTGTTTTTGATGAACGGCAACCCCGCTAACCCCTTGGTGGCAAAGGCGCAATTGATTGTTTTATTAAAAATGAATTCCTAAAATCTGTGAATTATGCAACTTTTTTAAAAAAATGTGTAACGCCGTAGAACATCCCTACCCCCACCTTTACACCTTGAAAAATTTTTTCGCTACACACATGGTGTTTTCTTCCGGGTTAAAACCGCTTAATCGTTTTTGCTTTCCCCATCGTTAAAACGTTGGTTTGAGAAAAAACGAAATTTGAAGACGCGAGTACAGTTTTAAAATCTTGATTATCAAGTTAACCGTACCCGCTTGGTGTTTTCTTGCGGGTTAAAATCCCCTAATTGTTTTTGTTTCAACGAAATTTGAAGACGAGAGTACAGCAATGATAATCTGTTTAATCGGGTTATATTAGGGCACAAAAATTATAAATAATTGATTTTTAAATACTTATAATTATGATTAATTTGTTGTGTAGTAGTGTAGAGAAATTTTTGTATTATTTTTTAATAATGTATATATTGTTGATTTTGTTTTGATTGGGTGGTAAATGGGTAACATCTGTTTAGCGGTCACCCCCTACCCCCCCTCAAAGGGGGAACCGTGGAGTGTACCGCGATGTGTTTGATGTACGATTTATAATTAAATAATATATGACTGTTGAAGTATCGCAGCCTCTAACCTCTAACCCCCCCTAAACCCCTCAACCTCTAAACACTAAAAAAAAATGGAACACCTGCCCAACAAACAAATCAGGCAAGTGCTATTTGTAGTACTTATTGGAGTGCTTTTCGCGCTGATTCTCTGGAACCTGCTCGGCTTCATCCCTGCGGTATTGGGCGCATACACCTTATATGTCATGCTTCGGTGGCCGCTTGAATATCTAACGGTGCGCCAGCACTGGCATAAATCTTTGGCGGCTGGCGTTTTGATGTTGGGGAGTTTGGCGCTCATCGCTTTGCCCGTTCATTTAATTTTTCAGGTACTTGGCAATCAAGTATCGGCTTTGATGCACGATCCGCAGGCCGTTTGGCAAAAAATAGAATCGGTCGCGCAGGGCATCGAAACGCGCTATGGCGTACAAATCATCACGCCCACCAACCTGAAAACAGCAACCGATTGGGCCACCGCGCAAACAGGCAACTTGATGGCTGCGACCGCCAACAGTCTGTGGCTCACAGCGGTAGCATTTTTGTTGCTCTGGTTCATGCTTGCGCGTGGGCGAGACATGGAGGCTGCCTTCCTTAATTGGCTGCCCATGCAAACCGAAAACGTACGCTTCGTGCGCAAGCAACTCAACGATCTCGTTTTTTCCAATGCCATCGGCATCCCCTTGATGGGCGCGGTGCAAGGTATTGCAGCATTGCTCGCCTATTGGGCGGTGGGCGTGCCAGATTTTGCCATGTGGGCCGCCTTGACCTTTGTGGCCGGGATGATGCCCCTTTTTGGCGCGATGTTGGCCTATATCCCTTTGGGCCTCATTTTGTTGGCGGGCGGTGACACATGGATAGCCTTGTTCGTTTTTGTCTATGGCGTGGTAGTAATCGGTTCAGTGGACAATATTGCGCGAATGTGGGTTTTGAACAAAATCTGTCACGCGCATCCTTTGGTGACGTTTTTTGGGGTACTGTTGGGGCTGAAAATGTTCGGCTTCATCGGTTTTGTGTTCGGGCCGATCCTGATTTCCCTAGTACTTTTGTTGGCGCAGATCTACGAAAAAGAGTTTAACGCAAAAGTACAAATTACCGTGGTGGTGAAAGACTAAAAGATAAATCCTTATGATCCCCGAAAATTCTCCTACTTTTACCCGAATCCAAAAAAACAAAAACAAAACGAACAATAAGGTATGAAGCTATACATCAAATACATGGTCAGCCAACGCTGTAAAATGTTGGTAAAAGACGAGTTGAAAAAACTCGGGCTGCATTTTATCATTGTGGACTTGGGCGAAATCGAGATCATGGAAGAACTTTCTGAAGCACAGCGAACCGAACTAAAAGCGGTCTTGTTGCTTTCGGGGCTGGAATTGATGGACGATAAAAAAGCCATTTTGATAGAAAAAATAAAAACGGTCATCATCGAAATGGTGCATTACGTTGATGAACTGCCCAAAGTAAACTACTCAGACTACCTCAGCGAAAAAGTACACTACGACTACACTTATTTGTCCAACATTTTCTCGGAGGTGAAAGGCATCACGATCCAGCAATACATCATCGTCCAAAAAATAGAACGGGTAAAAGAACTGCTCTTGTACGAGGAATTGAACCTGACGGAGATTTCCTACAAGATGAATTACAGCAGTGTCGCGCATTTGTCCAACCAATTCAAAAAAATAACGGGCCTCACGCCCTCGCATTTCAAACAATTGAAGGACAGCAAGAGAAGCCCCATCGAGGAAATTTAATGGTTAATGGTTAATAAATATAATGACGAATCAGGAAATGCAACAAAAGGCCAATTTTAATCGCTTGGTTGAATTCGCAAAAAAGGGAACGCTTCCCGCAATCATCGTCGATTCCTCCGATCTGGCCATAAAAGCCAAGACATTGGATGGGACCATCACATCGTGGAATCATGGTGCGGAGAAGATTTATGGCTATGGGGAATCGGAAATCATTGGCAAAAACATCAGTATGCTCATCCCGCCCAACCAATCCACTGAAATGATTGACTTATTGAAGCAAGTGGGCAAAGGGATCATCGTGCAGCATTACGAAACCAAGCGCATCCGAAAAGACGGCATGGTCATCACCGTGTCGCTTTCCCTTTCGCCGATAAAGGACGAGCATGGTATGTTGATCGGGGTCGCCATATTGTCAAGGGATATTTCAGATTTGATTATCGCCAATAATGAACTCGCCTTTCAGGACAAAGAAAAAGGGAAACGAGCCGATGAATTGCTCATCGCGAACAAGGAACTCGCTTTCCAAAATGAAGAAAAAGAGAAAAGAGCAGACGAATTGATCGTTGCAAATAAAGAACTTTTGTTCCAAAACGCAGAAAAGGAAAAAAGGGCAAACGAGCTGATCATTGCAAATAAAGAACTCTTGTTCCAAAACGCAGAAAAGGAAAAACGAGCCGACGAACTCGGCATTGCAAATAAGGAACTCGCTTTCCAAAACGCGGAAAAAGAAAAACGAGCCGATGAACTCGGCATTGCAAATAAGGAACTCGCTTTCCAAAACGCGGAAAAGGAAAAACGAGCCGACGAACTCGGCATTGCAAACATAGAACTCGCTTTCCAAAACGCGGAAAAGGAAAAACGAGCCGATGAACTCGGCATTGCAAACAAGGAACTCGCTTTCCAAAACGCGGAAAAGGAAAAACGAGCCGACGAACTCGGCATTGCAAACAGGGAACTCGCTTTCCAAAACGCGGAAAAGGAAAAACGAGCCGACGAACTCGGCATTGCAAACATGGAACTCGCTTTCCAAAACGCGGAAAAGGAAAAACGAGCCGACGAACTCGGCATTGCAAACATAGAACTCGCTTTCCAAAACGCGGAAAAGGAAAAACGAGCCGATGAACTCGGCATTGCAAATAAGGAACTCGCTTTCCAAAACGCGGAAAAGGAAAAACGAGCCGAAGAACTCGGCATTGCAAACATAGAACTCGCTTTCCAAAACGCGGAAAAGGAAAAACGAGCCGACGAACTCGGCATTGCAAACAAGGAACTCGCTTTCCAAAACGCGGAAAAGGAAAAACGAGC
>Ga0209490_10000813_pt1 | contig 31004 bp, 19 predicted proteins | sample MAT06_FD_187209 | JGI IMG/M metagenome (GOLD analysis project Ga0209490, IMG submission 187209) | Freshwater microbial communities from Lake Fryxell liftoff mats and glacier meltwater in Antarctica - MAT-06 (SPAdes) (version 2) | ecosystem: Environmental > Aquatic > Freshwater > Ice > Liftoff...
AGTACTGCTGTATGTATTCTGTTTGAAAGTAAGCATCGGTGAGTTTGTTCTCTTTGATTGCCAGCCAGCCAGAAACTACTGCCTCAACCACGGTGGCTCCAGATTCATCTGCCAAAGGTTGATAAATTAAAACTCGATCGCTATGGAGAATTTTTTGTACCTCTGTAACAGTGATTTGGAGAATTTCTTTGATTTGCAAAGACTGACGAATCTTAAGGGTAATTTCAGTAAATAGTTGCGATCGCAAATTTTGGCGCTGGAGTTCATCTTCTGCTTGCTTGCGTTCAATAAACTGCCCTACTTGCTCACCAATAGAATTCATCACTTTTGCCAAATCTGGGTCAGGTTGCTGAATTTCATGGCTAAAGCAGGTAATGACACCAAGAATGTTTTTACCACTACGGATCGGAAAACCAAAAGCTCCATGCAGTTCTACTTGTCCAGCGATTTGAGAGCGGACAAAATCGTTATCTTTAACTACATCAGTCATCCAAACAGGTTCGCCACTCGCCCATACACGACCAGGTAGGCCAATTCCTGGTGCAAAGGTGATCTGCTGACTGAAGATTTCAAATTCTTGCATTTTGGAAGATATTTTATACCAAGAATTTAGTAGCCGCAGTAGATTTGCTTGCTGATCTACCATCCAAATTTCACTTAAATCCCATCCCAAACTCTCGCAGATTCCTTGGAGGATTTGGGGCATAGCTTGATTAATTGTTGTGGACTCTGCTAAGACGCGCGTTGTAGAATACTGGGCTTTGAGATGCTGTTCTGCTCGTTTGCGTAAGCGAAGCTCGTCGTAGACATCGCTGATGTCTACACCTGTGCTAACAATGTATTCAATACTACCATTTTCGTCTTGCAAAATAGTGTTAGCCCATGAAATTAGCCGCCGACTGCCATCCTTTGCTACCCAATAGTTTTCGTATTCTTTGGGCGCTTCACCAATTCGCAACTGCTCAAAAACTGCTTTAACCGGTTCTATCTCTTCAGGAAGTAAAAACAAGTTCCAGAAATGCCTTCCTCTCACCTCATCAAATGAGTAACCAGTTGTTTGTTCACAAGCTTGATTGAAGCGAACGATTTGCCCTTGTGTGTCCAGAACTATTACCAAAGCGCTGGCTGTATCAAGGACTGCTGAGATAAAGTTGCGTTCTTGGTTGAGTGTTTCCTCTGTTAATTTACGTTCTTTTACCTCACGAGAAATCAAGTAGTAGACTATAGCCAGAATGATAAAACTTAGGCAAATAGCGATCGCAAGTGTCAAAACCGTCTTGTTAGCACTGGTTCTTGCAGCTTGTGACTGCTGTTGAAGCAACCTTCTATCCTCAGTCTCAATATCATGGATGACCTTGCGGATATCATCCATGAGATATTTTCCCTGATTTGTCTGGATTACCTGCAACGCTGCGTCAAATCCCTGATTTTGACGCAGGTATATAGTCTGCTTGAGTATGGCAAGTTTTGCAGCTATCAGAGATTCAAGGGTGGCAAACTGCTTTTCTTGGCTAGGTTGATCTGTGATTAAATTCTTCAGTTCTACAATTTCTCGATCAATGTTTGCAACTGCTGCTTGATAAGGTTCCAGATAAATTTCTTGCCCAGTGAGGATATAACCACCTTGTCCAGTTTCAGCATCCTTCATCTCGGACAGTAATTCTTCCAGTTTATTGATTTTTCCTTGGGTTTTTTGTACCTGATTACTAGTATCAATCAATAAACGTGTATTTTGATAAGAAATTACACCAATCAAAACTAAAATTGCTGATGCTAACCCAAACCCAACCGCTACTTTTTTAAAAAATTGTTTGCGTCCCTTCTGTGCCTGTTTGCGTGGATGACTCGCCAATACTAAACTTGCTAAGTTGCGCCGCATTTCTAGTTGCTTGATTACCTGGCGACCAATGATTCGTAACGCTTCAACTTGTTCTGGCGAGAGGTTTCTTGGTACACGGTCAATTACACAAAGCGTTCCTAGTGCATATCCTTCTGGGTTAGTTATGGGTACACCAGCATAAAACCGAACATTTGGATCAGAGGTAACTAGCGGGTTTGTCGCAAACCTTTCGTCAAGTGTGGCATCAGGCACAATAAAAACTTCAGGTTGCAGAATAGCATGGGCGCAGAATGCCAAATCTCGCGGTGTTTCTAGAGCTTCCATTCCAACTTTAGACTTGAACCACTGGCGATCGCTATCAACTAAACTGATTAAAGCAATGGGAGTTCCACAAATATATGAGGCTAGACCGGTAAGATCGTCAAAGGCAGCTTCCGAGCGAGTATCGAGAATCTTATACTCCAAAAGAGATTCGATTCGCTGTTCTTCATTATCAGGTAATGGTGCTTTCATTTTTAAGCCTTATACCATTTTGGATTTTAGATTTTAGATTATTTATTGGGTTTACCTTCTGCTTCCTAAAATTTCACCCGCAACTGTCCTGCCAAGGAATTACCACCGTAGGCACTTCCCCCAGTTTCTTGATTGCGGACATTACTAAAGGTATAGCCAAGGTCTGCCTCTACATCAGGTGAAAACTTTACCGTACAGCGCGTTTGATAGGTATTGGCATTGTCAAATTCTCCGTTAAGTCGTTGCTGTCCTAAGTTGGCAGCGAGGCGACACCGTAAAAAATTAGCAATATCTCCTTCCCAACCGACCTCAGCGTTGTAAACTAGAAAATCTGATGGGGAAAAATAGCCACTTGTGCGTTCTAAATTGCGATCGAAATTCCAAGTGAATAAGTTAGCTGCCAGAGAAAACTGTCCGAACTTGCGCTCTAGCCGACTAAATGACTGCACCTCAGAATTACCATCGTTGTAACTACCCAAACGCAATGATGAAAAGAAACTGGTTTTACGGTCAATCTGCCAGTATAAATCAGGCCCAAATCGCCAAGCAGTAATTTGATTTTCTAAAGTTCGGGCGTTGGATTTATAAGGCCCTTGTTCTAAATTACCTGATAGTACTACTGCCGATAGCAATTGACCTGATGACGAAACTCGCGGTGGCGCAATGGGAACCTCCACCTTTGCATTGAGATTAATAGCTGTAGGTAAACGATTAAAGATATCGACTCCGGCTGCTGTTTGCAGAGTTGCTTTCCCAATTTTTCCTTGCCATCCAACTTGCAAGGGAAAATTTGTAATTGATTCAACACCGCGTTGCTCAAATAAGTTAAAACCCGTCTTGAAAAATATTTTATTGCCATTACTCAATCGAAACTGAGCCGTTGGTTCAAAAAATAAATTGGTTTGGCCAAAGTTATCTGTGTCATAGCGATAGTCCGTATGAATGCTTTCCAAAACTGCATCCGGCGTTCTTGGCTCGGTGGAAGTTTTTGGCGGGCTAGAATTTTGCGGTGCTTCAGTGGAAGTTTTTGGTGGGCTAGAATTTTGCGGTGCTTCGGTGGAAGTTTTTGGCGGTAATTGCAAATCAGGATTGAAGTTTTCAGGTGCCGCTATCAAAATAGGTGTTGGTTCAGGATTTACTTTGGTAACTCCCTCAGTGAATTCTGAAAGTGATTTCCAGGTCTGATGTGCTTGGGCAGCTTGTAACTTAGCTTCCGAGAATGTCCAAATCCCTATGCTACAAATTACTCCCAATTGAAGTTGTAGGCATCCCCAAATCAACCTAGTGAGCAAACTATGTCGAGAAATAAAGAGATAAAGTACAAAACTATCTGCCATAGGTCGATACTGTAGTTGTAAATAAAAAACTTGCCGCCAAATAGTTTTCTGGCTGCTAGCTTGTGTATTCGCAGCAATTCTAAATTTGGCTTTCTAAGAGGAATTGGCTAGACAAATGGGGTCAAATTCATTTAGTATGAAAGAAATCAAATGCCGCCACGAATCAAAAATAAAGTAGGTAGTTAAGGTACGCAAATCATTAAAGAATCGTTTGCGAGTACCCAAAAGAGAGCGAATCTGTTGATAAGATAGGTCAGCCAAATGTAAGGCCGTGTGAAACAAAAAAGCCAAGAGGTTTAAAGTCAGCAAAAATGAAGCCAAATGTTGTTTGCGTAGTTTCACTAAATACATTCTTCCCAACTTTGAAATACAACTAACACCCAGAAGTCCACCTGACCAAAGAGGCAGGGGAGCAGGGGGCAGGGGGAGAAAGATTCTGGAATTCCCCAGCAATCAAGGGTTTCAAGCCCCTAAATTTATTTATGCCCGAATCTTAAATATTTATTTCGATAGCGCAGCGTTAGCGAGTCAGACGCTCCTACGTCGCTAACGCTACGCTATCGAGCGTCGATGCGTAGCACGAGAAATAATGCGTCCGTTTTCAAGCCCCTAAATTTATTTATGGGGTTCTCCCCCTTGCTCCCTGCTCCCTGCCTCTTTGGTCAAGTGAGCAATCGTACCGAAAGTTACGTTAAGGCTGTAAGCCTTGCTGTATAAGGATTCTATTAATCGATATTTTGGGCAAAATACAAACTTCTTCCGTATACAGTCCCTGTTTAAGGAAACAGTATAGAAAATTTCCGTATAGTTCACCCTGATGTCCAGAATTTTTCCGAATATCATTGGCTACCGCTACTTAACTGATTCAATACATCTTTATTTCTGAATATAGCTGTACAGATGTGCTATGACGTTGCTAACCCCTAATTCCTTTTTTGCACATGTTATACAAGCACCATCAACAAAAGCTGTTGAGATGGATTGCATTGTTCCTAGTTGGAACATTTTTACAATTTTTATTCTATATACCAATACGTAGTTTGGCAGAGAATTCTAATATTGCTGGTGATTCCAATAGCTGTAGCAATATTACAGCCCCGCTCACACCAGAAGAACAAACTTATGCTCGCGGTGCTTGGCAGTATTTTGTCAAAAACTATCAGCCAGTAACGGGATTTACCAATTCTACTGGGGGTTATCCTTCAGGTACACTCTGGGATATGGGTAATTACCTGATGGCATTGAATGCTGCACGCTGGTTGAATATTACTGACCAAAAAGATTTTGATACTCGTCTCAACAAATTTTTAACGACTCTCAGTAGCTTGAAGTTATTTGAGGATGCTTTGCCAAATAAAGTCTATAACGCAGCTAACGGACAAATGGTTGATTATGGCAACAATCCCGTTGAACGGGGTCTTGGTTGGTCTGCTTTGGATGTTGGGCGAATCTTGGCGGCGTTTGATGTTATCCGTACCTGTCATCCCCAATATAATGATTGGCTTAAAGGAATTGTAACAAAGTGGCAAGTGGCGCGATCGCTCAAAGATGGACAACTTTTTGGCGCTACTGTTCTCCCAGATAACAAAACGTTACTGGTGCAAGAAGGACGACTTGGCTACGAAGAATACGGCGCTAGGGGTTATGAACTTTGGGGTTTTGCAGCACCCAAGGCTATTGCTTTAGAACCGTTTAAGTTAGTCGAAATAAATGGTGTGCAAATTCCCGTTGATAGCCGTGACTTTCAAAGCACCAACGCTAATAATTACGTTGTTAGTGAGTCTTATATCCTTGAGGGGATTGAGTTTGGTTTGCAAGGTGAGTTAGCTGATTTTGCTGCCAGGGTTTTAGATGTGCAAAAACGGCGTTACGATACCACAGGGCAGTTAACTGCTGTTACAGAAGATAATATCGACCAAGCGCCTTATTTTCTTTACAACACCGTCTACGCCAACGGTACAAACTGGGCAACAATTACCGATACCAATCAACCTTATCCCCAATTTCGCAGCATCAGCACTAAAGCAGCTTTTGGCTGGCGCTATCTTTTTCCAGATAATGCTTATGCTCAAAAACTTTTTGATGCAGTCAAGGATCTTCGCAGCCCTGATGATAGTGGTTATTATGCTGGGATTTATGAAGAATCAAAACAACCCAATAAAGCTTTGACAGGTAATACTAATGGGCTGATTTTGGAGATTTTATACTACAAAGCTAAGGGAAATCACCCTTTAATTGCTTCTGGTTCTGCGAGTGTGTCTACTGGTAAGCCCAGTGAAAATGCTTCTGCTGCAACACCTTCAAATCAAGGGAATTCTACTTCTGCAAGTGTATCTACTGACAAGCCCAGTCAAAAGGCTCCTCTGGTAACATGCTCAAATCAACCAAATTCTACTGTTACGACTCCTACCCCAACTCCTGCGGATTCTTCTAAAATCACTGAAGTGGTCGTTGCACCTATTCCACCGGTGGGTAGCGCCCAGTCATCATGTAACCTGAAACTAAATCGCTCGCTGACGGTGATTGAACGGCGTTATGCAGAGGCGGCTTGGCGATATTTTCAAGCGAATTATCATTCCAAGAGTGGGCTAATTGACGATCGCAGTGATTTCAAAGGTGCAACTCTCTGGGGCTTAGGAGATTATCTCGCAGCAATCTATGCAGCGCGATCGCTTGATATAATTACTCCCAAGGAATTTGACCAACGCACCCGACATCTGTTAGCAGCCTTGACAAAGTTACCGTTGTTTGGTTTAGAATTGCCCGGTCGAGGTTATGATACGCGATCGCTCCAACCAATAGATTATGGTGGAAATCCAGCCCCAGAAGGTAACGGCTGGTCAGCTTTAGATTTAGGGAGAATGCTGGCAGCGCTTTACAATTTAAAAAGCTGTCATCCAGAATACACGGCTGCGGTAGATAAAATTGTCCTAGATTGGTCATACTTGCGTGTGGTGCGCGATGGTATTCTCTCCAGTGCGATCGTTACCAAAGAGCAAGAGGGGCGATCGCAGATCCGTGTCAACCCGGAAACCCGTTTGGGGTATGAAGAATATGCAGCCCGTGCTTTTCAATTATGGGGATTTAATGTTGAACATTCTGCTGTTGGTGGTGAATATCAAACTGTTTCAGTAGAGGGAGTAAAAGTACCAATTCAACGCCACCGCACAGATACCAACTCCAAAGTTAACCAATACACAGTTAGCAATCCTTTCTTACTCTATGCGCTGGAGTTTGGATTAGATCCACAAATGCGATCGCTTTTTGAGCCAATTTTCCAGGCGCAAGCTGAACGTTACCGTCGCACCGGCACCCTCACAGCCTCAGCTACCACCTTGATCGATCGTAAGCCTTACACTGTCAATAGCACAATTACCGGAAAAGGTGAGTCTTGGGTAGCTTTAGGAGATGATGGACAAACTGTAGCAAAGGGGCGATTAGTAAGTACAGCAGTTGCTTTTGCCTATCATGCTCTGCTTCCAGAAAACAAGTATAGTCAAGATTTACTACAAGGAACGACTGACTTATATAACCCATTAGCCGGATTTTATGAGGGTTTTTATGAAACCACAGGTAAAACGGCAGTTGGTTTCACCAGCAGCACCAACAGTATGATTTTGCAATCCTTGCTGTACAAGGTGATAAATCAACAACCTCTAATTCGTCCCACCAATAATATGAAATCTCCTTGGTGGCAAGAAGTTGCTCAGGGAAATTCTGGGCGAGGTTTACCCAACGCTGCTACACAACAAACCAAGTTAATTTCTGATAGTTCTGGAAGTTACTGGGTTTCAGGTAGTAACTGACACTGAGATCGACAAACGCAGGGATAAGATATGTCCCTGCGTCTTTTTTTTACCAACTCTATTAATAGGTCAATACAGTTCAGTTAAGAAGAATAGTAGGTTGGGTTGAGCGACAGCGAAACCCAACAAAGCCTTGATAATGTAGGGTTTCGTTCCTCAACCCAACCTACGCCAGTTTTAGTTTTTAGCCTTAACTGAACCGCATTGATTAATAGGTTGTTAATAATGAATTCAATTAGGGAATACTTATTCTGAGGGAATGTAGATGAGTTAAATAGAACAAAGGTGATTTTGCAATCGATGTTGTGTGTAACGATAAATCAGCAATATTGGGATCTCATCCACTCATACATAATTTATACTGAATTCTGACTCCTGAATTCTTCATTCTTCTTGATAAAATCCTAAATCTAAGATACTACTCAGATGACTTCAGTTTCTATTAGTGATAATTCCTCAAACTTCTCTGGTAACAGTCGCTCATCACTCAAAAAAAGGACGCTGTTATTTCGTTACTTAGCAGAAATAAATTTAATTTTTGGGATCTGGTATTTGCAATGGCGCATCACCCATTCCATTAATTTTGATGCACTCTGGATCTCTATTCCTTTGTTAATAGCAGAAATTTATAGTTATTTCGGCGGCGTAATGTTTGTAATTGGCTTGTGGCGTCCTTTAGTGCGACAGGTTAAGTCTCTCGACCAGATGACCCCACCCATACCCAGATCCGACTGGCCAACAGTGGATGTATTTGTGACGTGCTACAACGAACCACCGGAAATTGTAGAAAAAACTACTAAAGCTGCTCTGGCAATGGATTATCCGCCAACTAAGTTACGTGTTTATATCTTAGATGATGGTAACTCGGCTGATATGCGGGCTATGACAGAAAGATTATGTATTGAAGATTTGCAGTCACCAAAACTACAACAAGAAGCAAATCGGATTGATGTAGAACACTCTTATTTGTTGGAACGCCTGAAGCAACTGGAAAATCTCACACCTAAGACTGAAGCCGCAGAACAATGGTTGCAAACATCATCAGAAGCAGTGGCTAACGAGTTGACTACCAAATTTGTACAAAGTCTACGACAGTTTATTCTTTGGCTACCTCCGACCGATCAAAGTATTAGCCATCGCCTCACTACCGAACGCAAAGCCTTAGAAGAAGCTATTCGCAAGAAAGAACTGGAACTTGTGGAACTCTCCCGATTTCGTTACATTGCTCGTCCCAAAACACCTGGCGTAGCCCATCATGCTAAAGCAGGAAACATCAATTATGCAATTTTTTCGGGAGAAACGGCAGGAAATTTTATTGTTACTTTAGATGCCGACCACATTCCCAAGCCAAATTTTCTTAAGCGAGTTTTGCCTTATTTCTACACCTATAATCTTTCAACCGGAAAATACGACCAGAATCAAATTGCTTTTGTCCAGACTCGCCAGGATTTTTACAATATTCCTCCAGGCGATCCTTTTGGACATCGAGCAAATTTATTTTATGGGCCACTTCAACAAGGGAAAGATGGCATGAATGCAGCTTTCTATACAGGCACAAATGCGATATTGAGACGTGAGGCATTAGTGAGTGTCGGACTGCAAAATTTTGCTGATGAATTTGCCAAAGATGAAAAACGTTTAGATGAATTTGATTTAGTTGGTGGAGTATCAAGTAATAGCATTACAGAAGATATGAACACAGCTATGCGTCTGCACAGTGCTGGCTGGAAATCAATTTATCACAATGAACTTTTAGCAGAAGGTTTAGCACCAGATGACTTAAGTTCTACTCTGAAACAGCGACTACGCTGGGCACAAGGAACTATCCAAGTGCTAGTTAGGGAAAATCCACTAACAAAATCAGGGTTAACAGTTTGGCAGAGGTTGCAATATTTCAAGACGATGTATAGTTATTTCTCTGGTTTTGCAACTCTGGTTTTTATTTCTTGTCCAATTATCTATTTTTTTGCGGACATTGTTCCAGTTAAAACCTACGGGTTCGACTTTGCTATCCACTTTTTACCAGCTTTCATTATCAACCGGCTCACATTCTTAGCAGCTACCTGGGGTATTCCAGCTACAGAAGTTTGGCGTTCTGAACAATATGCGATCGCATTATTCCCGTTGCTAATCCAAGCCGTATGGAGTGTGTTTACAGGACAAAAAATCAATTTTGAAGTCACACCTAAGCAAAGGCAATCTGGTATTTATCTCCGGCTGGTTTGGCCACAGCTAGTTGTCTTTATCCTCACTATTTTGGGGATATTATGGAGCCTTTACCGCTTTGCAATTGGTCATCTAAATAATCCTTGGGTTCACCTACTCAATGGTGGATGGGCTATATATAACTTGTTACTTTTATCGGCCATCATCCGTGCATCTGTTTGGCAACCTCCGAAAGAAGCCTAAGAGAATGTTTGAAAAGTCTTTGGCAAATAGAATGATGCCTCCGGCACGCCTGCCGTAGGATGCCCAAAGGGCTGTAGGGCGAATGCTACTACACATTAAAGGTACACATCATCAAGAATTAGACTTTGAATAAAAGTAAAAAATAGTTTAATATTTTTAAGTTAAAATACTGAATTATTCCGAATTTTCCCGATAAAGCCTATCTAATTTTCACCAATTATATGTGTAAAATTATACAAAAAATATAGGTTATTGATTAACATAGATTTACACACAATCAATTCAAGAATATGAAAAAATTTCTAGGTGATTTAATGGTTTCTAGTCTAGTAGGACTAGGAGCATTCTCTACCGTTAACAAAGCTGAAGCCGCATCCCTGACAATCGATCCTACATACACCTTTTTGAAAACCTACAGTGACGCAACTTATTACCAAGGTGTGAATACTGTTGCTGGTAACACTAAAGCCATATCCCTAGCAGATTTGGGTTTGAAAGGTGGGGACTCCATCAACCTGAATATTTCTGGTATGTTTAACACGAGTGTTTGGAATCCAGGTCAAACGAACGACATGACGATCGGGGTATTCAGTACCTCAGATCAGCTCCTTGATACATCTTCTGAAAAACGTGTGGTTGATAGTGTAGCCCTCAATCAGCAAGACGCCAATCAATATAGCTACACTCCGAACACCTGGACTTCTAACACTTTGTTTGATTCTACCGCCTTCCCAGACTCTACCTTTGACTCTGGCAAAAATGCTTATATGTGTAATGGTGCAAACTTGAGTGATCCTAACAGAACCTGCGGTCAACAAACATTTTTTGATGGTGTTTTTGGTATCTTCCGTGAGACGACACTTACGATTCCCACCACGGCTAAGTTTTTGTTCTTGGCTGTGAACGATATTTTCTATAGTGACAATACTGGAAACATATTGGTAAACATTGACAAAACAGGAACTGTGGATAATCAGGCTTCAGTCCCAGAACCTAATGCTGTTTTTGGTGTGCTGGCAACGATCGCACTAGCATTGAAAATGAAACGCAAGCAACAAACTGCAAAATAGCTACAGTTGACTGTTGACGGTTAATAGAAAACTTTAGACATAAAGTAAACACTACGCTAAGGATTTGATTTGTGAAAATTGAGAGGCTCAGATCCCCGACTTCTTTGAGAAGTCGGGGATCTTGTTGTTCACGAATGATTTAGGATTGTTATATCTATTACGGTTTACATTAGAACAATGCCAAAATAGAAATATATAATTATCAAGCAAAATAATCGGAAAAGAAAAACCATGAAGTTGAGTGTAACAGTACTAGAGCTATCTGGAATATTAGATGGTATTAGAGGTAATGAATTACGTCGTGAAGTTGGCAACAGTGTGGCCAATGGAGCCGATATTTTGTTGCTTGATCTTAAAGAAGTAAAGTTTATTGATAGCTCTGGTTTAGGTGCTTTAGTCTCAGCAATGCAAATGGCGCGAAATGCTAATACTAAACTTTTTATCTGTTCGATTAGCGATCAAGTCAGGATGTTATTTGAGCCGATACCTAAAATGGATAGAATTTTTCAAACCTTTGCTGACCAGGATGAATTCAATCGCCAAGTATTGGCAAGACAGTAAGTTGCTAAACAATACAAAAATTGACTATCCTAACCAAAATTAACTTTTACCAAAGATAAATCATCATCAAGATTATTTTGAGCATTTAAGGTGAGAATCTTCGCTAATAGTTGATAGAGGTTAGAGGTATCTTCTAGGCTATATTTAGTTAGTAAGTCGATGAAAGCATCAATACCCCAAATTTCCTCATCTGACTGATTAATTTCATAAGCACCATCACTAAAGATATATAAAGTGCTGTTTTCTTCAATCTCAAAAATAGCATCTTCAAATTGGACTTTAGGTAAAAAGCCAATTGATTAATCACCCTATAGGCTTGAGCATGATCAGATGCACCAACTTTAATTAATCCAGTTTGCTCCTCAAATTCTAACTTCCAATTATTTTTTATCCGCAAAACAAAATATTTGTTTTATTGGACTAATTCTTGGATAAATTTTAATCCAGCAAAACCTCTATCCATGTTTAGTCTTGTAAATAAATCTCGCATACTTGTTAAGCTGTTATCCATCACATAAGATAGCCAGCACTCAAAGAACAGACGACTGTTCAATACTGGATAATCTTTTTTTGGCAGTCGTTTCAGGATATCTTTGACAACTTTGGGAAATCAATTTATAATCACTGTTAAACTAAAATATTTTAATCCTTCGCCCAAAATCTAACATATTTTGGGCTGTTTTTATCGGCTTTTTCTTAACATTCAACACTTCTGACTAATAACAATAGCTTATTTAATGCCATCATAATCATCTCAGCAAACTTTTTAAATATTTCTATTTGATTATGACTTAAATCCCATTGCTATAGACATGAGCATCCTTGGAAGCGATCGCAGCAAAAAATTCCTGGTTAATATAAATCATTAAAAAGGGATTTGTTGACCAACTCTTTTACCCACCTTGAAAGGGCTAGTCCTAATTTATATAAAAAGCAGTGGTTAAATTTATATGAAACCACTGCTGTTTATTCTAATAGATAAATAGTGCCTACCCTAAGTTGATGTTATTTCGCCTTATGAGCTTGGTTGCTGATCGGGAAACATACATTTATCAGAGTCACAACCACTAGGGCCAGCCTCTGACATTTCGCCTAAATCATAGCGGCTTAAGACTGCACAGAAATCATCTGTTTTCCGCCGTGCTTTCACCTCTTGATTCAAGCGATCGTAGGTTGGTTTTTCTATTGGCTCAAATGGCAAACGTGGGAATGATTGCAGGTCATCAAAACGAGCTAAAAGGGCTGCTGAAATATATCCATGATCGTTCTGAATAGTTTCATAAATCCTCTGTCCCAAAGGTTCGATTTCATCAGAACGCAGTTCCAAAGTAGCTGATGTGTTGTGAGTCACGTACCAACGTTGAACCTGGAGGACAAAATCAAATTGAGCTAATACTGAAAACTTAGAAACATCAATTTCATCAGCCCCTGGTAAATCAGCCCAAGATACAGAAACAGGGATTTCTACTAACCACTCACTCACGCGTGAATCAAAGGGATCGTTGAGCAAATTGCCCTGTTCATCTTTGTCTGATTGAGAGGGAATGACGTTGTAACCGTAGTCAATACATGCTAAGGCTACTGGGTCATTTTTGCCGAAGGTGATGCGGCGAATAAATCTTTGTGCCTTGGGGGGATGCCATCCTGAGCTAGCATTAGTTAACAAAGCCTTAGTACCACTGGGTTGGACTGTGGTACAGCGATTTGGGCGTTTGAGATTGTGGCGATCGCAATAATCCCAAACTACTCGATGTACAATATCTTTCCAGGAAGTTAGATATTTTTCTTCCTCACGCTTAAAAGCTAATCCTTGTGGAGTTGCAGGTCTTCCTGCTTCCCACCAGCGCAGCCAATCAACACCAAAAGCATGGACAAAGAAATCAAATAAACCTGTAAAAGAAACTCCTACAATCGGGTCTAATTCACGGCTGTATTGATAGCGTGGTTCCAGGAATTTGTGATTTAAAAGTGCTGCTACAGATAGCGCCCCAGCAGTGAAAGCTTCTTCTTGTTCCTTGTAGTTATATGGGTCGATTTGATTAAGGTGAACCTCAGACAAATTACAGTTGCCAGTTAGGGTATTACCAAATACTCCTTTATGATGTTCCGGTTCATTGAAGCAATAAGTATCGTGTAAACCTGGCAATTCTTCCACACCTTGGACTATTTGCCATTTACCTTTGTATTTGGCGTCACACCCTTTGCTCACATCCAAATGCTGGCAAGGAATTTGCCCACAGTCAGTTATTTGCAAGTAATACAAATCTTGACTGCGAACACCATAATTAGTTACTGATCCTTTATGAGCTAAAAGATTTAAAGAAGAACGGATACCGCATTTAGTTAGTAATAACTGTACTCGATATGCACGTTCGTAATCAGAGAGATAAATCCTAATGCCATTGTTATGTGTATTGGTGCCATCTGTATCCGCTAAACCGGCGATAAATTGCAAAATTGCTTGGCGATTCCAACTAGCAATTACATTCAGTGACTCTGGATTTGTTTTTAAACTCTTTAAAAATTCTCCAGAAAAACCTAAGTCTGTTACATCTGTAAAAGTCGGTAAGTAGTCATAATTTCTTTCAGGAGACTTACTTCCGATTACAGATAAAGCTGCTTTCTGTTCGTAGAGTCTAATTTTGGCATTACCATTTTGGTCTGTAGTTCCATCTCCTACACCTATCCCCAAAGTATAGGCATAACTTGGATTGATATTTAATCCATCTTCATACTGAATAGTAAAAGGCTCAGTATGAATGGCATATCTACTAACATCCATCAAATCCTTAGTTTGCACTTCTTTGTATTCTTTATCAAATCTATCTTTGACAAAGAAGCGATGATATTCGGTTGCATCCAAGTAAGTACCATCTGCAAATTTGACTCGATACAGCTTGCGTTCACTACCAGTTTTAAAAGGTGTTACTTGGCTCCATTTTTGACCATTCCAAATCTCAATTTCATCTGCGATAACATCTTTGATTTTATGTATTCCATCTTTAGTGATGAGTAAGGTATCACCACTCACGCAGTGGAAGTTAGCGCCTACTATTTCCCCGCATGGATTTAAAGCATATCGCTGCAAACGATGTTCTAGCTCATTAGCATCAATATTTGGATAACGTTCTTTTAACCACTGTTTTGCTGTTCCTTGTTCATAAGCTTGTAAAAACTCAACTTTCAAAGCTTGTGTTGGCAGCAAATCAATGTTCGATCGCGCTACGGCTTCACCAGCCCATTGAATCGCTCCCTCGCCGCTATAATACTGTTTGCGGACAGCACCAATACATTCTTCTAAGGTTGGCTTGCGGTGAAAAACTCTGGTATGATTTGCCATCCTGAGTGCATCGCGTTCTGGATCAATTCGCCAGTTGCCACTTTCATCTTGCTGCCATAAATTATCTTTGGCATCAGCAAACAAACTATCTTCGCTAGAACCTTGCCTCATGCCAGCACTATTGTGTGTCAGATAGCCATCACAATAGAAACAATGAGCTTCTTCGACTTCAATATCGTAAGTGTGGACATGATCGTAACTGCCCAGTCCTTTAACAGTGACTGGAATATCTAGCGAGATATCAGCTTCAACGATATAGCGTTCATAATTAGCATCAACAGTGCGAGATCCTTGAAATCCCATATCTCGCATTTCGCTATAGCTGTAAGCTTCCCGCATGATTGCACCAGGGACGGTGAAACCATACATCTTCAATCTCTCTTTCACACACCCTTTAACTGAGTGAGGTGCAATAAGGGCGTTATAACGCTCTTTGAAGGCTGGAATTGTGAGATTGTACTTAACTTGCCATCCCGACTGTTGTGGATGCGTAATGCTAATTCTGCCAGCGATCGCCAAACTGGATAAAACCGCACTAACTTGTCTAATAAATGACCGATAGACTGAGGTAACTAAGTGAGGAGGTCGGTTATTCACAGCACCATCACTGTCCATTAATCCAGCTAGGTAAGCCGCCCTGATATCTACTGAACCCTGCAAAATAAAACTAGGAATTGCTAGGGAAATATTAGGCTGCTTGATGTAGCGATGGAAGTACTCAGCTAATCGAATAGATGAACAGATTGATTTGGCAGTATTTTCACCCTTGATGATGCCATGAGTAGCAGTCAATCCAAATAAAGCTAAAGTAGCATCTATTTTGGCTTGAACTCTAGCTGTGAGTTCCGTATCTAAGCTGTTCATTGCCCATTCAACGCGGCCATAAGGCTTATCATACTTATTGCGACCGAGAGCAACATAGCCGTCACCGTGGGTTAACCCAATTAGCCAAGCAACCTCAGCTGTCAATTCGGGAATTACAAACGACTTAGCTGTACGACTGTTTGAGGGTCGAGATTCAGTAAAATCAGCAGGTAGATGGGTAACTGTACCAGGTAGAACTTGTGTGTTGTGCAGCAGGCGATCGCCCTCAACTAGACTTGCAATGGACTTCCAGGTAATTTCCCCCTGAGCATTTGCAAGAACTGCTTGTCTGTGGTTTAAAGTTGCTCTAGGGTAAGTCGCATTAGTTTCAATTTCATAGACATCCTGGAATCCTTGGTCGAATTTATCCACAACTCGCCGAAATCCTAAAGGAGTTTGTACTAAGTCACCCACTTGGACATCGCAAATGGGAATAAGACCTTTAAAAGTATGAACTAAAGCATCTTCAGGTAAACAGCGGCGAATATTACCAGCAACAATTGTGACAGCCGCTTGATCAATTAACAAACAGCATTCAATTGAATTTAATTGCCGTCCTACAGCTTTATTGAGGATAGAGGCACAACGCTGATAAAGTCCAGGCAATTTTACAGGATTAGCAACTCCTCCAAAGCCGTTGAGAGTTTCTCCGGCTTTGCGGACATCACTGATATCGACTAATACTTCAACTTCTGTTGAAAACTGTTCATTAGTGGAGAGTTGCAACAGGGTTTGATATGATTCAACCCAACCTTCACGGCTATCTCCAACGTGAATAGTGACGCTGTTACCTTCTATATGAGTTTCAGTATATTCACGTCGATTTTGTTGAGGAGTGCTGCCAATTTCACCTTGTACAGTGACATTCAGGTGATTACGGATGGGGGGTAACTGGTTAATAAATTGTGGTTCTAGGACGGCTCCAGTCCCACAGCCCATCATTGCCAAATCCATCATTAATCCGAAGGCACTCCAGTCTTCGAGATTGGTAGAGGTGCAATTATAAGCGCCGGAAAAGTTCTTGGGCTTGGTTATCCAGTCTGTACCACCAACCCATAGCCAGCGTCCACTGGGCATAGCTTTCAAGTTGCGCTGCATCTGATCCAGTATGGCAGCTTCTTGTTGAGTTAGCTTTCCCAACTCGACTAAGCCGAGTAGAGTGCGATCGCACACCTCATCCCATGTTTCCCTTAGTCCCGCCTTTGTACGGCGGCTATAGGTTCTAAAAAATACGGGATTAGCAGCCGGTGCAGTTTCGGGAAACTTTGCACTCTGACGTTTTCTTTCGAGTTCTCGAACCATATATTAGGTGTCTTGCGTTCTTGTTGCGTGCGGACAGATTATGACTATACGCCAAGTAGTTTGAGTATTAAAGATTGTCAAATTGTCCACTTTGCGCTAGCTATAGGCCGTACTATTTCCAACAAAAATTTATGATGTATAATGTCCCTCACCCTTGGATCGGATCTCAATATTGAGTCTTAATAAGCACCGAGAATTACCCAAAACAAAAACCTCACCCTGTCCTGACTTTAATCCCTCTCCTTAGTAAGGAGAGGGACAGGTTTTACGTAGTAAAACCAGGGTGAGGTTTCTTTGGCCTATTCGATAAACCGTAAATTGCGTCAAGAGAGACTTGTGTACAGCACCGTAGTCTAAAAGGGAGAAGCAGAAAAAGCTGGATATCGCATTATGATCGAATTATTCAGAGAATCGGTAAATTCATCATGTTACAGTACGATCCATTAGCTTGCTTGCCCTCTTCTGAGGAGCTGCCAGACTCTGACGATACTCCTGTGGATAATGAATTACAAGATTTGATTCCCGGTTTACTCAAAGCTATATTGGCTATGGCTTGGGCAGAACGGATGGATTGGTTTTTTGGCGTTGATATGGGTATTTATTATCACCCAGATTTACCGCCGATAGTACCAGATGGGTTTTTGAGTCTGGGCGTTGAGCGATTTTATGATGAAAACCTCCGCCCCAGTTATGTGCTTTGGGAAGAGAGGAGAGTCCCAATATTAGCGCTGGAAGTGGTATCTAGAAAATATCGCGGTGAATACTCGACTAAGAAGCAAGAGTATGCAAAGTTAGGGATTTTATATTATGTAGTTTACAACCCGACTCGTCGCCGCAAAGCCCGATTAGAAGTTTACAAGCTGGTTAATAATCTCTATCAATTACAAGATAAAAATCCCGTTTGGCTAACAGAGATTGGTTTAGGAATAGGCATGGAACGGGGAACTTATTTAGGCATTCCGCGCGAGTGGTTATATTGGTATAACCAGCAAGGGGAAAGGCTTTTAACACCAGAAGAACAGGTAAAACTTGCCCAAGAACGCGCCCGATTATTAGCAGAAAGGTTGCGATCGCTCGGTGTAGATCCTGATTCTCTATAGATGCTTGAGTATTCATAACCACAGCTTCAAGTTTACTTATAACAAGATCAGCGTTTGTAACCACAACTTCAAGTTTACTTATAAAAAGTTGAGGGTTCTTAATGTGTTGTGTTAAAACTGGTAAGCCGATACAGCAAAGGGATTTGGTGAGGCGATTTTCAAACAATTAGTTTTCGTTGATAGCGTTGAAAATAATTGGTGCTGAAACTATACCTTTTGCCTCTAATGTAGCCGCAACTTGTAAAATCAATGCTTCATTATATGGTGCTGCTATCAATTGCACACCTAAAGGTAAGGCATTTGGGCGCTGAATTGGTACTGATAAAACGGGTAAACCGATAAAAGATAATGGTTGAGTAAATAGCCCTAAATGAGGACGGAGGAGAATTTCTTCGCCATCCAAAATCATCGTTTGTTGACCAATTAGCGGTGCGGAAATTGGTGTTGTTGGGGCAATAATTATATCCACATTTTGAAAGATTTCTCGAATGCGATCGCGGTACCATTTTCTAAAGCGTTGGGCTTGGAGATACCAGCTACTGGGAATTAACGCCCCAGCTAAAAAGCGATCGCGTGTCGCTGAATCAAAATCTTGAGGACATCTACGCAATTTTTCCAAATGCAGATTTGCGCCCTCGCTAGCTGTAATCACAAAAGCTGCTGCACGGGCGCGGTGGGCTTCTGGTATGGTTACGTATTCAGTGACATTCAAAGCATCAGCTACTTTTTGCACTGCTGCTAAAGCTTCCAGTTCTGCGCCTTTGGTGAAATAATCAGCAGCAATAGTAATTCTGATATCAGAAATATCTTGCTGAAGTTGTGGTAAAACCAATTCAGGCGGACGCTTTGTGCAAATTGGATCGCGATCGTCTTCTCCCTGAAGCACATCAAATACCGTGGCGATATCCTGCACCGAACGCGCAAAAGATCCAATGTGGTCAAAACTGCTAGAAAATAAAGCTACCCCAGCACGAGATAAGCGTCCATAAGTTGGCTTGAAACCAAAAACACCACACAACGCCGCCGGAACGCGAATTGAACCATTCGTATCAGAACCCAGCGTCAGGGGTACTAACCCAGCAGCAACAGCCGCCGCCGAACCACCTGATGAACCACCAGCAACTCGCTGTAAATCATGGGGGTTGTGAGTAGCACCGTAATGGGAATTTTCCGTTACAAACCCATAAGCGTACTCATCCATATTCAAAGCGCCAACCAGCACAGCACCCGCTTGTTTCAGCTTCGCTACTGCGGTTGCATCTTGAGTAGCTGCTGGGTTTTCTGCATTGATTTTTGAACCCGCCAGAGTCGTTAAACCAGCGATATCGAAGAGATTTTTCACCGCAAAAGGCACACCCGCCAGCATTCCCGGATGATTACCTTGGGCAATTTCTGAGTCAATGCGGGCTGCATCTGTTAAAGCTGCTTCAGCAGTCACAGCCGTAAAACAGTTGAGTTGATTATCTTGCGCGGCGATTCGGGCGATCGCAACCTTGGTAACTTCCACCGCGCTAACTTTACCCTCACGCACAGCAGCAGCTATTGATACAGCATCATTCATGGTTCAAAAACTGGTGCAACTTCAATATCCTCCGCTAGCGGGAAAGAATTTACAAGATTAGCGATCGCACTAATTCTCTCAAAATTTGCCACCACACCATCACGATACTCATCTCTTAACTCCAAATCCAACAACAACGCCATTTGATCAACATACTCACCCACATCAAACCCTTCTCTTCTCATCTCTCCTCCTCTGTGCCCTCTGCGCCTCTGCGGTTCGTTATTCTAAACTTATAACTTCTTGCCGCAACTAAAATAAACAATGCGATTAATTTTATACAGTAAACCCGGCTGTCATTTATGTGAAGGCTTGCAAGAAAAGCTAGAACAAATCCAAAATCTCAGTTTCGAGTTGGAAGTTAGGGATATTACGACTCGTGAAGATTGGTTCGCTGCGTATGAGTATGAGGTGCCGGTACTTTTTTTATCGAACCGCAGAGGCGCAGAGGACACAGAGGAAGAAGAGAAATTATTGCCGCGTCCGTCTCCTCGTGCTAGTGTGCAGCAGTTGGAGCAAATGTTGCGTAAGTATTTAGCCAATTAGAAAAAAATAATGCAGAATAAGCGCAAGATTAAGAATCTGACGAGGTTCACAAGATGAAATTGCGGGAATTACTAACGGCGGTAGACAGTATTGAACAATTGCCTAGCCATCTGACTTTCGAGGATGTGGAAGTTAAGGGTTTGAAGACGAATTCCCATGCTTGTCGTGTGGGAGATTTGTTTATTGGGATGCCAGGAACACGGGTTGATGGTGGGGAATTTTGGCAAAGTGCGATCGCATCGGGGGCTGTAGCTGCGATCGTTTCTCCTGAAGCTGCACAAAAAAATCCTCCCACAAATGAGGCTGTAGTCATCAGTGCAAGTAACATGACTCAAGCTTGTGCCCAGATAGCCAGTGCTTTTTACGGTTATCCTGGACAAAAACTCAAGCTGGTAGGCGTGACGGGTACAAATGGCAAAACTACAACTACTCATCTAATTGAATTTCTGCTGATCAAAGCTAATCTAGCTACAGCTTTGATGGGAACTCTCTACACTCGTTGGCCAGGTTTTGAGCAAACTGCTACCCACACTACGCCCTTTGCGGTGGAACTGCAACAACAGCTAAGAGAGGCTGTAAATGCTGGTAGTGAGTTCGGGGTGATGGAAGTAAGTTCTCACGCTTTGGCGCAAGGTAGAGTGTTGGGTTGTCAATTTGAGGTGGCGGTGTTCAGTAATCTTACCCAAGATCATCTCGACTATCACAGCGATATGGAAGATTATTTTGCCGCCAAAGCGTTGTTATTTAGCCCGGATTATCTCAAGGGACGGGCAATAATTAATGCTGATGATTCCTATGGGAAGCGGTTAATCGCCTCGTTAGATTCCCAACGGGTTTGGAGTTACAGTGTCAACGACAACAGCGCTGATTTATGGATGAGTGATTTAAATTACCAGCCCAATGGTGTCAGTGGTACATTACATACACCAAAAGGTGACGTGGCTTTTCGATCGCCTCTAGTCGGACAATATAATTTAGAAAATCTTCTAGCAGCCATAGGAGCAGTTTTACACTTAGGGCTAGATTTGCAGTTAGTAGCGTCTGTGATACCTGAGTTTCCTGGAGTTCCCGGACGGATGGAACGGGTACAGATTAGTCCTGAGCAAGATATTAGCGTGATTGTGGATTATGCCCACACACCCGATAGCTTAGAAAATCTGCTGAAAGCTGCACGTCCGTTTATACCTGGAAAGGTAATTTGTGTATTTGGTTGTGGAGGCGATCGCGATCGCACTAAGCGCCCAATAATGGGTAAAATTGCGGCTGAATTAGCTGATGTGGCAGTGGTGACATCAGATAATCCCCGCACTGAAGACCCAGAAAGGATTTTGAAAGATATTGTGGCGGGAATTCCTGACACAGTGCAGCCAACTGTAATTTGCGATCGGGCTACTGCAATTCGTACCGCTATTTTACAAGCACAACCCGGTGATGGAGTCTTGCTTGCTGGTAAAGGTCACGAAGACTATCAAATTCTCGGCACCGAAAAAATCCATTTTGATGACCGAGAACACGCACGCGACGCTTTGCACCAAAGACTGAACATACAAGCTTAATTTGGGAATTGGGCATTGGGCATTGGGGAAGAATTCTTTAGAACTTACGCACTGTACAAAAAAATCATGTTGTGCATCAACGTGAATACGTCGTTTCAGGGTTTTATTAATCATTTTTTGATGATAAATATACCCGTGCTGTAGGGGCACAGCAATGCTGTGCCCTTACGACAGATGTGGTTTTTCAAATCAGTCATATTTGGTCTTTCCTGTCAATGCGTAAGTTCTATTTTAACGAACTTTGGGGGTTTAAGTCCCCTGCCTAAGAAGGGCAGCACGTTTTGTGTCGGGGTTAAATCCTCCGAAGTTTTGTGGACGGAAACCGTCCCCACAAACTTCTCTCCGTTACAAAACGTAATTGCGAATTGCGTTAGCGAGTCATCGTTCGCTTTTAGCGTCTCGTAAGAGAGCGTCATTGCGAATTGTTTTAATATCTGTAGGTTGGGAAGCCACTGCGCCCTTGCGGTTTACCGACTTGTTAGCGCAACGTCTCCTCTTCTCCCAAAGACAGAAGGGGAGACGTTACCGTAGGATGCTCGAAGGGCTTCGACTTCGCTCCAAATAGAGCAACTGGCGTTGGGCACTGCCCTCCAATAGCTTTAAATACCAATTCTCGAAAATAAGACTACAAGTATAATAATTATCTGATTTGGCAAAAATTTTACGTAATATTAACTAAACTTTAGAAAATCTTCAAAGTATTTCCAGCAAAAATTACCTGGCAAGAGTTGATTAATATCTAAATAATTGAAAGAGAGTATAATAAATCACCGTGATTATTCGTGCAGCGAGTTGACAGTGCATGAGCTACTGCTTAAATCCTACCTGTCCCAATCCAGAAAACTTAGTATCTAGCCAAAGGTGCCGCTCTTGTGGCTCGCAACTACTATTGCGCGATCGCTATCAGGTGATCAAACCATTAGGTCAGGGTGGCTTTGGAGCAACCTTCTTAGCCAATGATCAAGGCTTACCAGGAGAACCGAGTTGCGTAATCAAACAATTACGCCCATCAGGAAGCGCCCCACACGTTTTACAGATGGCTAGAGAACTCTTTGAACGAGAAGCCAAAACTTTAGGTAAGATTGGGAATCATCCCCAAGTACCAAGATTGTTAGACTACTTTGAAGATCACGAGCAATTCTACTTAGTTCAAGAATACATCAGTGGTAATACTTTACAGGAAGAGGTCAAACTTAAGGGCATCTTAAGCGAAACTGGAGTCAAGCAATTTTTGAGCGAGATTCTGCCACTATTGCAATACATCCACGATCAAAAGGTGATCCACCGTGATATCAAGCCAGCCAACTTAATTCGCCGCACTCAAGATACCAGAATGGTACTCATCGACTTTGGTGCCGTCAAAGACCAAGTTAGCCAAGCTGCGACAAGTAAATCAGAACAGACTGCATTAACTGCATATGCCATTGGTACTCCTGGTTTTGCACCTCCAGAACAAATGGCTATGCGTCCAGTCTACGCCAGTGATATCTATGCACTGGGGGTGACATGCATTTATTTACTGACTAGCAAAACTCCTAAAGATTTAGATTACAATCCCAACACTGGCGAGATGATGTGGGAGCAACTTGTGCAAGTGAGTGACCACTTGAGCAATGTATTGCGAAAAATGTTAGAGGTGTCTGTACGTAATCGCTATCAGTCAGCTACAGAAGTTCTCAGAGCATTGGAAATAGAACCATACTTAGAAAGTTTAGCAAAGGGTTTACTAATTAAATCAGATACTGGGTCTAAAGAGCGAACACACAACCACCTGGATAATTCTGCTGTTTTATGTAACAACTCTTCTGCTCCTACCAATACAGGAGTGGCACAGGTAGCGGCAGCAATTCGCGCTAGACGAGCCAAGACAGCAGCAGAAGCAGGTGGATTACACCAAGCTTCTGGGATGGCCAAATCAACGACTTTTGTTAACAGCAACAGTAATGGTTCACAAGTTAAAACTTCTAAAGTTGAGCGTAAATTAGATACCCAAGGTTTATTAACTGCTTATCAGAAGGGAAGACGAGATTTTGCTCTACACAATTTAAGTTTACTGAATCTGCAAGGTGTTGACTTATCCCAAACAAATTTCCATTCCACTCAATTGCAAAAAACCAATCTCCAGGGAGCTAATCTTCACAATAGTGACTTTGGCAGAGCCAGTCTCACTCGAGCTAATCTCAAGGATGCTAATTTGAGCAAAGCATACTTTAACCATGCTGATTTAGAAGGGGCAGACCTGCGAGGCGCAGACCTTAGCAATGCTTATCTCAGTAATGCCAACCTCCGAGGAGCTAATCTGTGTGGTGCTAATCTCACCAGTGCCAAAGTTTCTGATGAGCAGCTAGCACTAGCAAAAACAAATTGGATGACCATCCGCCCCAATGGAAAACGAGGCTTGTTGTAAGTTGAAAGTTTAGATTTCAAAGCCATGCTAATAATCAAAGCTTTTACTTAATTGATTTCAAACGAAAAAACGCCATAAAAATGATTGCTACTATATGAGGAGCAATCATTTCGTTAGGCTTGTTGTAACTCATCAATACCTTGGAAAAGGTGGGTTAGCTGTCTTTATAACCCACTACACATTAAAAGTTGCAGATTAATAAATCCACATTCCTTATTCTTCTGGCTCTAAATCGACTTCTTCCTCTTCATCTTCTTCACTGGGTTTAGCTACAGAGTTAGCAGAAACAACAGCGCCTTTATCTAGCTTTTCACGCACCAGTTTCTTAATTTCCTCAGCAAATTCAGGCTTTTCTTCTAGATACTTAATGGCGTTGTCTCGTCCTTGGGAGATATTATCGCCGTTGTAACTATACCAAGCTCCTTTGCGGACAATAATGGCAGTTTCTTCTGCCAAGTCTACAATACAACCCAAGGTAGAAATACCTTTGCCGAAAATAATATCGAATTCCGCTATTCTGAAGGGCGGCGCTACTTTATTTTTAGCGACTTTGACTTTGACGCGATTACCATATTCGTCTGTACCTTTTTTCAAGGTTTGAATTCGGCGAATATCTAAGCGCACCGAAGCGTAAAATTTCAATGCGTTACCGCCAGTTGTGGTTTCTGGGCTACCGTAGGTAACACCGATTTTTTGCCGCAACTGGTTGATGAAAATTACTGTACAACCAGATTTACCAATGTTACCAGTAATTTTACGCAAAGCTTGGCTCATCAACCGCGCTTGCAGACCTACGTGGATATCACCCATATCCCCTTCAATTTCAGCACGGGGAACTAATGCTGCCACTGAGTCAATTACTACAATATCAACCGCAGCAGAGCGAACAAGCTGATCGACAATTTCCAAAGCTGATTCGCCAGTGTCAGGTTGGGAAATCAGCAAATTATCAATATCTACACCCAATGCCGCAGCATAGGTAGGATCAAGAGCGTGTTCTGCATCAACAAAGGCAGCAATACCGCCATTTCTTTGCACTTCGGCGAGCGCATGTAGCGCTACTGTAGTCTTCCCGGAACTTTCGGGGCCATAAATTTCAATTACCCGCCCCTTGGGTAAACCACCACCCAATGCTAAATCTAGGGTAAGCGCTCCACTGGAAATTGTTTCCACCCGCATCCGGGTAGCATCGCCCAGGCGCATGATTGCTCCTTTACCAAAGCTGCGCTCAATCTGGTTGAGCACCATAGTCAGCGCTTTCTGCTTGCCAGAAGTATCGGTGTTGATAGCCATTCCTGCCTCTAATGCCTCTAAATATATGGTTTTAAGGAGTGTTTCTCTGGGAATTTGAGTAGAACAGATATACTATTTTAACCAGAAAATTCTGGAATAGGACTTCTCAAATCAAAAAAAGGTATGACAAGATCGTAACTTGATCGCTACCAGATTAGGGTAGTCTTGCACAATGATACCAACTTGCATTCAGAGATAGCTTTTTTTGGCTGGGTAAGCAAGGGGTTTTAAAGAAAAAATTATCTAAATATACAGTATCAGTAGAACCGGACTCGTGAGCATTTGCGAAGGTTGATAAATTAGGAGCGATCGCTATGCCAATCAGCATATCATCTACAGCGACTTTGCTGGGTCGGGGTAAGCTGTAGAAAGCTTCTAGTATGAATCTAGTTACCATAATTTAGTAATATAATATACTAATAAATAAATGTCAGCCTCATAAAGAGTTGGTTGTTTTCGCATTGTCATCTGGGGTAGTCCTCTAAGTCATTTATTAGAAGCATAAAGTTCAATTTTGGTTGTGACTCAGGAGAAACGAGTTGCGCCACTAAGAGGACTTTAGTCCTCATTTGAGGGCTGAAGCCCTCACTACGAGCTAATTCCAATTTAATTTACATTCCTTAACATACCTTGACTTTTTCTCGCCTACTTACTTAATCCTGTCACAGGAATACTAAAGTCAAGCAAGCTCAACTACTGCCAGTAACTCAATATTCTGGATTTTATTTATACAGAACTAATACATATAAACCTATGCGTCTTGACTCCATTTTCATTAGATTTTGCATAACTATTCTATTTACATAAACGAGCAGCAAGTTCTGTTAAGTCAGAATTGAGATGAGAAGATTTATCTGCTAGAATATAGTCAAAATGTCTAAAATAGTCAAAAGTTCTATGCAGACCTACACTCTTACAGATGCTCGTAACAAACACGGTGAGGTTTTTGATAAGGCTGCTACTGAGCCAGTTCTACTAACCAAGCAATCACGGCCTAGTCATGTGATTATTTCAGCCGAGAGCTACCAAAAATTAATTAATCGGCTGGAAGATTTAGAGGATATGGTTTTCAGTCAAGCTGCTGAAGTTGCGCTGAGTCAGTCCAAAATGATTGGTACAGAGGCTTTTACATCTGCATTAGAGCATTTAGCTAATGGCGAAGCTTGATGGTCTAGCAACTGTTCTTGATTTTCTGAACGGTTTACAGCCTAAAATAGCAGCACAGATTGCAAAAAAGGTTTTGGCTTTGAATGTTGAGCCTTTACCTACTGATAGTAAGCAGCTATCTGGTTATCAGAATTTATATCGAGTTGATAGTGGTGAATATCGAATTGTTTACAGGTATTTTCCTGAGCAAGATTTAATAGAAGTGATTTTAGTCGGTAAGCGCAATGATGATGATGTCTACAAAAAATTAAAGCGTTTACTAGGATAAAGTTCGGTTTTCATGAAAAATGCTAAAATCGCTCCAGCACAAATGCTTTCAGGCATCTTTGATGACTTTCGACCTTCCTGACTCTCTGATTCTTGATACAGCGCTTTCCGTAGCTGGATTAACTGACTATATCCGCTTGTTATTGGAGCAAGATCAACAATTGCGGCAAGTTTGGGTAACTGGCGAAGTTTCCAGCGCTAACCCTCATCGTAGTGGGTTATTTTTTACGCTGCAAGATACCGATCGCACCGCCGGAATTAAGTGTGTGGTATGGAATAGCCAATTGCCAAAACTCGCCCAGATACCCGTTCCGGGTGAGCAGATAATCATTTTGGGTAGTATTCGCGTTTATCCGCAACGGGGAGAGTATCAGTTATCAGTTTGGCAAACTCTACCTGCTGGTGTCGGTTTACAAGCGCTGCGCTATCAACAACTTAAAAATCGCTTGCTGGCTGAAGGGTTGTTTGATGCTCAAAGAAAACGATCGCTCCCAATTCATCCCCAAACGATCGCTGTTGTCACTTCACCCAGTGCGGCTGCTTGGGGTGATATTCAAAAAACTCTCAAGCAAAGGTATCCAGGTTTACACGTTTTATTTTCTCCGGCCACAGTGCAAGGTGAGCAAGCGCCGGAATCTATCGTCAAAGCAATTGAGCGAGTAGAAAACGATGGACGCGCCGAAGTGCTAATTTTATCGCGGGGTGGTGGCGCTGTTGAAGAGTTGGCTTGTTTTAATGATGAACGAGTGGTGCGATCGCTTGCTTGTTGTTCTATACCCGTAATTACTGGTATCGGCCATCAACGAGATGAATCTTTGGCAGATTTAGTTGCAGACGCTTGTGTGCATACACCCACTGCGGCGGCGGAAATGGTTGTACCAGCCCTTTCAGAGTTGTATACTGAGCATCGGGGGCGAGTTGTGGTTTTGCATGAGGCGGTGCATGACTTTAGGGAAAGTGCTGAGAATAAACTGCAAGTATTACGAAATCGTTTGCGACGTTTGCGGTTAGATCGGCAAATGCAGCAGGAGGTGGAAAAGCTAGCTTGGAAGCGTCGGCAATTGGTGCAAGTAACAATGGGGCGATCGCACCAAGCAACACAGCACCTCGAATTGTTGCGGCAAAAGTTGGCTAGTCTTGACCCGAAAGCGGTGTTACAGCGTGGTTATGCGGTGGTGAGAAGGGAAGATGGGGCGATCGCTCGTTCTGCGGGAGAGTTGGCTGTGGGAGAAGATTTGTTGATTCAGTTGGGGCAGGGTGGGGTTAAAGTGAAGGTTATGGAAGTAAACGAACCGCAGAGGCGCAGAGGACACAGAGAGGTTAATGGTTAAACGCAAGAGTGTTTCTAGTTCTGAGGAAGGTTGGAATTATGAGGCGAAGGTTGCTGAGATAGAGGGAATTATTACTCGCATTGAGGCGGGTGAGTTGGAGTTGGAAGCTGTGTTTGAGCAATTTGCAAGTGCTGTTGAATATTTGCGTCAGTGCGAAACTTTTTTGCAGCAGCGACAGCAGCAGGTAGATTTGTTGATTGAAACGTTAAGCGATGAGTAGAAGTTAGAGCCTCTAGTGTGAGTTAAATTAGTCAGTTAAATCTAATTAAACAGCTAAAAATAAATAATCTAAATCTCGTCCATTTTGAAACCTTGAGTAGTGCGGGCATCTTGCCCGCTACTACCAGCAGGGAGCAAGATGCTCCCACTACTTTTAAAAACTATGGGTCTCAAAATAGATGTGGTTTAAATCTCCGTTTTCACTACATAATTAAATTTTTCTAATTTCTGCCAGAGTTATAATGAGGAGTTTGAGAAGCTGAGAATGACTGATGAGACGATTGATTTGACAAACTGCGATCGCGAACTGATCCACATTCCAAGTCTGATTCAGCCTCACGGCGTTTTACTGGTTTTACAAGATCCCACCCTAGAAATCCTTCAGGTGAGCAGCAATACCCAGGAAGTTGTTGGCCGTCAACCGGAAGAATTGCTGGGCAAGCCTCTGTCATCCTTACTTGATGTCAAGCAAATTAAGCTGCTTCAAAAATGTCTGGCAGAGGATTTTGAGAGCGTTAATCCCCTTAACTTGTCTATCAAATATCTGAATAAGTCAATTTATTTTGATGGTATTGTACATCGTTTAGATAATATCATTATTCTGGAATTGGAGCCGAAAAAAGCGAAGGGAGAAACAGGCTTTTTTGACTTCTATCAACAGGTAAGAGGAACCATTACCCGCATTCAGAAAGCACCCACGCTGCTGGAAATGTGCCAGATTGTAGTTACAGAAGTGCGACGAATCACTGGCTTTGAACGCGTCATGGTCTATAAGTTTGATCAGGAAGGGGGAGGCAGTGTGATCGCTGAAGACACTAATCAGGAAACACCCTATCTAGACTTACACTATCCACCCTCTGACATTCCTAAGCAAGCTCGACAGCTATATACCCTCAACTGGCTGCGGCTGATTCCAGATGCCAGCTACCAGCCTGTAGCCTTAATTCCAGCGAACAATCCTTTGACAAATCAACCGCTCGATCTCAGTCTCTCGGTGTTGCGGAGTGTTTCTCCGATTCATCTAGAGTACATGCAAAATATGGGCGTGACCGCCTCTATGTCTATTTCTCTGATGCACGAAAAAAAGCTTTGGGGATTGATTGCCTGTCATTATTCGTTGCCCAAATATGTCTCTTACAATATCCGCACCATCTGCGAGTTCATTGGACAGGTAATGTCTGTGGAACTGGTAAATAAAGAAGCGAGTGAAGATATTGATTACAAAAGGCAATTAAAGTCATTGCAAACTCAATTTGTTGAAGAGTTGTCTCAGGCTGAGTATTTCCTGGATGGCATGGTGCAACTTAAATCTCAATTACTCAATCTGGTCGGTGCCACGGGAGCGGCGATATGTAGTGGCAATCAGTGTGTTCGAGTGGGTAAAACGCCGTCTGAAGAAGAGGTTCAAAATTTACTGGATTGGATTAAACCTCACCTTTATCATAACTTGTTTGAGACGCGATCGCTCACGAAAAATTATCCTACTGCCGAGTCATATAAAGCGATCTCTAGTGGGGTGTTAGCCCTGGAAATTTCTAAAGTTCATCACAATTACATTCTCTGGTTTCGTCCAGAGATAATTCAAACCGTAAATTGGGGCGGCAACCCCAATAAACCTGTAGAAGTTTTGTCAGATGGCAGTTTACGAATGTCTCCTCGCAAATCTTTTGAATTATGGCAAGAAACAGTACAAGGGTCTGCCCTACCGTGGAAACCTTGCGAAGTTGAAGCGGTTACTGAACTGCGAAGTCTAGTTGTAGGCGTTGTGTTGCGGCAAGCAGACAAAGTGGCATCAATGAATTTTGAATTACAACGGAGTAACGAAGAACTCGATTCCTTTGCCTACGTTGCCTCCCATGATCTAAAGGAACCTCTGCGGGGCATTCATAACTATGCTAACTTCTTAATGGAAGACTATGCAGACGTACTAGATGACGATGGGATTGTCAAACTCCAAACCCTAGTGCGGCTAACGCAGCGAATGGAAGACCTGATCAACTCACTCCTCCATTTTTCCCGGTTGGGACGCGCCGAACTGATCCGGCAACCAGTGAATCTGAGTGAGTTAGTGCAGCAGGTAATCACTACCTTGACCATTGCCCGACCACAAAGCGAAGTCGAGTTTCGCATTCCTCAACCTTTTGAAAGCGTTCAATGCGATCGCGATCAGATTAATGAACTCTTCAGCAACCTGATCAGCAACGCCATTAAGTACAATGATAAACCCCAGAAGTGGGTTGAAATTGGTTTCATTGAAGGAAATACTGAAAGCAAAGTTGCTCCCACTTCTCTGACTTTTTACGTTCGTGATAACGGTATTGGCATCTCACAAGAACATCTCGACAAAATCTTTCAAATCTTCCGCCGCTTACATGGGCGGGATGACTTTGGCGGGGGGACTGGCGTAGGATTAACCATAGTTCGCAAAATTGTCGAACGGCACGGTGGTAGAATTTGGGTGGAATCTAGCCCAACTCTTGGCAGTACATTTTACTTTACCCTGTCGGCGGAGGCA
>Ga0209490_10000814_pt1 | contig 31002 bp, 26 predicted proteins | sample MAT06_FD_187209 | JGI IMG/M metagenome (GOLD analysis project Ga0209490, IMG submission 187209) | Freshwater microbial communities from Lake Fryxell liftoff mats and glacier meltwater in Antarctica - MAT-06 (SPAdes) (version 2) | ecosystem: Environmental > Aquatic > Freshwater > Ice > Liftoff...
ACTAACAAATAAAGAGTAGCCATGGGTACTAGGATCATTAAGGGCAGAGGCGATCGCTTCTAAAATTCTTGGAGAAGTCGGTAAATCTGAAGAACCTAAAGATAAATCAATTAAACTATGACCTTGAATCAGGCTCTTGGCTTTATCCATATCAGCAAAAACATTATTACTGATGGGCTTAAGGCGATCGCTAAACTGCATGAATTCCTATTTTTTTCTTAGTCTAGCAAGAACTCCCCAAATTCCTAACAAACCCAAGCCGATCACAGGCGAAAATTCAAACGGTACAGGCGTGACTACGCCATCAATAAACCCAGTAAAACTCGAAACATCAGTAAAAACTCCCCCCGAACCAAACAATGGATTATTAAATCCATTAACGCCAAGTACGCCTGTACTAACGCCCACAATTTTTAAAGTACCATTATGATTAATAAAGTTGGGTGAGCCAGAGTCGCCGCCACCGTAGGTGCTTTCTAAATTATTGCCAAGGGTTAATCCACCACTAAAGCTAGTTGAATCATTAGTGCCATCAAAATCAAAACCAACTATGGCACTTCTATTCGCCTCCAAGATGCTAATGGTTCCAGTCTGCCCACTTTGGTTATAAAAATAGTCAACTACATTAAACCCAAGACGTTTAACATTACGATCAAATCCGCCTATAGTCCCATTTACCCCATCCCCAAAAGCTCCAAATCCTACAAATTGAATTTGACTATCCAATGGTATAGGGTTCCGAAACAGCTCATAGATGGGAATATTACTAGCTAAACTTTGCCCTAGGGTAATTACTGCCACATCGTCAAAGGGGAAAACAGCACCTGGAAATATGGAAACCACTCCTGCATAGTCGGTATTATCAACGCGAAAAGTAACATTAGGACTGCTGGGACTAAAACAATGTGCAGCAGATAGAACATGGGTGGAGGAAATTGCCGCACCTGTGCATCCCACACTAATACTACCTACACCTGCATATAAGGGAGCAGTTGTCTCTCTGTTACTAGGACTGTCCGAAGGAGAACCATTGGGATCGCCAGCATAAACCGTCGGTTCAAGATTTGATACTGATAATGAACCTAGAGCAAATGCCGAATTGCCGCCAGAAAAATTTCCCAGTACGGCGATCGCTAAACCCAAACTTTTGCTTTGATTGAAATGCCCTAGTTTCATTACTTTTTCTACTCGAAGTTAATTCTTTGAGTCACACATCAATTATTGATTACTAGCTATGTCACGAATTAAAGGAATGCGATCACTAATATAATCCCTCAAATCATCTTCTTGGTGGCGATCTAGGGATAGTTTTTGTCTGACTTGATCCTTTAGCCAACTTATCAGCTTTTCGTCCTCAAGGTGCAAAATAAGATTGGGCTGTGCTTGATACACTAGGTTCCAAAATAGACGCATAATCGATGGAGTCATAGAGCGGTACCTCGTCTTAAGATTTCACTAACAATTACCTTTTTCAGATTAAAGCATTGGTAAGCTTAAAGAGTCAAAGATTATACAAATTACTACAGTATATATAGATATATCTCAGGTTATGACTAACAATATTAATACTTTCAGGAATTTTGAAACATTTAGCGATCGCCAATCATTAACAGCTAGAGCCTTAGAAATAGTTATAAATACTTACCAAGAATCAATCACTACAAACCACAGATTTACATTAGTAGCTTCTGGCGGTAGTACTCCCAAACTGCTCTACGAAAAATTAGCAGAACAGAACCTAGACTGGGCTAAGTTTCATATCTTTTGGGGAGATGAGCGTTATGTACCTGTAACTAACCCCCAAAGTAACGAAGGTATGACACGAACAGCTTGGCTAGATCATGTTGCTATTCCTCCTGAGAATATTCACCCTATGCCTACGGATGAAGCAGATCCTGCGATCGCCGCTCAAAAGTATGAACTACACTTACAAAAATTTTTCAATATCGAAAAGGGTGAATATCCTAAATTCGATCTGATTTTATTAGGGCTAGGTGATGATGGACATACGGCATCTTTATTCCCCCATACCAAAGCTCTGACTGTAGGCGATCGCCTAGTAACAGTAGGAGAAAAGGATAATCACCCCCGTCTGACATTTACTGCCAATTTAATTAATCAAGGCAGAAAAATTTTATTTCTAGTCCAAAGTTCAGGTAAAGAGAATGCCCTTAATGCGGTGATGGCTGAATCAGAAGATGCGGATCGTTATCCCGCTAGACTAATCACGCCTAATGCTACTTGGTTAATCACGCCATAGCAACTGCACTAGAGCAAACTAACTAGTTTGACCACTTAAAACTAACCCATGGCTAGTAGCTAAAGATTCATCAAATATTGTTAAATTCTGAGGTTTACAGCGTTTGACAACCATTGAAACAATTGTGGCACTCTCTGACTCTAGATCTTCTCTATAACCAGTTTTTGCTATGCTTGCTTCACCAATACTAGAAAAAGGACCAAAGTAGTAGGTACAGATCGGAGATTCAGTAACTATTTCTACCCATACTGCCACCCCAATGGTGTCTACGAAGGAAATAAACATTTCCTTTAAGTTATCAGTCATTTCCATCACTGAAATACCTTTTATAGAACTTTACATCAATAATACACTAGGTATTTATTACATTGTGTTCAAGTTTAACTTATTTACCCAACGCTGTCTAAATATCTCATACAATGCCATACCAGTAGCAACAGAGGCATTTAAACAATTAGTTTTTCCTTCAAGGGGAACCGAAACTAACATATCACAGGAGCGTTGAGTGGTTAAGCTTAAACCTTCGCCTTCTGCCCCAACCACTAAAACTATAGCCCCATCAAACTTAACCTTGTGTAACGGCTGACCCGCATCAGCAGAAGTACCATAGATCCAAAATCCATCCGCTTTCAGTTGTTCTAAAGCTCGATTGAGATTAATCACCCTTGCTACTGGCAGGTTTTCTAAAGCACCTGCTGCCACCTTGGCTACGGCAGAAGTTACACCAACAGCCCTACGCTGCGGGATCACAATACCCTGCGCTCCTAAAGCTTCGGCGGAGCGAATAATTGCACCTAAATTATGGGGATCGGTAATACTATCAGCGACGATAATTACTGGTTGGCTAGATTTGGCTTTGGCTGTCGTAATTAGCTCTTCAAGTTCTACATACTCGTAGGCTGCCACCTGTGCCACGATACCTTGATGTTTAGCGTAGTTAGTAATTTGATTAAGGCGACTAATATCAACTTCATCAATTACAGCCCCGATCGCTTTAGCTGCGGTCACTAAGGGTAAAAAATCTGGAGCATAGCGCAGCTTAGGGGTAATCCAAATCCGATGAATTGAGCGGGAACCCTCGGAAATTGCGGACGAAACAGCATGGCGACCATAGATTAAATCTGGATTTTCTTCTAAGTCATAGCTACTAGAATTTTGATTATCAAAATTTCCACGATCAGGTTTTTTATCTGATCTGTAATCTGATCTATAGCTTGTAACTCTCCGCCCTTCAGATCTGTCTGATTTGTATCCGCCCTGATCTTCAGATCTTGGACTTGAGGAACGACTTGAGTATTCTGAGTCACGGCTTCTAACAGGCTTAATTGGTGGCTCAAAACTACGATCAAAACTACGATCGTCTTCTCGGCTAGAAGGCTTAAGTACAGGCTTACTAGGCTCGTCACTGGTAGAGGGGCGAGCAAACTGCTCCCGATCCCATGTTTCTACAGGCTTTCTTTGGGGGCGAGGCGGCGCGTATTTATTTGGTTTCTCTTCAGAGCGATCGCCTGCTCGATCAAATGAACGCTCAAAACGTTGAGGGCGATCGGGCTTTTCCCAGCTATCACCACGACCATACTGCTCTGAGCTAGAGGATTGGTCAGAAGAACGTTTAGGTCTACCTATAGAGGCTTTATTTTTAAATTTCATGGTCTATTTGTTGAAAAATTTGATGCAGGCGATCGCGATCTGACAGATATAAGTAACCAACAAGAGCTTCAAAACCCGTAGCTTTTTGATAAATAACTGGATCGATATGACGGGAGGAAGATCCAGAAGCATTACGACCTCTTTTTACCAGATCGAGTTCTGACTCTGTGAGAGTTTGTTGTTGGATGAGTCGATCAAGTTGCTGGGCTTGATTTTCGGCTCTAACTTTAGCCACTACAAGTTGGTGATATACTCCAGCCGTGCGGGGAGGACTAAGATAACACATTCTGATATGTAATTCATAGACAGAATCACCAATATAAGCCAAAGCATTAGTAGGAATTTCTGCGACTCTACCCGAAAAAGCTTCAAACAAAGTCATGGAGGCAGATGTTAAGCAGGGTTACTAACTAGGTTTTCTAGGGCCGCCTCAACATTTGGTTGCAGAGACAAAAACTGTTCTAGCTTTACTAATTTTACGGTTTGAGTTACACGAGGATTGCTAATGACTTGGAGTTTACCATTTATGGTTTGGGTTTTCTTCGCCAATTGCACCAAGACACCAAGTCCTGAACTGTCAATGAAATCAATTGCTGACAGGTCTAAAATTATGTTTATTGGTCCATCGTCGATACATTTACTGATAACCTTGCGAAAATCAGGTTCAGAGAAAGCATCTAATAAACCAGTGAGGCGAAATATTTGATAGTTTTCCTTGACATCGCGGCTGCCTCTCAAACTCACAGTCAGGTTTAGTTGTTCGGGAATAGCGACCTCCTAAAAGGCGACAAGATGCCTTTGTTTGCGGATACATTGTATTTTGATTAACTGCTCTTGTCTAGCTATTCTTGTAAAGATTTAAGCAGATTCTTATAATTTTCTTTTTAAGTTTTAATCAAGTTGAGGTGCATATCTAGGCACACCTATGTCTTGTGGATTGGATATTATCCCTAAAGCTTTTCCCAGATTGGAATTTAAGTTGGTATGGGCTTCTCGAAATTCGGGTTTTAGAGATATAGCTGCTTCAAAACAGGCGATCGCTTCATCCAATCTATTAATTCTATTCAAGGCTATAGCTAAGTTATAGTAAACTTCGGCAAAATTTGGATCAATACTTAAAGCCTCATTAAAGCTAATAATTGCTTCCTTAAAACTGCCATGTTGCAATAGAGCATTTCCTAAATTGCAGTGGGCAGAGGCATAACTAGGCTCAATGGAGATGGCTTTTTGAAAACAGGCGATCGCTTGATCTAGCTGGTTTTGGTTAATATAAGCAATTCCCAAATCATTAAAGTCTTTGCTGTTAATTAGATCGAGATCAAATAACTCAGCCTGAGCATAAACTTCCCAAGCTTGATCTAACTTTTGCTGTTCAATTAAAGTCTCCACCCATGCTTGGTAGGCAGGTTTATAACTAGGATTAAGACCTATGGCTTTTTGGAAACAAGCGATCGCTTCGGTAATTTGCCCCCGATTTTTTAATAGCATTCCTAAACTGAGGTGGGATGCAGGGCTATAACTACTGGGAGCCAATGATAGGGCTTTAATATATTGGACAATAGCTAACTCTTGCCAGCCTTGGGACTCTAAAACTCTTCCTAAATCACTGTAGGCAGGGGCATAGTTTGGATCTAGTTTAATGATTTGCTCATAGATAGCGATCGCTTCTAAAGGCTTACCCTGATTTAAGTAAGCCTCTGCCTGTATTCGCATATTATCCATACTGTTTGCCATTTTCCCTAGTATCTCCCCCTTGCTTCAGGACTTCTAGCTAATTCCCGCCTCAGATCTCTAATAGTCTTGCCACTGGCAAGATAGCGCTTATAGGTTTCCAAGCCCCCAGCATCAACATCTCTTCTCAGAATTTCTCGATAGGCTTGATTAATTACTTGTTCAGACTCTCCAGAATAAGCTATATCATGACGCACTCTTTCTAAAGTCCAACCACTATTTAGAGCTTGAATATAAGTTCTTGCCCCATCTAAATCCGTTCTCCGTCCCAGAATTTGAATGTAAATCTCGTTAATTGCCCTGAGTCCATTGTTGTTGTCGTAACGCCTGTTATTTCCATTCCTATAGCCGTCATCATAGTTTCTATTATTGTTGCGTAGGTTAAAACTGCCATAGCCTGGGCAGCTAATAACATTACGCTCTCGATAGCAGGTAATGCGTTCAGATCGTCTTTGGGCGGATGCGGGTAGAACGCCGACAATTAAGACTGCGATCGCCGCCAGTATGGATAACTTCATAGCTTCATCTCCAAGAAATTGGTATTAAGGGAAATTTTGAAGGTTGCGCAACCCATAGACCACAAGAGTATAGTTTTAACGAGATTGTTCCGACTATTCTTTCCATAATGCTAACCCCCCAATTAGCCCAAATATATTAGGGACAATTTTTACATTTTCAGGAATTTTGGTTATGACTTTTTTGGCATTTCCACCACCAATATATAAAAAGTCATAGTTAAATAAACAGGCGATCGCTTCTATGGCTTTATTTAACCTGCGATTCCATACTTTTTGTCCCACCTGATCAAAGGCTCTCTGTCCTAAGCGATCTTCATAACTATCTCCGCCCCGCCAGCGATGCTGCCCTAATTCTAGATTTGGAATTAATTTACCATCAATAAATAAAGCCGAGCCAAAGCCTGTGCCAAGGGTAATAACCAACTCCGTACCTGCACCTGCGATCGCTGCCAGTCCTTGCACATCCGCATCATTAGCTATCCGTACAGGCTTACCCAACCGATCTAAAAGCACTGTGCCGAGATCAAAATTATCCCAGTCAGGATGAAGATTAATGGCACCTTTCGTAACTCCTTGGCGGACAACTCCCGGAAACCCGATAGAAACTCGATCAAAGTTGCCTTGGGTATTAGCTAAATGGGCGATCGCGGCAATTACTGGCTCTGGTTTAGCTGGTTTTGGAGTTTCAAGTCGAATATTTTGGGTATGAGGAGTGCCATTTTCTTTTAAAACCATTGACTTGATACCGCTTCCTCCCACATCAATTGCCAGAGTTAATTTTTCCATATAATACAAATACAGCCTAGTTAAATCAAATTTGAGGCTATTTAATCATACTTTTAAAGTGTTATCCTAAATCTTCTATAACCCCATGACTGGTAAAGACTTACACCAACTTATTCTCCATAAATGGGGGCACTCCTACGATTTGCAACTCCGCCGCAGCCAAGGCAGAATCTGGATTCAAGTTATGTGGCGCTATTTAGAGCAAAGATCATTCCCTTTATCAGAAACCGAATACTTAGATCACCTAGATACCCTTGCTACCCATCTGTCGGCATTGGGAGCGATCGCTCAGGTTCAAGATTTTATCTTAACCACCAAGGCAAAACCAAGACTAGGCAAGGCAGTGGGCTTTCCCCTCGAATTAAATTTAGGACTTAGATCTCTAGAATGGATGATAGACGAAAATTAAATATATTCTTCTTAAAATCGTTGATTCAAAATTAAAAATAGAGTTATCCTTACGGTTTGTAGCATTATCAACCCGTATGTGTTTTAGTATGTAATAGATACAGTCTTTTTTTTAAGCTTAAAAACTTAACTAAACTTTAAAAGTAAAGCTGTAGATTGAACTATCTGCCATGTAGAAGAGTTTAGGGCATAACTATATGACTCAAATTGGATCCAATGCCTGGGATCAGCAGCTTGTAAACTTGGGACGGGTACTAAGAACTCTTCGAGAGGAAGAGAATGTGGATATTTTAATTTCCACAACTCTTGACTATTTAAGGGATAGTTTTGATCACCAGCTAATTTGGATCGCCCTCTATGATCGCCCTAATCATCGACTGATCGGTAAAGGTGGAGTTACACCTGCGGGGGAAATCAAGTTTCTCAAAGAAAGGTTTGTCCTTGAACCTGGGGATTTATTAGATCAGGTAATAGTCATGAAAAAAGCTATACCTATTACCGATCTAAGGCAAGAAAAGCGCAGTGGTGAATGGCAAAAATTAGCTATTAAGTTCGATATTCAAGGTACTTTATTATTTCCGATCTACCATAAAGATGTTTCCTGTGGTTTGGTGCTTTTAGGCTCTAGGTTATGGAATGTCTCTTCTAGGGCAGAAGAAAGAACACGTCTATCCATATTATTAGGAACCCTTGGCTCAACTTTATATCGACTGGAGTCAGACCTCCAGTATCAGCAGGTTAAACGCCCCGACGAACCTTTACTATCTTTATTAGATAAATTGCGATCGCTCCATAGTCTCAACGAAAGACTAGAGGAAGTTGTGCAAAAGACCCATAACTTTATTATGCCAACTCGTACCCATGTGTACTGGTTTGAGCGTGAACATCAATACTTTTGGCGGCGGACAGTAAATAAGCAAAAAAACATATCATCAGGGAATCGCAACGAAAATACCGCAGGGATTACTGTTCAAGAAGTTCCTGATCTCTATAAAGCTCTGGCTAAGGATCAATTAGTTATAGTATCCGATGCTCGAAATATGACTAAAGGCGAAATTAGCCCAAGGGTGATGGAGCAGTTTGGGGCAGAGGCTCTAGTTGCAGCACCAATCATATTTCAATCAGAGTTAATTGGTTTTGTTTGTATTGAAAATGATGAGGCTAGACTATGGTCAGAAATCGAAAAAAACTATCTTAAAGGCGCAGCCCAGCTAATTGCCTTGACGGCACCCTTAGAAGAAATGGAGTCAATGGTACAACGCATTGCTTCAGATCAAGTTTTAACCGCAGGTATCGCTAAGGCAATTTATACAGACTCCGACTGGCAAGAATCTCTGCAAATGGCAGCCGAGCAATTATGCCAAAGACTAAATGCCGAAAGATTTTGGGTGGTATTACACAATAAAGATACTGGAGTCTTTGAAATCTATTTTCAGTATCATCCTAAAAATCGCCGTCCTATGCCTAAATCCTTTGAGGAGCTATCGACCGTAGATTGGCAGATGATGGAACAGTCGGCAGAAACAATCTCTATAGAAAACCTTGAAACCGACTATAGATTTATCTCTTGGCGACCAGTTTTAATGGACATGGAAGTGCAATCGCTTCTACTCAGTAGCACGGCAATTGGTAAACCCCTAGAAAGCATCTTAGCTGTGGGACATGAATCCGCCCGCACTTGGTCACGTCCAGAGCGGGAAATTGTCCAAGCCGTAGCCCAACAGGTGGGACTGATCTTACATCAAGGCTACCTGCAAAGACAGGCGGACGATCGACAAAAATTGCATCAGGCTGTGCAGTTTGGCTTAGTAACTTTACAACAAGCAAATACCCTAGAAAAGCTCCATCCCGCATCGGCACAGCTTCTAGCGCAGGTAATGCAGGCACCTTTGTCAGTTTTAATAACTTGGCTACCCGGTCGAGTGGGGGGACAAATTGCGGCTAGTTTTGCCAGCCACGAAGATTTTCGCCTAAATATTAATGAAACGCTACTGCCCATAGAAAGCGATCCTCTAGTCCAGTGGACAATTCAAACCGATGGCATATTGCCTTTATCTATTCATGATCTTTTACCCCAAACCCTACAGTGGCTGAATGCAAAAGGTATTGGACAGATTTTGGCGATCGCCCTTAGAACTACCCCTGAACATCAGCCCACAGGAATGCTATTAGTCGCAGATAAGCCTGGACGCAGATGGCTAGATCGGCAACTTCAGGCATACAGCATGCTTACCAACCAGTTGGCATGGTCACGGCGACACTTAGTAATCGTGGAAACGCTCCAACACCATCGCACCGAACTAGAACGACTCAACTGGTACAAACAAAGACGAATCGAGGATATTTATCGCTCCGTGGGCAGTGGAGTCCAAAGACTACTAGAGCTAGAATCTCGTAGTGATGGTAATGATGCCGTTGGTAATTTGCGCCTACAGCACTCCCTCAAACAACTCCAAGCATCTCTATCTCCGCTCCCCCAAATTATTCGCAAAGAACAGTGGCGGCTGCGTCCTAGTTACGAAACGGCTCCATTAGCTGGTCTATTAAAGCGATCGCTAGAAAGAGTAGATGCAATTATTAAACAACGTCAAATGTGGTCACAGGTGCATAATCAAGCGGCTGTCGTGATTGCAGGAGACATTGCTAAGATTGAAATGATTATCCATGAATTACTACTGTTCGCCTGTGGACGTTCTGAGGTAGGAGGTAGAGTAGATATCTGGTGTCGGCAAATTGATGAGCGATCGCTAGAAGTTTCTATTACCGATAATGGCGAAATTGACCCAGTTTTATTAATGGAAATGCATGACGGGCGATCGCCTGATATTCTAGCTCCCTCAGTCTTAGATCAACCCCCTGGTCTGCATTTAGCAATTTGTCAAAGCCTGATGCAAGAAGCAGGAGGAGAATTGTCTTTGTATAAGCTCGAAGACAACCGTATTCTTAGCCGTTTGATTTTACCTGTATCCGCAAATTAATTATTTAAAATTTCTAACTTAGGGATGTCAAAGGGCAAATATTCATAATTAAATCAACCAATTTGTATAGGCAGATTGAAGTAGATAAAAACCTATAGTCTAAATATACAAACGGTTATTGAGTTTTCGACATGATCTCAAAATTAAATTACTTAAAGCTTGCATTTACAAATACCTGTATGAGATACTGGCAACCACATACTTTATGAGTAATAACTATGAAGGTTCACGCAAACAATATTCTTAAAAGCACTTTAGTCGCCACAATTGGTGCTTTAGTTGCAGTATCTCCCTCCCTTTCTGCTAATCTTACTAACGGTACCTTTGAACTTAGCCCACTCGACACCCCAGAAACAACTACCACTGCGCTTGTTCCTGGACCTAGTAATGTCGGTTTCAACTCAGCATTAGTAGGTGACACTACAACAGTCACAGGGTGGACAGCGATTGGTGGAGCCCAAAATGCAGGTTATTTATACCAAGGACAAAATCGCTTTGCTAACAATGGCATCCTAAGCAGAACTGTGCAACTAAACAGAGGTGGAGCTCAAGGTGGAATTTCTACTGTAATAACAGGGCTTAATATTGGAATTCAGAACATTGTTACAGTGTTTTTTGACTTTTCTGGAAATTTTAATTCACCAGATCCAATTACCATGGATGTTGCTTTAGGAACTGCACCAAGCCAACAATTTGTGCTTGGTGCACAAACTTCATCTGGTAATCCCATAAGGTTCTCCCCAGTTGCATTGCCTAGTATTCTTGGTGCACAATTTAATCTTCAATTTGAAACTAGATCTGCAACCTTTATATTTACACCCTTTAATAATACTGCCATTCTTAGCTTTATCTCTAGGTCAGGTGAATCAACTGGTTTTGGTCCAATCATTGATAATGTCTCCTTGACTCCAATTCCATTTGAATTCTCGCCTCTAACTGGATTCATCGCTGGTGGTGTTTTGTTTGGTTCTTACAAGTTAATCAAACGTAAAAAGTCTGTTGCCTAGTTCTTAATCCCAAAATATTTAAATATTAATCAAAACGTCTGTATGCTTTAAAACTATGGGCGTTTTTTAATGTCAAAATCAAAAGTAATATCGTAATTGTCTAATAGAATAATAGGCGAGCTTTTGTTTATGTATTTAATCATTCAAGAACAGATCAGCCCTAAAATCCATTTAACATTGTAAATGCAAGCTAAAGAACAAATTCGTCGTACCAAAATTGTTGCTACCATTGGACCTGCCACCAGTAGCCCTGAAATGATTCGTGCCTTAATTGAAGCAGGGGCAACTACATTAAGGCTCAACTTTTCCCATGGTACCCATGCCGATCATCATCGTAGTATTTGTAATATCCGCCAAGTTTCCGTAGAACTTAACCAGCCTGTAGCGATCTTACAAGATCTTCAAGGACCCAAAATTCGTTTAGGTAAGTTTACTGATGGGGCTATTACCCTTAAAAAAGGTGATAAGTTCACACTTACTAATCGCATAATTGCAGGTAGCCAAACCATTAGCTCTGTCACCTACGATAATTTGGCAATGGAAGTACCTGTTGGGGCAGTGATTTTATTAGACGACGGAAAAGTTGAGCTTAAGGTAGATGAAATTGACCCAGAGGCAGGAGAACTGCGTTGTTCGGTGGTAATTGCTGGAGTTTTATCAAATAATAAAGGTGTTAACTTTCCCAATGTTCATCTTTCTGTCAAGGCAATGACGGATAAAGATCGAGCTGATTTAGTATTTGGTTTAGCAGAAGGTGTAGATTGGGTGGCATTGAGCTTTGTTTGTAATCCTGAAGATATTTTGGAACTAAAAGACTTAATTGCTAAAAGTGGCAGAAATGTGAAAGTCATCGCCAAAATTGAGAAACATGAGGCGATCTCTAAGATGCAAGAAATTCTGGAAGTTTGTGACGGAGTTATGGTCGCCAGAGGAGATTTAGGGGTAGAAGTACCAGCCGAAGATGTGCCAATTCTGCAAAAACGCTTGATTAAAACTGCTAATCAGCTAGGTATACCCGTAATTACGGCGACGCAAATGCTAGACAGTATGTACAATAATCCCCGTCCTACTCGTGCGGAAATTTCTGATGTAGCCAATGCGATTATTGATGGTACTGATGCGGTGATGCTCTCCAACGAAACAGCTACAGGCAATTACCCGATCCAATCGGTCGAAACTATGGCTAGAATTGCCATAAGAACGGAAAAAGAGCATAAATTTACCCCCATTGAAACCGTGGGCAAGTCTGTACCTAATGCTATTAGTCAAGCTGTAAGTAAGATTGCCAGTCAACTAGAGGCATCAGCAATTGTGACATTAACTAAATCAGGGGCGACCGCCCGAAATGTCAGTAAATTTCGACCTCCTATTCCCATCTTGGCAATAACCTCTCATGTCGATGTCGCAAGGCAGTTACAACTAGTTTGGGGTGTACATCCGCTCATGGTTTTATCATTACCTTCAGCTCGTCAAAATTTTGAAGCTGCGTTAAATTTGGCACAGGAGCAAAATTTGGTTGCCGCAGGTGATTTAGTCGTGATGACCGCAGGAACTTTGCAGGGAGTATCTGGCTCCACTGATTTGATTAAGGTCGAGTATGTATCTTCGGTAATTGGTAAAGGATTAGGTGTGGGCTCAGGCATAGCTACTGGTAGAGCGAGAGTAGCTCATAACTATTTAGATGTTAAAGACTTTAACTTAGGGGAAATTCTTGTCATTGAGAGTACTACTTCAGATTTTATCGATGTAATTCGTAAAGCCTCAGCAATTATTACTGAGGTTTCAGGTCTTGATTCCCATGCTGTGGTAATTGGTCGAAAGCTAGGTATCCCAGTTTTAATAGGAGTTAAGGATGCTACTCACAAGATTCGAGATGGAGAACCTTTAACTGTAGATATCAAAAAAGGATTAATTTATACTGGCTCTCGTTTAGTAGAGGATATGGGTTAAATATCAAAATTCTCAAAAAAAATCTCCCAAACCTTGGGAGAAGACTATTTTTTAAGTTCTAATTTGAGAATCTTAAAGAGCAGGATTAAGCCCAGTTGGATTAGCTGGCTTTACATTCAAATTTTTAGTAGCCTTAGGTTCCATGGGCGAAATTTCAATGTGATTAAATAGGGTAGTCACGAAGGCAAATAGGAGGAAAGGTAAAGACACCACCACTATGATCCCTACAGCAGCAAAGGAATAAATAGGCTGACTCATGAGTGCCAGTGCTGATGCTAAGCTGGCAAAAATTACGCCTAACCAAACTACAACTTGCAGATAAATATCACCAAGAGTGAGATTGCATCTGAAACTATATTTACTAAGTTCATTCATCGGATTTACCTCGTTTTTTTAAAATTAATTTTTGTGATTTTTATGAAATTTATTAGTTTAGGAATTTACTAACTAATATTTCTGAAGGATTAAATTAAAAGATTTATGTATACCTATTGTATTTAAATTGTTTAGGATTTTTTTTACGTTTTGTAAGCAATCTATACGAATTAGTCATAAACATACAGTTGTAAATTTATAGATTCCCTTTTAGCTAGGAATAGTAAATACCTGAGATATAGTACTGAGACCTTAGTGGTGCAGAAAATCGGAATAGTCTTAAGACGAGAAAACTCAATACGGAAATCTAATATGTTGCGCTTGGCTGTAACTATTTCTTGAAGGGGAAGGGGGTATCAATAAGACAATGAGTTATTTCTACGCTGCAAAATTGGATTTTCTTCTGCTTAAACAGGGCGACGATTTTGCATAGAGATTCTTCGAGCTTTGTAGGCATTTTGACATTCATGGGCGATCGCTCTCTGGCAGAGATTATGCATAAAAAAATAAGCCCCTACTATTAGTAGCAAGAGCTTGAAGACTTAAATATGAAGCTAATACTAGATGATGCCCCAGAAGTGAAGAACACCTTGTCCGCTGACTAATTCGACTGCGATCGCAGCTACAAAACCGATCATAGCTAGACGTCCGTTCCAGTTTTCAGCACCATTAGAAAATCCCCATGTCCAAGCGTTGCGATTATCATTTTCCATTGTTTTTGCCTTCAGTTAATTTGTTCACAATAAGAAATGTAACATAATGTTGAGCGATTTGCAATATACCTAAATGATTATTTCTATTGACTAATTTCTAAATCAATAGTTAAAGCCATTTGGTAAAGTTGGCGGCGGGGGATTTTTGTGATCTCAGCTAGTTTTCGACTTGCCTGCGATCGGGATATACCCTCTGCCATGATTGCTACTAGCTCTGATTTAAGCTGGGGTTCTGTCCACACTTTAGAATCACCCTTGGGTATTCCTGCCATGACTAGGGTAAATTCTCCCCTTGGCTCTTGATTTGTGTAGTGGGCGATCGCTTCTTTGAGATCTCCTCGCCAAAATTCTTCATGGAGTTTGGTTAATTCTCGCCCCAGCACCACCTGTCGATCTGCATTTAAGTATGCGCTCAAGTCTTGGAGAGTTTTCCGTAAACGATGGGGAGCTTCATACATAATGATCGTGCGTTGCTCAATTGCTAATTGTTCTAGTTGTGATCGGCGTTGGCTTGAATCCGTAGATAAAAATCCTGCAAAGATAAAGCTATCGGTACTCAAACCTGAAGCCACTAGAGCAGTTGTACAGGCACTAACTCCTGGAATAGGGATGACATTAACTTGAGCGGAAATAGAGGCTTGAACTAATTCCAAACCTGGATCAGAAATACTAGGCATTCCCGCATCACTAACTAGGGCAATATTTTTCCCTTCTAGTAACAAATCTAAAAGTTCAGGTATGCGGGCATAGCTATTATGGGTGTGATAACTGATTTGCGGAGTTTGAATCTCGAAGTGGTGCAGGAGTTTACCCGTATGGCGAGTATCCTCTGCGGCAATGAAGTCAACGGTTTGCAGGGTTTTAATTGCCCGCACCGTCATATCCTCAAGGTTGCCGATGGGAGTGCCAACTATGTAAAGTGTGCCTAACGCCAATTTTTATTCTCCAATTCTCTGACTTGTCGCTCTAGGCGATCAATTCTGCCTCTAAGTTCGTCTACTTCATTTTGCCTAGGCACACCTAGGTCTTGGAGCGCATTACGAATTTGTTTTTGGATTAAGGTTTCAAAATTTACCTGTTCCGATTTAAAGCGATCGGCAAAGTCATTAATAAATTCTGATGCTTGATCTGAGTTGATTTTGCCATCTTTGACATATTCATCGGCGACTTCTTTGAGCTTTTCTACCATCAATGAAGTGGTGCCAACCCCAATCATTAATAATTGTTTGAGTAAATTATTATTGTCCATAGTTCCTGCAATATAAATTACTAATCTATTACATTTGACACTCCCACGTCTAAAGAGTATGGGATTCTTTAAGAGTCCAGAATCTGATTTCTCAGTCACTGTACCTTAAGGATGTAGTCAATACGCCCCTACCCATTCACGCTCACTGACTCTCGCCATGAGGCTTACGGCTACTTTTTTTAATCTCGGAGCTTATCGTTCGCACTTTTCAACACTAGCCAGTTCGGTACACTCTATATCCTGTCTCTGCTTGCCTGTTCCTTAGTCTTTCCCAGCATGGCTGGTAGTTTCTTTCTGGCGGGAGTTTCACCGACCTAGGATATTTCAACGTGCAGTTGATACGCCTACTTGATTCAGCACAACTTAATTATAGAATGGATTTGGTTAACTACTTACCTACCTTAACCCGCCTTATATCCCACGGCTAAAGCTAGTGGGTTTTGCGGCGATTTCTATAATCTTGACTTAGTTTAGGGCGATCGCCTCTTAGTTTGATCGGTTTTCTTCCCTAGATCAGGCGATCGCAATGTAAAAATATATAAATCCTTAATCAGAACTTTAACTTAGGAAAAATCCAAAATGTTTGAAATTCAAGATACAGGTTCTAATAACGCCTTACTCACCTATTTAAAAAATCAATCCCCAGAAGCACTTGAACAAGTAGCAAAGCACGTCAGCCCTGAAATTCGGCAAATTATTAATCAAAATATTCAAGGCTTAGTGGGAATGTTGCCTTCACCCCAGTTTCAGGTTTCCGTAACTACTAATCACGAAAATTTGGCTAATCTTTTGGGATCAGCCATGATGACAGGCTATTTTTTAAGTCAAATGGAAACTAGGATGAAGCTAGATCAGACTTTTGGTAGTAGTTTGCCCTTAACTTCAGAAGCTGATGATAAGGTTGATAAAAACTTCGATGAATCAGAGCCATAGGTTGCTAATTTATTTATGACCGTGGAAGCGAATCCCTAGAAAAACATCGTATAAAAATCCGCCGAAATCTTTAAGCTTTAATAGCCCTAGACTTTGAGGGGCATTATTAGCATCTAGCAAAGGCTTCATTTGAGTATAGGCACTTTTATAGTTGTACCAAGGTACAGAGGGCCAGAGATGGTGAATCAGGTGGTAGTTCTGTCCTAGCAATAAAATATTGAGGAGACCACTGGGATACACTCGGGCATTTTGCCAACGGGAGGTTTCCTTAAAGGGACGATGGGGCAAATAATCAAAAAACAAGCCCAAAGCTAAACCCATGATAGCGGCGGGAACAAACCAATAATTAAGAATGTAGGGTAAAAAGTTAAATTCATAGCCAGCGATTAAAACACTGACCAATATTAGTCGGCTAATACCCCATTCTACTAATTCATATTTGCGCCAGAGCTTTCTTTGAAAGAAAAATATTTCATGGTAGAAAAATCTGACGGCAATTAACCACAGAGGACCACCCGTAGATACAAAGTGATCGGGATCATTTTCGGGATCATTGACATTAGCATGGTGTTGCATATGAACACGAGTAAATACAGGGTAAACAAAACCTTGTAATACTGCGGAAATATGCCCTATTGCCGCATTTACCACTCGATTACGATGGGCTACGCCATGGGAGGCATCGTGGATCACCGTACCTAGGACGTATAGGGAAATAAAGTTAGCTATAAACACTACCCAGTGCGCCCAATGCCAGACCCAATAGCCAGTAGTTGAAGCGATCGCTAGAATAACAGAACCAATCAGCAGGCATAAAGTGGGGTTAAATCCTTGAGGGGCTCCCATTAAACCAATTGGTACAGTCAGGGTTTTCCCTGTCTGCTGCATGTTTATACTCCTGAAGTTATCTAATAAATTTTAAAGTTTTGATCGATATATTTTTGGAAAATTAGGTCTTGATAGCTCTAATATTCCTTTCGTAGTATAGGTCAATCTCTCTCATAATATATAGATTTGTTAAGGATTATCTGGGGTATAACTAATTTGCATAGTTTCACCAAATATAATTTATTTTTTAGACTCAATGGCAATATTTTCATTAATTGCTGTTTTTCTAAAAGATAAGCGTTCGTTTTCCACATCTACCAAAATGCGATCGCCTTCGACAAAATCTCCCCGCAAGATGGACTTAGCAATTTGTGTCTCTAATTGACGTTGAATCACCCGCTTGAGTGGACGCGCACCATAGACTGGATCGTAACCAACCTCGGCAATAAAATCTAAGGCAGATTCCGACAGATGTAAAGACATTTTGCGTTCAGATAGACGTTGTTCTAGGCGGAGTACTTGCAATTTCACGATTTCCCGTAACTCTTCTCGGCGCAGGGAGTGGAAGATAATAATTTCATCAATACGGTTAAGGAATTCTGGACGGAAGCTAGAGCGCATTGCTTCCATCACGCGATCGCGCATTAATTCATACTTACTATCATCGCCACCGATATCCAAAATATATTGAGAACCGATATTACTGGTCATGATAATAATGGCATTTTTGAAATCCACAGTCCGTCCTTGGGAGTCGGTAACTCTGCCGTCATCAAGGATTTGCAACATGATATTAAAGACATCGGGATGTGCTTTTTCGATTTCATCAAACAAAATCACGGCATAGGGACGGCGGCGAATAGCTTCGGTTAATTGCCCTCCTTCGTCATAGCCCACATAGCCAGGGGGTGCGCCCACTAGACGGGATACGGAATGCTTTTCCATATATTCAGACATATCGATTCGCACCATTGATTCTTCGGTATCAAACAGATATTTGGCTAAAGCCTTTGCTAGTTCGGTTTTGCCTACACCTGTGGGACCAAGAAAAATAAAGCTAGCGATCGGACGATTGGGATCAGATAAACCAGCGCGCGATCGCTGAATGGCATCACTAACCGCAGCCACAGCCTGACTCTGCCCAATTACCCGTTCATGAAGTTCATCTTCTAGGTATAATAATTTTGCCTTTTCTGATTCCACCAGCTTTAAGACAGGAATCCCAGTCCATTTGGAAATGATTTCAGCAATATCCTCTTCTGTAACTTCTTCTCTGAGCATGGGACGACTGGCGACTGTATGGCTTTCGGTTAGTCTCTCTTCTGCCTTTTTTAGCTCCCTTTGCAGATCTGTGAGTTTACCGTATTTCAGTTCTGCGGCTTTATTCAAATCATAGTCCCGTTCTGCTTGCTGAATTTCTAAGTTGACTTGCTCTATCTCTTCTTTGCGTTGGCGGACATTATCAATTACTTGCTTTTCTGATTGCCATTTAGCAGTTAGTGTTATCTGTTCAGCCTTAAGTTCAGATAGTTCTTTTACTAATTTTTCTACTCTTTCTTTGGAATCAGCATCGGTTTCTTTTTTTAAAGATAGCCGCTCCATTTCTAATTGCAGAATTTTGCGATCAATCTCATCTAGCTCTTCGGGTTTAGAAGTGATTTCCATTTTCAGTTTGGCGGCGGCTTCATCCATTAAGTCGATCGCCTTATCGGGTAGAAAGCGATCGCTTATATAACGAGTGGATAAAGTAGCAGCAGCAATCAAGGCATTATCGGCAATTCTGACTCCGTGGTGGAGTTCGTAGCGTTCTTTTAAGCCTCGCAAAATGGAAACCGTATCGGACACACTGGGCTGATCGACAAATACTTGCTGGAATCGGCGTTCGAGGGCAGCATCTTTTTCAATATATTTACGATATTCGTCCAAAGTAGTAGCACCAATACAACGTAGTTCGCCCCTTGCTAACATTGGTTTGAGCAAATTACTAGCATCCATTGCCCCTTGGGTGGCACCTGCACCTACTACAGTATGGATTTCATCAATAAATAGGACAATTTGCCCTTGGGATTCCATTACTTCTTTGAGTACTGCCTTTAATCTTTCTTCAAATTCACCCCGATATTTGGCTCCCGCAATCAAAGCTCCCATATCTAGGGCTATTAGCTTGCGATCGCGTAAAGATTCAGGCACATCTCCGCTTAGAATTCTTTGTGCCAGCCCCTCGGCGATCGCAGTTTTACCTACACCAGGCTCGCCAATTAATACAGGATTATTTTTAGTTCTTCTTGATAAAATCTGAATGGTTCGGCGAATTTCTTCATCGCGACCAATGACTGGATCTAGTTTGCCTTGTCTTGCCCACTCAGTGAGGTCTCTACCATATTTAGTCAAAGCTTCGTATTTATTTTCTGGAGTTTGATCCGTCACTTTGTTATTTCCGCGAATTTGCTCAATGATCTTACGCAGTTTACTCTCATCTAGGCTAAATTCTTGGAGTAATGCTTTACCAAAGCGATCGTCCTTGGCAAAGGCTAAAACCAGATGCTCAATGGAAATAAAATCGTCATTAAAGGATTTGCGTGCCTGCTCTGCTCGATCTAAAAGCGTATCCATACTGCGTCCCAAATAGCCAGAGGCATTGCCGCCAGAGATTTTTGGTTGCCGATTAATAAATTCTTCGGTGCGATCGCGCAGTTTTTGGATATTGACACTTGCCTTACTGAAAATGCTCGTTGCTAAACCCTCCTCTTCTAAGAGGGACTTCATGAGATGTTCACTTTCAATCTGTTGATGTTGGGCAGCTTTGGACATTTCGGGCGTACGGACGATCGCCTCCCAAGCTTTTTCCGTAAATTGGTTTTGAGTAGGTTGCATAATAATCAGACCTGTAAGGCTTGCTATGTGTCTGGAATGATCTTAGGGGCAATACCTTAGGTACTAAGATCGGCTATACATCAATGTTTAGTGCGCTTTACCGTACAAGTTCAAAACTACTAACTTCAAGATTTAATATAGGCGATCGCATGATGCCAAATTAACATCGGATGACTTTTCCCAGCCTGCGCGCCATCTATACCAATACAATTCTGGTCTATCCATTTCAAAGTGCCAGTAATGACATCGCCTGTAATTAACTTAACCTCGACAGTTGCTGAGTTGTCAGAGTTTTGTTGATCGCGAAGGATTTGGTGAACGTGGCGAATACTGGGCAGGGTAATATCAAGTTCTGTCATGGTTTTATTTTTAACTTGGGGTGAGTAATAAGCAAGTCTAAATCAAGTTTACTGTACTAATCCGATGCCAATCGATCCTAAGTAAATTTGCAAAATCCTCTTACTGCTAATTAATTCTTGTTGGTAGGCAGTTAATGTTTTTACTTCTAAGTTACGACTTGCAAATATAGCGATCGCTTGCCAATCTTGAAGAGGTTTATATTGATTCAGGTAAATATTAATCTCTGTAATAAATTCCCAATAAAAATCTGGTTTATCTTAAACTGGTTTATCTTAGAAATTGCACTTCCACAAAATAGATGGGTTGATCTAGGCGATCGGGTATAAAAATACCATCAAATCGAAAGGCTTTTTCTTTAACCTCGACAGACGTGAATTTATAGTGATTGGCATTTTCCACTGGTTAATTAAGCAGCTCAAACAGGAGGCTGTGAAAAGTCAGAAATAATTGATGAAAAATGGTATCGGTACGCATAGATGTATTCTATGGATTGAAGTAAAATAAAAATTAAAATAAATATCTGGAGCTAACTATGAGCTATAGGATGAGTCGCTCTGCATACGCTGAAACCTATGGAATTACAGTGGGCGATCGCCTGCGGTTAGCTGATACCGAATTAATTATAGAAGTCGAAAAAGACTACACCACCTACGGTGAAGAAGTAAAGTTTGGTGGCGGTAAGGTGATTCGCGATGGTATGGGGCAATCCCCAATTACGAATGCTAATGGGGCGGTGGATGCGGTAATTACTAATGCTTTGATCTTAGATTGGTGGGGCATTGTCAAAGCAGATGTGGGGATTAAAGATGGTAAAATTTATAAAATTGGCAAAGCAGGCAATCCCTACGTTCAGGATAATGTGGATATTGTGATCGGACCTGGAACCGAAGCGATCGCTGGCGAAGGCATGATCCTAACTGCTGGTGGGATTGATGCTCATATTCATTTTATTTGTCCTCAGCAGATTGAAGTAGCGATCGCCTCTGGAATCACCACAATGATTGGCGGTGGCACAGGCCCAGCCGCAGGAACTACTGCTACCACTTGCACTCCAGGGGTATGGAATATGTATAGAATGTTGCAAGCGGCTGATAGTTTTCCAATGAACTTAGGATTTTTGGGTAAGGGCAATTGCAGTCAGCCTGAGGGATTAGTAGAACAAGTAGAAGCGGGAGCGATCGGTTTAAAGCTCCATGAAGACTGGGGAACTACGCCTTCGACTATAGATACTTGCCTGACGGTAGCTGATGAATATGACATTCAAGTGGCAATTCACACCGATACCTTAAATGAGTCAGGCTTTGTGGAAAATACGATCGCCGCATTTAAAAATCGAGTTATCCACAGCTATCACACCGAAGGAGCGGGCGGCGGTCATGCTCCCGACATTATTAAAATCTGTGGTGAGGTAAATGTGCTGCCTTCTTCTACCAACCCTACTCGTCCCTATACCGTTAATACCTTGGAAGAACACCTAGATATGTTAATGGTTTGTCACCACCTCGACCCTAGTATTCCTGAGGATGTAGCTTTCGCTGAATCTCGAATTCGCCGAGAAACCATCGCCGCCGAAGATATTCTTCATGATTTGGGAGCTTTTAGTATTATTTCCTCAGATTCGCAGGCAATGGGAAGAGTGGGAGAAGTGATTATGAGAACTTGGCAAACCGCCCATAAGATGAAAACCCAACGGGGCGAATTACCCCAAGATTCTAGCCGTAATGATAACTTTAGGGCAAAAAGATATATCGCTAAATACACTATTAATCCAGCCATTACCCATGGGATTTCTAATTATGTCGGCTCGATTGAAGTGGGCAAGTTAGCCGATTTATGTTTATGGCGACCTGCTTTTTTTGGCGTGAAACCAGAAGTTGTAATTAAAGGTGGACTAATTGCTTGGGCGCAAATGGGAGATGCCAATGCTAGTATCCCCACACCGCAGCCTGTATATATGCGTCCGATGTTTGGCAGTTTTGGCGGTGCTATGACTTCAACTTCTGTGACGTTTATGTCCCAAGTTGGTATAGAGCGGGGTGTTCCTAATCATTTAAACCTAAAAAAATCTGTGGTTCCTGTTAGTGGCATTCGTCAATTGAGCAAACGGGACATGAAACTAAATGATACTTTACCGATTATGGAAGTTAATCCCGAAACCTACGAAGTCAGGGCTGATGGTGAACTCCTAACCTGCGAACCTGCCACAGTGCTACCTTTAGCACAGCGATATTTTTTATTCTAATTTTGGGTTTAGGAAATTCTCAGATCACAGTTACTAACTTGACTTTGATATTTCTGCTTAGTTACTATTCTTTAACAGATCAATTCCCAAAATTAGATCTGATATTTTGTCCAAATTTTGAGAAGTGTCGGGACACCTGATCGAGATCTCACTGGTTCTAGGATAGATATCAAGTATTTTTTTAAATTGATTTCTGTTAAAGCTGCGTGGATCAATACGGGAAGCAGAGCGATCGACAGCCCTGTGAGTAGTGATCCGATTAAAGGGAACATCGGTTTTGGCAACTAGCCATGCCAAGGATTGATATTGTAAGTTGGTATAGCCGTTGTGACTAAGACCGTTATGCATACCACCACTAGGTGTCTCTAGGGCAATGTGATAAGCAAAATTATTTACAGAACTGGCATAATTTGGATTGGTTTTAACAGCTTCTCGCCCTGAAGCACTGACAAACACAGAATTACCTGCACCAAATGCGCGCTTATCAGGTGGCACAAAGTAAATAATTGAGCCATCAATGGTAATTAAGGTGTGATAGCTAACTTGATCTTCTTCGTAAGGTTGGAATGCTTGAAAATAACCGATTACACTATTGGTAGGCGCAACGGTTTCGTGGAGAACGATAATTGGCTTCAGATTCGCGGGCTTGCCCTTTAAGTCTTTGAGATAGCGATCGCCATAATTTGAATTTGCTGCCAAAGCTATAACTTCTCTGGGATTATAGGTATTTTGTGGGCGATCGCTGAGAAGTTCTGTTGGCAGGATAGGGAGAGGTCTACGAAATCGCTCTAGGGTAATTGGGGTCTTAGTTAATTTGGCTGCATAGGTAGGATTTTTGGGGGCTTGTAATTCACATCCTTCTACGGGTGCAAAATTATTAAGCTCTGATAAAAAATAGATGGATTGCCGCCGTTGAGCAATCTGGGCTTGTGAATATTTGGGTAAATTTTTAACTGGATTTTGGGTTTGAGCTTCAGCAAAGTTAATATCGGCGACACTTTTAGGCTTAGGAGATAATACCAGAGAGACTAACATGATTAGGGTTAAACAAAAAATGGCGATCGCTATTAATCTCTTTGTCGGCATAGCTAACTAATACTTTGCTCGTGAATTTAAAAATCATACACTTGACGGACGATTGTTTGAGTATACAGGTTTGCAGTTAACCGCATAAATACCTCCTTAATATTTAGAGCTACATTAATTTCATAGACCGCTACCAATCAAAACAAAACTAGACCAAAAATAAGGATGGTTAAAATTAACTTTGTCTTTAGTTATCGGGGCTTTAATCATATTGATTTGAGAATTCCTCAGGGCATTGAGAATATTTTGGGTTTGGAAATTTTGATAAAAGCCATTCATTAATACCTGTGTACCTCCATCGGAAACTGCCCATAAAGAGGCGATCGTAGCCCTAGCCCCCGCCCGTTGCACCTGATAACCAAAGCCCAAAATCTCAGTTCCCGTTCCCAAAGAGCCAAAGGTGCCGATCGCTGTCTCACAAGCACTTAGTACCACCAGATCAGCATTTTTAAGTTGCCATTCGCTAATTTCAGCTAGGGTAACTTTACTGCCATCGCCAAATAAAATATAGGAATCTAACGGATTTCCAGAATTAAATACAGCATGGGTCGCAAAGTGAATAATATTTTTACCAAGCACTTGCCCTCGGAAAGCTGAAGCTGTGAAGTTTGACTCGGTTAATTTAGCTACATTGGGAAAAATTTTACTAATATTCTCAACTTCGCCTATGGTTGCAGGTAAACCTGTCCCTCCAAATCGAGTTTGCCCATTTTGACCACCAAAGGCTCCTGCGGCAATGTTGAAGTTCGTTCGGGGCTGAGAATTTGGATTAAAAAGACTATAGGCGATGAGATTATTGACCTGATATTTCTCGATTAACCACTGATTACCATCGTAGAGTGCGGATAGAGGTAGATAACGTAAAACTCCATCGGGGGCATAGAGAATAGTGGTCGGCTTGAACGCTTTGAGGTCGGACTCAATCGGCTTAATCATCAGATCGTAGAGTTTTTTGCCTGAAATCTTGACATCTTGGGACAAAGGATTTTGCAGATCGGAACGGAAGTCTAGGACTAATTCACTCAAGATTTTGGAGTTAATATTAACTTTGCGATTGATGGGAGGATGGTTTGGTGAGAATAGAATAATTTCAAGGCGATCGCTCAAAATTAACGGATAAAGTAAAACTGCATTTTTAGGAATATTTTGTAAATACTTGGGAACTTGATTAATTTTAGTTAGGGGAATTTGCTTGATCAACACACCTAAATCTCGATCAGTTTGAGTTAGTTCTTTTAAGCTTGCCGCAGTTTGGAATGGGCGATCGTCAAGCTCTTGCTCTGAGATTAAAAAAGGGATTTTGAGGCTTGCAGTAAAATTAGCATTTCTTAGAAATTCCTTAAGTTCTTGAACTTTGAGTAGATCCAGAATTTGCAGGGCTTCCATAACTCGTCCTTGACTAAGTAAAAGATCGGCAAGACGACGATAGGTTTGGGCTACAGAATCCAGATAAGATGTTTGATCTTCTTTATTCAGTTTGGAAATATCTTTGCGAATAGATTCGGTGACTGCTATAGAGTTTTTGTAAGTATAAATTGCTAGATTAGTTAATTTAAGCTTGGCAAAAGTGGTGCCTAAATTATTTAGAGTTTTTCTCTCGCCTGTGCGATCGCCAATTTCTTGAAAAATACCTAATGCTTGCTGATAAAGCTTAATCGCTTTGGGATACTGGGCAGTCTCTCGGTAAGCTATACCCAGATTGGTTAACGTATTTCCTATTCCTGGGCGATCGGCAATTTGTGTTTGGGTCACTAAAGCTTGTTCATAGAATCCAATTGCTTTTTGATATTGTTGCAAATAGAGATAGGAATTACCGATATTATTTAAGGAAGTCGCAATGCCATTACGATTACCCAACTCGGTTTCGATCGTCAAGGATTGTTGCGAAAATTCTATGGCTTTTGGGTATTGCTCCAGTGCTTGATAGGTATTGGCAATATTTTGGAAGGAAGTTGCTGCCCCGCCGCGATCGCTTAATTCTTGATCAATTAATAAAGATTGTTGAAAAAACTCTAACGCCCTTTGATACTGCCCCAAAAAGTAATAAGTATTACCTAAGCCATTGATGGATGAACTCTCTCCATTTCGATGATTGAGTGTCTTAGAAATAGCTAAGGATTCTTGAAAACTAGCGATCGCTTTTTGATATTGCCCTAAGGAGTTGTAGGTATTTCCTAAATTTATGAGGGAGTATGCTGAATTAGCGCGATCGCCACTGGCTGTGGAAATTTTCAGAGCTTTTTGAGCGATCTCTACGGATTTTTGGTACTGCCCTAATGCGTCATAGCTAACTGCCATAGAACTTAGCATACTTGCTAGCCCTTTAGAGTCTCCTGTTTCTGTAAATATAATTACTGATTGCTGATAGAAATCAATTGCTCTTTGGTACTCGCCCATAGCATTGTAGGCATAACCCAAACTACCAAGTAGGGCTGCTTCTCCTTGGCGATCGCCTATTTCCCGATAAAGAAATAAAGATTGCTGAAATGCTTTGAGAGCATCTGTAAATTTATTCGCACCAAAGTCACGGAATCCTTGCTTAAAGAACCGATTCGCCTCAGTCAACTGCTCGATCATTCCTTGAGCTTTTATTTCTTGGGCTAAGATGCGATCGCTAAATCCAAGCTGAACAGGCAAGCAAACCCCAACAATGATAAAGATCGATATGAAAGATTTAGACACTAGTGTAGATTTTGGATTTGTTCGAGGGATAATCCCGTGAATTGGGCAATTAACTCTAGATCAATATTGGATTTAATCATATTTAGGGCAATTTGCGCTTTTTCTTCAGCCCTACCCCTAGCTTCACCTTTAGCTTCACCTTTAGCTTCGCCTTCGAGTAAAATTTCTTGAAAAATTACAGATTCTCGCATAATCTCGCTCCTTAATAATCTTTGAACAACTTTCCGATCTAATGCTAACCCAGAAATAATTGCAGTTGCTGCGGCTATATTACTTTGAACTTGCTTATCTTCAATTTTATCAATTAGTTTTGCCACATCTGCAAGGGTTTTTTCGGGGTTAGTAGTTTGAGACAGAGTTGCAAAGGGGAGCAATCCCAAACACTTTTGAAAATTTTCGGTTGCTTGTTCCCATAGCCGAATTACCTGAAACTGATGGACTAATTTACCCAGATTAAATTCGGTTACATATACCAATGGTGACTTGCTGGGTTTGAGGTAGATAACCACTTGATGAACTTGTCTTTTAGGGAATTTACGATGGAGCCGAATTCGATAATCTGCCATGCGAAAGGGGATATTCTCGTTCAGTTCAGTTTGAAATTCAATATGTAAAATTAGCTCTTCTGACTCTAAGAACATTACTGAATCAGCCCGAATAGGCTCAACCGAAAGTTCTGAAGGTTCAAGCTTTGTTAGAGCGATCGCTGATCCTAATAACCATCTAGCAAAGTCATCGGAAAAGCTCTCAGCCAAAAATTTACAGGTATTATCGTACATCTCAGAATTTTAGTGACTTAATAAACATTGGAAACATATTTTTTAAGAATTGGTATAACATTTGGACATGGATAGTGTGGGGAAAAAATCTGTGGAACAAATACCACAACCTAAACCAAGACGTAACCAGTTTATAGCGATCGCTGCTTTAGGATTGACAGGCTCCTGTTTAGCAATATTTTTTTACGGTAAATATTTTCTGGAACAACAGCTATCGCCCTTGGTGCAGGCAGAATTATCCAAGGCGTTAAATCGACCAGTGAGCTTAGGGGGAGTCGATCGCTTTAGTTGGAATGGGGTGAGATTTGGACAAACTGAAATTCCCAAAACCGCAACACAACCCAATTTTGCATTGACCGAAGCTATCGATGTCCAGGTTGATCTATGGAATTATTTCCAGACGAGACAAATTGGACTTGATATTACTGTAGTTAAACCTCAAGTATTCCTGCGCCAAGATTTTATTAATGGGCAGTATTTACCGAAACTATTTAGTCCATCGATCTCCACCGAGACAGGAGCCATTGATCTTCGCACCGTTAGAATTGAGGAGGCAAATCTGACGCTCCAGCCCCTTAACTCCCAGACTGCCATCAGTGTAACTAAGCTCAATTTAGATAGTAACTGGCAAATCACCGATCCAAACCGTCAAGGCGTGCAATTTACGGGAGCGGGGCAAGTTATTAATACAAGACTGGTAAATTCTAATATTCCTACAGCCGATCAACTCAAAAAGGCGATCGCATCTCAATCTCCCAATGGCACTTTAAGTATTACCAAAGCGGAATTTAACCTAACTAATGGTGCGGGCAATATTCAATTGCGATCGCAAGATATAGGCGTAGCCGTAATTGATGGGTTTTTTCCCGACTTTCCAATCACACCGCTCCAAGGCAAAACTAATGGCACCGTGGGCATTAGGATCACTCCTGGTAGCGCTCAAGCGGATGTTGAAGGCAACATTAAAATCGAAGATGTAAATTTAAAAATTCGAGATGTCCCCAAACCCATTAAAAATATTACGGGCGGGATTAAATTTAACGGCACAAATGCCACTTTACAAGGAATTTCAGGCAGCTACGGGACGCTAGTGGGCAAAGTTAATGGTAATGTCAGCCTCGAATCTGGACTAAATTTAGACGTAGCCGTTGCCCCTACGGATATTGCCAAAGCATTAACCAGTCTTAATCTAAAACCAGCATTGCCAATTTCAGGAGAGGTTAAGCTCAACGCCAAGATTACGGGTAAAAAGCCCCAAGTTATTGCTAGTTTTGCCTCCACCAAACCCATTACAGTGGATCGATTTGTGGTTCAGCAAATTCAAGGGCAGATTGAGAATAAAGATGATCGGTCTTTAGTGCTTAAACGAATTAAAGCCAACTCCGATGCCATTGGCAATCTTATAGGCGGCGGCATTGTGACCTTACAAGCCAATAATGCCCTTAGTCTTCAGCTTAATCTTGCCCTAGAGAATATTAATAGTGAAGCGATCGCCGCTCTTTATAATACGAAACTCCCAGTTCCCGTTGGCGCAGTGTCCGCTCAAGTCCTGATCAATGGCGAAGCCACTAATCCGCAAATTCTGGCAAATTTTCAAGCTCCTCAAGCTCTATTTCCCACCAATGGCGAGGTGGAAATTATCGGTAGTACTGCTACCTTACGGAACACAAAAGTTCAGTTTCCTACGGGTAATGTGGAATTAGTTGGGACAATTTCCCTTGATGGCAAACGTCCGTGGCAACTAGAACTAGCTAATAATGGTACGCCCCTATCAATATTGGGGCAGAATCTTCCTGAGGCTTTGCGGGCAGGTAATCTTTTTGGTTTGTTAAAGCTGAGTAGTCCCCAAGGCAGTTTTGCACTCACAGACATCACGGCTATGGGCAATTTGCGCTTACAGGGACTTCAGGAATTAGTTACTGCCACGATCGCTTTTGATGGCAAAAATTTGGCAATTCCGCAATTACAGGTTGGTAACTATGTGGGTGGTAATGGCGTGATTGGTTTGGATCGAAACCTTGCAGTCACTGGAATTAATTTTAATGTGCGATCGCGCTCACGGCAGCAAATTCAAAAATTTCAGGCTTTTTTACCCGCAAGTCTTAAACTTAATCAACTTAATCAAGGCACCATTGATTTTAATGCCAAGATTACGGGGGCGTTAAATAACCTTAAATTACTTGCCAAGGTGAGTTTAGAAGAATTTGATATACCTGAATTAGTAGCTGTGGGTAGTAATATTAGCCCCAACTCTCAATCTCTGCCCAAGGGTAAAGTTGCTTTTGCGGGTGAAGTCAGTGGGGTATTTAATGCGACCCTTAATCCTGCTCAATTTAGCCCTCAAGTTAAAGGCGTAGTCAAGTTAATAAATCTCGGTTTCAAGCAAAAGCAATTTGATCCACTGATTACAGGACAGCTAAGTTTTAACTCTAAAGAAGGCTTAACCACAGATCTCAAAGGTAAAACCGATCGCCTCGCCCTCCGCTTAGATCCTACCTTTCAGCCTATAGATTTTCAGGTAAAGTTAGCGACTACTTCACTCATCGGTAAACGTCTAGACAATCAAAATCTTGACCTAAAATTACAAAATTTACCCCTTGCTCTAGTTAGTGCGATCGCTGGACAGCCTGAATTAGTAGATGGCAGTTTATCTAGTGATTTAGTAGTTAACCTCAAAAATCGGCAAGCGATCGGGGATGCGGTAATCATTAAGCCCAGATTCCGTCAAATACTAGGAGAGAAATTAGCAGTTAAGGTGAATGCTAGTAATGGCGGTGTGATTTTAAGTAAAGGACTGCTGAATATTTCTAAAGATCAAGAATCCCAATACAAATTCGATCTAGCTTACGCTCCATCTGCCGCCACAACTTTACAGGGCAGAGTAAAAATTGAGTCTGGATCGGTAGCCGAACTTTTTAGTCTTTTAAATCTGGAACAATTCTCAGATCTTACAAATTTATTTAATCCACCCCAATATGGTAAAGCATCAGCCCTAGCCTCTTTACCTAAAGTTCAAAATAATCAATCTTTCTACGAACAGTTACAATATTTTGCCCAAATTAAAGCTAGGAAGGATCAGCAAGAAAGTTTAGACTCGCAAGCTAACAATAACTTACCTGCCCTATCGGAATTTAAGGGTAGTTTAGATGGAGAAATTAGTTTTGCCTTAAAATCAGATGGCATCAAGGTCGGGTTTGCAGTAACGGGCAAAGGTTGGGATTACGGTAAATTTGCCATAGATGATGTCCAAGCTAAGGGCGATTTTAACAAGGATGTTCTGACTTTAGCTACGGTTAAACTGCAATCAGGCGATCGCCTTGGGCAAATTACCAATGCAAAAATCAGCTTACGGCAACTAGATGGTCAAATCCTGCTCGCTAACTTCCCCATCGAGTCCCTGCGACCAATCCCGTTCTTTAATAATCTACCCGTGGATATTACAGGATTGGCTAATGGTTTTGCTAACTTAGGTGGTGGCTTATTTAACCCCAAAGCATTAGGAAAAATCACCCTAGAAGATGCAACTGTAAACCGTCAACCCCTTGATTCTGTAGGCGGTAATTTTGATTATGCCAATGGTCGCTTTAAGTTTA
>Ga0209490_10000816_pt1 | contig 30980 bp, 27 predicted proteins | sample MAT06_FD_187209 | JGI IMG/M metagenome (GOLD analysis project Ga0209490, IMG submission 187209) | Freshwater microbial communities from Lake Fryxell liftoff mats and glacier meltwater in Antarctica - MAT-06 (SPAdes) (version 2) | ecosystem: Environmental > Aquatic > Freshwater > Ice > Liftoff...
ACCTCGAAGAGATCGGCCTTTTGCTCGAGCGTTAAGCGTTTCGGCTCCAAGTGCGAGACGCCCGACGGGGTCCTAACCCACATGCCGCCGCTCGTATCCGGCCACAGTCCCTGGACGTGGTTATCGGGCAGGTATCGTTGCGAGGCAAAGAATCGTCCGCCACTCTCATCGAGCCGGAGCAGACCCTGCCGGCTCCCGATCCAGATCGCTCCGTCGGTCGACTTCGCCCAGCCGGTCACGCCCGCCACCGGCGCCGGCCGATTCTGGCCGAGTTCAGCCGGACCACCCTGGTCCACTCGCGTCGCCGAAAAGTGCAGTGCGGGCCGATCGACGATAGGCGTACCGTTACTAGCCGCTTGAAACGCGATCAAAAAGACGACAGAATAAACGTAAAGGGAAGTCATGCGCTACCGTTAGGATACGGTACAAGGGGGACGTTGGTTTTGGGACTAACGCTACTTGCGATTTTCGCCGATACACTCGGGAAGGTGTTAGCTTTTGGCTCCCTTCGGCCGCTGGGTGGAATGAGATAGCCGGGGAAAGGTTCGATAGACCGCAGTTCTATGAGGATTCTGATCGCGGACGATAGTATCGTTAGCCGCCACTTGCTGGATGCCACGCTGCGCAAGTGGGGGTACGAAGTGATCGTCGCTTGCGACGGCGCGGAGGCGTGGGAAATTCTTCAGCGCGACTCGGCACCGGCCATTGCGATCCTCGACTGGGTGATGCCTGAACTTACCGGCCCTGAGGTCTGCCGCAGGGTCCGTCTGCAACAGGGGCAAGAACCGTACACCTACCTTCTGCTGCTCACTTCGAAGAGTATGAAGGAAGATCTAATCGAAGGCATGGACTCCGGGGCCGACGATTACATCACCAAGCCCTTCGATCAGCATGAGCTCCAGGTGCGGCTGCGGGCTGGCACGCGGATCGTCAAGCTGCAGAAGGAATTACGCCATCAAGCGGCGCACGATCCGCTCACCGGGGTGCTCAGCCGCAGCAAGGCTTTTGAAATGTTCGAGCGGGAATTGCAGCGCTCCCTCCGCGAGAATCTACCGCTCTCCGTCCTGCTGATGGACCTTGATCACTTTAAGAGCGTCAACGATACCTATGGCCATTTAGCCGGGGACGAAGTGCTCCGCGAGGCGGCTAAGCGACTGAAGGACGGCGTCCGCAGCTACGACATTCTCTCCCGCTATGGGGGGGAAGAATTCCTGATTCTCATGCCAGGCTGTGACGAGGAGGCCGCCCGAGCGCAAGCGGAGCGGTTGCGCTTAGCCATTGCGGAAGCCCCGATCGTCATTACTTCCGCCAATCACGTGGCCCATCCGCTGACGGCCAGTTTCGGCGTGACGATCTCCTCACCGATGGCACTCGAAAGTCCGGAATCGCTCGTCCGCGTGGCCGACGAGGCGCTCTACTCCGCCAAACGTCAAGGCCGCAACCGGGTCGTCTTCCACTCTACCGACGGCGTTTCGCCTGCACCATCATTACCCCAAGTGCTCGCTTCAAAGGGATGAGCGCCGGTGGCGTCCCCAAACGAAGAGCGTTCCCAAGCCCATCAATACCCAACTTCCGGGTTCTGGTACCGCCACGGACACCGCATAAAGCTGCTCAATCACCGGCAGGTTCAAGCCGATGTTGTCGATCCCGAACGACATCGGATCGATCACGAATACGGCTGACTTGGCGGTCGTCGCCAGGGGAATCGTTACGAATTGCCAGCAACCCGTGAAGCCTCCTTCGGGATCTCCCGGGCAGATCCGGGTGGGCGGAGTTAGGATCGCCGAGCCTAGTTGGGTTCCTGTCCCGTTGAGTCCACTAAAGACGCGTGCGGAACCTGTCGATCCGCCGGCATTCGTGACGTAGTGGAAGGTCAAGGCTTCGATAAAGCCATCCGGCACGTTGAAGGTGAGCAGACCGGTGCGACTGAACAGGACCGCGAAGGGGCTGGGGGCGTTGGCGAAGCTACCCGTCCCGCTCACGTCCGAATCGGTTATGCTCACTGCCCCGGGTAAGAACGTCACCCCATAGTTGAAGTAGTAGTGACCCAGGCTGCCGGTGCCGCCTCCGTAGAAGGCTAGTACTTGTTCCCCATCTTGAAGGCCCGAAAACGTCAAGATCGTCGCGGCCTGGAGCGGCGCCGCTGCCAGCAGCAAGAGCGAAATTACTGCACCCGTATGGATCATAGGTTCCTCGATAAAAACATTTTGAAGGGAAAATGTTTTACCCAAGTATCCCACTCAAGATTGCCAAGTGCAATAGAAAAGGCTATTTCGGCGGCTCGAACTGGATGGAGCTCTCGGCGGCGAAACGCCGGTATTGCTTATATTCCACCTTCAGCCGCATCCGGACCACGCCGTGCTGGAAGGGCAGGTCGTCGTCGGCCAGGGTCAATCCCGGCAGCCAGAAGCCATCCGGCATCCGTTGCCGCACCGTGGTAAATCGCGGAAACAAATTCTCTTCCCGATGGCCATTTTTGCGGCGCACCAGAGCCGGTACGGCCTTGCCCTCGGTGCGGACGATCGAGAAGTCGCTCTGCGCCACCCAGATCAGCCCCTCGAAGAAGCGCTGCCCGTCCAGGATCTGGCGCGGTTCGAGCGCGATGACGAAGCACTCGACGCCATCGACGGTTTCGGCCCCTTTCACGCGCGCCCGGTAGAAGGGGAGGCGTTCCTGGGTGATCAACGCGGGCTGCACTTCACGCAAATCCGCGAAGTCCTCGGGCGTGAGTTTCAAGAAGCGCAAGGTGTCATGGGGCTGCTGGTGAAAGCTCTCCCGGCGCTCCCCGGCCGGCGAAAACAGGATCTCGCGGGTCTCGGTGTACAAGCCCCCACGCGTCCCCCGTGCATCCCACTCCGCCAACTCGACGGCTTGCCGGTAGGTGTAGCTGGCTCGCGCGAGCTCGGTTTGCGTCTCGCGCTCCGCCACTCGCTTTACCAAGTCCGCGGGGGGGTTCTGTCCCAAGCCGATGCCGCATACTAGGAGACTGATGATCCAGACCCCAACTCCCGCCACCGCTTTGGGCGAGTCTTTGCGGACCTTCTTCTGGTTCATTGCCGGCCTGTGGGGGATCATGGTGGTCGCCGGGCTCACGTATGCCCAGCAACAGCATATCCCGAAGGCGACGGCGATGGCCATCCTGCCCGCGTTGCTGCTCGAAGCCGCATTCTACGCCGTCCCTGGCTTCGCTTCCGTGCGGGACCGGTTGCTCGCCTGGCCCAAGCCGCAACTGGCTCTGGCCTTCACGGTCTCCGCAGTGCTCCCCTGGCTCCTGTATACGCTCGCCAGCGGCCAATTCAGCTGGCCGCAACTGGGGCTATTGCTAGCGCTGGTGGCACCCGTCGCCTTCTGCTACGTCCTGCTGCCGGCCACGCGCTGGACCGACTTCGCCCTACTCGCGTGGCTGGCGCTTCCCTTCCTCAACAAGATCTTCCTCGACATCTACCCCACCGCCGACCCCAAACCGCGCATGGACTTCCTCGGCAAATGGATGTGGATCCGCCTCGGCTTCGCCGTCTTCCTCCTGATCCGCCAAGTGGAAGGGATCCAGTTTGGATTCGTTCCCTCCCGAGCCGAATTGTTGACCGGCCTGAAGTATTACTTCCGGTTCCTGCCCTTCGGCTACGCACTTGGCTATCTCCTGGGAATCGTTCGTGTGGGATTTCCGGATACGGGTTGGCATCCGGCATTGCTGGCGATCGGTTCATTCCTGGGGCTCTTTTGGACGGTCTCATTAGGGGAGGAGTTCTTCTTCCGCGGACTCATCCAGCAGTGGCTGGAAGAGATGACGGCGTCCCCGTGGGTGGCCCTGGCGATCGCCTCCGTCCTCTACGGCGCAGCCCACCTGCCCTTCCGGGGGCCGTTCAACTGGCGCTACGCCTTATTGACCACCCTCTTGGGTATCTTCTGTGGACTAGCCTATCGGGAGTGCCGGGGCATCCGCGGCCCGATGGTGACGCATGCCTTGGCGGCCACCACGTGGATTGTGGTGTTTCAGAAAGGCGCTTAGCGCCGATTCATGTCGGGTGACGCGGTGCTCTTGGAGAACCGTTGCGCCACCAGGCGTTCAATGCCCGTCTGGTGCCCAGTTTTGGGTGGCGAAGCCATCACCGGTTCAACTACGCGCACGGCCACCGTGGCCATCCCCAGCCACATCATCGCCAACACGGCGAACGTCGTTACTCTGCGGTCCATTTTCTTATCCTCCAGCGCTCTTGTTTGCTTGACGCACTTGATGCCCGGCAGATTTCTTAGGCGCTTGTAAATTCGTCTTTCTTACCGGCTCACTCTGATACGCGTAATTCTCGTGTCAAATAGATCACTAGAGTTACGAAAAACTTTCGGTGTTTGGATGTGCCACCGAGAAAGACAACGGCGCGCGCTCCGGCAAGGCCAAAGAGTGCAGATAATCTCCCACTTGCAGACCGACGCCGGCTACCAGGTCGCGCACCGAATGCGACAGGCTTACCCGGTTGGACACCAAAGCCTCCGAAAACCGCGCGGCCCACCGATACCAGGGCGCCGCCGACACCAATACTGGCCTGGCCGCCAACCACAAGTCAGGCCGCCGTAAGAGAATAGCGGGGCTAAGTTAATGCATAAAACCAGACGATCTAGACTGAAGTGAGTCTATGCAAGCATTTCTGAGCCGGATCAAGCCCTATTGGGCTGCGATCATTCTGAGTGTTGCCGCCGTGGTGCTAGCGCCATCCTACTGGGCCGCCTTCAACAGCCCGGCGGCGGGGACCTATCACGACGACAGTGTGTATTTGATTACCGCCAAGAGCCTGGCAGAGGGTCGAGGTTACTTGATTGAGAGCACGGTGAAGCCTATCGTCCAAACCAAGTATCCCGTGCTTTTCCCCGCGCTGCTGTCCCTGGTCTGGAAACTAAGTCCAGCGTTTCCGGCGAACTTGCTCTTGCTGAAGCTGGTCCCGTTTACCGCCAGCCTGGTCTGGCTTGGGCTGAGCTTCCTGCTCCTCAAGGCGCAAACGTCGAATGCCGTTTTTGCGGCCGCGGCCGTTGCCCTCACCGCGGCGAGTCCGCACACCATCTTTCTATCGACCAATTTGCTGAGCGAAACACTATTTGCCGCCTTGGCCAGCGGGAGTATCCTGCTGCTGATCCGAAATCAGCAGCGTGCATCGATGGCCAGAGTGATCCTGGCCGCAGTGTTGGCCGCCGCGGCATTTCACACCAGAACGATCGGCTTCTGTCTGGTGATGGCCGGCATGGCTAGCTTGCTCTGGGAGCGCAGGTTTCGGCAACTGGTTTGGTTTGGACTCGTCGCCGGGAGCCTCGCTGCACCTTGGCTGATCTGGCAGGCCATTCACCGCGGGCCCGTCGACCCGTACCTTTCACAGGAGAACTACTACGGCGCCTACAATGTAGTGGCGAATTTTCTTTGGCCAGAGAAGATGCAAATTGTGCTCACCAATCTGTTGCACTTGGTGCTCAGTCCCGGGCGGATTTTCGAGATGGCTTGGGGTTGGCTGCTTGGGATCCTGGCGGTGGCCCCTCTTCTTCGTGCGCTCTTCCGCCGTGAGTTAGGGCTCCCCGTGCAGACCTTTCTCGGGTTCTCCTTACTCGTGATTTTGCTTTGGGTCTGGCCGTCGCATCGTTTCCTGATTCCGATCCTGCCGCTGCTTCTGCTGGCGATCTGGGTGGGAACGCCGGTGCGCTACCGGCCGGCTTGCTTCGTCCTCTGCCTGCTGGCCGGCGGCTGGAGTGCCAGCGCTTCGCTTTCTCGATCGAACACCGCACGGGAGAGCGGCCTCTGGTACCCATCGCCGGTCGCGCCGACGGCATGGAAATCGTTTCAACAGCAGTTGGACTGGATCCGGAGAAACACAGCCCCGACGGCGGTAATTCAGGCCAATGTCGATCCCACCGTTTTTCTGTACACCGGGCGGCACGCGATTCGGGGCTCCCATCGGAATGCCCATCTCGCTGGGTACCTCGATCAACCGAACGCCCTCGGTAGCGCCGAGGAGTTCCATCAGTCTCTGTTGAGATCCGGAGTTACGTACGTGATTGATGCGCCATGGTCGTGGTTTCTGGAATCGGAGATGTTCACCAAGCTGATTGAAGCTGACCGGAAGGCCCATCCAGAATCCTGGGCGATCCTGTACCAGGCTGCCGACCCGCTCTACAAAATCTACGGTTTCTCGGCGGCGGGGCCGGGCGCTTCCGCCAGGTAGAAGAATCCGCTGGACTGTGGTGTGGCCGCCGAAATGGCAGAAGCCGGGGTAGCCAACGGTTCCTAAAGTACTACCGCGCACCGGCCGATGCTTACTCTGAATGTGGAGTATCGCGCCGAGGCGTCCGAATAGGTAGATGATGAAACTCGTCAGTGTCGTCACGCCCTGCTACAACGAGGAAGCGAACGTCGAAGAACTGTACGCTCGCGTGCGCCAAGTGATGGAAGCTTTTCCGCAATTCCGCTATGAGCACCTCTTCATCGACAACGCGTCGAAGGATACGACGGTGGCCAAGCTCAAGCAAATCGCGAGCCGCGACCGCAACGTCAAAATCATTGTCAACTGCCGCAATTTCGGTCACTTGCGCTCTCCGATGCATGGCATGTACCAGGCCGCCGGCGACGCCATCATCATGCTTTGCGCCGACTTGCAGGACCCGCCCGAACTCCTCAAGGACCTCCTGACGGAATGGGAAAAAGGTACGCCCGTCGTGCTCGCGATCAAGAACACGAGCGACGAAAGCGGACTCATGTTCGGCATCCGCACTGTTTATTACCGTGCGGTCGAGAAGCTTACCGACCTCGAGGTTTATGAACATTTCACCGGCTTCGGGATCTATGACCGCCGTTTGCTCGACATCCTGCGAGAGAAATATCCCGATCCCTACCCGTATTTTCGCGGCATGATCGCGGAGGTCGGCTTTCCCTACAAGTCGGTTTTCTACAACCAGAAGCGCCGTTCCCGCGGGATTACGAAGAATAACTTTTACACCCTTTACGACCTCGCCATGCTCGGCATCACCAACCTGTCCAAAGTACCCCTGCGGCTGGTGACCTTCTTTGGCTTCGCCTCAGCCATGGTGAGCCTGATGGTCGGCATGTTTTACCTACTCTACAAACTCGCCTTCTGGAACAGTTTTTCCGTTGGCATCGCGCCGTTGGTGATCGGGATCTTCTTCTTCATTTCCCTTCAGATGGTGAGCCTGGGGATCATCGGTGAATACATCGGGTCCATTCAAACGATGGTGCAAAACCGGCCGCTAGTGATTGAACGCGAAAGGATCAATTTTGAGATGCCCACTGCACCAGCCGGGTCGAGCGCGCCCGCGGGATTGATCCACTTGCAGGAGGCGGTGCGGCAGTCCACGCCGCAGCCGGAGCACGTGTCATGAAGACGGTTATCCTTTGCGGCGGACAAGGCACCCGGCTCCGGGAAGAGACCGAGTTTCGGCCGAAGCCGCTGGTCGAGATCGGCGGCAAGCCGATCCTGTGGCACATCATGAAAACCTACGCCCACTATGGCTTTGACGACTTCGTTCTGTGCCTGGGCTATCGCGGCAACATGATCAAGGAATATTTCCTGAACTACGCCGCGATGAACAACGATTTCACGATCGCGCTGGGTAACAAAGCCTCGATCCGCTTTGAGGGCGAACACCTCGAACGGGGATTCAACGTCACGCTGGCCGACACGGGCCAGGAGACGATGACCGGCGGCCGGATCAAGCGCATTCAAAAATACGTCGAAGGCGATCTTTTCATGGTCACCTACGGCGACGGCGTTGCCGACATCGACATCGACCGATTACTCGATTTCCATCGGCGGCACGGCAAGGCCGCCACCATCACCACCGTGAAGCCACATTCGCGTTTCGGTATCCTCGACACGACATCCGATGGACGGGTGCAGGCCTTCTCCGAAAAGCCGCAACTCGACGGCTGGGCCAGTGCCGGGTTCCTGGTATTCGACCGCCAACTGTTCGCCTATCTCGACGACGACACCACCGTGCTGGAGCGCGAGCCTTTGGAACGATTAGCCCGCGAGGGCCAGTTAATGGCCTATCGCCATGAGGGGTCGTTCTACACCATGGACACCTACCGCGAATATCTTTTGCTAAACGAAATGTGGTCTTCAGGGAAAGCACCTTGGGGCATATGGAGATAAACAAGAAACACTGGACGGACCGGCCGGTGCTGATCACCGGCGCTACCGGCCTGGTGGGCGGTTGGCTGGTAAAACGGCTGCGTGAAGCCGGCGCGGAGGTGGTTTGCTTGGTGCGCGACTGGGTGCCGCAGTGCGAACTCGTGCGGTCGGGCGACCTGGATGGCGTCAAAACCGTGCATGGCGACATCCGCGACCGCGAATGCCTCGAACGGGTATTAGGCGAATACGAAATCGACACCGTCTTTCATTTGGCGGCGCAAACGATTGTGGGCATCGCCAACCGCAACCCGATCTCGACGTTCGAAAGCAACATCCAAGGCACGTGGAACTTGCTCGAAGCCTGTCGCCGCTCGCCCAGGGTGAAAGCCATTGTGGTGGCCTCCTCCGATAAGGCCTATGGCGACCAGGAAGTTCTGCCCTACTACGAGGACACGCCGCTCGAAGGGCGCCACCCCTACGACGTCAGCAAGTCGTGCGCCGATCTCATCTCCACCACCTATGCGGTCACCTACGGTCTGCCGGTCGCCATCACTCGCTGTGGCAACTTCTACGGCGGGGGCGACATGAACTGGAACCGCATTGTCCCCGGGACGATCCGGGCGGTGGCCCGCCATGAGCGGCCGGTGATCCGCTCCGACGGCCAATTCATCCGCGATTACTTCTACGTGGAGGACGGCGCCGCCGCCTACATGCTCCTCGCCGAAGCACTCATCGCCGACCCGAGCCTGCGAGGAGAAGCCTTCAACTTTTCGAATGAAATCCAGATCACCGTGCTCGACTTAGTGGAGCGGATCCTGCGCGTGATGGACAGCCCGCTGGTGCCCGAAGTGCGCAACGAGGCGAACCATGAGATTCGCCATCAGTATCTGAGTGCCAGGAAAGCGCGGGCCCAACTGGCGTGGTCGCCCATCTATACCCTCGATTCCGGCCTCGAAGCCACCATTAACTGGTACCGGAGGTATCTCGCTTCATGAGTGAACGATCGGAACAACTGCGGCAGCAGATCCGCGGGCTGGTCGCCGAATACCATGCCGAAGCCTTTGCGGCACCGACGTTCTTTCCGGGTGCCTCAGCGGTGCCAGTGAGCGGTAAGGTCTTCGACGCCGAAGAAGTGCAGGCCCTCGTGGATTCGTCGCTCGATTTCTGGCTCACGACGGGCCGTTTTGCTGTAGACTTTGAGCGTCAGTTCGCTCGGTATTTCGGTGTCCGCGCGGCAATGCTGGTCAATTCCGGATCATCGGCGAATCTCTTGGCCTTGACCAGCCTTACCTCACCGAAACTCGGGGACCGTCGGCTGAAACCTGGCGACGAAGTCATCACCGTTGCCGCCGGTTTCCCCACCACCGTCAATCCCATCATTCAAAATCAACTAGTTCCGGTCTTCCTCGACATTACGTTACCGACGCTTCAGGTGGATGTGGACCAACTTGAAGCGGCGCTCTCGGATAAAACGCGCGCTATCATGATTGCCCATACTCTGGGCAACCCGTTTGACCTCCGGACCGTGAGCGCCTTCGCCAAGAAGCATGGTCTTTGGCTGGTGGAAGATTGCTGTGATGCCCTCGGGGCCACCTTCGACGGGCAAAAGGTCGGCACGTTCGGCGACTTGGCGACTTTCAGTTTTTATCCGGCCCACCATATCACGATGGGCGAGGGTGGATGCGTGATCACGGACTCACCACTCCTCAAGACGTTAGTTGAATCGTTCCGGGATTGGGGTCGAGATTGCTGGTGCGATCCCGGCAAGGATAATACCTGCGGCAAACGTTTTGATTGGCAAGTAGGGGATCTGCCCTATGGCTACGATCACAAATACACGTACTCTCATATTGGCTACAACCTCAAGCTAACTGACATGCAAGCTGCCATCGGACTCTCACAGCTTAAGAAACTGCCACAGTTTATCGAGGCTAGGCGACGGAACTTTGCCCGGCTCCATTCCGGTTTGCAGGGTTTGCAAGAATACTTCATTCTGCCCGAATCGACCGCTGGCTCCGAACCGAGCTGGTTTGGATTTCCGATCGCGCTGCGACCAGAGTCCGGACTCAGTCGGCACCAGGTCATCGCCCACCTGGAGTCAGCCAAGATAGGTACCCGGCTCCTGTTTGCCGGTAATCTACTGCGTCAGCCGGCATACCAGAACATTGCGCACCGAAAAGTGGGTTGTCTAGCGAACTCCGACTTCGCAATGAACAACGTTTTCTGGATAGGTGTTTATCCGGGATTGTCTGCCGGGAGCCTAGAGCATGTGATTAGCACGTTGCACTTAGTGCGGAACCTGCTCCCGATCGTCGGCGAAGCCGCCAGGAGCATCAATGAGGCGAGAAGAGCTGGAATATGACGGTCGCAGAACTTATTGCCGCGAAGCTACAACAACACGGATGTCACCACATCTTCGCCATCTCAGGAGCCGGTAACCTACCTCTGTTTGATGCAATTGCACGCCAGTCTGGCCTGGAGTATGTATGTCCACACCATGAGCAAGCAGGCGCGATGGCAGCCGTGGCATATACTCGGATGTCGACTTCGGGTGCGCTGGGAGTGATGATGACGACTGCCGGACCTGGCGCCATTAACGCGGTCACTGGTTTGCTAAACGGCTGGGCAGACTCAATTCCGATGATCGTCTTATCTGGTCAAGAGAAAACCTCTGCCATTAACGTTGGTCGTAAACTTCGTATGTGGGGTGTCCAGGGATTCGACGTAATTAGGACGGTGACCCCATTTTGCAAATACGCCGTAATGATCACCGATCCACACTCAACCGGCTATCACCTGGACCGGGCCATCTACGAGGCGAAGAATGGCCGGCCAGGTCCCGTGTGGATCGATGTTCCGATGGATATTCAATCCGCCACGATCGATCCCGAGAAACTCCAGTTATTCACTCCGCCCGAAGATGGAGAGCCGGACCATCTCGAGATTGCGGCACACATTCACTCCTTGCTGGCGGGCGCTCAGCGACCGGTGTTCATACTCGGTAATGGCATTCGCCTCTCGGGTGGGGAGAGCCTGATTCCACGACTTTTGGAGCAGTACCAGATCCCATTGATTACGGCGTGGAGCGGGATGGATATGGTCCCTTCCAGCCAACCCCGTTTCTTTGGCCACGCTGGCGTTTATGGCGGGCGTTGCGCGAATTTCGTAGTGCAGAATGCGGATTTGCTTGTCTGTATCGGAACGCGCCTAGCGATTCCTCAGGTTGGTTACGATCTCAGCGAATACGCGCGAGCGGCGAAAAAGGTCGTGGTCGACATCGACGCTGAGGAACTGGCCAAATTCAACCCGCCTTTTGACTACCTGATCCAAGCCGACGCGCGGCGGTTTTTATTGGCATTGTTTGAGGCGTCCAAAGACACTGCCCCGGTGGCGGCGCAAGCTTGGGTAGACCAATGCGACAGTTGGAAGCGGCGCTATCCGCTGATTGAACCGGAGCATCATGTCAACCGGGTAGGAGCGATTAACACCTATCGTTTTATCGAAGAGCTGAATCAGCATCTAGTCCCAGGCGACTTGGTCGTGGCCGACGCCGGCGCGGCGCACACCTGCACGCAGCAGATGATTTACCTCAAACCGGGAATGAAGATGATCGCGACGACGGGCTTGGGAGAGATGGGATACGGCTTGCCAGGCGCGATTGGCGCGGCCTTTTCGCGGCCCGGGCAGCGCGTGGTGTTGCTGATCGGTGATGGCTCGATGATGATGAATCTGCAGGAGCTTCAGACGGTGGTCCATCACAATCTCCCGATCAAGGTGTTTCTTTACGAAAACGACGGATACCTCACGATCCGGACGACGCAGAATGCGCTCTTCCAGGGCCGGCAAGTGGGATCGAGTGGCAAGTCCGGCGTCAGCTGCCCCGATTTCCTGAAAATTGCCGTTGCTTTCGGTATTCCGACGCGCGAAATTCGAAACTTTGCAGAAGCGCCCGGTGCAATTGACGAGACACTCGCCGGCGACGGTCCATGTTTTTGTGTGATCTATACCGATCCCGTCCAAATCTTTGCCCCAAAACTCTCGGTTTCGAGAAACGCAGCGGGTGCGCTTGTTTCACCACCGCTCGAAGATCTCTCACCGCTTCTTCCTCGTGAGCAACTCGCCAGGGAGATGATTGTCGGCCTACATCCCAAGAGTGCCGGCTTGACAGTGGATGAAATGCAACTGACGAACCAATAGACCATCTACGGTGCCCTTCAATCAAATAATCGCCGAGGACGTGGCCCGCATCGCCACGGCAAAACTACCCTGGGACGACCTCGCCGGGACGACTGTCCTAGTGACGGGTGCCACTGGATTCCTCCCAGCGTATATGGTGGAAACGCTTCTGCATCTGAATCGGACATCGTTGGCCAAGCCAGCGCGGATCGTGGCTTTGGTTCGAAACGCGGCGTCGGCGCTTGAGCGCTTCGGCGATCAGGCCCAGCGGGGTGAATTGGAGCTCCTCCTCCAGGATGTGACGGAACCCATTCCAGAGTCCTACCGGTTTGACTACATCATTCATGCGGCGAGCCAGGCGAGCCCGCGCTACTACGCAGTAGATCCCGTGGGGACGCTGTCGGCAAATGTTTTTGGCACACGGAACCTGTTAGCTGCCGCGCAGCGGCAGCCAATGCGAGGATTCCTGTTCTTCAGTTCCGGAGATGTCTATGGCGTCAGCTCTGACCCATTGCGGGCGATCGGAGAGAAAGATTACGGCTATGTGGATTGCACGGATTTTCGATCATGCTACGGCGAAAGCAAGCGCATGGGTGAGACGATGTGCGTAGCATGGGCGAAGCAGTATGGGGTGCCTGCGCGGATTGTGCGTCCATTCCATACCTACGGACCGGGAATGCGGCTCGACGACGGTCGCGTGTTCGCCGATTTCGTTCGCGATATTCTTTCAGGCGGCCCGATTATTCTGCACAGTGATGGAAGCGCTCGCCGCTGCTTTTGCTATGTCGCCGACGCTACCGAAGCCTTTTTCCGCGTATTGCTGCGGGGTGTCAGTGGCGAGGCTTACAATGTTGCCAACTCAACTGCCGTCTTAAGCATCGCCCGGCTTGCTGACCTGCTCGCAACGCTGTTTCACATCACGGTCGTACGCCGAGAACGACCGAACGCGAATTATGTCCCTAGCCCCATTCCCTTCACTCTGCCGGCAACGGCGAAGTTGGAGACACTAGGGTGGAACTCCACTACAAGTATTGAGACCGGTTTTATGAGAACGGTCAAGAGCTATCGCGAAGTTTGAGCCTACACCTAGACCAGATCGTCCTGAGACTTACCCGACATCACTATGACACAGAACCCCATGATTGAGCTTGAGCGGCTGTTCCACAATGGAGCGATCACCAAGGAAACCTACATCGAGCGAATGTACGTCCTGCATGAGATCTTGTTTGCCTACGTCGAGTTCATCCGCACTCGCAACGTAGAGAAGATCACCCTTACCGCCGAGGATGTCCTCGTCACCACGAAAGGAGGGCTTGTCCTCGTTTGCAATCCCGGCGATTGGCGGATAATTCCGATAGAGATATTGAACTTTGGTGACTTTGAGTCCGCGGAAACGCGACTACTACTATCTTTCGTAAAAGAAGACAGCATCGTAGTCGATATCGGCGCAAATATTGGTTGGTACTCCATCCTACTGGGTCGAGCTGCGAGTCGAGGACGGATTATCGCGTTTGAGCCAATTCCATCGACTCTCGGGTTTCTTCGCAAAAACCTGACACTTAATAATGCGACCAACGTCGAAATCCACGAGTATGGCCTTTCAGACGAGGATAAAGACCTAGTCTTCTTCTTCCATTCTCACCTCAGCGGAGCCACCTCAGCGAAAAACTTGCTCGATAATGGAGACGCCATCGAGATTCAGGCGCGAGTCCGCCGAATGGACGACGTTCTTGCTGCGGAGACGCGGATCGACCTACTAAAGTGCGACATCGAGGGCGCCGAACTCTTTGCCCTTCGCGGAGGTATGGACACCCTCCGACGAACGAAGCCCGTTATCTTTGTCGAAATGCTTAGAAAGTGGAGCGCAAAATTTGGCTACCACCCCAACGACATCATCGATCTCCTTCATGGCATTGGATATCGGTGTTTCTCTGTCCGGGAAGACGGCAACTTAGACCCATTTCACCGGATGGAGGAAACCACTACCGCAACCAACTTTCTTTTTCTTCACCGTGACAAACATGCCGATCGAACTAGCGAGGCATGACTCGGTGCCAGGTCAGCGGCTCAGCTTCTCGCGCCGGCCTTCTGACACGCGTTGCAAACCTCGGCGGGCTACCCGGCATCGCCTAAAGTACCACCGCGCACCGACCGATACTTTTCCTGAATGCGGAATCTTTCGCGGGGCATCCGGCTAGGAGAATGATGAAACTTGTCAGCGTCGTCACGCCCTGTTACAACGAGGAAGCGAATGTTGAAGAACTCCACGCTCGCGTGCGCCGCGTGATGGAAGGATTTCCGCAATTCCGCTATGAGCATCTCTTTATCGACAACGCGTCAAAGGATGCGACGGTGATGAAGCTGAAGCGAATCGCCAGCCAGGACCGCAACGTAAAAATCATCGTCAACTGCCGCAATTTCGGCCCCGTGCGCTCTCCAATGCATGGCCTGTACCAAGCTGCGGGTGACGCCATCATCATGCTCTTCGCTGACCTGCAGGACCCGCCTGAACTCCTTAATGATCTCCTGACGGAATGGGAAAACGGCACGCCCGTCGTGCTGGCGATTAAGCGCACGAGCGAAGAGAGCAGTCTAATGTTCGGCATCCGCACTGCTTACTACCGAGCGGTGGAGAAGCTTACTGACTTCGAGGTTTATGAGCACTTCACCGGATTCGGGCTCTACGACCGCCAGGTGCTCGACATCCTGCGCGAGAAATACCCCGATCCCTACCCCTATTTTCGCGGCATGATCGCCGAGGTCGGCTTCCCGTATAAGTCGGTGTTTTATAACCAGAAGCGCCGTTCGCGCGGGATCACGAAGAATAACTTCTACACCCTTTATGACGCCGCCATGCTCGGCATCACCAACCTTTCCAAAGTGCCCCTGCGGCTGGTGACCTTCTTCGGCTTCGCCTCCGCCATAGCGAGCCTGATGGTCGGCGTGTTTTACCTGATCTACAAAATCGCCTTCTGGAACAACTTTTCCGTCGGTATAGCACCGTTGGTGATCGGAATTTTCTTCTTCATTTCCGTCCAGATGGTGAGTCTGGGAATCATCGGCGAATACATCGGTTCAATTCAAACCATGGTGCAAAACCGCCCGCTAGTGATTGAACGCGAAAGGATCAATTTTGAGACGCCCCATGCCCCAGCAGGGGCGGGCGCACCCGCGGGATTGATCAACTTGCAGGAGGCGGTGCGGCCGTCCACGCCGCAGATCGAGCACGTCCTATGAAAACCGTCATCCGCATTGCGCGCACGCTAACCACGCCCGGGCCGATGATTTGCGAAATTATGGCCCAGGTGGATCAGAAAATCATGACCACAGGTCGTCCTACACTCTCGCCGATGGCACTATGAAGTCAAAAGCCCTGCACGAAATGGTTCCCGGTATCGGCGTAGATCTCAAAGCACTCCGCGCCGCCTTAACCGCCGAGACGTCTACCTACACGACAGCGGGCGTCGTCGAAGGCTAACCCCGATGGCCAACTACACCATCGCCGACCTCGTCCGCATCCTGTCGGCGTTCCTGCTCCTCACGCCCTTCATGCTCTTCCCCGGCTACGTCGCGGGCGCCGTTTCGAACGGCCTCGGATTTCGTGAGCGCACCCTCGCCCATAAGCTGCTCATCGCCTTACCCCTCTCGCTCGCCACCGCCCCGCTGCTGATTTATTTCTCCGGACGCCTGGCCGGCATGGCCGGAGCATGGGCCGCGCTCTCGCTCGTCGCCATTGCGTTCCTGCCCCTCTTTCGCCGGGATTGGCTCAGCGAATCTCGTCCACTCCCAGGCTCCCGCAAAGTTTTCTTCCTCGCCGCGGCTTGGATCGTGGTCGCCCTGGCGGTCCTGGTCGACATCCAATTTCAGGGCCGCCTCTACATCTCCATGCCCAGTTGGGACTACTCCATCCGCAACGGCATCATCTCTTCGATCACCCGCACCGGAGTGACACCTGACAATCCCTTCTTTTTCCCCGGCCACACGGTACCTCTGCGCTACCACTACTTCTTCTCGCTCCCCTGCAGCATGGTCGAATCCCTGACCAACGGATGGATCTTTCCTGGTAACGCAATCGTCGCGGCCACGCTTTGGTGCGGTCTCGCGCTCCCGTGCACGGTCTGGCTCTATCTGTTCCACTTTCGCCGTTCGCCCTCCATCCCTTCCGCCCGCTTCCTCTGGACCGGCATCCTGTTGCTTCCGGTCACCGGGCTCGATCTGATTCCCAATGCGCTGCTCTTCTCGCAGGGCATCATCCACATCACGGCTGATGTGTGGAACGAACTTCTAGTAGGCTGGTTCGATTCCATCCTCTGGGCGCCGCACTATGTCGCTGCCACCGTGGCCTGCCTCATGGGTTTTCTGTTGCTCTGGACGGCCGCCAAATCCGCCCATCCTCTCCCCCTGGCCGTAGGCCCGTGCGTGCTGGCGGGCGTTGCCATCGCTTGCTCCACCGGCCTGGGCATCTACGTCGCCCTCGTCTTTGCCCCGGCTCTCGCCGCTTACGGAGCGATTGCCTTCTGGAAAGATTGGAAAAACGACACCCGCGCTATCCTGCTGGCCGGCGTAGTCGGCGCGGCCCTAGCCCTTCCTTACCTCATCAGCTTGGCCAGCGCTAACTCCGGTCAATCCGGTCCCCGGTTCATCGTTCCCGCCGTGCGCTCTTTTCTAATCGTGGAATACTTTCTTGTAGCCATGGATCAAAGCCGGGCCATGATTGCCCTCGTCAACCTGACGATGCTTCCCATAAACTACGCGATCGAACTCGGTCTGCTCTTCCTCTTCGGAGTCATCGCCGCTCGCCGTTATGCCCGCCGGAATCGCCCGCTGGGCCGCAAGGAATGGGCCACCGCCGCGCTGATTGGCGTTCCTATCTTCATCTGCTCCTTCTTCCGGTCCGGAGTCATCGCCAACAATGACCTCGGCTGGCGCGGATTCCTCCTTCCGCAATTCTTGCTGCTCCTGCTCGCCGTAGGGCCTTTCCGCGCCTGCCTCCGGCGTCCATTGGCGCGCGCCAAGGGCTTGCGCACGCTCCGCCCCAAAGTGGTCGCTTGTTTGTGGCTAGGCCTGGCGGGTACGCTCCTGGCCGCCGTCATCGACCGCGGCTATATGGTGGGCGTCGACCACGGCGTCGTCCGCACCCGGTACTCGGTCGTGCCCGATCAGCAGATGTCCCAGCGCCTGTTCGCCCTCCGCCAGACGTACGAATGGATCGACCAATCGACGCCCAAGTCCGCGCTCATTCAACCCAGCCCCGCCTTCCTCGACTTCGGCTACGGACTCTACGCCCGCCGCCCCACCCTCGCCGCCGAAGAACACTGCGGCACCGCCTTCGGTGGTTCCCCCGCCGCCTGTACTGCCTTGCTAAAAGTGCTCCTGCCCGTCTTCGCCGGCACCGCTGGCAGTGCCGATTCCCTGTGCCGCGAGTTCCCGCTTCGCATGATCATCGTCAAAGATACCGATGCCGTCTGGCAGGATCGCCAAAGCTGGGTATGGACATCCCGCCCCGCCTATGCCAACGCCTATTCCCGCGCCTTCGCTTGCTCCATTCGCCAACTTCCCGGGTAACTGGTGAGCCAGCGCTCCCAATGGGCCGCGCCGGCAGAGGCCCACCCTCACTTTTCCTTTTATTGAAGTTAAATAGCTTACCTCCATCCGGGGCCGTCCACGCGCATCCCCGGGTTTCCTCTTAAGCCAATAAACAAAAATAACTTAACGAAACCTCGCTTCACCCGGCCCCAACGACATCCTTGGGTCCCCCTATCCAAAGGCCGCACCATTCCGGCTACTCTTACTAAAGAGTGTCCGACGAGCGTAAACTCACCGCCCACGTCAAAGCCGCTGGTTGAGCCAGCAAACTGAGTCCAAAGGTTTTGGACCACGTGCTGAGCCGCATCCCGCGTCTCACGAATGCCAATGTCCTCGCCGGGTTGACCCGTCTGAAGAGTTTTGCGTCGGTCCACACTGCCCGCGGGGTAGTGATGCCCTCTTTTAGCACTGTACTGGCGTAGCATTGTCCTACACACCTCTCCAAGCCGGTGCCGGGCGCACACAATTCTGCCAGGTTTGTTATATGCTTATCGGTATTCTGGATTCAGCCAATACCATGCCAATTCTCGAATATTCCAGATAGGAGCCCATGAAATATGCGTTTCTCTTTCCTGCTCACCGCCGGTTTCTGCGTCGCTGCTTTTGGCCAGACCAAACCGAACGCTTCGGACATTCTCCTAGACACCGCGCGGACCTACCAAAAACTGACCAGTTACTACATTGAAGGCACGTCGGTGAGCGAAAGCATCAGCGACGGAAGCCAATCCCGCAATGAGACGCGCATGGTGATGGCTGCCAGCTTGCCCTCAAAGAAAATGACCGAACTGCGCGCCCCCGGCCGTTCGATTTCCAGCCGCACTTTCGATGGACAAACGGTCTGGGAGTATAAGTCTTCCTCCAAGCAGTACTCAAAAAAGGAGCAAGCATCCTATGAGCGTCCGCGCATGGATCTGGTCTCGAATCCGATTGAAACTTACGCTGCCAACTTGGCGGCGGCCAATTCACCGGTCTACGTCCGCGAGGATGTACTGGAAGTCGCAGGCGCGAAGGTTTCCTGCCACGTTATCGAAGTTCCGTCCCGCATGAAGCCGAACTCCATTCTTCTTGAATCGTCGCCGACAACCTATTGGATCGATAAGGCGCGGATGATCGTTTTGCGTGACGTTTCCTCAACCAAGATGAAGATGCCGATGCAGGCCGAACCGCTGAATCAGACGACGACAAAAACATACACGGTGATTCGCCTCAACGAACCGGTAGACGAAAAGCTGTTCGTGTTTACGCCGCCCGAAGGAGCGTCGGAGGTGGCCGAGATCAGCCCATTTGGCGGCCGCCCATCGACCTTACTTGGCAAACCCGCACCTGACTTTACATTAAAAGATCTGGATGGCCGCGAGGTGGCGTTGAAAGATTTTCTCGGCAAAACCGTGCTGCTGAATTTCTGGGCGACCTGGTGCGCGCCCTGCCGGGAGCAGATGCCGCAAATCGAATTGCTTAGTCGCGATTTCAAGGATAAGGGTCTGGTGGTTCTTGGTGTGAATGACAACGAAACCGTGGAGGTCGCCAAGAAGTATTTTGCCGAACACCAATATAGCTTCGGTAGTGTTCTCGACTCCGGAAAGATCATGAGCGGGAAGTATGGAGTCACCGGGATCCCGGTCGTGGTGCTGATCGACAAGACCGGCGTGGTCCGTTTCTTTCAGCAAGGCTACCGCACCGAGCAGGATTTCCCGGCGGAAGTAAAGAAGCTGGGATTGTAGAGCTTATCAAGGTCGGTGACATACCGGACCAAGCCAAGTGCCTCAATCGAGCGGGGGAGGAACTTAGAAGATCACTTTGAGCCCCATCTGTAACTGCCGCCCGGTGGCGGAGGAGCCGGTGAGCTTGCCGAAGTTGGCATTGCCGATGGTGAGGGCGGTGCTGTTGGCGCCGGGCAGGAAGAAGGCCGGGGTGTTCGAGAGGTTGAAGGCTTCGGCGCGGAACTGGACACGGAAGCGTTCGCCGATGGGGAAGTTTTTGAATAGCGAAAAGTCCAGGTTCGAGGCCCGCGGACCCCGCCCGATGCGGCGCTGGGCCGTGCCGAACTTGGTGAGCGGCACGCCGGTGGAACTGGTTACCGTGCCCGGAATGGAGAAGGCCGCGGGGTTGAACCATTGGTCAACGCCCCGATTGGCGGCGTAAATTGACTGGCCCTGCACGGTGTCCGGCACGTTGATGGTGGCGAAGAGCTGATTGGCGGCCGGAATGCGCGAAGTGCGGATGTCGGTGACGAAGCCGCTACGGCGGGTGAAGATGCCGTTAATCTGCCAGCCGCCCAAGACGGAATTGACCACTTTGTTGGCGCCCCCCAGCCACATCTTCCCCTTACCGAAAGGTAGTTCGTAGCCGAAGCTGGCGACGAAGACCTGCGGCACATCGAGGCTGCCCGAGGCTTTCTCATTCTTCAAATTCCAGGAATCGACCGGGAAGGTAGTGCCGCCGTTTTGTCCGAAAGAACTCGAGCCGCCTGTGCCGTTGATTTCCATGTTTTTGGACCAGGTGTAATTGGCCAATAAATTAAGTCCATTGCTGAGGCGTTTTTCAAAACGCAGCAGCAGGGAATTGTAAGTGGAGCTGCCGGTGGCCGAATCGAGCCCGACGGCGTTGTTGACGTGGGGAAACAAGCGATTCACCTGCCGATTCTCGCCACGCAACGCAGTATCGAAAGGAATCTGATTGAGGTTCACCCGGCTGACGAGGCGATTGCCACGCAGGCCGGAATAGGCCATTTCAAAAACCGTATTGCGGATGAGCTCATATTGCACACTGAAGTTCCATTGGAGCGCGTAAGGGTTGACGCTATTAGTGAAATCGGCGGTGCGGATGAGGGTGGAAAGCGGGCGGGTGGCGGAGAAACTGGCAAAGGTGGGATCGGTGGGCAAGGCCTGCAGCGGGGTGCTGAGCGTGACGGGCGGGGTGACAGTGCCGGTGGCGCTGATGGACGGGAAGACTAGGTTGGGCGTATTCGGCACATTGCCTCCAAACTGCGTTACTTCCTGATTCATCTCGCGGCGCGAGAAGAAGACGCCCATGCCGCTGCGAACGGTGAACCGGGGCGACAAGCTATAAGCGAGACCAAAGCGCGGGGCCCAATTGTTGTGGTCGCCGTTGACGATGGCGCGGGTGAAGCCGTCCTTGCCGGGCAGGGCCATGCGCCCGGTGCGGGCGTCGAACAAGCCGCCGCGATCGCGGGCGTCGATGGGTTGGGTGTAGAGCTCGTAGCGAAGGCCGTAATTGAGCGTCAACTTACTACTTACTTTCCAGTCATCCTGGAAGTAAGTGCCGACATAGACGTCGCGCTGGCGGCTCCAGTCGAGTAACTGGGTGCCCTGGGTGGCGGAGGGATAGCCGAACAGAAAGTCGGCCAGGGGCGCTCCAGAGCCGGGGGCGTCGCTTGAGGAACTGTAGATGGAGCCAAAGATGTATTGGCCGCCGCCGCGGATGACGTCGTAGAGATAGCGGCGGGCATCGATGCCGACTTTGAAGGCGTGCTTGCCCTTCATGATCGAGAGGTTGTCGGTGAGTTGGTAGGTATTCTCGATGTTGATGTTCGGGTCGCCGCCACCAAGGCCGCTGAACTGGCTTTGGGTGTTGATGAGGCCCGAGAAATTGAAGGCGATGCTGGGAAAGCTTTGCACCGGGAAGGGGAAGAGGGCAATGTTGTTAGTACGCGCAAATTCAGCGCCCAAGGGACCGAAGCCGGCGAAGCTACCGTTTTGCCGGGTGTAGCCGGCGCGGAATTCGTTCACGATGGACGACGAGAAGATATGGGTGTCGTTCAAGACTGAGTGCACGGCGTGGCGCAGATTCTCGCCGCCGCCGCCGAGGAAACCGTCAAAGTTGCCAGGGTTCGGGTCAACACTTTTAGCCCGCGAAATACGGCCGAACATATTGTTTTTGGCACCGAAACGTTGGTCGATCTTGATGTCGAACTGGTCGTTCTGAAAAGGGTTCGAGGCGATGCGCAGGAAGTTGCGGGTATCGACGCCCGCGGCGCCGAAGTTGGCTTTGGGCAGCAGCGCCAAGGTGGCGGCGCTACCGCCAAAGATCAGGGATGAGGGGATGGTGTTGTTGGGCAACGGCGTGGAGATGACTTGGCCGGTGGGCCCGACTCGGCGAGCGCGGGGATCGTAGATGGTGGCGCGGTAGCCCGAGAAATTCCCGACGCGGTATTGGTCCGGCGGAATGTCGAGAATATTCGAACTGGCCGTGGTACGGCGGCGCAGGCCTTCGTAGTCGGTAAAGAAGAAAGTCTTGTTCTTGCCGTTGTAGAGCTTGGGGATCGTCACGGGTCCGCCGAGCGTGAAACCGTATTGATTCTGCTTGAAGGGTTGACGTGACACGCGCCCGGCATTCGAAAAGAAGTTATTTGCATCGAGTTTTTCGTTGCGCAGAAAGTTCCAGGCGCTCCCGTGGAATTCGTTGCCGCCACTCTTTACCGTGGCCGAGATAATGGCGCCGGCGCTGCGGCCGAATTCAGCGCTATAGTTATTCGTCTTCACCTTAAATTCCTGCACGGCGTCGACGCTAGGCGTGTAGTTAATGCCATTGCGGCCAATACTGTTGTTGTTGACGCTGGTGTTGTTGTCGATCCCGTCCAGCATGACGTCGTTGGTGCTGAAGCGGCCGCCGCCAGCAACGAAGGGCAGGTTGGTGCCCATGCCGCTCATCGGTATCGTATTGCCGGCGAGAAGACCCAAGGCGAAGGCATTGCGGCCATTGAGTGGCAATTCCACGATCTTCTTATTCTCAATCACCTGCCCAACACTCGAGGTGGCCGAATCGATTAAAGGCGTGGAGGCGTCGACGGTAACGCTCTCGGTCATCGAGCCGAGTTCAAGGTCGACGCGCAGGCTTACCGTTTGGTCGACGCTTAAGGGGATCGACGAGATGGTTTTAGACTTGAAGCCTTGGGCGGTGGCGGTGAGCGAGTAATCGCCGATGCGCAGAAAGGCCGCCGTGAAGTCGCCGCTGGCGCCGCTGGTGAGTTCGCGTTTATCGCCGTTTGCGAGGTGGCGAAGCGTCACTTTGACGCCGGCGATGGCCGCGCCTGTGGGGTCGGTGGTGGTGCCCGAAACCGTTCCAGTGGAGACCTGTGCCAACAGGCCGCCGGCGCAGGAAAAAACGAGTAGAAAGCGAGTGACCATGAACACCTATGCGCATATCATATATCAGCAGCGGCGCGGGCCAACGATTCGGAGACATTCGGCAAGAGAGTTTGGGAGGGTTCGGTGACAGACACCCACGCTCCGCCTCGACAAATTTCCCCACCAAACTCAGGAAACACTCCCGGTCCTCCTCGCTGAGGCTGTCGATAATTCCCTCGCTCGTGATCTCCAGCGCCTAGATTTTCGAGAAAGATGGGGGAGGGAGTTGGCGTCGGGAAACCCTTTCCCGATCCGCGGAAACGAACATCTATCCCCATCTTTTTCTAAGCTTTACCGGAACGACAATTGAGATCGGGAACGGGACCGGGATCGGAGGGTGTCTGTCACCGATCTCGTTGTCAGCCAACTTAACCCTCCCCATCGTCCCCGACTCCGCAGAAAAACACGCGCGCGGGGGAATATTCACGATCAATGCCGAGATGTTCCAGACAGAACATAAAAGGATCACATTTCCCAATGAGCAGATACACTCGCTTGCCGTTTGCCATGATTTTCGCTGGCGCCCATCTACTGTCTTTAAACGCGGCGCTGCAGGCTGCCGATCCTACCTACCGGCGCGTGCTGCCAAGCGTCATTCACGGCCGGGGGGCGGACGGCGCGCGCCTCGGAACGAGTACTTGGCTCGTGAATCTGGGCGCATCCTCCGCCTCCTTTGAATTCGGATTCCTCCCAGTATCCAACGCATCCGCGCCGCCAGCCCAAGCGCGGGTGTTGGGGCCGGGCGAGACCCTGCGGTTGAACAATGTGCTGCAGGATCTGTATGGGCTCAGTGAGGGCGAAGGCGCACTGCTCGTCCGCGGGAATCAACCGTTCGAACTGCGCGGTGTCAATGCCAACGTCGCGAATCCGCCGGGCGCTTCCGGATCGGGCGCGAACGGGTTCCAATCCTCCGAACTGCTTGGACCGAATGCCAGTGGACACGCGATCTGGCTGGCGAACCGGGCGGAACCCAATCCAGAATTTCGCACGGACATCACCGCGGTGCTTACGGCTCCGAACACTGCCGTTACCGTCTCGGTCTACGATGCGACTGGCGCGCTGCGGGGAATCGAAGTTGTCTCCTCCAAAGAACCGGCGATCTGGCGAGCTTCGGCTTCCCAGTTTCTGCCCGATCCGGAAATTCCGCTCGGCCGGGTGACGTTCGCCGTCACGGCTGGGGAAGCGACGGGATTCCTCTCGGTATCCGGCAGTGCTGCCGGAACCGGACTGGTGGTCCAGCCTGAACGAATCGTGACCGCCACGCCGGAAGGGGCGAACCTGCTCCTCAACGGGGTTACCGCCGCGACCGATCTGCGGCTCTTCAACCCGAATGAAACCGAGCAGGAGATCACACTCGAGGCGCTCGGTTTTCCAGGGGGTCCGGCGACCATCCACCGTATGACGGTGGCCCCGAACGGCCTGCTCGAAATCCGCGGCGTCCTGGGCGCGGTGGGGTTCGTTATTCCTGAAGGCGCGGTAGGGGCCCTACGGCTTCGAGCGCCACTGCCATTTTTGGCCTCTGGCCGCGGCCTGCCCATGGCCGTCTCTTCCGAGATTGGATTTGCCACGCCGAACCAGCCCGTTACCTTGGTGGGCTTGAATGAGAGCGTCAACCAGCCCGGAGTTCGCAGCCGGATCGCCCTGCTGGCGGGCACTCGGGGAGCGATCGGCTTGTTGCGCCTCCGAAACAGCCGCGGCGTCCCGATCGCGACTTCGCCGATCCGGCTCGAAGCGAGCGAGTGGCAAGGCCGGGCGATCGGTGCATGGTTTCCGGACGCGGAAATCCCACCCGATGCGCGAGTGGACATCGAATTGGAAAACGGGTCCGCGCACGGCTACGCGGAAATCGTGGATAACCTCACGCAGAGCCGGGTGGTGGTGGCGGCAGCCGCCGTGCCCACGGAAGCGCCGGCCACGCCGACCGCCAGACGCCTGGTCTTTTCCGCACTGCCGTCCTCGCTCACCGCGGATACATCGTTCGCGGCGACGATTCAAGCCTTACGGGCAGATAACTCAATCGATACGGCTTTCACGGGCTCCGTCGACCTGCGCGTCGCTAGCGGACCCGGCGCATTTCAGGCCGCGGTCACGGTTTCACAGACGGCCGTGGCAGGCAACGTCTCGTTTCGGGACTTGCGCCTGACAGTACCTGGACGCTACACCTTTACCGCGCTCGGGGCCGGTCTTGAGTCCGCCGTTTCTGAGCCTTTCGAGGTCGCCCCCGTGCCGGCACCCTCGCCCACCGTGATCCGCCTCGGCACCTTCGCGAGCCAGAACGGTTACCTTGCCGAGGGCACCCTCCAGATCGAGCGCGCCCCGAACGGCAGCGAAACGCTCAAGCTCAACCGAAATTTCCGCGTCAGCGGCGGCGCCGGCGCCGTCACCGTTTGGCTAGCCCGGGGCAGCGGGGCCTTGAACACCAGCACCAGCGTCCGCGTGGGAACGATGACACGGGTGTTCGCGGGCGAATTCACGTATCCGATCCCCGCGCCCGGGTCGAGCGCATTCACCCACGTGATCGTTTATTGCGATGCGTTTCGCATCAACTTCGGTGCCGCACCCCTGCGGAACCCGTAAGCCTGAAACATGTCGAAACCGATCCTTGGTCTCATCATCCTGCTACCCGCCATTGGCGCGGCGCAATCCGGTTGGACCCGCACCCCTGGCACCGGATATGCGCGGTTCAGCTTTAGCACGCTGGGCAGCTCGAGTTTCTACACTCCCTTCGGCAACAAAATCTCCTCGGCGCGGTATCGCGACTTCACCGGCTCTTTTTATAGCGAGTACGGAATCACTGACGACTGGACAGCTTCGGTGAACTTTCCGTTTCTCCGAAACCACCGGCTGGACTCAACGAGTTCCCTCACCGCGGTGGGCGACGCTGTCGTGGGCATCCGGCGCCGTCTCGTTCGCGGCAAGACACCGCTGGCCTTGGCCGTCGACTTCGGTCTACCCGTCGGTGATTCGCAAGGCACGGTGTCGATTCGGGATTTGCCCGATGGCACTTTTCGTCTACCCACCGGTGACGGCGAGTTCAATACCCGGGTAAGCCTCTACACTTCGAGGGCGTTTCGGGAGGGCAAGTCTGTGGTCTCGGGCGGAGGCGGGTACAACTTCCGTACCCGCGGGTTTACCGATGAGTTTTCCTACACGGCGAGCTACGGACAGCGGCTGTCTCGTTCGGTTTCGATTTCGGCCACCCTGACCGGTCTGGAACCGGCGCGCGCGGCCGACGCGTCGCGTGCGGTCGGATTCGGGGTCGGCGAAGGGGTGGCGTTCCTCGGTATCGGCGGCGAAGCGCAGTATCGAATCAACAAACGGCATAGCGTATCGGCCGCCTACTACAAGCCCCTGCGGGGAAAGAACCTGCTGGCTGGCGGGATCTTGGTTTTCGGATTCGGTATCGCCTTCTGAAAACATCGGGAATCGGCGGGAAGTACAATTTGCCCACTCGTTTTAGCCAAATCTCCCCGCAACTCTTCCGGATCCGAGGTCAACGGGTCCGGGAGCAGGGAATAATCCGGCAACCGACCTGGATTCTATTGCCTAGAATGCAGTCGATTGCAATGGCGCTGCTGCTGAGCAGTTCGGCGGCGGTATATTTGGCGCTACTGCGCCTGGATGCGGTGAACGGCATATGGCCCGTGGCGCTGTTTCTGGGCGCGATGGCGGCTCTGTTTTTGTTGTATGCCCTTGCGATTCGGGTAGTCTCGCACAGCAGCGCGGCGGCTACATGGAAATGGGTGATGGCGGGAGCGTTACTGTTCCGGCTGATACTGATTCCGGCCGGATTGCCGGCACGGTCGGGCGATAAGGCGGCGTTGCTCGCCAAAGATCTGGCGGGGAGCGCAGTGACGTACGAACGCTTCCTGCTGTTTGACAACGATATTTGGCGCTATCTGTGGGACGGCCATGCCACGGCTTCGGGGGTAAACCCTTACCGGTTTGCGCCGGCGGATGAGGCGGTGGATCGGGTTGCGGAAGGCTCGGCAGTCTGGTCGGAGGTTCGGGAGAACGTCAGCTTCCCGACCGTGCCGACGATTTACCCGGCGCTGGGGCAAATGGTGTTCCGGTTTTCGCACTGGCTGGCACCGGGCAGCGTGGCGGTAATGAAAATGGTGCTGGTGGCGTTCGATCTGGTGGCGGCGATGTTTCTGGCGCTGACGCTGCGGGCCACCGGCCAGAATCCGGCGCTGGCGGTGGTTTACGCGTGGAACCCGCTGGTAGTGAAAGTGTTTGCCGGAAGCGGGCATGTGGACGCGGTGGCGGTCGCGTGCCTGGCGGCGATGGGCTACTTCCTGGCGAAGGCGCGGCCCGGATTCGCCGGTGTATGTCTGGGGCTGGCGGTACTGGCAAAGCTCAGTCCGCTAGTGCTGTTACCTTTTTTCTGGCGACGGGCCGGGTGGCGGGCCACGGTAGTCGTTTTCGGCGTGGTGGGCTTGGGTTACGCGCCGTTTGCGGGTGCCGGGCCTGGGTTGGTGGCGGGATTGCTTACTTTCGGAAAGTTCTGGCAGTTCAACGCCGGACCCTACGAGCTGTTCCGGAGAATGGGTTCGTTTGTCCTGCCGCTGCATTCTCCGGTTACTCCGGAGGTGGCGGCGAAGACGGTCTGCGGTTTGTTGTTTGCCTTGGTTTTGTGGCGGGTGTGGCGCAGGGAGTCTCCTTCAACCGCGATGGCGAATGAGGTGGCGCCAGTTTTGGGGTGGCTGTTGCTGTTGAGTCCGACGGCGATGCCTTGGTATCTCACGTGGGCTTTGCCGGCGGCAGTCGTGGCCCGGCAGTGGGTGTGGGTGTGGTGGACGGCGACGGCTTGTCTGTCATTTCTAGTAATGATCGACGGGCGGGAACGATGGTTCATTTTGGCGGCCGAATACGGCATCCTGTTGGTCGTGTGGTGGTCAAAAAGTTTAGCGGGAAAAGGTTTAGAGGAAAAAAGGAGAACGTTATGAATAAGCTGGCTTTTTTGTTTGTTGCCTTGATGATTCCGGTGGCCGCCATGGCCCAGGGAAGCGGCTCGGTCACGCCGTCGACCGGTACGGTGGGGCCGGGTGGCGGGGATCCGTTTGAGGTCACGAAGACGATCAAGCTCACGGTGGTTGAAGTACGGGCCAACGGCACGATCGCGGTGAAGGATGAGACCGGACAGGCCGTGGTGGTCAAGGTAGAGAAGTCGGTGTCGATCAGCGCGGAAAAAGGAACGGAACTCGCCGGCCAGAAGAAAATGAAAATCGATCGATTAGAACCGGGCATGGTAATCCGGGCCACCTACCGCGTGTCGGACAATATCGTGGTGGCCATTCGGATTCTGAAAGTCAAGAAGGTGGCTTAGTTTGGTGCACCGTGCCATGCCGCCAAGTTCCGATGCGCGCCGCACTGGTAATTCCCGCTCTCAACGAAGCTGAGGTCATCTCGCAGACGCTGGCGCAGGTTCCGACAGGTCTGTTTGCGACGGTGCTGGTGGTCGACAACGGGTCCACCGACGAGACGGCGACGGTGGCGCTTCGATGCGGTGCCCAGGTCGTGTCCGAACCCGACCGTGGCTACGGCAACGCTTGCCTGCGGGCGATAGCGACGCTGCCGGAATCGACCGACGTGCTCGTGTTTCTGCAGGCGGATTTGTCGGAAGACCCGGCGGAGGCGGCGCTGCTGCTGGCGCCGATCGCGGCTGACGAAGCGGACCTGGTAATCGGCTCGCGCGTTCTGGGCCGCGTTGAGCCAGGCGCGCTGCTACCGCACCAGAGGTTCGGCAACCAGCTGGCCACGGCCATGATCCACGTCCTTTACGGCCAGCGCTACACCGATCTTGGGGCTTTCCGGGCCATTCGGCGGGACGCGTTGAAGAGGCTGGGAATGCAGCCAGGGCGGTACGCTTGGACCGTAGAGATGCAAGTGCGCGCGATTGAGCACGGGCTGCGGGTGGTTGAAGTGCCGGTGAGTTACAAGAAACGCGCGGCGGGGGTGAACAAGATCTCCGGGCAATTCGTGGCGAGCGTTTCCGCGGGGGTAACCATCCTTTGGACGATCGTGCGGCTCTGGTGGCAGTACCGGCTTTCGCGGGGCTGAGGAACAAGTCCTATTCCTCTAACTCGAGGCCAACGGGCTCCACTTACTTCCCATAGAAAACCGGTGTGAGATTGCCCAACTCCTGGGGCGAACGCAAAGCCCGCCCACCGCCGCGTGGAGATGCCGGTGTAACTCGCGAAAGCGCCGTCTTGAGGACCAATTGCAGCGGAAGGCGACCCAGATCTTCCCCTTGGCTCACCTCTTCAAGCCGGCATGAGGCTCTGTTTGACGAGTATCTCCACGTCCCTAAAAATGCGGCGAGCTCAGACCTCACCGCATCTCAAGGCTTCTAACATTCCTATTTGTCATATATTTATCTCGAAGTCCGGGATGCCGGGGGTTGCCCCCACTTACCCTCAACTTCCGCGGCGTATGAAAGAGCGCCCAAAGGCCGTGCGAACCCAGACAAACGCCAAAGGCTAAGATTCGGTGACTTCCCATTCCAAACTGGCCGCGGCGGTCGATCATAATGGCGAAAGGGAGATACAGTCCGCCTATGTCCATGCTGCGACCTGACACCATCAAGCGCTGAAACGTCAACCCCTGAAACGCCCCTCACTCGCCAAGCGTCAACCACGGTGAGACGATAATCATGATGACCAAGACCCTCCTCGCCCTCGCCCTCACCGCTACCCTCTTCGCCCAGGACCGTTATAAAGGCCCCAAGCCCCCCAAATCCGATATCCCCTACCTCCTGCACGCCACCAGCCTCGTCGAAACCGACTCCGCCGAAGCCCAGGAAAGCAAGAATAAGAACGACACCGTCTACACCGTCTCCGGCTCAGCAGCCAAAGCCCGCACGCCCCTCGCCGAGCCCATCTTCCTCATGCAGGTCGACAAGATCTCGGCCGAGAAATTTTCCTGTTACCGTATGGAGACCAAGGGCGGCAGCCGGCAGTTGATTCTCCCCCTAAAGCCAGGCAAAAATGCCCCCAAGCCCCTCCGTCTCAATGTCACCCGCGTCTCCGACGGCCTCTACCGCATCGAACTCGCCGAATCTCTCGTTAATGGCGAATATACGCTGTCGCCGGAAGGGTCAAACCTAGTATTCTCTTTTGCGGTGTACTGAACCAATTTAGGCAGGGCGTAAGCAAGGCGAAGCTACATCCGATCTTCGCCCAAATGTCACCGAACGAAAACATTCATTCATTACTCTTGTAAATAGATGCCCCATTCAGAGCTTCCCGCCCCGCGGGTCTCCGACGTCCTCCGCGACCTGGTTACCCGGCCGCGTGAGTATCTGCTCCACCGCTGGCATTGGAAAGCGGCCCTTTGCTCCGCCTGCATCCGGTTCACCATCTTCTTCGCGGCCAACGCATCGGCCGGATGGAAAGCCGCCTGGGGCGCCGCCTTGGCCGAATTCGTCTACCGCCTGGTTGCCTCGGGCTGCTATGGCTCCATCACCCAGGCCTTCCGCCAAGCCCAGCCCTTCTGGCTCGCCAACCTCACCGCCGCCGTCCTGGTGCCCATCTTTCAGCACCTCTTTGAATTCCTGATTCACTGGCTCCGCGGCACGCCGAATCTCGAAGCCTCCATCCTGATCTCCGCCGCCTTCACGGTCTTTTCCACCCTCTTCAATCTCTACTCCATGCGCCGCGGATCGCTCGTCGTCGGCGCTGGCGCCAAAACGCTCTGGGAAGATATCTTGGCCTTCCCCAGGCTCTTGCTCGGCTTCCTCTCGAGCCCCTTCACCGTCACCGCTTCCCGATGAAAGGCTCGCGATGAAAAGCCTCCATCTTACGAACTCCTGGCACGCCCACTCCGGCGGCATCGCCACCTTCTACCGTGCCTTATTGGACGAAGCCGAACGCCAAGGCCGCCAAATGGCCATGGTGATCCCCGGCGAGCACGACGGCTGCGAGCGCCGCACCCATACGCGCATCTA
>Ga0209490_10000818_pt1 | contig 30962 bp, 25 predicted proteins | sample MAT06_FD_187209 | JGI IMG/M metagenome (GOLD analysis project Ga0209490, IMG submission 187209) | Freshwater microbial communities from Lake Fryxell liftoff mats and glacier meltwater in Antarctica - MAT-06 (SPAdes) (version 2) | ecosystem: Environmental > Aquatic > Freshwater > Ice > Liftoff...
GAGCTTCGCTCGGCACCCTCGGCACCCTCGGCGCGCCCCGGTGCCGGACAGCCATGTCCGCTCACCGCCGGGAATCGAGGATCACGGCTGTGACCTGGCGGAAGCGGAGGTGTCGCGGGACATCGTTCACACCCGGAGCCAAGGGGTGAACGATGGGTATGGCGCAACTGGTGGTCACGGCCGTTCTGGTCGAGAGCCGCCCGAAGAGCGAGGTCGCCCGCGAGTACGGGGTCTCCCGGCGGTGGGTGATCACCCTGGTGCGGCGCTACCTGGCCGAGGGCGAGGCCGGCCTGGCGCCCCGTTCACGGCGGCCGTTGACCAGTCCACAACGGACTGTCCAGCCCGTCGAGGACGAGATCGTCGCGCTACGCAAGGAACTCGACCGCGGCGGGCACGAGGCATGAGGGCTAACCAGGGCAAGGACGTCCCGGACGTGGTGCTCACCCTCGGATCGGGCATTCTCGGGGCGCGCCGGTGGGGAGGTCACCTGGGCCCGCTTCGCCGCCGGCCGCCGGCCGCCGGCCAGCACGAGGGCCAGGCGGCCACCGAGCCCACTGCTGCGGCACGATGGACGGGTGCCCCTCATTCACAGCCGTGTGATCGACGATCGGTGGCTGGGTGTGCTGACCATCGTCACCGACAGCGACGCGGGTCAGATCCTGGTCACCGGACCGGACGTTCCCACGATGGACCTGCACCGGGTTCCCGGGGCGCGGTCCTCGGAGCTCATCCCGATCGGCACGCGCCGCGGCGAGGACCTCGTGCTCACCGTCGGCGGCGTGCCCGCCACGATCCGGCCGGGTCCCGGACGGCTGAGGCGCCGCTCCCACGACGTCGAGGTGGACATCGGAACTCTCCGGTTCCGGGCGCGGAACGGACCCCGCTCGAGCACCCTGCTGCGCAACGGGCGTGACCTCGGGGAGCTGTACTTGCACCGGGTCGACGGCGACCTCACCGCTGTCGTCGACTGGTCCGACGACGGCGACACCGTGACGCCGGACGCGGTGATCGGCTATGTCCTGGCGATCGCGTTCGGCACCGGGGCGGACCACGCGGCCGTCGTGGTGGCACACGGAGTGCTGGGTATGAGGAGCTGAACGCGCCGCCGATGACGACGTTCACTGACGACGGGCACGGGGGCGCACCATGGGCGGTACTGACCCACCAGCAGCAGCGCCGCGCACGGGGTGGCCAGCCCCGCGTGGGCCTGGTCGGCGACCACACTGCGGCACGACACCGCCGCGGTGTGCGTCGGCGAGCTCGCGCAGCTGACCGAGGCGAGCGCCGCGTTGAGCGTGGATCTCGTGGTCGACGTTCTGGTTGGCCGGGTCCGTGGTAGTGCGAACGCCGTTCGGCGGTAGCCCCGCGGAGGGATGTCAGCGTGTGGCGCGTTCTATGCCTGCCCCTTCCCCAGCTCGGCCGGGACCGCCAGCTCGTGCACCGCACGGATGCCGGGCCCGCATGTCGATGCCAGGGTGGGTGGCGGCATGGTCGGCTGAGGAGGGCTTGTGATGGACGTGGTGAGGGTGGCTACATCGTCGTCGACGTCGCAGCGCTGGTGATCGCCTACACGCTGCCGGCACGATGGACGTCGACTTCGAGACCGAGCCCTGAGGCATCGACGCCGACGGCACGGGCGGCAGCCCGCTGGGATCAGAACGTGGTGTCCCGATCCGCGACGGCCTGCACGTCGATCTCGGCTGCGGCGGCTGCGGCGGCGTCGAGGGTCCACACGTACTCGTTCTTGAGCCGGGCGCCGTCTCCGGCGAACACGCCGGTGCGGTAGGGGTAGAAGCCGACGGTCGGTTCGGTACCGGCGGGCTGGTGCGCACGGCGTTGTGGAAGTCGCCGTTGGCGCGGCGCAGCCCGGCGAGGATCCGGCGCGCGACAGCGGACCGGTCGGACACCTCGGCCCCGTCGACCAGCTGCACCGCCAGGTGCAGCTGCCGGTCACCGGCCGCGTCCTCGAAGGAGATCAGCCGGTGGTTCTCCACCACCGGCAGCAGCTCCGGGTCGGCGTTGATCACGTCGCGCAGCCCGTCCGGGGGGACGACGGCGCCGTTGTAGTCCACGGACAGGTCGCTGCGCCCGTAGTGCAAGCAGGACTGGCAGGTCCAGCTGCCGCTGCTCGATCACGTGCTGGAGGCCGAACCGGCGCAGCACCGGCAGCAGCGCGGGCATTCCCACAACGTGCCCGCGGTCGTGAATGTTGTAGCGGATCCGTGGGTTCAGGTTCTGCGGGCGGGTGATGGTGACGACCAGCTCGCCTGCGTCGTTGGTCTCTATCAGATAGACGTAGGGGTTGAACTGGAACACGTTCGGCAGCACGCCGTACTCGGCCTGCCTGGTCAGCGCGGCGGACAGGGCGGGGTCCGCGGCGATCGCGCGGCGCAGTGCGATAGTGAACTCGGTCTCCATGGCGATTGAGATCTCAGACGGTTGCCGGCCATGGCCGCCGTGGCGGTGACGTTGCAGATGACCAGCACCGGCGCCTCATCGTCCTCCACGTCGGTCGTGGCCGTCCCCCCGGCGGCATTCCCGATGCCGGTCCACGGCAGTCGCGGGCCGCTCTTGCGGGACGAGGTGCCTGAGCCTCGGCCGCGCCTCGCCGGGTTCCACCGGTCGCTGGTGCAGGTCCGCCGCACTGACGAGGAGCAACCCGGCGCGGAGCCCTGACCTGCCCGCCACCCGATGGCGATCCAGCGCCGCGCGTGCGCGTGGACAAGCGCCACCGGATGCGACGCCCCGGATCCGTGGGCTCGGCCCGGGCCGTGACCGAGCACCACACCTCCCTGCTGAGAAAGGCCATCGAGACAGATGAACGTGGGAATCCACAACCGTGCCGTGACCACGGGAGGCGACAGGTCCGGTCCGGTGACGGCCGAGGCGAGGGAGGTGGTGGCGGTGCGCAGTGTCTTCGTCGGGACCCCGGCGTTCCTCGGTCGCATCGACGGCGAGACGCGGTGTGCGTTCTGGTCCGAGGAGCCGGTCGATCACGACTTCGACCCGGGGCTGCTGATCGAGATCGACCTCGCGCTCACTCCGTCGGCTGCGGTGGCGAAGGATATCTCGTGGGAGCGGGTGCAGGTCGATGACTGCTTCAGCGGGCCCAACGGTGTGGTCAGCGGGTCGACGCTCGGGCCGGCGTGGCCCGAGTTGCGGCTGGGCGGGGCGGTGTATCTGGAGCGCGGCTTCCGGGCTGCCCTGTCTGCGGAGCGGCGCCCGGCCTGCCCGCCGGCGGGGATGCACGGGCAAACGTTCGAGTGCGTGAACGTCGTCTACCCGGCCCGACACCGACGACCCGCGGGCCGGTCAGCGCTACGCGGGGCACTGCGCACAGATCCTCGACGAGCGGGGCTCACTCGCGCGGGTGGCCGTGCACCCGCCGGGTCGGTCGGACGCGCTGGACGCGCCTCCGGTGACGATGTGGATCGACCTCGCGTCGGCGGAGCAGTGCGCACCTGGAAGTCCTGCGGCCCGGGCGCCGGCCCGACGTCCCAGCCCCACGCCCCGACCCGGTCCAGCACGGCAGGGCCGCGGGTGACCATCGTCATCGGGACGTCGTGCCCGGCGTCGGCGCCGGTGACGACAGGGGAGGGCTGGTGGTCACCGAGGAAGACGAGCACGAGGTCGTCGTCGCCGTAGGTCTGGACCCACGACATCAGGCTCTCCAGCGAGTACGCGATCGACTCCTGGTAGGCGGCGCGGATCCGGGTGGGGTCGCTCCACACCGCCACGTCGGGCGCGCCGGGAATGGTGTCGTAGACGGTGCCGTCGCCCACCTCGCCCCAGCCGACCGTCCGGGGTACCGGCGTCCACGGGTAGTGGCTGGTGACCAGCGGGATCTCCGCCATCAGCGGCCTGCGGCCGGGGCGGCCGTGCTCCAGGCGCCCGAACGCGGAGAGCGTGAAGTGGTCGGGGGTGCGGAAGTCGGCGAACTCGCGCGAGCGGTTGCCGACCGCGTCCGAGCCGTGCACCCGGTCGACCCCCAGAACCGCGACTCCGGCCAGTCGAGGCGGTCCGCGGACCGCCGGCCCGCCGGGGGAGCCGCGCCGCGCTCCGGGGCCGCGACCGCGGTCACCGCACCATCCGGTGGGACGGGACGCAGCGGGTGGACGACGACAACGGGCTCCCCCTCAAGGTGGGCTGCTGGCTCTCCTCCGGCACACGCGCCGGGCGGTTCAGCGGCCCCAGCGCGTCCGCTCCCGGTCCGGCCCGGGCCCGCAGCGGCACGTCGACCCGGGCACCTCGGCCGCTCGGCACCCCGGCCGTGGTCGGTCACGGCCGCGGACCCGTGTGCCCACCGGTTCGTCCGTTCCCTTACTTCCGCCCCGCTCGTCCGGTACTTTCACCGTTCGGAGGACGGGCACCGCTACGAGCTCCGTGCCCGTCGAGATCGTGTGGCCCGGCGGCCGACGCGTGCCCGCAAGGTGGTGACGGGGACGCCGGCTGCGCTGCGATGAGGAGCGTCGGATGAGCGATGTGATGACCCGTGCGCTCACGAAGGCCGGAGCCGACGGACTGCACGAGGCCGCCGCGGCCGCACGGGCGGGCCGGGGATCCCCTTCGAGCCCCTCGTTCTACGACGATGTGGGGAAGTACATCGGCGCGGTCCCGGCGCCCGTCCGCTCGATCGTGGACGACTACCGCATGGACGGGTCGTCGAGCGTGCTGGTGCTCTCCGGGCTCCGCGTCGACGCCGCCAGGTGCGGGCGCACGCCGCTGTCCTGGCAGGAGGCCCTGGCCGACGCGCGGCAGGAGCAGGAGGAGGCGCAGCTGGCCCTGCTCGCGGCCCTGCTGGGCGAGCCCTTCGCCTGGCACACCATCCAGCACGGCAGGATGGTGCAGAACCTGGTGCCGATGGAGAAGGAGCGGACGGCGCAGAGCGGCCACGGTTCGGTCGCTCTCGAGTGGCACACCGAGGACGGCTTCCACGAGCAGCGGTGCCGATACCTCCTGCTGCTCGGCATCCGCAACCCCGACGAGGTGCCCACGACCGTCGCCAGCATCCGCGGAGTGGACCTCTCCGAGGGCCACCGGGCGGTGCTCGTACAGCCCAGGTTCCTGATCCGGCCCGACCCCGAGCACCTCCGCCACCTGGCGACCGTCTCCCCGGGGAGCGAGGCGCTGCGACGAGCGCGGGAGATGCACGACCACCCGGAGCCGGTCGCCATCCTCTTCGGTCGACCGGACGACCCCCACCTCCGCATCGACGCCCCGTACACCACGCCGGTCCCGGGCGACCGCGAGGCGGCCGAGGCGCTGGCGGCGGTGGTCGAGCAGCTGGAGGTCGCTCAGCGTGACGTCGTGGTGCGAGAGGGTGATGTCCTGATCCTGGACAACTACCGCGTGGTGCACGGCAGGCGGGCCTTCGAGCCCCGTTTCGACGGGACCGACCGCTGGTTGAAGCGGATCAGCGTGCGGGGGAGGACGGGATCGCTCGTGACCGGGGGGTCGAGGGTCGTCTGACGCGGCCAGCCAGTGATAACGTTCCGCTACATCTTCGCCGTGGTTCGACCCCGATCGCGCCACGTACGAGTTCGGCCCCTGTCCCTATGGAGCGTGCCGTGCCCCGTTCCACCCTCCGTTCGCGTGGGTCGGTCGTCACGCTGCGCGTGCTCGCCGTGCTCGCTGTCCTATGTCTGCAGGCGTGCGCAGTCGCCCCGTCCTCCTCGGGCGCACGCGTCGTCATCGGGTACTCGGCCTGGCCCGGGTGGTTCCCCTGGGAGGTCGCCGAGCAACAGGGGCTGTTCCGGGCCAACGGTGTCGACGTCGAGTTGCGCTACTTCGACAACTACACCGAAAGCCTGGCCGCCCTCGCCGCCGGCGAGATCGATGCGAACAGCCAGACCCTCAACGACACCGTGGCGTCGATCAGCTCCGGTGCCGAGCAGACCGTCGTCCTCGTGAACGACAACTCCACGGGCAACGACAAGATCATCGCGCGGGACGGCGTCCAGAGCCTCGCGGACCTGCGCGGCAAGCGGGTGGCCGTCGAGCAGGGAACGGTGGACCACTACCTCCTGCTGCTCGCCTTGGCGGAGGTGGACCTGACCCAGGCGGACATCGAACTGGTCCCGCTGGCGACCGCGGACGCGGTGGCCGCGTTCACCGAGGGCCGGGTCGACGCGGTGGGCGCCTTCGCCCCCTTCACCTCCACTGCGCTGGAGCTGCCCGGCAGCCGGGCGATCGCCACGTCGGCGGAGTTCCCCGGGGCGATCCCGGACCACCTCGTCGTCCGCGCCGCCATGGCCATCGAGCGTCCCGACGCGGTCCAGGCGGTCGTCAACAGCTGGTTCGACGTCCTCGACTCTATCCGGGCGGACCGCGACGCCGCGATCACCGTGATGGCTGCTCGGGCCGGGGTGGACAAGGACCAGTACGGCTCCTACGAGTCCGGGACGACGTTGTTCACCTGGCGGCAGAACCTCGACGCGTTCACGCCGGGCACGACGTCCCAGCACCTCAACTACCAAGCCAGACAGATCGCCTCGTTCCTGGTGAACGCCGGGCTGATCGAGACTCAGCCGGATCTGAGCGGCCTATTCGATGACCGGTTCGTGCAAGCGGTGGACCGATGACGACGGAGGCCGAGCACCTGCGCGGGCGGCACCGCGGGTCGGTTCGCGACGGGTGGAGCGGCCTGATCGCGCGGCTGAGCATCAGCGGCAGGTTGTCGCTCCTGGTGCTGCTACCGCTCGCCGCGGCCGTCCTGGCCGCCGGCCCGTTCGTCACCGCCCAGGCGTCCGACGCCGCCGCGGCCGGTCGGACGGCGCAGGCGGCGGCGAACACCCGTGCGGTCGCGGCGCTCATGGGCGAGCTGCAGGCCGAGCGGCTGCTCCTGTCGTCGTTCCTCGCGTCGCCCGGGGACGACGGGACGACGGTGCGCCGCCAGCAGCGCACGGTGGACGAGACCGTCGAGCGCGTCCGCACCGAACTCGGCGCCGGCATCTCCGACGAACTGGCGGCCGCCCTCGTCCGCACCGGTTCGGTGCAGGAGGTCAGGGACATCGCGGCTGTGCGGGGCGTCTCACCCGACCGCGTGGCGCGGAGCTACCACGCGGTGATCGAGGCCCTCGTCGACGCGCTGCGACTCGTCTCGCGGCAGGATTCCGACGATGCGCGAGGAGCCCGGCAGCTCACCGCACTCGACGCCCTGCTCCGGGGCGACGAGTTCGCCGAGCTCCGGGGCGCGGCGCTCGTCGCCGCCGCCGTGGACCCCAAGAGCGGCCTGCCCCTGCTGGATGACTCCGGGGCCCAGGCCGGGCTGTTCGTCGAACGCTTCGTGCAGCAGGCCGACACCGACCTGGCCGGCATCGTCGTCGGTGTCACCGAGGAGCAGAGCGCCCAGGACGCCGCGGCCCTCGGCACCCGCCTTCCCGATCCGGGCAATCCCGGCGCCGTGGAGGGCTTCGCCGGCGAGGCGGTGCGAGTGGTCGGTGAGCTGGCCGGCTCCCGGGCCAGCGCCCGCGAGCAGGTCACCGCCCTGATCGCGGGGTCCGCTGTGGAGCGGGCCTCGGGCGCGGGTATCACGGCGTGGGCCGTCGGTCTCGGCACGGCGCTGGTGATCCTGCTGGTCGCCGCCCTGTCCGTGCTGGTCAGCCGGTCGATCGCGATCCCGCTCCGGCGGCTCACCGACGGGGCGCGCAATGTCACGGGCCTCGTCACCGGCCTTGCGGAGCAGGAGCTCGCCGACGTCTCGGACCGCGACCAGCGGGCGGACACCCGGCTGCCGCAGCCGGCCCCCATCGAGGTAACGTCGGACGACGAGCTCGGCCGGCTGACCGTGGCCTTCAACCAGATGCGCGCCACGGCCGTCGGCCTGATCGATCGGCAGATCGTCACCAGGCAGAACGTCAGCTTGATGTTCGCCAACGTGGCTCAGCGGACCCAGAACCTCGTCAGCCGCCAGCTCGCGCTGGTTGACGAGCTCGAGCGCAACGAGCAGGACGCGGGGATGCTCGCGAACCTCTACCGGCTCGACCACCTGTCCACGCGGCTGCGGCGCAACGCCGACAACCTCCTCGTCGTCGCCGGCGCCCGGGAGGAGATCGGGGTGACCGGCCCCAAGGATCTGTCGACGGCGCTGCGGGCCGCGCTCGCCCAGATCGAGGACTACAAGCGCGTGGGGATCGCCGATCCACCGGATCTGCAGTTGGCGACCGCCGGGCTCGGCGCCGACCTGGTGCTCCTGTTCGCGGAGCTGCTGGAGAACGCGACCTCGTTCTCGCCCCCCACCGCCGCTGTGGAGGTCGAGGCCCGTCCGGGCGCCAGCGGATCCTGCGACGTGGTGATCGTCGACCACGGCATGGGGATGCCGGCGGACCGGCTCGCGGAGGAGAACAAGCGGCTGGTCGAGCGCGAACGTCTGGACGTCGCGCCGACGACGGTGCTCGGCCTGTTCGTCGTGGGGCGGATCAGCCGGCGGCACGGGCTCTCCGTCCAGCTCTTCGCCACCCGCGACGGCGGCGGCGTGACCGCTCGGGTCACCATCCCCGCCCGGCTGCTGGTCCGGCGGCTCCCCGTCGTGGTGGAGGCACCTGCCGACCCTCGCCTCCTGGAGGCGGGACCCACCGCGATCCCCGCGGTCATCATCCCGTCGGCCACGAACAACGGCCCCTTCACCTGGTTCGCCGACGATGCGGCCGCCAACGGCCGAGCGCCCGCCGGGCCCGGCGCAGGCGGCTTCGGCCCACGGGTGAGCGGCCCGCCGCCCCGCGTGGCGGGTGGTGCGTTCGTCGGGACCACGAACGGGTCCGTCGCCGCGGGCCCGAGGGACGGGGCCGACACCAGGGGCGGCCTGCGCCGCCGGGAAGCGGGGGCGCAACTCCCCGACGCTGGGCGGGTCGTGGCCCAGCCGGGCGCCGATCGCATTCCGGCGCAGCGGCGGCCGCACCACGATCCGTCCATCGCCCGCAACGAGCTCGGGGAGTTCGAGGCCGGCTTCAGCCGAGCGGCGGCAGGGACGACACCGGTCGGCCTGCCGAGCGCTCCGGTGGGTGTGCCCCCGTCGGCAGCCCCGCGGGCCCCGGCGCGCTCGGTACCCAGCGGCCGCTCCGTACCGAGCGGCTCCTCGGTGAGGAGCGGCCCCGCCGTACGGAGCGGTCCCAGCGTGCCGAGTGGCCCCGCCGTACGGAGCGGCTCGTCCGTACGGAGCGGTCCCCCCACACCGACCGGTCCCGACGGACCAGCCCCCGCCGCCCAGCGGTCCGGGCTGACGCGCCGCGTCCCCGGCATGAACATGGTTCCCGAGCTCCGGAGCGGACCCCCGTCACGACAGCCCGCCGGGGAGCAGGCCCAGCGGCCGTTGCGCCATCCCGAGGAGGAGCGTGACCAGTTCGACGCGTTCCAGGACGCGGTGGCACGCTCCGCCCAGCACGACCCGACCAAGGAGACCACAGCATGAGTTCACCCGTCACCGGTGTGAGCACCGTTGCCAACGACTTCAACTGGCTCGTGAACCGCTTCGCGATTAACACGGCCGGGGTGATCGCCGCGATCGCGGTGTCCGCGGACGGGCTGCTCATGGCGCTGTCCTCCGATCTGCCGCAGCAGGACGCCGACCGGCTCGCCGCCATCTCCTCGGCAGTGCTCGGACTGGCCAACGGCGTGTCGGACTCCTATCCGATGGGCCCCCCTGACAAGATCATCATCGAGATGCAGCGAGGGTACCTCCTCGTCTGCACCATCAGCATCGGCTGCTCGCTGGGTGTGCTGGCGACGAAGCAGGCCGGGCTCGGCGCGATCGCCTACGAGATGGCCGTCTTCGCGAACAGTGCCAGCTCGGTGCTCAACCCGCAGCTCATCGAGGAGCTCAAGAACACCGTGGGTCAGTAGGGGGAGCGGTGATGAGCCGTCCGGAGGGAGACCGGGAGATCACCCTGCTGCGGCCGTACCTGCTCACGTCGGGCCGGTCGCAGCCGGTGGACCAGACGATCGAGATCGAGGCGCAGGTGCTGACCGCCCATCTCGCCGAGAGGTCGGCGAACGGGCTGAGCTTCGAGCTTCGGGATATCGTGTCCCTCTGCCTGCAGCCGCTGTCGATCGCCGAGATCGCCGCACGTCTGGACCTGCACATCGGGGTGGCCAGAGTGCTCGTCGCCGACCTGGTCGCTTCCGGATACGTCACCCTCGCGCGACCCGAGGTCGCGTTGAACACGAACCTAGACATGATCGAAAGGGTCATCCGTGGACTCGAAGCGATCCGCTGAGTCGCAGCCCGCCCGACGGCGGCCGCCCACCCCGGTGAAGATCGTCATAGCCGGCGGTTTCGGGGTCGGCAAGACGACGGCGGTGGGATCGATCTCGGAGACCCCTCCGCTGAGGACAGAGGCGTCGATCACATCCGTCAGCGCCGAGATCGACCGCACCGGGTACGTCCCGTCGAAGGTCACCACGACCGTCGCCCTGGACTTCGGGTCCATCACCATCGACGACGAGGTGAAGCTCTACCTGTTCGGTACCCCCGGGCAGGACCGGTTCGGGTTCATGTGGCACGACCTCGTGCACGGGGCCCTGGGTGCGCTCGTGATCGTCGACACGCGGCGCCTCGGCGACTGCTACCCGGCCGTCGACTACTTCGAGAAGACGGGCGTCCCGTTCGTCGTGGCCGTGAACACCTTCGACGGGACGCTGGCCCACCACCTGGACGACGTGCGGTGGGCACTCGCCATGCAGGACCACGTCCCGCTGATCACCTTCGACGCCCGCGCGCGGTTGTCGGTCCGAGACGCCCTACTGGTGGTGCTGCGCACGTCCTACCAGCGCGTCACCACCGCGGCGGCCCCGGTGTCCTAACCGGGCTCGCTCTGGCGGTCGGAGCCGATGTCGAGCACCGGGCCGGGCCCGTCGGCCGGGGCGCTGATGTCCACGACACGACCGCCGTCCGGGACATCCTCGCCGACGGTCCGCTCGGTGCCCCCCGTCGACGACGAGGATTCCCCGGACGGCACGAGGTCGACCGGCGGGGTGTCGGGCTGGTCGAGGGGGGACGACCCGGCGCGCAGCGGGAGGGCGCGGGCAGGCGTCGACGCGCCGCCCGACGGGTTCCCGGCCAGGTCCGGAACGCTCACGTCGATGACGTCCGACCGTGTGCGGTCGACGGCAGCCGGCAGCAACGGCTCCGGTGCCCCGTCGTGCGGGGTGCCGGACCCCGCGAGCAGCGTGGGCGTGGTCACCGCCGACCCCCGGCCGTTCGGATCGAGGTCGAGGTCCGGGGTCAGGTCCAGGTCCGGGGTCAGGTCCAGATCCGGCGTCAGGTCGACATCCGGAAGGAGCGCCGCAGCGCTGCCGGACAGGCCGAACCCGCCCGACGACGACGATCCGAGCGGGTCGGCACCGGTCTGCTCCTGGATGTCGACCTCCTCGCCGGGAGCCGCGTGTGCGACCCCGCCCAGGCCGAGCAGGGCGAGCGCCGACACGGCTCCGGCGCCGCAGGCGAGCTCGCCGACCCCGCGACGGCCGCGCCGAGCGGAGGCCAGGTCGTAGGGGTTGTCCAGCTTGTGTCCGGCGGGGCGCGAAATCGGCGACATGGTGGAGTAGTAGCAGGAATAACGGCTGCACCGACAGTTCCCACAGGACGCATCCCCATGCCTCGGCCATGAGACCGAAATCCGGATCAACGTGTCGGAAACACGACCGGCGAAACGCGTGGCGCTCGTGACGATCACATTGCGTCGTCGCTAACGGGTGATGTCACGGGTCGGCATGACCCCGGTCACAGGCCCGCGCCACGGCCAGGAACAGCAACGACGGTGGTGCCGACCGGAGCGGTGCTCGCCCGATCGACCTGGCTCCGAAACTCCCGGCACGCCGATCCGGTGTGCCGGCGGCGCCATCGCTACGGCATTATCGGGGCGCCCCGCGGGCGCAATGCCCCGGTCGAGCAGGGAAGGTGTGATTGCCACATGAATCAGACTGCGACATCCGTGTGGGCGACCGGCGGAATGCGCGCCGACGAGTCGGGACAGATCGAAAGCCGGCGTGGCCGCCTCCGCTCGGCCCGCCAGGGCAGGCGGCTGTCCGTGGAGGACGCGGCGGCCATGGTCCGCACCTGCGCGGCCGGGCCGGTGCCGGCCAACCTGGCCGACCGGTGGGTGGAGTGGGAACGCGGTCGGTCCGAGCCCGGGTCGGAGCTGCAGGTGGCCGTCGCCACCGCCTTCGGCGTGGTGCCCGACCAGCTGTTCGGGCCCGGCCCCGAGCGGCGGGGCGGCACCGACGCCGGCGACGACAGGGTGATCCGGCAGCTCCTCGACGCCTACCCGACTCGGCCGGCCGAGGAGCTGGCTGCCGAAGCGGCCGAGCACCTCGCCATGCTGTCCGTGGCCCACGCCACCCCGGTTCCGCGCGACCCGGCGCTGCTGCACCTGCTGCTCGCCCACCTCCACCACGACCTGGGCGAGCGCCCGACCTCCACGATCCACCAGCGCCTGGCGAGCGGCATCGCCACCCGGCTGGCCGACCGTGCGCTCCTGGCCCGGTGCCGGGATCTCGCTGCGGCGTGCGCGGTGACGTCAGGTCGCTCCCGCACCGCCATCGAGATCGCGCAGGACGGCGGCGCGGCCACCACCACCTCGTCGCTGGGCAGCCGGATGCGGGGCCACGAGGCTCGGGCGTGGGCCCGGCTCGGTCAGCACCGGGCCGCCCTGATGGCGCTCGATCGCGCCCGCGAGCTGCTGTCCGCTCCGCAGGACCCGGACGACCCCTGGCCCGACGACGGCACCCGGCGGTTCGAGGCGGACGCGATGGAGGTGTACCGCGTTCTCGGCGACGACCTGGCCGCCGAGTCGTTCGCCGCGGCGCTGCTCGCCGGCGACGCGCCCATGGCCGCGGCCCCGGCCCACCTCACCCTGGGCGTCACCGCGGCGCGGCGCGGGGACGCCGGGCGGGCGCTGCACGCCGGCTACCAGGGGCTCGCGGTGTCACGGCGCTGCCGCCCGGCCGTCGCGCTGGTGGTGGAGGAGCTGCTGAACGTGCTCGACACCCGGTGGCCACGGCACTCGGAGATCGCCCGACTGCGATCCGCGGCCGGCCTGCGGCCCGCGGGACGGCGGACCCGGACCGCCCAGCGTCTGGAGGCATGACGGCAGCCGCCGTCGTAGTGAGCCGACCAGGACACCCGCCCGATCAGGACACCGGCCCGATCAGGACACCGGCCCGATCAGGACACCGGCCCGATCAGGACACCGGGGCCGCCGCGGTGGTGACGCGCTGGTAGGACGTGCGCAGCACCACCAGTAGGGCGTCCCGGACCGACAGCCGCGCGCGGGCGTCGAAGGTGATCAGCGGGACGTGGTCCTGCATGGCGAGTGCCCACCGGACGTCGTCGAGGTGGTGGGCCAGCGTCCCGTCGAAGGTGTTCACGGCCACGACGAACGGGACGCCCGCGTTCTCGAAGTAGTCCACGGCCGGGTAGCAGTCGTCGAGGCGGCGGGCGGGAGCGGGCGTCGGCGTCGAGGAGCACGACGTGGTCGGCGCAGCGCCGGGGGAGCCGGGACAGGACGTCGGTGACGAGGTCGCCCTTGGGGTCGACGAGCAGGATCCCTCGGCCGGCGTCGGCGTCGGCGAGGATCATGTTGCCGAGCAGGGTCACACACGGCAGAACGTGATCATTTCGCCGCGGTCTCGGCTCGACCGTGAGTCTGCGACCACCACTCACCGTCACCAGCGGCGCGGCCGCCCCACCCCCACCGGCGACCACCGGATAATCACCGTCCGTGATCATTTCAGGCGGTGAGGACCGCGGCCGGCGACGCCCATCCCTTGAGCAGCGATCCCAACATTCGATCACAACACGCCGACCACTGCGGGCCCTGATCAGTGCAAACGACTTTGTACGTCACCCTGCCGGTGCGCTGGATGTGTTCGGCCAGGACCGGATGTGTCGGCCGAATCCCGGGGGTACTCCGGGGGGATCTTGGGACGCTACCTCGATCAAGTTCCTGACCTGCGGTTCTGCTCCTCCAACTGGACTCGAACCAGTAACCCTGCGAGTCAAGATCAAGAGCTGCGGACCGTTGCGATTGGTGTACTGCACTGCCGATGACCTGGCTCGACACGCTCGCCGCAGCGCCGGTCACTGCTCGGCGTTGGTGGTCATGGCGGATTGAGGGAGGTAAACGGTGCCGATGATCTGCGCGTCTCGATCAAGTGGAACTCACGAGGCGAGCTGGCGGCGCAGTTGCTCCACCTGCCGTGCGATCCGGTCGATCGTCGCTGCCGGTGAACCCTCGGTATCGGCCCGTAGCTGGGTGAGGATCCAGCCTCGGACCAGCGCTGACACGGGCAGCTCCAGCTGCTCGGCATGGGCGTGGAGGGCATCGAACTCGTCGGGATTCAGCCGGACCGAGAGCACTTTGGCTCGCGCTGGACGGGTGGCGTCGGCGGACAACGGCTCGTCACGAGTGGCCTCGGCCTCCTCGCGAGCGTCGCGCAGCACATCTGGGTTGATCTCAGTCATCGAATCGTCCTTCCCGGTACTGACGTCGTGGCCGGCCGGTCGTACGCCATGCGGTGGCGCCGCGCAGGACCCCGACCTGATCGCGCAGCGCCATAACGGTGATCACCATGGCCGCGCTGTGCGAGTAGCCGACGACGCGGACGCTGTTGGCATGCGCCGAGAGTGGGTCGGGCTCGTCGACGATCCGATCCGGGTCGTGGACCACCTCGACGGTCCAGCTCGGCTCGATGTCAACGGCGTCGGGGTAGCGCTGAGAACGGGTGCGAATGTGGTGGGCCGCGTCGTCGTCCCACTCGATCCGCTCGGGCACGTATGACAGTGTAGGACACTTGGCGCTGGCCGTCGACACCCGCTCACACGTCCTGCATTCCGCAGTTGATGATGGATTCTGGGACACGTTCAGGCTGAATGCCCAGCTCAGAGGCGTCCGTGCTGATGTACGACCGCAAAACCCCTAGTACACGAATCGGACATCGATAGTTGTCTGAGCTGGGAAGATGCCTGTAGCCTCGGGGATATGGCCTCACACGAGGCTCGACGTCATCACCTTCACCGCGCCGACCCGACCATCGGCCAGGCCGCCGAACCGAACAAGCCGCAGGTCGACCTCCACGACCGCCTCGGGCTCCCTCACGAGAAGATCCTCGTGGCCGCAGCGTCAAGCCTCTGACCAGGCAGAACGTCCTCGCCTAGTAACACACGTGCTGAGCATGTCGTCCAGCGTTTCCGCAGGTCGAAGCACGAATTCGCGTACCAGGCCGCCTACTGAACTGCGGAACGCAGGACAACGAGTGGGACCCGGCCGCGAAGACGGCGCGGACGAAGGTGCTGTACTCCTTCGGCCGGGCGGATCAGCTCGACCGGGCAGCGATCGAACGCCTGATCGCCGCCCTGACCCGGGTCGTGGGCGTCGAGGCCGTCTCGACGGGCCCGGATCGGGCGCGCGCGGTCGGGGTGGCGGGTCTGGAGTTCGTGGAGTCCCGCCCGCTGGGCGGGGCGTGGTTGCTCGACGGGCTGTGGCACCGGCTCGGGATCGACCTGCTGCTGCGCCGCCTCGCCGCCGGGACGCGGCGGGATCCGATCGTGGAGCGGGTGCTGTTCGCGCTGGTCGCGAACCGGGCGCTCGCGCCGTCCTCGAAGCTCGCCGCCACGTCCTGGGTCGCCCACGACGTGCACGTGCCCGGCCTCGACACCGTGTCCGACGACGCCTGCTACCGCGCCATGGACTGGCTCATCCAGGTCGAGGGCCAGCTCGCACGCGGGGTGTTCGACCAGGTGGCACACCTGCTCAACCTCGAAGTCGACCTGATCTTCTTCGACACCACTTCCACCTACTTCAAGACTGAGGACCCCGACGAGCCGCTCTGGCGCGACGAGCTTGGCCGGCTCGTCGAATACGCCCCCGACGACGCCGGCCCCGACGACGCCGGCCCCGACGACGGAGACCGCGGTGAGCCGCCGGCGGGCGCGACGAGGCAGGCAGGGTTCCGCAGCCGCGGGAAGTCGAAGGACTCCCGCGACGATCTCCCGCAGGTGGTGGTCGGGATGGCCGTGACCCGCGACGGGATCCCGGTGCGGGTGTGGTGCTGGCCGGGCAACACCAGCGACTCGCCGCTGATCCGCCAGGTCCGCGACGAGCTGCGGGACTGGACGCTCGGGAAGGTCATCTGGGTGGCCGATCGCGGGTTCACCTCCGGCCAGGTCGCGATCGCGGGCGGCGGCGAGGTGACGGGCGGCCGCGGTCCGGACTGCAGCTCGCCTTCCAGAATGACCTGAATGCCCCATGCGGCAGAGGCCCGCCATAGGTGAAGATGACCGTGGGTTCCCCGCGCGCTTCGGTCAACCGACCGAAGCGTCGCTGTGACGATGGGGGCGTACGGTTGTCGAAGTGTAAGCCGTCGAACTTTCAGCTGAAGATCAAGGATCTCTCCGTTCTCCTCGCAGCCAGCTTTGTCTTGTACGCCTTCCTGGCCCCGCGCTTCGGGGGCATCTTCTCGGGCTTGTCTTGTTCGTTACATTTATGGTCTAAGTACTATTCTCATGGCGACGAAGTGTGATTTTCAGCTAGTCACACGCATCGCTACATGCAACAACGATATTCGCGGCAAGCTGCGCGGATGTAAGGGCCGCAAGCACGATCGGCCCGAGCGCGACGCGGTCTGGGCGGCCCTGCGGATGCGCAACCCCGGCCTATTCTTTCGCGTCATGTGGGTCGACCAGGGGGCAACTGGCACGCGTGTGAGGGGCTCGTCCGGGAGTCGACGTCGACTCCCGGGTCGGGTGGCGATGATGACGAACAGCAGTCGCCGACTCCGTCGTGCCAGACTGCATCACAGCTCTTGATGCTTGGAGCAACTCTCGTAGGTTCGTTGGCTGGGGTGCTCGCGCTTTTCATTACGTGACGGGTGATTGATCGACAGCAGTCGCAGAAATGTCATCGACACAGTTCATTGACGGCCACCCACGATGAACACTCGGTACGTCGGATCGTGCATGACGAGAACCGTGCGGTCCTCGTCCGTACAGGAGGAGTTGCCGGACATCGCGCGGCCCGAGGGACGGAGTGTCGACATGACACGCCACCACGTCCCGGCATGGGCGACGCCGGACAACGGCATGGTTCAGTGCAGCGGCGGCACCTGAGAATGCCCGGACTCCGACGAGAAGGGTCGTTATGCCGTCCGCCAGGTTGACACCCGATCCCGCTGCCCTGCAGAACCCCTACCGTCAGGTGCTCGCGAGCACCGCGTCACACGTCCCGTGGGCCTCGGGCATCGTCGCGGCAGCGGTGCTTGCCGGAGTGACCGGGCTCGCAGGGTCCGCCCACGCCGATCCTGGCGACGCCGGCGCGTTCGACATCCTCGACGACACCGATGTGCAGTTCGGGATCACCGACGGCGACGGCCTCGACCTGCTGCACAGCGGAGGTACCGGCCGGGACGGCGGCGGGGATGGCCTCGACGACCTGTTCACCGACCCGGACGCCGACCTCGCCTTCGGCACCGTCCAGCTGGGTACCACCGGCCTCGCGACCGGAACCGGCGACCTCGGCCATGGCGTGACGGGCGAGTTCACCCGGGATCAGCCGGTCGGCCCGGCGGAGTCGCCGTTCACGGACATCGACCTACCGGCGCCCGGGACAGATCCCGTTCGCAGCTCGACGATGGGGCTGGACCCGCTGTCGTCCGAGCACGTCGGCTCGATCGACGACTCGGTCGAGGACGTCGTCGAGCCCGACCACCACCCGACAGGGTCGGCGCGGGAAGTGGTCGGGGCATCGGTCGCCGTGCCGGCCAACCAGCTGCCGCGGGCGACGACCGTGCCGTCCGGACCTCCCGCGGGCAGCGTGGACGTCCCGGACGGCGGTGCGAATGCTGACCCCGATCCGGGCGCCGACGCCGGAGGGGGTGACGGGCGGGACGGATCACCCCCGCGAACCACCGCCGGCGCCGCACCGGACCCCGACGATCCCCCGGATCGTGGGTTCGAGCCCGATGACCAGCCGGTCGAGCCCGATGTCCGCACCGACGGCATCCCGTTGGCCGACTCGGTCGACCGCCCGACCGGCGTGCGGGCTCCCCGGACCGCCCGACCGGACATCACCGCAGGTCCGTCCGACGCCGACCAGGGCGGCGTCGAGGATGACGCTGAGACCGCCTCCCTCCCGAACTGGATCGAGCAGTCCGGGCTCCCCCCGAACGCCTTCAACGGGAACGTCCTCGACCCGAGGACGGGGCAGGTGTACGCCGGTGGGGAGACCGGGTTCATGCTCGTGGAGCCGGACTTCGACCGTGACGTGATCGCCGCTCACACCGGCTCCCGGACGATCCCGTCCGGCCTCGCACCGATGGACGCCGACGAGCAGCGACGGTGGGGCGAGCTGTTCGGCACGGGCGACCTCTCCATGCTGGATCCCGACTACCTCGAAGGCTGGCGGTCGACCGAGGCCGCCCGTGGGAACGAGTTCGAATCCGGCCGGCTCATGTGGAACGAGCTGCCGCTGTTCACCACGGAGGACCCGGGTGCGGCGACGCTCGAGCTGCTCGACGCCCACACGGACCTCGAGGAGCTGATGGAACGAGCGCGGACGGGCCGGAGCGACGACGCCGAGGATTACAACTATTCGTTCTCCAGCAACGAGGTGGCCCGTCAGGCCGAACTCGCCACGCTGCAGGGCCGCATGCCGACCGCGCAGCCGATGGACACGATCACGATGGCCGCCTGCCAGATCGACCTCCTGGCCTGCACCGGCGAGATCACACCCGAAGCCGCCGCTGCCGCGCGAGCCCGGATCGACGGAGCCGCTGCCGTGTACGACAGGGGGATCGAACTGGCCCGCACACTGGTCCCCGACAGCCGGTTCGGCAGCCGGTACCCGGAGGTGAACGACCTCATCGGCACCGTGTCGCGGCTCTTCGGCGACAACTCGGTCGCCGACGCGGCCGCCACCCGCGTCGTGCCCGAGGTCCACCCCAACCGCGACGGCAGCTCCAGCTACGGCAGGGCGCCGCTCCCGGGGATCCTCCCCGACGAACTGACCCACCTGCAGATCCACCCGCACGAGTACCGCGCACTCCTGGGCGACACGATCTCGCCCCGCGAGCTGGCCAACCTCGAAGGTGCCGTGCAGTCCTACATGCGCGGCGCGCAGACGCTCGGCTACGACTCGGGCGGATCCGGCGGACCCAACGTGCTGCCCCACGCCGACCGACGCGCCCGCGGGCTGGCGCTCCTCGAGGAGAGCCTCACCCGGTACCGCACGATCAGCCGAGCGGAGGGTTTCGACTCGCCCGACGCCGTGGCGGCGTTCGGCGACGCCTCCGACCTCGCCGCCGAGCTGCGCACGGCAATGCTCGGCGAGCCACCGGTCGGCGCGACCCCGCGGACCTTCGAGCTGGACGACCCGGTCCCGGGGGATCTCTGGAACCGGGCCGAGGTCGAAGCCCTGATGGCCTTGTGGCAGGCCGGCGGAGGCGGGAGGTCGTTCGACACGTTCGGCCTGGACACCCTCGGGTCCTCGCGAATCGACGAGGGCAACGTCCCGCGGCAGTTCGTCTTCTCGACCCACCGGCCGCCCACGGGACTCGAGGACCTCGAGGACCTTCAGGACCTCGAGGAGATCGAGGCCGGTGGCTCGGCGGCGGTCAGCCGCGTGAGCGCGGGGTCGACGAGGGTGCCGAACCCTCAGACCGGTCTGCAGGTCCCCACCGTCCCCTCGGCCGGTGGGGACGAGCAGGGTGCCGACCCGCAGGAGACACCCGGTGGGCAGACCTCGCCCGACCCGGCCGAGGGAACCGGTTCGCCGCCTGACGGGGTGACCGTCGGTGGCAATCTCGGGCGGCCGGTGTCGCGGGACGAGGCCGTCCAGGCGATGTTCCCGGGAGGAGACCCGAACCGGGCGGACCCACCCACCGCGCTCGAGGAGAGCCTGACCCCGCGCCCCCCGGAGAGGACGGAGTTCGACCCGAACTCCCTCAACCAACCGGGCGAGCCGGTGGTCATTCCCGAGCTGTCCGGGACCCCTACGCGGGACCCCGAACTGGAAGACATCCTGTACCCGAACGGGCTGGCCGGCCCGAGGGAGACCTTCCCGGCGGGTGTGATGCCTTCCACCGGACAGCAGGTCGAGCCCGAGAGTGGGCAGGTGCGGACGCCGGTGTTGCGGCCCGATTCGAGGTTCCCCTTGTGTGGGTCCGGGGTCCCTGACGGGTGCATCGATGCGGGGTCGTTGCGCGACGGCAACGGGGACGGGGTGGCGGACAACGCCGGCACCCTCCGCGACGGCCTGGTCGGACAGGGGTTCGTCGGACAGGGGTTCGTCGGACAGGGGTTCGTCGGACAGAGGTTCGTCGGGGAGGGGATCGTGGGGTCCGGCGCGGCACCGTCGTCCTCCAGGTCGTCGAGCGGTGGGTCCGTGGAATCGTCGCCGACGCTGACCTCCCGGCCGGCGCCGCAGCCGACCTCCCGGCCGGCCGCGCAGCCGACCTCCCGGCCGACGCCGCAGCCGGTGCGGACTCCGGCGTCGTCGCCGGAGCCGACGTGGCAGGACCGGGCCGCGCAGGTGGGTGAGGCGGTGTTCAACGTGATCACCGCTCCGCATCCGCTGGATCCGGTGCGGGGGTCGTTGCGGGGGGTGTGGCAGTACCTGCCCGGTCTGCCCGCTGCCGGATCCGGGGAGCGCCAGTTCGCGCCGTGATCGGTGGCCCTGCCAGGTGACCGCGGCGGCGGAGGCCGAACCGTTGCGCCGGCGCCTCGGCGGTCTGCTTCAGCGCGTCGTCGACCTCGCTGATCCGGCCCCGAGCCACACCAGCGGTGCCGTCACGCTTCCTGCCGACCCATCGTCGGCAGGTGTGCGCGTTGACCCAGGGGCCGACCTGCTACGGCGGCGGGACGCCGCTGACGGCTGTCATCTTCATCATTATTGATGACGATTCGTATGCAACCAGTAACGAAGCGCAACGAGTGGTCGACGTCACGGGCATCAAGCGGTTCCCCTGCTCGTCGTTCGCTCCCCGGAGGCCTTGTGTCCGCCAGCTGATCTCGTAGTTCCCCGTGCGCAGGCGCAACGCGCCCGCCCGGGTCCCGGGACGCTGCCGCAGCGACGGTCCCGTCCCGTCGCGACGCGCCTGAGGGCCGTCGCGCTGTTCGCCGCAAGGCTCTGGCCGCGGCGCAGACGCGTCGGTGAGGCGTACCCCCGACGCTCTCCCTCTTCATGCCCGGTGACGGGCATCCCTGTGCGAAAGGCACGTGTGTGAAAACCCAAGGTGTTCCTCGAGGCGCAACCATCGCCGTGACGGTACTGGCGTCGGCGCTGCTCCTGGCCCTGGTCCTGCCACCATCTCAGGCGTCGGCGCAGGCGGACGGCGCCGTGCGCGTGACCGTCCGGGCTCCGGAGGGCGTGCCCGCGAACGTCGTGCTCAGCGGCGTGGCGGCCGGGGGGCCGGCGCGCAGGATCGCGGCCAAGCCGCCGGCCGGGACGTCGACGACCACGACGCTCACCCTGCCGATCGGGGCCGCCACGGTGAGTGCCCCGCGGGTCACCGTCGACGGCGTGGCATACGTCGCAAGGCCCGTCCTCCCGGCGGTTCCCGTGGTTCCGAGGACGCCGACGGTCCTCGACGTCACCTATGTCGCCGAGGGTGGGGCGACGCAGCTGCGCGCGACCGCTGTCGACCAGACGTCGGTCTCGCTGGCGTGGACCGCACCGCCCGGCTCCCTGTTCACCCTGCGCCGCACAACGGGTGGCTCGGCCGTCACCTTGCCCACGCAGGGAGTGAACGTCCCGGTCAGCGGAACCACCGCCGTCGACAAGGGTCTCAAGCCGGGGACGCAGTACTCGTACGCACTGTTCACCATCCTCAAAGGACGCCTGTACGGGCCGTTGACCGCGGTGGCCGGGACGGCTCCACCCGCCGGCTCCACCGACGCCGCGTACATCGCCTCGCCGTCGACCCTGCTCGCGAAGGCTGCCGACATCGCCTCGGCGAAGACCACCGGCGCGGGCGTCGAGGTCGTCCTGCAGGGACAGGTCCCGCCGCCGCTGGTCGGGGCGGGCGTCGTTCTGCCGATCTCGGCGGCGTTGCCGGGCGGGTTCCTCGGGGTCGTCACGACGGTCTCGGCGGACGGGCGGTCGGTGGCGCTGACGGCGGGCGGGTTGAGCGACGCGTTCGACTACTACGAGCTGAACGTCGAGGACTTCTCCGTCGGTGCTGCGGCCCTACCGGCTGAGGCGGCGGCACCACCATCGGCGGCTGCGCTGCCTGCGCCGCTGGCGAAAACGACCGCTCCGCAGGCGACGGCGGCGAAGCCGACCGAGGCCGATCGTCGGGAGGCGACCCCGGAGGAGTCGCCGCGGGGTGCGGCCGTGGCCCCGTCGGCCGCGCCGGCCCCGGGTCCCTCGGCCAAGGCGGCAGTGGACTCGTCGTGCTCCGGAGAGGGTGGCCAGAAGGTCACTTTCAAGCCCGGCGTCGGCCTGTCGGGTCACCTCCGGACCAAGCTCGACAAGAAGGGTTTCCTCGGTAAGGACAGCGAGGCGACGCTGGACATGGCGATCAAGGTGACCGTCACCGGCGCAGCCGACATCGAGACGAGTGGTTCCTACGGCTGCAGTGTGGAACTCAAGCTGCCGCCCAAGGTGCTCACGACTTACCCCGTCCCGATCTCAGCGATGCTGACGCCGTCGGCGCGGTTCGCGATCGAGGGCAAGACGACGGTGGGCAACCTCGGGATGACGGCGACCGGCGGCGTCGCGGTCGCCGGCTCGATGAGCCTGAAGAACGGGCCGTCGTTCACGGGCAAGACCATCGCTGACGTCGTCCCGTCGATCCCGAAGGTGTCGGCGAACGGCGGTGTCGGACTCAAGGTCGGGGGCGACCTCGTCGTCGGTCCCGGCGCGGGCACCCCCGACGCGGGCGTGATCGCCGGAGTGAGCGGGCAGATCTACCCGATTGACGCCGGTTTCGCACCGAAGTTCCCGGCTCCGGACCCCCGGTTCAACAACTGCATCGAGTTCAAGCTGGCGTTCACGGCCGGACTCGGGCTGACCGCAAAGGCCTGGCTCAACGGCTGGAGCCACAGCAAGACGATCACGGTCGACGCGCTCAACGGGACATTCAACTATCCCGGCTCGCCGCGCTACCTGCCGGCCGGCTGCAACAAGCTCCCCGGCGGAGGGTCCCCGGACAGCCTGCTCGGACCCGGGGTGACGAAGGTCGACGACACGGTCGTCGGCGACCCCGCGCAATGGGACCACGTCGACGGATTCGCCCCCGGCGCGAAGACGTGGGTGCTGAGCACCGGGCTGGTCGCCAACGCCGTCGGGACGCCGGACAAGTTCGCCAGCAAGAACATGGGGCGCCCCGGCGATCCCGAGCTGACGACGCTGGCCGGTTTCCCGACCTTCGACGCCGCCTCCTACCAGGTGACACTGGTCCCCACGGGGTCGACGCTGCACGTCAACTACGTGTTCGCCAGTGAGGAGTACCCGGAGTACGTCGGCAGCAACTTCAACGACGTCATGGTGGTGCGGGTCGACGGGAAGAACTGCGCGACCGTGCCGGGCACCACCCAGGCGGTGGCGGTCAACACGATCAACGCCGAGACCAACAGCAAGTACTACGTCGACAACGCGGCCGGTGCCGCCGGCTACTCGACCACCATGGACGGCCTGACCGTCCCGCTGACGTGCGACGTGCCGGTGACACCGGGCAAGGCGGTGACCGTCCAGATCGCCGTCGCCGACACCTCGGACCACGTGTACGACAGCGCCGTGGCCCTCGTCGACGGCGGGATCTGGACCGACTAGGCCCGGCCACCTGACACCTTTCGCGACGAACATGCGGGGCCTTCCCGGTTGCTCGGGAAGGCCCCGCCGTCGTCGTCCGAAGGACGGTGGCAATCCGCCCGATGGCGACCCGTCGATACTCGTGGAGCAGCCCATCGAGCCGGTCAGGCTGTCGGACGTCGTCGGTCTCTGATTCTGGTGCGCTCTGGCATCGGTCGTAGGGAGGGGGTGAGGTGCGGCCGGCGTTCATGAACATGCTCGAAACTCGTGGGGAATGTTGCTGCGAGTCGTCCACCGACGGTCAGTGGTCCAGGAGTTCCTTGCCGTCGTATGGCAGGGTCTCGTACGTGACGCGCGAGTCGAGTGCTTCCGCCCACGTCCCCGGGGCGCTCGTCCCGGGCCTGCACCGCGCGGCTCGTGTCGAGGACGCCGTGTACGGGTTCGTCCAGCCACGGCTGCGACAGCGCGGCTGGCGGGACACGATCATCCCGTACACCGGCTACGGATCGTCCTCCTGGGTGCGGGTCATGGCGCGGTTGTTGTTGCGCCGGCCGGAGCAACGACCGGGACGAGTGCACGCGGTTGGTGGCTGGCGTAGTTTCGCGACGCTCCCCGTCGCCGCCGAGACCGTCGTCATCGACGTGGGCGACCGGCAGCACGAGGTGCGCACGGATCGGGGCGGCAACATCGACGTCGTCGTGGAGGCGGGTCTCGAACCAGGCTGGCGCACCATCCGGCTGCATCGAGTCGGCGCCGAGTCGGTGGAAGCACCTGTGCGCATCCTGGCCCCGGACGTGCGCTTTGCCGTCGTGTCCGACATCGACGACACCATCATGGTCACGGCACTGCCGCGGCCGTTGCTCGCAGCGTGGAACACGTTCGTCCTCGACGAGTATGCGCGCTCACCTGTGCCCGGGATGTCTGTGTTGTACGAGCGACTGGCGACGGCGCACCCGGATGCACCGGTGTTGTACTTGTCGACCGGAGCGTGGAACGCCGCGCCGGCGCTGACCCGTTTCCTGTCGCGCAATTTGTACCCACCTGGGCCATTGCTGCTCACCGACTGGGGCCCGACGAATGATCGCTTATTTCGAAGTGGGCGGGCCCACAAGCGGGCGACGCTCGAACGGCTTGCGTGCGAATTTCCTGACGTTCGCTGGTTGCTCATCGGTGACGACGGTCAGCACGACCAGGAGATCTACGGCAACTTCGTCGCGTCACATCCGGACAATGTCGCCGCGGTGGCCATCCGGCAGCTGTCTCCGACGCAATCGGTGCTCGCCGGTGGCCTGCCACTTCCCGCCGACGGTTCCGAATCAGCGGACCGGCACGGCCGGCCGTGGATGTGCGCTCCCGACGGCGCCGGGCTGGCCCGCCAGCTGAGCGAGACCGGCCTGCTGTAGGAACTTGAGCGACACGCAGCTCACGCAGCCGGGATCCGGTGTGGTGGCAAGCGGCCGTCCGGTGCGCGCGCCCGGCGCGGGCGGTGGATCACGTGGGCGTTGTCCGGCGCGCTGGAGCCCCGTCTCGGTCGAGCGGGTCCGTCCGTGGTGCGTGAGGAGGAGGCAGGCGATGACCCAGGTGACTACAGGCCGGCGCAGGAAGGCCCGACCGGCCGAGGAGCCGCCGCTCCCGACCCGGGAGCAGCGCGCGGCGCGCGGGAGGGCGGCGCGTAGCGCGGTGCCCCGTGCCGCCCACGCCGAGTTCGGGCGACCTCCCGGCCGGCCCGACCCGCTGACCCTGCTGCAGAAGCAGGAGGCGGCGCGCGTCCCCGAGCTGCTGCCGATGGCCGTCTCGACGTTCACGTACTTCCGGGGTGCGCCTGTTCGCCTCCCCGGAGCGGTGCCTGGTCTTCGACATCAACGACTTCGACGAGACCCAGCCCGGGCCGTGGGAGTGGGACGTCAAGCGCCTGGCGGCGAGCCTGGAGATCGCCGGACGTGACAACGGCTACTCCGGGACCGAGTGCCAGGAGATCGTGGTGTCCGCCGTGGCCGCCTACCGCCGCGCCATGCGCCACTTCGCCGAACTGCCGATGCTGCAGGTCTGGTACGCCTCGCGAAGATCCGCTGGCGAATCGAGCACGACTACCGCGAACTCAAAGACGGACTCGGGCTCGACCACTTCGAAGGCCGCAGCTACACCGGATGGCACCGTCACGTCACCCTCACCGCGGTCGCTCAAGCATTCTGTACACTACTGCGCTACGACCCAAAAGCCCCGGCGCCGGCCTGACCCTCTACGCCGTCCTCCGCGAACTCCAGGCGCTTCTGGCTGTCTGGACCGGCGCTTGCCACGTCTGCCAACGCCCCTACCCTGCACCGACCTAACAAAGCCCTACTAGACGACTACCTGGAACTGGATGAGCGCGTGACCACGCGCGCCACCCTCGTGCGGGACGCCGAGCTGGTCCTGCTCTTCGGTTCCTGGCAGCAGGACAACGTCGGGCCGGACCGCGCCCGCGATGCCGTTATGCTCCACTTCCTGTTCCCGGAGGGGCACGCCACCGCCGACCGAAACGGGTCGCTATGCCAGGCCGCCCGGAGCGCCATCAGCGCCGCGCAGTCGACCCGCTTCACCGGTCCGGCGATGCTGCGTTTCTACGCGGACGTCTCCTCATTCATCCTCGACGAATCGGGCGACGTCGAGGTGCTGCTCGGACGTGCCGCCACCGGGACGAGGGTGGAGGAGCGTCGCGCTCTGGCACGGGCGGCGGGCTCGGCGCGGGCGCTCGACCTGGACACCGTCGAGCGTGTGCTGGCCGGCATGGAGGCGGGTGCGGTGATGCTCGCGCCCTTCGACTACGGCAGCCACCAGACCTATCTCCGAGCGACTCGCGACGTCGATCACTTCCACCTGGACCACTTCGACCGGCAGCGCCAGAACCTCACCGTGAACCACCAGGAGGTGCCCGGCTACTTCCCGGCGCCCGACGGGGACCCAGCCGGTCGGCGGGGCCGGCCGCTCCGCTTCACCTGCTCCGGGGATGCCGGTGCGCTCGCCGCTGATCTCAAGGTGTCTTGCCGGGGGCACAGGTTCGAGTCCCGCCGGAGGTGCTATGCAGATGGGAAACGTTGGGGCGTTCGCCGGTGCTTCCTCGCGCCCTCGTCGCGCAGGACGCGCTTGATCGTGCTCGCGCTCACACCGTGCTCTTCGGCTAAGAGCGCCCGGCAGTTGATCGTCAGCGGAGTCGGCGGGTGGTCGGCCGGGACGGCCACCTGTACTGCTTGCGCGCCCGGTTGATCAAGCGGCGGATCACCGTCAGGGCGGCGGCGAGGTTGAGGTAGAACTCGACGACGACGCGGCGCTTGTCGGTGAACCGGCGCAGCTTCCCGTAGCCGTTCATCCACGAGTGCGTGCGCTCGACCGGCCAACGGCGCCCGGCCTGGATCGGGGCGGGGACGCCCTTGACCGCGATCTCGCCGGCGAAGCCCAGGACGTCGAGCACTTCGCGGGTCTTCCCGGAGTCGTAGCCGCGGTCCAGGTGCACCGTCGGGAACAGGTCCTCACCGTGCACGCTGCGGTGCTGGGGCAGCGGGCCGATCATCTCCACGATCCCGACCAGGGTCGGTTCCAGCAGCGGCGAGTCGTGATCGTTGGCCCGCGCCGCGACCAGGTGCAGCGGGATGCCCTGGTTGTCGCAGGCCACCGACCGTTTCGTGCCCTGCTTGCCCCGGTCGACCGGGCTGCGTCCAGCTACCTCACCCCCGCCCGGGGACTTGGTGATCGACCCGTCGACCGAGCTCACGCTGCGCACCCACCCCCGCGGCGCAGTGCGATAGTGAATTCGGTCTCCATGGCGATTGAGATCTCCAGGTCGCTCGCCCCGTAGGCGCCGATCACCGAGTGCGTGGTGCGCAGGATGTGGTCGCGCATGCTCTCGCTGATGCCCTCGCCGCCGAAAGCGCAGACGATGTCGTGGGCCGACCAGTCGAGGCGGTCGTCGTCGAACAGGTTCTTCAGGAACGGCGGGTAGCTGGTGATCACGTAGGTGAAGTCCGGGCCGAACTCGCGCATCGTGTTGATGATCTTTTCGCGGTCCGGGCCGGTGGACTTGAGCACGGCCACCGCGGTAAGCCCGGCGGAGACGTTCATGCCGGCCGGCCACGGTGGCCAACGACTCCAAGAACACCCCGGCGCAGACGTGCCCGAAGGGGATGCCGAAGTTTTCCGCGGGCAACCCACGGTCCAGGTCGTAGCAGAACTGCGCGCGGCGCGCGTTGTGCACCCGCACGGTGATCGGTTGGGAGTTGTGCGGCGACGGGTAGTGGCGCGCCTCTTCGAGGAGGGTCGCCCATGGTTCCGCTGGGTTCGGCATGAGCGGAATCTAGGCCGCGCCCGACCACGGCGGATCCGCAGAACTACGGAACGCCGTACCGCAGCCGCCCAACACACCCAGCAGATCACTGAGACCCAGACCGCCCTCGCCGACCTCGACAAACGCCGCACCGCACTGGCCCGCGCGCTGGAACTGGCCGACGACCTCGACCCCGAGCTCCTCACCGACATCAGCCACCGCCGCAAGGAACTCGCCGCCGAACGCACCCGGCTCCGTGAACGTCTCGACCAGCTCCACACCGTCGAACTGCAACGCCCCAACCCCGCCCTGTTGTCCAGTTCTCGATCTCCAGTCGGCGCTTCTCCTTCAGGAGTTCGGCAAGCTCGCGCTTATCGTCGCTGGTCAGGCCCCGTCGAGGTCAGCCACGCCAGGTCGGTCACGGCCTGGCGTCGCGCGTCCGTGTCGCGCGTGAACAGCTTGTCGGTCTTCGTCAGCTCCAGGGTGTAGGGGCGCCCCTGCCGCCGTGTCTCGTGCCGCACCGCCAGCCCCGCCGAGTCGATCTGGGCGTGGACGTGTCGGCGCCCGTCTGTGGCCAGCGGCCACGCGAGGTTCCGCCGTGTGGTGGAGGCGAGGAACGTCCCCAACGTGTCACAGAGGTCGCACCGGCATCCGGTCCAGGCGATCGACCAGTCGTCGGCGGCACGCGGTGGCCGCGCGATGATCGCGCTGAGCCGATCCGCGCAGTCGCGCGCGACGGTGTCGAGCTCCTCGGTCCCCCGCGCGTCCGCCAGCCGCAGCGCTGGCATCAGGCACTCCAGCACGGTGTCGTCGTCGTCGCGCAGCGCTCGGGTGATCTCGGCGTGGAGCGTCACGTCGGCCGCGTCCAGCAGTCGTATCAACGGTGAGCTGAGCCGTTCCAGCTGTGGGCGACGGATCTCGCTTCGTGTGGTGGTGCTCCAGAGCCGGAGTTGATCGTTCATCCAGCGCCACGCTCCGGCGGCCAGGAGCCGTGCCGGCTCGGATCCGTCGGTGCTGCGCAGGGCCCTGCACAGCCCCGGTAGCTCGGTATCGACCCATTCCGCCAGGTCTGGCCCGCCGTGGTGCGGCGAACCGAACCACCCATCAATGACGTTCCGCGTCCAGTCGCCGCCATACCGCTCGGCGGCCGCCGCCACGCCGCTCGCATGCTCCAGCGCGACCGTCTCCACCCGGAACGGTTCCAGCAGCATCGTCGCCGTCCCGGCGACGCCCAGGCCTGCCGCTACGTCCAGAGCCGCGGCGAGCAGTCCCGGTTGGGCTCCGATCCTCGTCCAGAACGGCGCAAGCGACTCCGCGGCGGACCGTGCGCCCTGCAGATCTCCGGTGACGATGCGGGCGCGGAGTTCGCGGATCGCCCATTGCGATCCGGCCTCGGCCCGCGCCGGGAACGCCTTGTCCCGCGGCCACACGACGATCGCGGCGCGCCGGTACCAGCGATCGAGCGTGTTGCCGTAGTTGCCCATGTAGCCCGTGTACTCGGACTCATAGGGCGTCAGGCCCACGGTCGGGGTGAGGGCACACAACTCGTGGTCGGGCACGTACAGCGAGATCGGCTCGCCGCCGGTGCCGTCCGGGCCGGTCCACCAGCCGAGTGTGATCTCGTTGTCGATCAGGTCGGTGAGCTGAAGATCGTCGGGGTCCGGGCTGGGGTCGTCCTGGTCGTCGTCGGAGAAGTCCCACCCGTCGCTGTCGGCCGTCTGCGCGTCCCAGGTCTCCTTCACCTCGGCGAGGGCCAGCACCGCCTCGCACCCTGCCTGCTCCGCTGCGGCGCGCACCTGCATGGCCCGCTCCGCGTCGGCGCCCTTGAGCCGGCGCCAGGTCAGGCCCCGCTGGGTGTACTCGTGATCGAGTAGGAAGACCAGCCGGTTCGGTGGCCCGAGGTCGCGGCCGCTGTAGCGCGGGGTGGCCGGGGTGGTGAAATGCTCGGTCAGGCAGCGCGCCAGCTCGCCAGCGGGGTCGGGCACCGCCGCCGCGGTGTCGGTGTCGGTGTCGGCGAGCAGGTTGAACGTGAGAGTCACCCGGTACCCGGACCGGACCGGTGTGACGTGGTGCCGGCAGTCGGCGTAGAACGCGACGAAGGCGAGCTCCTCGCGCGACGGCGACGCCCGGTAGGTGGCGCTCTCCCCGCCGTGGTCGACGACCAGCTCCCCGCCGGTGTGCACGGAGGGCAGCGACACCACCAGCGTGCCCACCATCGCGTCGTCCTTCTCCGAGTCCTGGTGGGGGAGGAAGAACTGCCCCTTGCCGTACACCAGCATCGAATGCGGCTCGGCCCGCAGTCGTGCCGTAGGCGGGAGCCCGAGCTCGTCACGAAAGTGTGCCAGCGCAGTGTTCATCAGCGCTGTCCAGCCGGGTCCGTCGAGCGTGAGCTGGTCGGGGGTGAGCTCCCACGTGTCGCGGACGGCGGTGTCGGTGAGGGTCTCCTCCCCCCGCCCGAACCTCGCCGACCGCGCCACGGCGATCAGCTTCTTCGCCAGCGGTGCGCGGACCGGAAGACGCACAGGTCCGACGCCGGACACCTCGACCTGGAGTAACCGCGCCGGCGCCAGCAGCTGCGCGCTGAACGATCCGGTCGGCTCGGCGTCGCCCAGCAGCCGTGCCAGCCGTTCCCGCGCCGTCTTCGCCATCAGCCGTCCAGACTCCCGCCCAAGGTCCTGCCGCGACCAGACCGTAGCGGTGGGCAGCATCGGTGCCCGCACCCCTACCGAGGTGACGCGTCTGTCGTGCGGGGAGCAGCCGCCGCGATGGCACGTTCGCAGAGGTGCTCGGGCAGTCCTGCGCGTTCGCCGAGCCAGCGCACCCAGGAGGGCATCAGGTTCAGGACCTCGGCGGTGATCTCGTCGACGATCCAGAACCACGTCTGCGGCAGCGTGCCCTCCGTCTACTCCGCGGCCAGCGCGTCG
>Ga0209490_10000823_pt1 | contig 30889 bp, 26 predicted proteins | sample MAT06_FD_187209 | JGI IMG/M metagenome (GOLD analysis project Ga0209490, IMG submission 187209) | Freshwater microbial communities from Lake Fryxell liftoff mats and glacier meltwater in Antarctica - MAT-06 (SPAdes) (version 2) | ecosystem: Environmental > Aquatic > Freshwater > Ice > Liftoff...
TAAAAATGCGCGAACATTCTCAATGGTTGCTTGCATCAAGCGTTGCCGGGCCTCGAACGATGCCCAAGCAATATGGGGAGTGATGACACAGTTGGGGGCCAATAATAGCGGATTGGCAGCGCTAGGTGGCTCTGTGGAGAGAACATCCAAACCCGCACCAGCCAGGGCGCCACGCTGTAAGGCCAGTGCGAGCGCGGCTTCATCGATCAGGGGACCTCGCGAGGTGTTGAGGAGTAAGGCGGTCGGCTTCATGAGCGCTAGCTTCTCGGCGTTGATCAGCTGTTCGGTCTCGCGGGTGAGCGGGCAATGCAGACTGACCACATCGGCGGCACTGAGCAGCTCCTCCAGGGGCTTGAATTCGAAGTGCGCGTAGGAGGGAGCGGTAGCCGAACGCGACGGGGTGGCCCAAACGCGCATGCCGAGCGCGTGCGCAAGCTCAGCAAAACGGCGACCAATTGTACCGAAGCCAACTATTCCACACAGCTTTCCAGAAAGCTCTAGAAGCGGGGCCCTTTGGAACGAGAAATCTAAGGAGCGAGCCCAGTCCCCTTGCTGCACAGCAGCCGCATGCACACCGACGCGACTAGCGAGCTCCAGTAAAAGTGCCAACGTGGCTTGCGCGACGCTTTCCGTGGCGTAGCTCGGCACATTGCAGACTGGGATCTGTCGTTCCTTGGCGCAGGCAACGTCCACAATATTGAAACCCGTGGCTAGCACACACACGGCCTTCAATTCTGGGAGCTGTTCGAACGTGGCGCGCGTGAGCTGCGTCTTATTCGTGAGAACCAGATCGTGGTGGAGCGCCCGGGCCACGATCTCAGACGGGGGAGTTCGGTCGTGGACGGTCAGCGTCCCAAGCTCGGCAAGCACGCCCCAAGAAAGATCGCCTGGATTGAGCGTGAAGCCATCCAGAACCACGATGCGAGCTTTTGGCTTCACGGGTGCAATACTCGCTTGAGATGCCTAGGCGCGTGGGCCTTCTTCGCTTTCGTCCTCAAGCGCAGCTCCGTGGCATTGCTTGAATTTCTTGCCTGAGCCGCAGGGGCAGGGATCGTTGCGGCCGATCTTGGGCGCTTTACGCGTCACCGGAGGCGGTGCCGACACCGATTCACGCTTCTGAGTCAGAAGATCTTCTTCGCTACTGCCATCTAGCGACAGCTCGCCGGGGTGGCGTGCGACCGCATTTTCGAGCTCCGCCAAGTGCCGCTCCTCGGCAGCAGCCTCAAGTGCTGCAATTTCCTCGGTGCGCTGGATCTTCACTTCGAAGAAGCGAGTGAGCACAGTGCTCGAAACGCGCGCGATCATGTTCAAGAAGAGATTGTAGCCCTCCTTCTTGTACTCATTCTTGGGGTCGCGCTGCCCGTAGCCGCGGAGGCCAATCCCATCCCGCAAGTGCTCCATGTTATTCAGGTGTTCCACCCAAGCTTCATCAATGGCTTCGAGGTAGATGTGCCGGAAAACGCGCATTGAAAGCTCAACGCCGTGTTCCTTTTCCTTTTGGCGATACAAAAGCTCGGCGCGCTCAAATAAAGTGCGTACCAGGCGGTCGGCGTCACCGAAGGATTCGATATCATTGGCTGTGGAGGTCTTGAAGAATTCCTTGAAGCTCTCGTGGATCCCGCGAAAATCCCAATCTTCCGGCTGTTTGTTGGGCGGGCAACATTCTTCCACCATGGCACTGATGACCCGGTCTAGGAGATCCAGCATCCGCTCGCGCTGCTCCGAAAGCCCCTGACACACCAGTGCATCCAGCTCCTCAACTGTGCCGAGGGCGTCGCGCTTCTTTCGCGCCTCCAGATCCAGCTTCACGCCCCATAGCTGGTAAACCTCGCGCTGTAGCGACTCCAACTCAACGAGCGGCTTAGCCTCTTTGAGCTCAAGCGGGGTGGGCGCTCTGGGTTTCCCATCCGCTCCGCGGGGATGAAGTGGCTCTTCGGAGTACATGCCCACGAGTTGAGCGATCAATGGGCGCACCTCGAGAGCGATCGACTCATCGACCGGAATTTTGCGTGAATTGCCGGTGGGTTTGCCCGTTTCGTCGATTTCTTCGGGCGCGTAGCGGCCGGTGAGAAGCTGTTGGCGGAGGGAGTACACCGTCTTTCGCTGCGCGTTCATTACGTCGTCGTATTCGAGCAAATTCTTGCGAATGTCGAAGTTGCGCTCTTCCACCTTGCGTTGGGCATTTTCGACGCTCTTGCTGACCCAAGGATGCTCAATTGGTTCATCATCGGGCATGCCCATGCGATCCATGAGATTTTTCACGCGATCGCCGGCGAAGATGCGCATCAGATCGTCTTCGAGCGAAAGATAGAAACGGCTCGAGCCAGGGTCCCCTTGGCGCCCAGCTCGACCGCGCAACTGATTGTCGATACGGCGCGACTCGTGGCGCTCGGTACCGAGGATGTGTAGGCCACCGAGTTCGATCACTTCGTCGTGCTCGAGCTTACAGCGTTCTTGGTACTCCTTCACCAATGCCGCGAAGGCTTCTGGCTCGGCATCGGGATGCCGATCGTGTTCCTTGAATTCGAGGCGCGCCAGCATTTCGGGGTTGCCGCCCAAAAGAATGTCCGTGCCGCGGCCCGCCATGTTCGTTGAAACGGTGATCGTGCTTTTTCGGCCTGCTTGTGCGACGACATAGGCCTCATTCTCATGATGCTTGGCGTTCAGAACGTGGTGCGCCACCTTCTTCTTAGTGAGAATGCGACTGATGGCTCCGCTCTTCTCGACGCTGGTCGTGCCAACCAGAACCGGGCGCCCGATCTTCTGCATTTCCAGGATTTCGTTGATAGCCGCCGTGAATTTCTCTTTTTCGGTTTTGTAAACCAGATCGTGGCCATCTTCGCGCACAGCCGATTTGTTGGTTGGGATGGCGACCACATCTAGCTTGTAGGTAGTGCTAAATTCCTGGGCTTCTGTTTCAGCGGTGCCCGTCATGCCCGCAAGCTTCTTGTAGATGCGAAATAGATTCTGGAAGGTGATGGTCGCCATGGTGCGACTCTCTTCTTGAATCCGTACGTTCTCTTTGGCTTCGACGGCCTGGTGCAAGCCATCGCTCCAACGCCGGCCGGAAAGTACGCGCCCCGTGAACTCATCAATGATGAGAACCTTGCCATCCGGCGAGACCATGTAGTGCTGATCGCGCTTGTAGAGCGCATGCGCACGCAGCAGCTGATTGGTGATGTGGAGAAATTGGATATTGATGGGATCGTAGAGATTGCTGATGCCGAGCATCTTTTGAACCAGTTCCACGCCTTCATCGGTGAGCGTCGCGCTGTGGCCCTTTTCGTCCACCGCGTAGTGCTCATCCTTGCGCAATTTGCCCAGGACATCGTTGAGCGTGCGGTATTTTTCGCTCGCGGCTTCAGCGGCACCACTGATGATGAGCGGCGTGCGCGCCTCGTCAATCAGAATCGAGTCCACCTCGTCGACGATCGCAAAATTGAGCTGGCGTTGCGCGTAATCCAGCGCGGAAAATTTCATATTGTCGCGCAGATAATCAAAGCCGAATTCGTTGTTTTGGCCGTAACAGATATCGCGCTTATAAGCTTCCCGCTTCTCTTCGTCAGTCTGGTTATTCACCACTGTGCCGATACTGAGCCCCAAGAAATTGTAGATCTTGCCCATCCACTCGGCATCGCGAGTCGCCAGGTAATCGTTGACGGTGATCAAGTGCACGCCGCGCCCTTCGAGCGCGTTCAGATAGATGGGCAAAGTGGCCACCAGCGTCTTGCCTTCGCCAGTTCTCATTTCGGCAATTCGGCCTTCGTGCAGCACCATGCCACCCATGAGCTGCATGTCGTAATGGCGCATACCGAGAGCGCGCTTGCTGGCTTCTCGGCACACTGCGAAGGCCTCCACCAACAGATCGTCCAAGCTGGCACCGTTATCGAGCTTCTCCTTGAACTCTGCCGTCTTGGCCTTGAGCCCGGCATCGCTCAGCTTGGCGAGCCCAGGCTCAAGGTCATTGATGCGGGATACTCTGGGCGACATGCGCTTGACGGCGCGATCGTTGGAGGTTCCGAAGAGTGTTTTGGCGACCCATGTCAGCATGCGATAGTCTCGTGTTTAGACGGTGTGCTTAGAACGGAAGTGAGGAGGCCCGCTTTAGCTCCGGGGGGAGGGCAAGCGGCTCGGAAGCTAATCCCTCAGAACGGCGTGTGCCAGGCCTCGGGAGTGATTTTTGGGCCCTCGGGCGGTGCTCGGGGGCCAAAACTGGAGGTTTTGGGCTAGCGTGCAGCGGCCATGCGAGATCCGGAGCACCAACTGTACCGCGAGTTGAAGCGGACCTGTCAGAAATACGCGTTGGTTGCCGAAGGGGATCGGATCTTGGTGGCCGTGAGCGGAGGCAAGGATAGCTACACCTTGCTCCAGCTTTTACAGCGCTTGAAGCGAGAGCTGCCGTTTGCCTTTGAGCTTATCGCGGTGCACTTAGATCAGCAGCAGCCTGGCTACGACGGCAGCACTCTCGAAAAGTGGCTCACGGACAAAGCTTATAACTTCGAGATCCTCTCCGAAGACACCTACTCGGTGGTAACATCTCATCTGGACAGCAAATCAACCTACTGCTCGCTCTGTTCACGCTTGCGGCGTGGGATCTTATACTCTGCAGCTGAGCGCCTCGGTTGCAACAAGATCGCCCTTGGCCATCATCGGGACGACGCGATCCAGACCTTTCTCTTGAACATGCTTTATTCTGGCAAGCTTCAGGCCATGCCAGCTTCCTACCGCACGGATGATGGCAAGTTTGAAGTGATTCGCCCGCTGATCGGTTGCTCAGAGTCTTCGATTCGGGAGTTTGCGCGGGAGCAGGCGTTTCCGATTCTGCCCTGTAATCTGTGCGGCTCCCAAGAGGGGCTCAAACGCCAACGCATGGCGGAGCTACTTTCCCAGCTGGAGCAGGAGATCCCCAACGTTCGCAGCACGCTCAGCGCCGCGCTCGCTAATGTGGTTCCGACGCACTTGCTGGATACGGATTTACTGGCAGCTTGGGCCGAGCGGCCCGCCCACGTGCGTCCGAGGGAAATCGTGAACCGCAGAGAATCGCACCACGCCGCACTCCCGCGGGTTGCAGCACGGAGGCTACCGATTGCGTGATTGCTAAGACTGACAAAGCTGAGTTGCTGGCAGTCCTCAAGCGACAGCTTGAGGCAGAATTGGCGGTGATGGAGCATGCGCACCAACAATCTCGGGAAGGCGCGACGCACGAGGAAGCGCGCTCCGAAGGCGATAAAGACATGCGATCAACGGAAGTGAGCTATTTGGCGCGTGGCCAAGCTCTTCGCGTGGTTGAGCTTGTCGAGGGGCTCAACAAGCTGTCGATGCTGCGAGCTCGAAAGTTTTCGGAGGACGATCCGCTTGCCATGGGTGCGCTCGTACGCTTGGAAGATCAGGACTCAGGAGAAGAATCGTGCTTTCTTTTGGCACCTGCTGGAGCAGGGGCGCGTCTCTCGGCCTGTGAGGCGGGCTCGGGCAAGGCTCAAGCGATGGAGGTGGTGGTGCTCACCGCAGGCTCTCCGCTCGGAAGAGCGCTCTTAGGCCAAAGGTTAGGGGATGAAGTGGAGCTCATTGTCCCCGCAAAGAAGCGTTCTTATGTGATCGTTGAGCTGGCGTGAAAGTGATGCCCACCCCGCTGCCGGGGAGCGCGGCAGCCGCCCCTCCCCGGCAGCGCCTTCGGTCGCTGCGTGAGGGGCACAACCGGGCGCAACCTGGCACAACCGGGCCAGCGTTGCGGGGCGAACGCGTGCCAGGTGAGCGGCCCTTTTCGTTCGTTCGAGGATAGTAAGCATGCTTACTACCTTCTGTTCGACTTTGAGATAGAGGTCACGGACAAGTTTGGGAGCACTTGGGAAACTCAAGACTAGAAGTCGTAGCGGATACCAAACTCAGCTGAGCTGCCGGCACTGAGCTCGCGGATGAAATAGGGCTCGAACGAGAACGTTCGGTCGTTGCCCCAAATTGGTAAGCGTTGAGGCGGAAAGTTCGTCTCCGCTAGCACTTGCCCAAGCTTTGGGTGCCGCTGAAGCATCCGCAGGGGTTCAGTTGTTGGCTCAAGTTCGAGGGCAAGGTAATAGCCACGCGCCCAATCGCTCTGGGTTGTTTGCTCGATGAACTCAGCCTCGTTCAGCGCATATCCTGCATTTTCTGGGACTTTGACGGCGAGCGAGGGCTTGCAACAAATGCCCCCTTCGTTCAGCGGGAAGAACGGGTGGGCAAACCATTCGATGGGCAAAGGCCGTGTCCCAGTGTTCTCAATCTGGGTCTCCGAGGAGAGTGAGCGTTCGTTGAGCGAGATCATGCGCTTTAGGCGATAAGCGTGATCTCTAAAAACATCTTCGCAGGTTAACGTGAGTGATGTGGGCGTGCTCTCAACCAGCCAGGGTAGGAAGCGCAGCACCTCGGGGTTATGATGTGCAAACGAGGGTTTCAGCTTGCCCGTGCGCCTGACTCGCCCGACGCCAATCACAGCCACCTCTTCGCCCAACTCGGCGTCTTCATTGAGTACGCGCACAAATTGTTCGGGTGCCCCTTGGCCGTGAAAGACATCGGGATTCGCCGCCGGAAACTGCGGCCCAGCCAAGAGCGGCCCCAAGGCTTGGTCGCTCACTTGATAGATGTAGCCGCCGACGCAATAGCGCGAACCCAAGCGAGCGAGATCCAGAGTCGGATCCAGAATTTCCACCTCGAGTTGTGCGTTCTTTAGGTGAAACATGTCATTCCTGTGGGTTCGCTTGCACCACTTGCAGAAATCCCTGCCCATAGGCAGCAGCTTTGGCTGGGCCGATCCCATGGACGAGTAGCAGCGCCGCCTCTGTCTTGGGACGGAGCGTCGCAATGTCCCGAAGGGTGCGATCACTCGCGACCACGTACGCTGGCACGCCTTGGGTTTGGGCCACCTCCAAGCGATGGCCCCGCAAAGCTTCGAAGAGAGCATGCGATGCGGGATCGATGGCTTCGTCGGCCCGCGTGCCCGCACGTCCTCCAGCCGAGCTGGCCAACGCAGCGGGGAAGCGGTCGCGTGGGGGGAGGCGCAGACGAATCGGGCGTAGCCCCTTCATAGCTTCTCGGCCTTCAAGCGTCAGGCGGATGAGCGGACGCTCATCTTTGGTAAAGCTCAGCCAGCCGGCGGTCATGCAGCGCCGCAAGAGCTTAGTGAGCCACTCTTCGGAATAGGCCTTGAGCACACCGAATGTCGGTGAATCCTCAAGCGCCATCCTCTCCAAACGTGGATCTTTTTGGCCCCGCGCGAGCTTCACCGCGGCCGTCAAGCCAAGCTGCGCGTGCACGCGCGCTACGGCGCTCAGAGCTTTTCTGACGATGAGCGCCGTCTCTTGCTCGTCCGCGTCGTCGTCTGTTGCAAGGCCCAAACACACGTCACAGCGCCCGCAACCCTGCAGTGTTTCGGCTTCGTCTTCGAAGTAGCGCAGAATCGCGTCGTGGCGGCAGCTGCCCCCCTCCACCCAGCGCATGAGCTCAAGGAAGAGGTTCCACTTGTGCTCGACCACGTTCGCATCGGGTGCGCGTCCGTCCACTTCCTTCTGCAAGAGCTGGCGGCGGAGTGCCAGATCTTGCGGTCGCGCGAGCAGTAAACCTATGGCCGGCTCACCGTCTCGACCGGCACGCCCGACTTCCTGATAATAAGCCTCAATCGAACCGGGCGGCCCCAAATGCACCACGGCGCGCACGTCACCACGATCGATGCCCATCCCAAACGCATTGGTGGCCACCACGATGGTTGCCTCGCCGTGAATAAAACTGGCTTGTGCGCGCTCGCGCTCCTTCGAAGGCAGGCCGGCATGATACGCCGCCGTGCGCCAACCGAGAGCCGCCAAGCGCGCAGCTTCCTTCTCCGTGCCTTTACGGGTGGGAGAATAGACAATCGCCGTTCCAAGCGGCTTCTTGGGCTTTCCGAGCGCCTCTTCCAGCGTCGCATCCACGTGTTTTTCCCGTTCACGCAGTGATGAAATTTCTCGCGCTCTCAGGATCAAATTGGGGCGTGCAAAACCGCGCAGCACTTGCGGTGTGTCAGAGCCGAGGCCTAGGCGCTGCAAGATCTCATCCCGCACGATGGGGGTCGCTGTCGCGGTACAGGCTAAAATCTTGACGCCCACCATCTGGCGCACAAAGTCCCCAATTCCCAAATAATCGGGGCGAAAATCATGGCCCCACTCGCTGATGCAATGCGCTTCATCGATCGCGACAAGCGGGCAGGCGAGTGCCCGCACCGTCGCGCGGAAGCCTGGATATCCCAGCCGTTCAGGCGCAACGTACAGCAGCTGATACTCGCCGCGCGCCAGCTTCGCCAAGCGTTTCTTGGTCTCTTCGGGTGCTAACGTGGCGGCTAAATAGGTCGCAGAGATACCACGTGCTGTGAGCGCAGAAACCTGATCGTGCATCAGCGCGATCAGCGGGGAAATCACGAGCGTGGTTCCCGAAAGCAGCGAACCCGGAAGCTGATAGCACAGACTCTTACCGCCTCCGGTTGGCGCCACCAGGAGCAACTTGCCGTGTTCGAGCAAAGCCAGAATGGATTCGCGCTGACCCGGTCGGAACTCCGAATATCCAAGCCTTTGAAGCCCAGCATCGAGGTCGAGCACTCCGGGAGCTGCCGCCGTCACAGCTTAGGTGTATGCGCGAGCCGGCAGCTGAGAACAAGTGATAAGGCCGGGCCTTGCCTTCCCGACGCCTATCATCGACACTCCTGCCCGTGAGGTTGTGGATAGCGTGTGGATTAGTGTTGGTTGCCGTGGGGGCTTGTGCGGGTCCAACGACAGCGCCGTGTACCCCGCAAACGTGGAAGGGCATGTGCGTCGCGCGCTCGATCGTGAAGACGAAGGAGTTGGAATTCCCCGTGCCGATGTCGGTCTTCGAGGTCATTTTTTCACCCCAACCCAATACCAAAACACCCAATTTGACGCCACCGGAAGTCCGTTTAGAGTACCGCGTGCGGGGCATTTACGAAGAAGCCTTGCGTGCGTATCTGAAGACGTACGAAACGGTGTCTTGTAGCGCCACGCCGCCAGCGCCCGACTCCTGCGTTCCCGGTCCGGTTCAAGTTGATGCTCCAGCGTTCGATCCCGCTACCGTCGAGGTCGCGGCACCCGCTGGCCCGTTGGGCTGCGCAAAGATTGAGGCTGGAGTGGTGCAAGCCGAAGGCGTTGCGGTCAGCGCTCCTTCTAGTCTGCTGGAGTCGCTTCTGTTTGAGCAAAACCTGGCGATGCCAGCCGCCGAGAGCTTGAAGCTTCTGGATAGGATGGCGGAAGATCTGAAGGCGGCGCCGAGCATCGATTGTGTGTCTGTGGTCGGTTCGGTGACGCTCGGTGAGCCGCAGGTTCTGGCCAGCCAACGTGCCCAAGCGGTTCGAGCGGCGCTGGTGGAGCGTGGTGTCGAGGCGGGGCGGCTCAATACCTTGAGTGCGAATGTGGCGATTGCGAACAACGGGCAGCGCGCAGAGGTGCCCTCCGAGCGCCGAGTGATCTTGCGCGTCGTCTTGCAGTCCGTCGGAGAGTAAGCGTGGGGGGCCTGTGCGCCATCTCGGTCGATCTGGATGAAATCGTATGTTATTACGCGATTCACGGCCTATCTGGAGCCAACAACGCACCGGGAGCCGTCTACGAAATCGCGCTTGAGCGCCTGGCAAGTTGGGCACGGGAACTCGCGATCCCTTTAACCCTGTTCGTGGTGGGTCGTGATCTGGAGAACGATCATAACCAACGCAGATTATCCGTATTGCACGCAGCCGGCTTCGAACTTGCGAATCATTCTCTCGATCACCGTTACGATTTGACACTCCTTTCCCGTGCGAGCATGCGCGAGCAGGTAAAAGGGGGGATGGAGCGGCTTCAGGAAATACTGGGCCCTGTTGGCGTTGGATTTCGGGCCCCCGGGTACCTCGTGAACGATGCGCTCCTGCAAGTCGTCCACGATACCGGCGCCCTCTATGATTCCTCGGTCTTCCCTTGCCCGGCTTATTATGCTGCCAAGGCGCTGGTGATCGGCGTTCAGCGCTTGCAGGGGCGCCGCTCCTTGTCGCTCGTGGATTCTCCGCGGGTGCTGACTGCGCCAACACACCCGTATCGAATCGGGGTCCCGTATTTTCGGCGCGGGGAGGGGCTTTGGGAAGTGCCGATTCAGGTGACGCCTGGTCTGCGGCTGCCGTTCATCGGGACCACGCTCACGACGCTGGGCGAGCACGGCGCTCGCCTGTACACCCGGCTTTTGAGGCAGGAAGCCTGGGTGAACCTCGAGCTGCACGGTATCGATTTTCTTGACCAAAACGACGGTTTGCGGGCACTCGCCGCACACCAGCCGGACCTGCGCGTGGCCTGGCTGAAGAAGCGCGCTCGGCTCACCGCGGTAGTGCACGAGCTCAAAACCTCCGGTCGCAGCTTCGTGCGCCTCAACGAGGCTGTTCTCCACTTTGAGAGCGCGCGCAGTTTGCTAGGGTGAAACGGTGACGGCAAATGCGGTTCGAACCATCTGCGTAACGGGCGCTTCAGGTTATATTGGCTCACACATCGTTAGCCTGCTTCTAAGTGAGGGTCAGCGTGTGCTTGGAGCCGTTCGCGAGCCGGAAAGTTCGCCCAAGCTGGCGCATCTCCGTGCGCTGCCTGGTGCGGAACGCCTCACGCTGCTGAAGGCCGATGTGCTCGACGAAACGGCGTGGGATGGAGTGCTCGCGCAAGCAGACAGTGTGATCCACTGCGTGGCGGTGGTAAGCTTTGGCGCTCGAGATCCGCAGAAAGAGATTGTCGATGTCGCGGTGAAGGGAACCGAGAACGTCCTCAGTGCAGCAGCCCGCTCGCCGCGGACCGTGAGCGTGGTGCACCTCTCGTCAATAGCTGCACTCGTGAGCTATCAAGCCGAACAGGTTTATCAATTTTCCTCCAAAGACTGGTGCAACGATGCCACGCTGGCCACGAATCCCTACGGCCTCGGGAAAACACTTTCAGAGCAGGTTGCGCAGCAAATTCAGGCGAAAAGTGCTTCGGATCCGCAGCTTTCCCCGTTCCAATTGGCGGTGGTAGCGCCGGGCTATGTGCTCGGGCCGTTGCTCGCGAAGGAGCATGCCGGTTCGAGTCCTGCGATCGTCCGCGACATGTTGAATCGGGCTTATCCCGGGTGCCCGGATCTCAACTTCAATGTGGTGGACGTGCGGGATGTGGCCCGGGCGTGTGTGCTCTTGTCCGAAACGCCGGTCAACGGGCGGCGGCTGATCATGGTGAACGGGCGCCTATGGTGGCGCGAAATGGCGGCGACGCTGGCTCGGCAATTCCCAGCGGCTAACGTGGTGACACGCGGCCTACCGCGCTGGCTTCTTTACGCGAATGCTTTGTTCCAAAAGCGCGTGAGCTTAGCATTCCTCAAGCTGAATCTCGGTCGCGAGCTTCTGGTCCTGGATAGCGCGCAACAAGCACTGGGCCTTCGGTATATTCCGCTTGAGGAAACGCTGCACGCTACCGCAAATAGCTTGCTTGAGCTGGGAGTGGTGGGCAAGGCGCCTGCTATTCTGAAAAAGGCATGACGGGGCCTGAGACACACCACGCCTCTTTTCTCCAAACTAAGCGCTTCCCCTACACCTGTTCGCCAATTGGCTTTTCCACGCAACCTACACGGTCGATTGGTTCGCGAACTACAACGTGTCTCACGCGATTCCGTTCGCATTTTCTTGGTCTCTGTGTGTGGAAGAGCAGTTTTATCTGTTCTGGCCAATTCTGGTGGCCTGCGTCAGTTCGCGCGGCTGGCTCATGCTCACGATGGCGGGGTGGGTGTTCATGGATGGCCTGGCGTTAAGTGGCTTCGAATGAGGTTGTAGGTGCCCGGCAGAGGTTGCTAGGTACGTCGGGCTATGGCTAATTTTCGATCGTTGGGGGTTGTTACACTGAGTTTTTTGGGCGTGGGGTGTGCTGCGGGTTCCGTCCCAGCAAAGGCGCCTGAAAGTTTCAGTGCGGTGCATCAAGCTCCTGCGGACAACCTCGATAAGCTGAGCAACGAACAGTTGGTGGACAAGCTCTTAGTGCAAACAGGCTCGGCTCAGCTCGGTGAACAGATCTTCGACGCGATGGTGGTGCAATTTCAGGGCATGCAGAATTTGCCTCCCACTTTTCTGCAACATCTGAAGGAGGGGATGAATCCGGATGAGCTCACTGCACTGATCCGCCCGATTTATCTGAAGGCCTATGACCGCAAAACCCTGTTGGCTGTGGTTCGTTTCTACGACACCGAGGAAGGAAAGAAGGTGATCGTTGGGTTACCCCGCGTCATGTCGGAAGCCATGGCGGTGGGCCAAAAATGGGGCAAAGATCTGGCGGATAAGGCGCTTGCTGCCAGCCGGCCTCCCGCAACTCCCGCAACTCCCGCAACTCCCGCAACTCCCGCAACTCCACAACCTTAACGTCCTTCGCCGTCCTCTCCATGCCAGCGGCATAGATCTTGAGTGTCTTTTGAGGTGAGCCGCCGTGGAGATTCGGCGGCGCCCGCGCAGGCGTTGAGCATCCCCAAGTGCTCGCCAGCTTGGGCAAGCATTTTCGCCACGCCCGTGGCTTTGGGGCTCACTTGAGTTGGGCTGACCCCATCAAGTGCTTGCCCGTCACGATCCAAACTCCGTCAATCTTTTCGGGAACGCTGGGCGCGGCTTTCGGGATAATCAGGGCGTGCTCAACGGTCTTCCACTTCGTCGAAAGCACTGGTGGCGCACGAGATAGCAACTGTCGAACAAGGGCCGAGAGCTCCGCGACAGTGAACGTTGACTCCGACCACTTCGCTTCGCCCACAAGGAGCGTCGATCCGGCTTCGTCCGCGCTCACGATGTCCCACTCCTTGGCGCTGCCCTGCCACCACCTTTTTGCTGGGCCAAAAGCTGCGACCGCGCCGAGGCCCTGTTGGTTGTCCAAACGCGGAATTCCGCGGCGTGACAGATCTTCCCAACAAGCGGCGACGAGGCCAGGCCAGTGTCTGAGCAAGAGTGCCAGTCGCGTTTCTTGGCTGCCCCCTGTGAGCGCTGCGCGATGCGGTGAAACGATGCGAAACCAAAGCCGCAAGAACGGTTTATCTGCATAATGTTTGCGTCCCCAGGGGCCCACTTCGAATCGCACGACGAATTGAGTGGCACGCAGTATGCTTCCACTAAGCGAATATGCTTGTTTTACCCGTGCGTCGCCTCGTTCTTGCCCTGTGCGCAGTGGCTTTTTCTGGCTGCTCGTCGCTGACACCCGCCGAAGGGGCGGGGGGCTCACCAGTCCCACCCACGCAAACGGGTTTGCCTGGAGGGTTTTCAGTTCTGGAGGTACCCGGATTTGCGCCGTCGGTATTTTATTCGCCCCGAGGAACGAGCGTGCATCCGTTGGTGGTTGCGAGTCACGGAGCCGGGGGAAATCCGGAAGGCGAATGCGAGTACTGGATGAAGTTAACTGGTGGGCGCGCATTTCTGCTCTGCTTGCGCGGTACTCCCCTTGACGTGCGCTATCCGTCCGCGTACTACTACCGAGATCATTTCGCACTGGGGAGAGAGCTTAAGGCGGCACTCAGTGCTGTGCGACAGCAGCATGGTGCGCGCTTTGCGAAAGGAGCTGGCCTTTATGCTGGATTTTCTCAAGGTGCCATCATGGCTGTGGGGATGATCCCCGAGTTCGGTGCCGAGCTACCGCATTTGGTCCTGATCGAGGGCGGGTTTGATTACTGGAGTGTGCCCCATGCCCGCAAGTACGCGAAGGCGGGCGGCAAACGCGTGCTCATCGCCTGTGGGACGGACGGGTGCGCTCGAAAAGCTCGGAAGGCGGCGGAGTGGCTACGCCAAGCAGGCCTCGAAGCTCAAGTCGCGTACGCGCCCGGCGCAGGGCACACGCCGGGGGGAGCCGTGATGGAGGAAGTTTCGGCAGCGCTGCCGTGGGTAGTCGCTGATAGCGAAGCGTGGAGGAGATAGAGCGCGATCGCTACTGTCGGGATGTGCGGTGAATTTCGTCACTCATTTTGAGAGCCAAAGCGCGGAAAGCTCCAGCTCCACTTCGGCAAACGGTTCAGCGCGCACCAACGCATCATTGCCGTAGCTCTGAAGCAACACCCAGTTAGCTTCCCCTCGACGATAGACCTCAAGAGTTCGAGCCCTTGGATCGACGAGCCATACGTGGTTCACGCCTTCGCGGAGGTAAATAGGCATCTTCTGCACTCGGTCCACCCGTGCAGTCGAAGGCGAAAGCACTTCGCAGATCCAATCGGGTGCGAGTTCAAAACCGGTCACATCCGGTACCTCGGGCATGCGCTCTCGTCTCCAACCCGCGAGGTCTGGGACCAAGACGTCGGGCCGCAGGTGAAGCTCGGGTTCGTCGATGATGATCCAACCTCCTGGGCCACCGCGCCCACGTTGAAATGGCGAGCCCAGATCCATTCCGAGCACTGATGCGGCCTTGGCGTGTGGCCCGGCCGGACGCGGACTCACGACGAGCAAGCCTTGAATCAACTCGCCGACCACGTTGTCCGGAAGGCTGTGCACATCCTCGTAAGTGGCGACTTTCGGTGCTCCGGAGGCCATGCGCTCAACATACCGCCAATTGGTGCGCGGAGCACCTTTCCCCAACCCCCCCAATTCCCCAACCTCTATCGCCCTTCGCCGTCCTCGCCACGACGGCCACGCTGCTCGCCCCAGCCGCGGGCCACCAGCACCTTGGCAAGCTCACTTGGTTTCAGGATCTTGGCGACGACATCGAGTTCTTTCCCGCGCATGCTTGAAAGGCCATGTTCCAGGTTTCTGAGATCGGTGATGAGCGGCGAATAGGCAGCGTCATCTTTGCTTCCAGCTTCGATGAGCTTGCGTAGCGCCTGCCGCTTTTCCATAAGCTTTCCCTGAAGCGTCAAGCGTTCCTGAGCAAGCGGTCGGGTAGCGTCTAGAACTTGCTTGGCGCGATCCCCCGTGATGCCAGCTTCCTCGAGCGCGCGCCCGCGCCGTTCTTGCATGCGATTGAGACGTTGAGCAGCGTTGCCACCCTCCTTGTCCTTCTTGTTGTCTTTGTCTTTCTTCTTTCCCTCGGCAGCGACGCCTTGGCCTGCTCCGGGCTTGGCTACTGCTTGAGGTGTGATCAGGCTGGCGCCGCCTAGGAGGAGGACGGTCAGTAGGGAATTTCTATATTTGGCTGAAATCATGAGAGAATCCGGAGGTGAATGGGCTTCGGCCCGCTGCGTGGATGAACTGAGTACACGTGAATGCCGGTGTGGCAACACGTGTTAATCGGAGCGCAACTCACGCCTTGCAGGGTTAAGTATTACCGGTCATACTCGGAAGAATGAAGACGGCAATCTCGCTTCCGGATGACCTTTTTCTCGCGGTGGATGCCAAGGCTCGCGCTCTCAAGATGTCACGCAGTGGTCTCTTGGCGCTGGCTGCCCGCGAGTTCATCGAGAGGCGAGAATCTGCAAGCGACGCGACGGAAGCTTGGAATCGCGTGATCGCTCGTTCTGGACAGCCAGGAGAGGAACCCGCGCCGGCCGCATTTCGAGCGAAGACCAAACGCGTCGTCAGGGAATCGTGGCACAGACGTCGCTAATCAAGCGAGGACAAGTCTGGTGGGTCGATTTCGGGGAGCCGCGCGGCTCTGAACCGGCCTACCGCCACCCGGCGCTTGTATTGCAGCGCGATGAGGTCAATCGCAGCAATCTTGCTACGGTTGTTGTCTGCGTGCTCACGAGCAACAAGGCGCTCGCAAGAGCGCCTGGCAATACGCTCCTTCCCAAGCGTGAGACGGGCCTCCCCCAGGATTCGGTAGCCAATGCGTCCCAGATAGCAACGGTCAACAAGGCAGATTTGGTCGAACTCGCAGGCACCGTGCCCGTGGGCTTGATGCGCACCATGAGCGACGGATTGCAGTGGTTTTTGGCAATCTCGGACTGAGCGCTGCCCATCGGCGCATGAACCTGATGATTGCAATGGCTCAGCGGCAGCTTCGCCGACGCCAGCATTACTCCCAGAGTGTCCGAAGGGGCACGGCATGCAAACGGTCCCCAAAGCTCGCGCTCGTCTCACCATCATAGAGCACGACCCCACGCACAAAACGCTGACCTACCGCTTCCCTCAGTTTGCGAAGACCACGGAAGTCTGCTGCCGTCACGGTGGCGGACGCTTTGACTTCCACGCCTGAAAGCTCGCGCGCTCCCTTTTCAATGACGACATCCACCTCAGCGCCGTCCTTATCACGGTAGTGAGAGAACGTTAGCTGGTCGTCATGCCAACTTCCCTGTCGCCTCAATTCCTGAAACACGAAGGTTTTAAGTAATTGTCCGAGCAGCGGCCGATCGCGAGCCAGCGCTTCCGCATCCACGCCAAGCTCCGCGCACGCGAGCCCAGTGTCGGCGACGTGGATCTTTGGAGTCTTGATGAGCCTACTCAGGCGATTGCTGTGCCAGGGCGGCACGGTTTCGATGACGAACACCCGCTCAAGCAAAGTGACATAATCTCGAAGCGTTGGGCGGCTTAGCTGAAGCGGCGAAGCGAGATCGGTCACGTTCAAGAGCCGAGCCGTTTGGGCGGCAAGCAGCGCTAAGAGACGGGGAAGCCTATCGAGCGAGCTAATGCGCGCCAGATCCCGTACATCGCGCTGAACCAATGCTTCCAGATAATCCCGGTACCAGGCTACCCGGCGCCGCCCTGGGGGTCTGGCGATCGCTGCAGGATAACCCCCAGCCACGATCCGCTCATAAAGCTGTCGGCCAAGGCGCTCGACTTGGTGCGTTCTAAAACCGCCCCCAAACAAGTTGTCGAGAAACCTGGGTGGGCGCTGTGCCAGTTCACACTGGGCCAGTGGATGCAGTCGCAGGATTTGCATGCGGCCTGCCAAGGAATCCGCAAGCTTCGGTACGAGCAGTACGTTCGCCGAGCCCGTGAGAATGAAGCGTCCGGGATCGCGCTTGCGATCGATCGCCGTCTTGAGAGCCGTGAACAGCCGCGGTACGCGCTGCACTTCATCCAAGATCACGCGATCCGACAGATCGGATACGAAGCCCACAGGATCAGCCTCTGCAGCTTCTCTCGCCACGTCGTCGTCAAAGGTGACGTAGGTGTACGCCATCTGCTCGCCCACCAGTCGGGCAAGCGTGGTCTTGCCGCACTGGCGCGGTCCGTGGATCAGCACCACGGGCGAGTCGAGCAACGCTTCCCTCAGGCGTGGCTCAGCGAAGCGGGGGTAGAGAGCGGCCTCGGGCACCGTCCAATCGTAACCTTACGCCTCGTCTGATCGCAATGTTATGGCTCGTCTGATCGCAATGTTATGGTCCGGTCGATCGCAAGGGTGAGCGAGAAAGTTCAGATGTATCCTATATTTACCAACGTCACACCGAGCAGCCAAGAGCTCGGCCCGCTCTTTCCTGAGCTTGAGGCGGCAGGCGAAGCCACGGTGAAGCGCCAAAAGCTTGCGAGGCCAGTGATTGGTGTAATATCCGCGCACCCATCTCCCCCACCTGGCCTTCCCCGCGCGCTTCTCCGCGGGAGCCCTCCCTACAAGGCTCGCAATGAAACAACCAGGCTCCGCTCGCGCGCTCCAAACCATTCTTACGGCGCTTGCAGTCGCACTCCTCACCCTCGGCGTTATCCAGCTGAACGCCATCGAAAAACGCGTTTCCACACAGGAGCAACAGCTCCGCGCGCTCGGCGAATCCTCAGAGCGTATGGTGGGGGAGCTCGGGCGGATGAAGGGTGGGGTCTCTTCATCGGGAGAGTCCAAAACCACCGTGCGACGCCAATCTGGCTGCGAGATTCAGACGATTCGGCACCCAGACCTCAAGGATTTTCTCGGGCCCCAGGACATACATTGGCCGCCCGATGGGGCCAATACCGAAGGAGTTCTGACCAAAGGTTGGTCGACGGGCGATCCGAAAGGCTTCAACGCTTTCCTGGAGAACGGCGCTGACATTGGCGAGGACATCGTCAACTACACCGACCTAGGTCTGGCGTCCCGCAACAAATGGACGAACCCAGATACCTGGTACGGCGACCTCGCCTGCCGAGTTGAGATCACCGACGATTATAAGGAGTACACCATCTACCTTCGGCGCGGGGTCATGTGGCACGTGCCGGCCGCTGTCGACGTCAAGACTCCCAAATACGCTTGGCTTGACAAGCCGCACGAATTTACCGCCGACGATTTGATTTTTGGTTTAGATATCTTGATGAATCCGCAAGTCGAGAACGGTTCAACCAAGAATTATTACCAAGAACTCGAGAGCTGGAAGGCGCTCGATCCCTACACCGTCCAAATTCGTTGGAAAAAGAAGGTGTACCTGGGGCTTGGGGCCACACTGGGAATGGCGCCCCTCCCCAAGTTTCTGTTTGGATATGACGAGCAGGGCAAGGCGTTTCCCAAGGAGACGATTGGTCTTCGCTTCAATCAGCACTGGTACAACGGCAAAGGCTACGTTGGAACAGGCCCGTACCGCCTTTCCGAGTACGTTCCCGGCGTCCGCATCGTGCTGGAGCGCAATGACGACTTCTTTGGCGAGAAGCCAGCGATTAAACGCATCGTGTACCCCATCTACACTGATCCAACCACCACCGTTCTGAAGATGAAGGCGGGAGAGCTGCAAATGGTTCCGAGCCGCGGCCTCAGTCCCGGTCAGTACCGTGAGGAAGTTCTCCGATATTTGGATAAACCGAAGGACACTTGGCCTAAGAATAGCCCCTTTCTGGACGGTACCATTAAGTGCAATGTCGTCGGATCGGGTGGGTTTAGATACCTCGGATGGAACATGAGCCATCCGTTGTTTCGCGATGCTAAAGTGAGAACGGCGATGACGTTAGCTCTTAACCGCAAACAGATCATCGCCAATGTCTTCGCGGGCCTTGGGGAGATCGCAATGGGCCCGTTCTTGCCGGCCACGGGTTATCTCGATCCGACTGTGGACCCTCTGGACTTTGATCTCGGACGCGCCAGTCGCCTCTTATCCGAAGCTGGGTGGGTTGATTCCGACAAAGACGGGCTCCTCGATAAGGTGATCGATGGCAAGAAGATGCCCTTTGAGTTTACTCTGCTCGTCTACGGCAATCGGCCTGAATACAAAGGATTGGCCAGTATCTTCAAAGAGGATCTGCTGAAAATTGGTATCAAGCTGAACATCGCGGCCCCTGAGTGGAGCCTCATGCAGAAGCGGATGGAGGAAAAGAATTTCGAGGCCTACACCGGAGGCTGGGGGCTTGCCTGGGAAACGGATCCTTACCAAATCTGGCATTCATCTCAGGCGGACATTCCGAAGGGTTCCAATGTTGTAAGTTTCCGAAGTAAGGAAGCAGACTCACTCATGGAGCGCCTGCGGGAAACCTTTGATCCCAAGGAGCGCCAGACGATGCTGCGTCGAATTCATCGTTTGATCTACGACGAGCAGCCTTACACATTTTTCATGACGGACAAGACTGTGGTGTGTACGCACAAAGACGTGCAAAATGTCAGCTTTGCCAAGGTGCGCCCCATCGCCGATCTCTTCCCTTGGTGGGTTGCCGCTAACTGAAGGCGGCCAAGGCGCATGACGACGTATATCCTTCGGCGCCTCCTGATCATGATTCCGACTTTCCTCGGAATTTCTGTGATCCTTTTCCTCGTCTTGAACCTAGCTCCCGGACGACCCGGCAAACCCCAAGGCGATACGGCCTCGGAACTCAAAGGGCAAACAACCCAGGAATCCTATCGAATCTTTCGCGAGCAGTTCAATCTGGGCAAGCCAACGCTGCTGAATACCTACTTTGCACTGTCCACCGCCGAAGTGGAAACCCGCCTCCGGATATTCGCGCAGATAGTCTCAGTATCCGTTTCAGAACGAATCAAAGCACAGGATGAGCTAGAGGATTATGGCAGTTATGCCGTGCCTCATTTGGTTGAGGTTCTGCAGTCAGCAACGACACACCACGATGCTAAGCTCCGTGATGTCGCCGTGTACTTTCTCAGCGTTACCGCTCAACGCCCACTCGTCGACCCGTACAATTCCGCGCCATCAGCCGAACTGACGAAACGCAACCACGCCATAGACTCCGAAAATTCCAAACTTCGACTCCTTCGCTACCCGCTGGACGCCCCCGAATCCCAAAAGATCGAAATCGTGCGCGCGTGGCAAACTTGGTTCACGCACAATCGCGACCGTTTCTCGTATTCCTTCACTGAGAAAGTCTCGATTTTTTTCACAGACACGCGCTTCGCGAAGTATTGGGCCAATTTGGTGCGGCTCGACTTCGGGATCTCGTTGGTTAGCAAGGAACCTGTATTTGAGACGCTGTTACGAAAGCTTCGTTACTCGTTGGGCCTATCCGTCGGCTCGCTCATCTTGGCCTATCTGATTGCCATTCCGCTTGGTGTGTTTTCCGCCGTAAGACGCGACACCACAGCTGATCGTTCGCTCACGGTTGGCCTGTTCATGCTGTATTCATTGCCTAGCTTTTTCGTGGCTACGCTGCTTCTCTACTTTCTTTCGCAGGGCTCACCGTTTGAGAGCCTGCGGCTTTTTCCAACGGGTGGTTGGCAGTCCCAGAATGCGGCCCAAATGACCTGGTTTGAACAGATGGAGGACATTGCGTGGCATTTGGTGCTGCCGATGTTTTGCATGACTTATGGCTCGCTCGCGGCTCTTAGCCGCTACATGCGCTCGGGCCTGCTTGAGGTCATTCAATCGGATTATATTCGAACGGCGCGCGCCAAGGGCCTTCCGGAGATGAGCGTGATTGGTAAGCACGCCATGCGGAATGGGCTATTGCCGATTCTGACTCTGCTTGCGGGGCTGTTGCCTGCGGTGCTCGGGGGCAGCGTGATCATCGAATACATCTTTGGCATCCCAGGGATGGGGCTCTGGGCCGTGGATGCTATCTACCAGCGTGATTACAATGTGATCATGGCGATTGAGCTCTTGTCGACGGTGCTGGTGCTCTTTGGCATCTTGCTCACCGATTTGAGTTACGCACTGGTAGATCCGAGGATTCGCTACTCATGACGCCGAACCAAGAGCAGGCTGAGATCGACTGGCAGAGGCTGTCTTACCTGAGCATGGTTTGGGGTCAGTTTAAAAAGAATCGGCTGGCTTTGGTCGGGCTCTATGCCGTGTTGGTATTGCTGCTGCTCGCGATCTACGCGCCATTTATTTCGAGTAATCAGCCATTTTATCTTTCGGTTCGTGGGGATACGTCGTTTCCGTTTTGGCGTGGCCTGTTCAATCGGCTGCTTTACGAGAATGCGGTCGATATTCTATTCAACCTGGCGCTCGTGCTCTCGCCGCTCTACCTGGTCGCATTCGTATTGTTGAAGCGGGGCCTGGGCGCGCGGTTCTTTCGGCTCAGGGTGCGCGTCCTCGGTATGTTGGTCGGGTCGTTTTTTGCGCTCTACCTGCTGATGCTGCCCGAGAGCTTTCTAGCCTTTGATAACCCGTTGCATCGGAAGGAGAAGGTGACGAACTTCACGCACGTGGTCCAAGAATTGGACGCGAAGCACGAGGCGTACGCTGCTTGGTTCCCTCCGCTTCGCTACGGATACCGAGACACTGATCCGGCGCGCAACGTTGAACCACCCACCCAAGCACATTGGCTTGGCACGGATACCGAGGGCAGGGATGTCTTCACCCGTATGCTGTTTGGCACGCGCATTTCGCTCACGATCGGTGTGGTTGCTGTATCGATCTATGTCGGCATTGGGCTCATTCTGGGAGCATTGGCTGGCTACTTTGCCGGCTGGGTGGACATGCTCATCAGCCGCTTGATCGAAGTCATGATTTGCTTTCCAAGCTTCTTTTTGATCCTCACGATTGCGGCTCTCATCGAACAACGCTCCATCTTCCATGTGATGCTGATCATTGGCGTCACCAGTTGGACTGGCGTTGCACGCCTCATCCGTGCTGAGTTCTTGAAACACCGCTCGCTCGAATATGCCCAAGCAGCGCTAGCCCTCGGGATCCCGCGTTTTCGCATCATGTTTCGACACATTTTGCCAAACGCGATCGCGCCGGTGCTGGTGAGCGCTACGTTCGGTGTGGCCTCCGCCATCCTGATTGAATCGAGCCTCGCCTTCCTCGGAATCGGAGATCTCACCGTGGCAAGCTGGGGTGAAACACTCAACGCGGGACGCCTGGAACAGAAGCTGTGGCTGATTCTCGCGCCTGGCTTTGCCATCTTCTTCGTGGTCAGCGTTTTTAACCTGGTGGGTGAAGGGTTGCGCGACGCACTCGACCCCAAGCTGAAGACATGACGAACCTGCTTGAGCTGACTGATCTTAAGGTGCAGTTTCGTACGGGTGCTGGCATCGTGCGCGCGGTGGATGGTGTCAGTTACACGATCGCGCCCGGAAAGACGCTTGCGGTGGTCGGTGAATCCGGCTGCGGCAAGAGTGTCACGGCCATGACAATCCTGCGGTTGATTGAAAAGCAGGGTGGCGAGGTCACGGCTGGAAGCGTGAAATTCGAGGGGAGAGAGCTGCTGCTTTTGGACGACGAAGCGATGCGGGCCGTGCGCGGCAATGACATTGCCATGATCTTTCAAGAGCCGATGACGAGCCTCAATCCGGTCTACACCATCGGTGATCAAATCGGAGAGGTGCTGGAGTTGCACCGCGGCATGCGGGGGGAAGAGCAACACGCGGAGATCCTACGCTTTCTGACGCTGGTGGGCATGCCCTCGCCAGAACAGCGGCTTCACGAGTACCCACACCAACTTTCGGGCGGAATGCGCCAACGCGTCATGATCGCGATGGCCCTCTCGTGTCATCCGAAGCTCCTGATTGCCGACGAACCCACCACGGCGCTCGACGTCACCATCCAAGCGCAGATACTTACTCTTCTTCGGGAGCTTCAGGCTGAGTTTGGCATGTCGATCCTGCTCATCACTCACGATCTTGGAGTGGTTGCATCCATGGCTCAGGATGTCGCGGTCATGTATGCCGGACGCATCGTGGAACACGGGACGGTGTTTGATATCTATGAGCGCCCCAAACACCCGTATACAGCGGGCCTCCTGCGTTCTTTGCCAACCTACGATGCAAGCGGAAGGCACCTTGAGCCAATTTTTGGCAGCGTGCCAGATGCGTTGAACCTGCCCAACGGCTGTCGTTTTCATCCCCGCTGCGGGTTCCGTGTAGAGAAATGCCGAACTATAGCTCCGCCTCTCGTTTCACACGGTGGTGAACATGCAGCCGCCTGTTTCGTGACAGCGGAAGATCCCGCACTGGATCTCATGCAAAATAGCGGCGCTCCGTCACGGGGCGCGGGGGATCCCAACCATGAGTGAGCCACTCCTGCGCGTGCGCGGCCTCACCAAGCATTTCCCGGTCACTCGAGGCGTTTTTGGTCGCGTGGTGGGCCAAGTGCGAGCGGTGGATGATGTCTCTTTTGATCTAGCGCCCGGCGAAACACTGGCATTGGTTGGTGAATCTGGCTGCGGGAAAACAACCGTCGGCCGGCTCTTGCTTCGCCTGATCGAAGCCACAGCAGGCGGGATTGACTTCGAGGGCCGAGACATTCGCAGCCTGAGTCCGAACGCGCTTCGGCCGTTGCGTCGCGACATGCAGATCATTTTTCAGGACCCATACAGCTCGCTCAACCCCCGCATGCGAGTGCTGGATATCGTGGGAGAAGCGCTGGCTGTCCACGGTATTGCGAAAGGCAAGGAGATGGAGGAGCGCGTGCAGAAGCTCCTCGAAAAGGTAGGCGTGGCCGCATCGTGGATGCACCGCTATCCGCACGAATTTTCAGGCGGGCAACGGCAACGCATCGGGATCGCGCGCGCCTTGGCCCTCAACCCGAAGCTCATCGTGTGCGACGAAGCCGTTTCCGCGCTCGACGTCTCGATACGCGCTCAGGTGATCAACCTTTTGATCGAGCTCCAACGAGAACTCAATCTTGCGTACCTCTTCATCTCACACGATCTATCGATCGTGAAGTTCATTTCACAACGCGTGGCGGTGATGTACCTCGGTCAGATCGTGGAGCTCGCGCCGACGGATGCGCTGTTTTCCCGCCCCTCACATCCTTATACTCGTGCGCTTTTGTCGGCCGTGCCGTGGCCAGACCCAAGGCGCCCTGTGCATAGCGTTGCCTTACACGGAGACGTACCGAGCGCATTGCGTCCCCCCTCGGGCTGTCGCTTTCACACGCGCTGCCCCGCCAGAATGGAGCGCTGCACAACCGAGGAGCCGCCAACCTTCGAACTTGAGCCTGGACACCAAACACACTGCTGGCATGCGGAAGGTCTAGAATCCCAGGCGGATTGGTGGGTTCAGCTGGAACGGCGATTTGCCGACGCAGAGAAGCAACTTGCAGCCCGATCTTCAACTCCGAACACCGCATCTGAACGTTCGTCAACTCCTTCGACCAGGGCTCAAGCGAGTGCAAGCCCCACAACTAAGCCCATGCCTGCGAGTTCAGGCGTCACGAGTGACGTCGACTTAGACGCGGACACTGATCTCGATCGTTGGGTGGCTCGCGTCATCTATGTTGCACTATTGCTGGCGGGAGCCACAGCGACGCTTCTCGGACACCCATTTTGGGGGTTTCCGATAGGACTGTGCGGCTTCGTAGCGCTGCTCGCGCCCGGTCAACGCTTTCGGCTCAGCGCGTATCGACGCTTCGGGTTAGGATTATTGGCTGTGATCTTGATCTCATTCGGGGTGAGCCAGTTTGAGCGACGCCGCACCGCGATCACACAGTTAGAATCCCTACAACGTGAGCTCATGGCCTACGTGGCGAAGACAGGTGAACCGCCCGCCCGACTTTCGGACTTGGGTTTTCGACTCTACGCCATTTTCCCGGATGGGAATGCCACCGACCCCTGGGGAAATTCTTGGAAATATCGACCAGGAGTGAACTCGAAGCAGCGTTTCCAGCTCGGCAGCTTCGGCCCCGACAAGAAGCAGGGTACAGACGATATTGGAACCCCGCCGACAGCCCCTTAGCTTCCCATGTATCGCACCCTCATCAGTGTTCTCTTGGCATTCGCTTTCACGCTGCTGCTGGTCGGTCTCACGTTCTCGGCTTCCCTGGAGGGTTCGCCTGATTATCGCTTCATCAATGGCACCGAACCGAAAACACTCGACCCTCATCTGGCCACGGGAGAGCCGGAAAATCGTATTATCTCCGGTCTCTTTGAGGGGCTGACGCGTTACGATCCCAAAACCCTTCAAGCCGCGCCAGGCGTCGCTGAGCACTGGACGCTCTCTTCAGATCTCAAGACTTACACCTTCCACTTAAGAAGGAATGCAGCGTGGTCCAATGGACGCCCAATCACGGCGGAGGACTTTATTTATTCGTGGAAGCGACTGTTGGATCCGGCGTTAGGCGGTGAGTACGCTTATATTCTATTTCCCGTCCAATTCGCCGAAGCCTACAACGCCTACAAGTCCTACACGGAGGCCATCCGTGGCCCCCTCAAGGCTAAGCTGGTTGCCCTCATCGAAAAGAACGATTCTATCGATGCTGCGCGCTGGCAAAATTTCTTGACTGAAGCAGACGCGCATGGGCCCCTGAAGGCCACCGAGCAGAAAGTTCTGCGAGATCTTCTGACCTTCAAACAGGGCAGGTTGAATCGAGATCAACTGAACGCTTTTTCGCAAGGCCTGGATCTCGAAGCGAAGCTCCTCTTGGAGAAGAATGCAGAGGCACGACAGAAGCTGGGGAAAACAGCCGGGTTCATGGCGCCCGACGAGCACACGTTCGTTGTTGAACTCAAGGCACCAACTCCCTATTTCCTTGAAATCACCTCATTTTTTCCCACCATGCCGGTTCCACGTTTCGTGATCGAACAGCCGGGAAATAATAGCGACTGGTTCACGCCAAAAAAGATAGTTAGCAACGGCCCCTTCCTGCTCAAAACCTGGAACGTCAACGAACGGATCCGGCTCAATAAGAACCCAACTTATTGGGGCCACGCCGAGGTGCGCACCAACGCGCTGGATGTCTTGCCAACCGAGCAGCTGACCACCTCTCTCAACATGTATCTCACCGGCGAAGCGGATTGGCTAACCAACAACCTCTATCCCAGTGATCTGGTGCAAGATCTCCGACGCCGAGCCGACTTCCACAGTGGGCCCGCCCTGACCGTCTATTACTATCGCTTCAACAATAAGAAGAAGCCCTTCAACGACGTTCGTGTTCGCCACGCGCTGAATTTGGCCGTCGATCGGAAGCTGATCGTTGAACGAGTCCTCGGTCTCGGACAGTTGCCCGCGGTCAGCTTCGTGCCCCCCGGCATGCTGGGTTACGATTCGCCCCCGAGCAAGATTGGCCTAGATCTAGCGCTCGCGCGCGAGCTTTTGGCGCAGGCCGGATTCCCCGGCGGGCAGGGATTCCCTGAAGTGGGGATTCTTTACAACACGAACGAGACGCATAAGAAGATTGCCGAAGTCATCGCCGATCAACTGAAGCGAAACCTCGGCGTTGCAGCCAAAGCCTACAACCAGGAATGGCAATCCTATATATCGACCGTTCGGGGCCAAGGCTATGATATCGCGCGTGCGGCCTGGGTTGGAGACTACAGTGACCCTAACACGTTCCTGGACATGTGGGTAACCAACGGCGGCAACAACCAAACTGGTTTCAGCTCACCCATCTACGATCAGCTCATCGCGTACGCGGGAAACTTGGAGCCCTTTTTAGCCAATCCCGAAGGTCTGTTGGCTCACCTCAAGGAGCCGGCAATGATTCGCCAGGAGCTTGAAGGTGCACGCGCTGGTTCTGTGGCCCAGAAATCCGCGGCCTGGGGCAAAATCCGCATGCAACTCATGCGAGAGGCCGAGAGCATCCTTGTCCAGGATGAGTTCCCAATCATGCCAATCTACTTCTACGTGAACTCAGATCTAGTGAATCCCAGGCTGCGCGGCTTCTACTCTGAGCTCGAGTTTCCAGACGGAAAGCGGGCACCGAACTTTAAGGGTATTCACCCGCTCCGAGATATCTGGGTAGAGAAGGGCCAACCATGATCGAGGCCATCACGATCCTGGTTGGCTTTGTCATCATCGCGAGCACAGCGTGGTTGGGGCCGAAATCCGCGAGGATCGCAGCTCCGCTATTGCTGGCCGGCATGCTCTACATTGGAGGGCGAGCCGGCTGGGGGCAGCTCACGGGAGTTATCTTGGCAGTGGGCGGCGGCGCGATCGCCTATTTCTTTGCTCCCTTGCGTGTGTTGCGGCGCGTTGCCTTCCTCGTGCCCTCCCTGGTTCTCCTCATTTATACGACGACGCTGCTCATGTATCGCGCTCCCGGGAATCCATTTGCGGGAGAAAAGGTCGCGGATCCGCAAGTTGAGATGGCCTTGCGAGCTCACTACGGTGTTCCGAAAGACGCCACTCAATTCTTCTTTGTGTACATGCACCGGCTCGTCGTCGAAGGAACACTCGGGCCGTCGATCAAGGTTGCAGGTCGATCCGTGGAAGAGCTGATAGGCCCAGCGCTGCCAGTCAGTATTTCGATTGGCCTTTTGGCCTTGGCGCTGGCATGCGCCATTGGCTTAACACTTGGAGTGTGTGCGGGGCTCCGTCCTAACTCGCTTGCAGATTACGGAAGTATGACACTCGTTCTGTTCGGGATTTCACTGCCGAATTTCGTGATTGGAGCGCTTTTTATCATCGTTTTTGCACTCAAGCTCGGTTGGCTTCCCGTGGCAGGCTGGGGTGGTTACCGGCACTTGATCATGCCTGCCTTTACGCTGGCCCTGCCGTACGCGGCCTATGTCGCTCGGCTCGCGCGCAGCGGTACCTTGGAAGTGATGCAACAAGATTTCATTCGGACCGCTCGTGCCAAGGGCCTCCCAAGAAACATCATCGTCCTCAAGCATGCACTTAAGGGTTCGCTTCTCCCAGTCGTTTCCTTTCTCGGCCCAGCCGCCGCAGGTATCATGACGGGGTCTTTCGTCGTGGAAACGCTGTTTGGCGTGCCCGGCATCGGCCAATGGTTCGTGAAGGGTGCCATCAACCGAGATTATTCGGTCGTGCTCGGGACAGCTATCATTTATTCCGGCCTCATCACGTCCTTCAATCTCGTCGTCGACCTGGCCTATGCATGGCTCGATCCCCGTGTGCGAGGGACCCTATGAGGAACGCCCCGAGCAATTCTCACGCCGTAGATGTGCCCGCCGAAGCTGGCCGAAGCTTGAGGCAAGACGCTCTTTCCCGGCTCAAAGAGAATCGCATGGCTTTGGTGGGTGCAGCGCTCATTGTTCTCATACTTTTGGCGTGTTTTGCAGTCCCGACGCTGCTCCATCTCGATCCGGTGACCACCGATCCCCAAAACCAGAAGTTGCCACCGTCCGCGCGCTATTGGTTCGGGACGGATAACCTGGGAAGAGACTATTTCGCTCGCGTTCTAGTGGGTGGGCAAACATCACTCTTGGTCGGTTTCGCCGCGACGGCGGCTTCTGTATTCGTCGGCGTCTTCTATGGCGCGGTGGCTGGCTACTACGGCGGCAAGGTCGACGATGTCATGATGCGCTTAGTCGATTTTCTTTACGGCATTCCGTACATGTTCTTGGTGATCATCATCATGCTGATGTTTTCCGAAACGGCGCGAGGCGAGGCGCTGCCAGTGTTCCTGGCGCTCGGCTTGGTCCAGTGGCTGGACATGGCCCGCGTGATTCGTGGCCAAGTGCTGACACTGAGGCGCCGTGAATTCGTGTTGGCCGCTAGGCTCTTGGGTGCGAGTGGTCCACGAATTATCCTGACCCACATCCTGCCCAACGCCCTCGGAGTCATTCTCGTCTATGCAACGCTCACGGTTCCCGCCGTGATCATCCTCGAGTCCTTTCTCTCTTTTTTGGGGCTCGGAGTCACGCTTTCGTGGGGAGAATTGGTGGCCGAAGCGGTTGGCGTGGTCAATCCGATTCGCTCGTATTGGTGGCTTCTTCTGTGGCCGAGTCTCTTTTTGGGTCTGACGCTTTTTAGCCTCAATTTCCTGGGAGATGGGCTGAGAGACGCGACGGATCCCCGGTCGAGGAAGCTATGACCCCGGCGATTCCGAGCGCTCCGCTCCTTTCAGTTTCTGAGCTCGTGACAGATTTTCACGCAAAAAGCGGGACGGTGCGTGCCGTCGACCACGTCAGCTTCGACCTTAGCGCCGGTGAAGTGTTAGGTATCGTGGGCGAGTCTGGCTGTGGCAAGAGTGCGACTTGCCTGAGCATTCTACGTCTTTTGCCCGAGCCCTATGGCCGCGTCACGAGTGGGAAGATCCTCTTTCAAGGCCAGGAGCTGACGACCGCATCCGAGCGTGAGCTGCAAAAGATCCGTGGGCGCAAGATTTCAATGATCTTCCAGGACCCAATGACAAGCCTCAATCCGTATCTCACGCTTGAGGAGCAGCTGACGGAGGTGCCTGTTCTGCACTTGGGCCTTTCGCGAGGCCTTGCCAAGAAGAAAGCCGTCGAGCTCTTAGACCGCGTGCGCATCGCGGATGCCAAGAGTCGAATCAAATCCTACCCCCATGAGCTCAGTGGCGGGATGAGGCAGCGCGTCATGATCGCCATGGCGTTGCTCTGCGATCCAGATTTGCTGATCGCCGATGAACCCACCACGGCACTCGATGTCACGATTCAGGCCCAGATCCTGGATATCTTATTGGAACTCAAGGCCGAGAGAGGCCTTGCCATTATCCTGATCACTCACGATCTCGGAGTGATTGCGGGGATGGCCGATCAGGTACTCGTCATGTACGCGGGCAGAGTTGTGGAGCAGGCCAAGGCTCACGAGTTGTTCGCAACGCCGCTTCACCCTTACACGAGAGCGCTTCTACAAAGCGCTCCCGGCATTGATCGCCATGGCACAGAGCGCCTTCAAAGTATTGAGGGTATGCCCCCGAGGCTTGATGGCGGTCCGTTCCGAAAGTGCTCGTTTCTCCCGCGCTGTCGCTTTGCGAAGCCTGCTTGCGCGGAGGGTGAGCCAGCACTTAAACTCATGGTCGACGCACATCGAAGCCGCTGCATATTAACTTCTGAGGAGCTGTTTTGATACTTGTGGCGCCGGCGCTCTTGAGTGCCCACGATCTTAGGGTGCACTTCCCAAGCACAGAAGGGCTCATCCGCGCCGTAGACGGCGTCACGCTCGACATCCAAGCTGGGGAAACGTTGGCCCTGGTGGGAGAATCTGGTTGCGGAAAGTCAACCGTAGCGCGGACCTTGCTGGGCTTGGAGCACCCGACTTCGGGGACGATTCTTTTCGACGGAAAGCCCATGCAGCCCCTGGGCACACCCCAACGGAATGCTCTGTGCCGAGATCTGCAGATGATCTTTCAAGACCCCGATGCGAGTCTAAATCCCAGATTAACTCTGGGGGCGTCGATTGGAGAGCCAGTGCTTTTGCATGAGAAGCTCCGCTCAAGCGAACGCGAGCGTCGCGTGTGCGAACTCATGAATCAGGTTGGGCTGGATCCCAGCATGCGTAATCGCTACCCACACGAGCTTTCGGGGGGACAAAGGCAGCGCGTCTGTATTGCTCGCGCGCTCGCGGTGCGCCCACGCTTGATCGTCTGCGATGAAGCCGTGTCCGCGCTGGACGTATCGATTCAGGCGCAAATCCTGAACCTCCTGAAAGATCTCCAGAAAGAGTTCGGCCTTACCTATTTGTTCATCACTCACGATCTTGGCGTGGTCCGCTACATGGCCGATCGAATCTTTGTGATGTACCTCGGCCTCATCGTAGAGAGCGGTTCGGCCTCCGACGTGCTGGATCGCCCGCGGCACCCCTATACGGAGTCCTTGATAGCTGCAATCCCGAGCACGCAAGCTGGTCTCAGACAAAGAGCCCGTCCCCTTGTGGGCGATGTTCCGTCGCCCACAAGGCCTCCACCGGGCTGCCGCTTTCACACCCGTTGCCCTCAAGTGATGGCCCGCTGCAGTACCGATATTCCTGGGCTTTTCGGTGAACCGCACAGCAGCCGGTGTTTCTTAAATCTGGAAGCAAAGTGAGGCGAACGT